>OBLQ010001085.1_pt1 | contig 10315 bp, 2 predicted proteins | sample 1519881 | NCBI WGS metagenome assembly OBLQ01 (sample SAMN01911456, study PRJEB22533) | soil metagenome | biome: Soil | place: Malaysia | collected 2012-04-30 | depth DG_metagenome m | reverse complement strand
CTGCGGCCGGTACGAAAAACGACGTCATCACAGAACGATTGAATGCCGAGATTGATACGGTTCACCCCGTGTTGTGTGATTATCTCGGCCTTTTTGGCAGTCAGGGACACCGGCTCCGCCTCGAAGTTGATCTCCGGATCGGCAAGCGTGAGGTTCTCGCGTAACGTCTTCATGACGCGCTCAATGTTCGCGGGGCTCAAAAGCGTGGGCGTGCCACCTCCGAAATACACTGAGATCGCAGGACGCTCTCGTAAATGGAATCGTTCTGTGGCGATCTTGATCTCGCGACATAGCGAGTCGACATAGCGGTCAATTTCAGTGAGTTGCGTGTTGCGCAGAGTTGTGGTCTTGTAATGACAATAGGCACATCGCTGAATGCAATAGGGCAAGTGCAGGTATATGTTAAGCGGTTGCCTGTTCAGGCCTTGTTCTACGGCCTCCGTGCGCCACTGCCGAAAGTCGGGATAATTCGTTACAAACCCCCGCCTGGTTACTTCCAAGTCATCCTGTATCACATTCAGCATTTTGTCACCTGAGATTGGCTGTTTCGTGAGGTTGCCAGACGCTCCTGAGCTACGAAGCCAGCTAGAAGACTGAGGTTGTTGAACAGTTCAGCCTCCAGCACGCGGTCATCAAGCTGCAATCCGAACCGGTCTTCAATTCGGGCAATCAATTCGGCTATCAAAATCGAATCGAGACCCAACCCGCTCTCTAGTAGCGAATAGTCATCAGGAATCTCATCGCGGACCACATTGAGTTGCATGTCCTCCACCAGGATATGCTTAATTTGCCGAATAACATCCGTAGTATCAATCAACTTAGTTTCTACCTTCCTCAATCGCCGCGCGCCGGATGCGCTTCAATGACGGTACGCGGGATGTCATGATGTCAATCGTTTTTCCAATCACAGAAGGATCGTCAACCCACTTGTCCTGCCAATAGTAGTGGCTGCCAATTGCAGAACAGCAAGATACTCCAAACCGAGCTTGGCCGCCGTGAAATGAATTGGCTCGTTCAGGTTCGATTTGGTTTTGGCGGATGTAAAATGCCAAGCCGGCGTGTCGTCCTGAGCGGCCCAAGTCTACATTTTAAGTTTGACGTAATCAAGGTTCAAATTAGTACGTGTTAAGGCTTAAGCAAGTTTTCAAAGTGGTTATTCCAGTGTCAAAACGGAACTCAAGTGTCAGAATGATACTTGAGTGTCAAAATGGTACTCCTTAAGGCTTAAGCAAGTTCCAAAATGGCCTTCCACTGACCGCCATGGCATTGATGGTGCTAATGCGGGCTGCCGGGATGCGGGTTTGAGGGTTGGGACAACTAAACCTAATAAGTCAATCGAGTAGTAAAAGATCAGAGATATTGCTTATCCTTATCCACCAATAACAACCACTAGCGTCCAGCTGTTTGTCAAAAAACAGTTACGCACCCCACCATGTGACTCGCGTGGCTCACACTCTCGCTTGACTAGAAGACCGAAGGAGTGGTAAGCTCGCGGCTTTCTTTTGAGAGCCTAAAGTTTTCATGCGATCGCACTGCCAGGGTTACTGGTTGGAAGACGATCAGGAGTAAAGTTATGGGATTGTTGCTTCAGCTTGGACGCATTGCACGGCGGCTTGGTCGTGCACCCCTATTCACGGCGGTCACATTGGTGGTCCTGGCCGTGGGAATCGGAGCTACCACGGCCATCTTCAGCCTCGTGAATAGCATTTTGCTGGAGCCTCTTCCGTATGCGCACTCTGAGGATCTCGTTGATATAAAAGTTACGGCCCCGGGTCTCCGGATTCCGGTCCTAACCATATCGAAGGGAGCCTACTTCACGTTTGAGGATGAGAATCGTGTATTCCAGGACATCGGGCTCTATGATCCAGGAATAAACGCTGCGGGTCGATCGGTAAGCGTTACCGGGTTCGGTGAACCAATGCGCGTGCCGGCTCTCCCTGTATCAGCTAGTGTGTTCCGCGTTCTGCAGATTAAGCCTCTGTCTGGACGACTCTTCACCCAGGCGGACGACTCACCCGGCGGCGCGGACACGGCGATCCTGACTTACAGCTATTGGCGTCGCCAGTTCGATAGTCGTCCCGTGATTGGAAAAACCATCGACGTGGATGGCAAGGCGCACACGATCATCGGCGTGTTACCAAAGAGCTTTCGTTTCCTGGACAATACCGGCTTGGCTCTGCTCTTGCCGATCAAGCTGGATCGCGCAGGGGCCGACATAAACAACTGGGACTATGTGGGCATCGCCCGACTCAAGCCGGGTGTGACACTGGCGGGGGCGAATGCGGATGTCGTGCGAATGCTCGACATCGTAGGTAGGCGTTTTTTTCCGTCGCCAGATAGCTTCAAACGGTGGCGTCGAATTCGGATGGGGCCGAGACTGCAGTCTCTGAAGCAGGCGGTGATTGGGGGCGTGGGCAAAGTCTTGTGGATTGTCATGGCGGGCGTTGGCCTCCTGCTGTTGATCGCTTGCGCCAATCTGGCCAACTTGCTTCTGGTCCGTGCCGAGGGGCGAAAGGAGGAGATGGCCGTCCGCGTTGCGCTAGGAGCAAGCAGCAGGCGCATTGCCGGGGAATTTTTCTCGGAGAGTCTTGTTTTGGCGGTGCTTGGTAGTTTGTTGGGCCTGGGAGTGGCTTACGGAGCTTTGCGAATCCTGATCGCGATAGCGCCCGCGAGTCTACCTCGGCTTACTGAGATTGGGATTGACGGAAAGGCTATCCTGTTCACACTGGCAGTATCCGTAGCCGCTCTCCTGCTTTTTGGTTCTGCCCCAGCTCTTCAGCACGGGGGTGCTGGTTTTGGAGGCGGACTGCGGGAAGGTGGACGGACCATGAGCGAAAGCCGCGCGGGGAAACGTTTGCGCAGCCTGCTTGTCATCGTCCAGGTGGCGCTGGCTCTCGTCTTGCTGGTGAGCTCAGGGCTGATGGTTCGCACATTTCGTGCCCTGACCAGCGTGAACCTGGGATTTGTTGGTCCTGCGGAGGTCCAGACGTTCCGCGTCGACATCCCCGAGGTGCTGGTGAAAGACCCCATGGATGTGACCCGCCTTGAGGAGGCGATTGCTCATAAGCTTGAGGCTATTCCGGGCGTATCCTCAGTGGGTATTTCCAGAAATCTTCCCATGGACGGTAGTCTTTGGGGAGGGGCGATGCGGATCGAGGGCCGTGTCTATGGTCCCGGCGAAAATCCCCCGCGCGCCCGGTTCGGGTTCGTGGGGCCTGGTTTCCTCAAGACTCAGGGGACACCGCTGGTCGCAGGTCGCGACTACACTTGGAATGACATCTACAATGAGCCTCCGATAATCATGGTATCGGAGAACTTCGCGCGCCAGAACTGGGGCAGTCCCGAGAATGCACTGGGCAAGAAGGTTCGCGAGGTGAAAGATTGGCGAGAGATTATCGGTGTTGTGGGAGATGTTCACCTGGACGGCGCCGATAAGGAACCGCCAATTGCGGTGTATTGGCCGATCTTGACGTTTGAGATCAACGGCAAGCCAGATTTGGGAGTACGGCGCCGTGTCGCTTTCGCCATGCGCAGTCAGCGCGCGGGCCAGGCGAGTTTTGACAAGGACGTGCGGTCCGCCGTGCGATCCGTAGCTCCCAACCTTCCGCTCTTCGATATGCACACACTGAATTATTACTACACTCAATCGATGGCGCATACTTCCTTCGTGCTAATGATCCTCGCTGTTGCAGCGGGCATGGCGCTGTTGGTCGGAGCTGTCGGACTTCATGGCGTGATCGCATATTCGGTAGTGCTGCGCAGACGTGAGATTGGTATTCGCATGGCATTGGGCGCACAGAGGCGAGATGCGCTGAGGCTTGTGGTGGGCGACGGGTTGATATTAACGTTTGTGGGCATCGCCATAGGAATCGTTGCGGCTCTGGGCCTCACACGGTTCCTGTCGAGTCTGCTGTATGGCGTTAAGGCTGCCGATCCTCTTACATTTGCTGCCGTCAGCTTGTTTCTCGTGGCAGTGGCCTTTTTCGCGAGCTACGCACCCGGACGTGCGGCCGCCAAAGTAGATCCGGCAAAAACGCTCAGAAATGAATAGCTTCATTGTCGCCACCTGGTTTCCTTCTCTTCGTGGCATGACACTGCACCTGACAGACGATGAGTGACTTTACAATTGCGCGCGCGATGGCTGGCGCCAGGACCGGTGCCCGCACCGGTGGCCGGTTATCGTCAACCGCTGCAATCCCGAAGGTCGAATGTAGAAGAGATTTACCTTTGTCGTTTGCGCAGGAGCGGCTGTGGTTTTTGGCGCAGATAGAGGGTGGTAATAAGGCGTATCAGAACCTGAGCGGTCTCCAGTTGCGGGGAGAATTGGACCGGGCCGCCCTTCGGCGAGCGTTGAATCAAATCGTGGCGCGGCATGAGTCTTTGCGCACAGTTTTCGCGCTGGTCGATGGGAAGCCTTTACAACGGATTGCGAACGAGCGTGACAGTCGGTTTCACCTGATAGAGCATGATCTTCGGGAGTGCGACGGGGCCGCGGCAGAGCTCGAGCGCCTTATAGCCGAAGAGGCTGGTACACCTGTCGACCTACATGCAGGTCCGCTGATTCGTGGACGGCTGATCCGGCAAGGTAACGAAGAGTACGTATTACTCATAACCATCCATCATATTGTCTCGGACGCGTGGTCCTTCGGTATTTTTAGCCAAGAGTTAAGCGCTTTGTACCGTGCCTATGTGAAGGGAGAAGAGGATGATCTCCCGGAGTTGGAGATCCAGTATGCCGACTATGCGGTGTGGCAGCGGAAGAGGCTGGGAGGCGAGGTCCTGGGAAAGCAGGCGGAATACTGGGAAAAGGCTTTAGCTGGAGCGCCGAAATTATTGCAATTACCGGCAGATCATGCAAGGCCTGAGGAACAAAGTTATAGCGGGGCGGCGGCCAGGGTGGTGCTGGGGGAAGAGTTGACAGCGGGGCTGAAAGGACTGAGCCGGAAGCACAGGACAACGCTGTACGTGACCGTGCTGGCGGGCTGGGCAGCGCTGCTGGCTCGGTTGTCGGGGCAGGACGACGTAGTGATAGGCACGCCGGCAGCCAATCGCAATCGAGCGGAGATCGAAAGGCTGATTGGATTTTTTGTCAACACGCTGGCATTGCGACTGGGTGTTTCGGATTCGTTCGACGTTGGCGCACTGCTGGCTCACGTGAGATCGCAAGCTGTTGCCGCACAGAAGCATCAAAGCATTCCGTTTGCGCAAGTGGTGGAGATCGTTCGGCCGCCACGGAGTCTGGCGCACAACCCGGTGTTCCAGGTGATGTTCGCCTGGCAAAACGCTCCCAAGGGAAAGATCGATCTTGCTGGTCTGCAAGTCAGCCCCTTCCGTGCCATTCCGCATGTCATATCGAAATTCGATTTGACGCTGTTGTTGCAGGAAGAGGGCAATCAGATTGTGGGCGAGTTGGAGTATGCGACGGCGCTGTACGAGCGACCGACGATCGAGCGATATCTGGAATACTTCCGCAGATTGTTGGGATCCATGGTGGCTGACGACAGCCTGAAGGTGGATCGTTTGCCCATACTGCCGCAGGAGGAGCGGCAGCAGCTTCTCTATGAGTGGAACGCGACGGAAGTGGAGTATCCGCGAGACAAGTGCGTGCATGAGTTGTTCGAGGAGCAGGCGGAGCGGACGCCGAATGCTATTGCCATCGTTTATCAGGAGCAAGCACTGAGTTACGGAGAATTGAACCGGCAAGCGAACCGGCTGGCGCATTACTTAAGAGAGCTGGGCGTGAGGCCGGATGAGCGGGTGGCGATCTGCGCGGAGCGCAGCCTGGAGATGGTGGTGGGGTTGCTGGGGATATTGAAGTCCGGAGGAGCGTACGTACCACTGGAACCGAGCTATCCGGAGGAGCGGCTGCGGACGATGGTGGACGGCAGCGGAGCGCAGGTGGTGCTGGTGCAGGGTCGCTGCGCGGGATGGCTGGCGGGAGTGAGTGAAGCCGTCCGGGTAGTGATGTTGGAAGAAGAAGCACAGTGGGCGGGAAAGCCGGCGACAAACCCCAAACGGGATGAAGTAGGGGTAAGAGGTCAGAATGTGGCGTATGTGATTTACACCTCGGGATCGACGGGGCGACCCAAGGGAGTGATGAACCAGCACCAGGGAGTCGTGAACCGGCTGCAGTGGATGCAGGAGGCGTATCAGCTTAACGCCGGAGATGCGGTGTTACAGAAGACGCCGTACAGCTTTGATGTGTCGGTGTGGGAGTTCTTTTGGCCCCTGTTGGCGGGAGCGCGGCTGGTGATGGCGAAGCCGGAAGGGCATAAGGACACGGAATATCTGAGGACGGTGCTGGAGGAGAAAAGAATCACGACCATGCATTTTGTGCCTTCCATGCTGCAGGCGTTCCTGGAGGAAGGCTGGAAGGAGAAAGAAGGAGGAAAGAAAGAGACAGGGTTGAAGCGGGTGATCTGCAGTGGAGAGGCGCTGGGGAGGGGAGTGGTGCGGCGGTTCCAGGAGCGGCTGCCGGGAACGGAGTTGCACAACCTGTACGGACCGACGGAAGCGGCGGTGGACGTGACGGCGTGGAAGTGCGTGGAGTTGGAGGAGGGAAGAAGTGTGCCGATTGGGAGGCCGATCGGGAACACGAAGATCTACATATTGGAGGGGAGTGGAGGGTTGTCGCCGGTAGGAGTGTGGGGAGAAATCCATATAGCGGGAATCCAGGTGGCGCGAGGCTATCTTGGGCGTCCGGAGCTGACGGCGGAGCGGTTTGTGCCGGACCCGTACAGCGGGGAAGCAGGAGCGCGGATGTACCGGACAGGCGATCTGGGGCGTTGGCAGGCGGATGGGACGATCGAGTTTCTTGGGCGGAACGATTTTCAGGTGAAGGTGCGGGGCTTCCGGATCGAGTTGGGAGAGATCGAGGCGCGGTTAAGTGAGTGTGAGGGGATACGGGAAGCGGTGGTGCTGGTGCGGGAGGACCGGCCTGGAGACAAGCGGCTGGTGGCGTACTACACAGTCGAGGAGGGAGGGGAGAGTGGAATAGGAGCGGAGAAGCTGCGTGGGGAGTTATCGGGGAAGTTGCCGGAGTACATGGTGCCGGCGGCGTATGTAGAGCTGGAGTCGCTGCCGCTGACGCCGAACGGGAAATTAGATCGGAAGGCATTGCCGGAGCCAGGCGGGGAGGCATATGCGAGGCGCGGGTATGAAGAACCGCGAGGAGAGCTAGAGAAGACGGTGGCGGGGATATGGGCCGACATTCTGAAGGTGGAGCGTGTAGGGCGGCAGGACAACTTCTTCGAACTGGGAGGGCACTCGCTGCTGGGGATCACGCTGATCGAGCGCATGCGGCGGAAGGGGTTGCAACTGGATGTGCGTTCGTTGTTTGCTCGACCGACGCTGGCGTTGTTGGTGGAGAGCATCAATCGCGAAGCTGTTGTTGTGGAGGTTCCACCGAACCGGATTCCGTTGGGGTGTGAAGAGATTACACCGGAGATGCTGCCGCTGGCGGGGCTGAGGGCAGAGGAGATTGAGCGGATTGTGGAAGCAGTGCCCGGTGGAGTGGTGAACATACAGGATATCTATCGTCTGGCGCCGCTGCAGGAAGGGATTCTGTTTCACCATTTGATGGGAGGAGAGGGTGATCCGTACCTGCTGAGGAGGCTGGTGAGTTTCGAGAGCCGGAAAAGGCTGGACCGGTATGTGAGTGCGATGGAGGCGGTGGTCGAACGGCATGACAATCTGCGGACGGCGGTGATGTGGGAAGGGCTGAACGAACCGGTGCAGGTGGTGATGCGGAAGGTGAAGTTGCGGGTGGAGGAGGTGGAAGTTGAGAGAGGGAAGGATGCAGCCGAGCAGCTCTATGGCCGATTCGATTTCCGGCGCTATCGAATAGATGTACGTGAGGCGCCGCTGGTGCGGCTTCATATCACCTATGACGAGGAGAAGCAGCGCTGGCTGATGACGCAGCTTCTGCACCATTTAATTGGAGACCATATCACGCTGGATGAGATGGAAGAAGAGATCGAGGCGTATCTGCTGGGGCGGGGAGAGGAACTGGGGAGGCCGCAGCCATATCGCAATTTGGTGGCGCAGGCGCTCCTGGGAGTGAGCCAGGAGGAGCACGAAGAGTTCTTTCGGAAGATGTTGGGGGATATCGATGAACCGACAGCGCCCTTTGGGTTGCTGAATGTAAGGGGTGACGGCAGTGAGATAGGGGAGGGGCGGCTGAGACTGGATGAGGATCTGGCGCGGCGGATACGAGACAACGCGCGACGGATGGGGGTAAGCGCAGCCAGTATCTGTCATCTGGCGTGGGGGCAGGTTCTGGCGCGTGTGACGGGAAGAAGGGAAATTGTGTTCGGGACGGTGCTGTTTGGACGGATGCAGGGGGGAGAGGGAGCAGACCGGATGATGGGGCTGTTCATCAACACGCTGCCGGTGAGGATTAACGTCGGGGAACAGGGAGTGGAGAAGGGAGTACGAGAGACGCAGGCAGTGCTGGCGGAGTTGATGCGACATGAACATGCATCACTGGCGCTGGCGCAACGATGCAGCGGGGTGAGTGCGCCAGCGCCGTTGTTTTCTGCGTTGTTGAATTACCGGCATAGTCCCCGAATGGGCGGAACGGCGGTAGAGGAGAAGCAACGGGCGTGGGAAGGGATTCGAGTGTTGCGCGGCGAGGAGCACACCAATTATCCGGTGACACTTTCGGTGGACGACTACGGGGAGGGATTTGTTCTGACGGCGCAGGTGGAGGCTCCGATTGAGGCAGCGCGGGTATGCGAGATGATGAGGAAGGGTTTGGAGGGACTGGTAGAGGGATTGGAGAAGGAGCCGGAGAGAGTGGTGTGCCGGATTGATGTACTGCCGGAGCGGGAGCGGGAGCAGTTGCTGTACGGATGGAACCAGACGAGGGAGGAGTACGGGAGAGAGCGGTGTCTGCAGGAACTGTTTGAGGAGCAGGTAGAGAGGACGCCTGAAGCGACGGCGCTGGAGTATGAGGGGGAAAAGCTGAGCTATGCGGAGCTGAACCGTCGAGCCAACCAGTTGGCGCACTATCTGAGGGGAGTGGGTGTAGGGCCGGAAGAGCGTGTGGCGATCTGTGTGGAGCGTGGGCTGGAGATGGTGGTGGGGCTGCTGGGAGTGCTCAAGGCCGGAGGAGCGTATGTGCCGCTGGATCCGGAGTATCCGCAGGAGCGGTTGGAGTACACGGTGAAAGACAGCGCCCCGGTGGTGTTGCTGACGGAGGAGGAACATAAGGGGAAGTTCGGTGGACTGAGGGAAGGGATGGTGGTGATTGACGTGAAGGGAGGGAAGAGGGAGTGGGAGAAGGGACGAGAGGAGAACCCGGAGATCAGTGAAGTAGGAGTGGGGCCGGAGAATCTGGCGTATGTGATCTACACCTCGGGTTCCACGGGCACACCCAAAGGGGTGATGATTTTTCATTCAACGCTGACGAACTTTCTACATTCAATGCAGAGGGAGCTTAGAGTCAGTGGGGTAGATAAGTGGCTTGCAGTTACAACCTTCTCTTTCGACATTGCCGGGCTTGAGTTGTTTCTGCCGTTGCTGGCAGGAGCAAGCATACGATTATTGGGCCGCAATGACGTTCGGAATGGTGAACGTCTGGTTAAGGAGTTACAGTCGGGCGGAACTATCATGCAAGCCACACCGGCGACATGGAAGATGGCTATAGAGTCGGGGTGGGAAGGGAAAGATGGGTTTAAAGTACTTTGCGGTGGGGAGGCTTTAAGCAGTGACTTGGGGCGGGAACTTCGTAGGCGAAGTTCTTTAGTTTGGAACCTGTATGGTCCTACGGAGACAACCATATGGTCGAGCGTAGAGAAACTCAAAAAAGACCTAAGCGGTGTCTCAATCGGGCGACCGATCGGGAACACGCAGATCTATATATTCGACAGCCACGGGGAGCCTGTTCCCATAGGAGTGGCGGGAGAAATCTACATTGGGGGAGCGGGCGTTGCGCGGGGTTATCTGAACCGGCCGGAGCTGACGGGGGACCGGTTTGTACCGGATCCATTTTCGAATAGGCCGGGAGGGCGAACGTACCGGACGGGAGACCTGGGACGTTGGAGGAGCGATGGCAGTATCGAGTTTCTGGGGCGGAACGATTTTCAGGTAAAGATCCGAGGGTTCCGGATCGAGTTGGGAGAAATCGAGGCGCGGCTGAGGGAACATGCGGGGGTGCGGGAAGCAGTGGTGCTGGCCCGCGAAGATACGTCGGGCGACAAGCGCCTGGTGGCTTACTACACAGCGAGGGAGCAAAACAGTGTGGGAGCCCAGGAACTGAGAACTCATTTAGCGACGAGGGTGCCGGAGTACATGGTGCCGGCGGCGTACGTGC
>OBLQ010001084.1_pt1 | contig 10316 bp, 8 predicted proteins | sample 1519881 | NCBI WGS metagenome assembly OBLQ01 (sample SAMN01911456, study PRJEB22533) | soil metagenome | biome: Soil | place: Malaysia | collected 2012-04-30 | depth DG_metagenome m | reverse complement strand
GCAGCCCACCGGCGGCGCCCGGAAGGGGGCATGATGGCGAAGGTCATCCTCGAGCCGGTCGGCTCCCCCCTCGAGAAGTTCCTCGCCCCCGGCGAGCGCGCGGCCAACGAGTCCCACATGGCGGGCCTGCGCGAGGCCCTCGCCGCGAAGCGCGCCGAGGTCCGGGCCGGTTGGGGGGACGAGTACGTCAAGCGCGTCCACGAGAAGGGAAAGCTCACGACCTGGGAGCGGATCGAGAAGCTGAAGGATCCGGGAACGGAGGTCCTGCCCGTCGGGACGCTCGTGAACTACGGCCTGCTCTTCGGCAAGCGCCCCTCGCCGGGCGCCGGCGTCGTCACGGCCTACGTCCGCGTCGAGGGCTTGTGGACCGTCGTCATCGCGAACGACAACACGGTGGCGTCGGGATCCTGGTGGCCGAGGACGCCCGAGAAGATCGAGCGCGCGCAGGAGATGGCGCTGCGGCTTAAAGTACCGGTCATCTACCTCGTGGACTGCTCGGGCCTCTACCTGCCCGAGCAGGCGCGCACCTTCCCCGGCAAGACCGGCGCGGGCGCCATCTTCAAGATGAACTCCCTGCTCTCGGCCGGCGGCGTGCCGCAGATCGCGGGCGTCTTCGGCGACTGCATCGCGGGCGGCGGCTACATGCCCATCATCAGCGACGTCGTCTACATGACCGAGCAGGCCTACATGGTCATCGCGGGCGCGGCGCTCATCAAGGGCGGCAAGGGGCAGAAGGTGACGAGCCTCGACATCGGAGGCCCCGACGTCCACGTCCACCTCTCCGCCTGCGCCGACTACCGCGTCCCCGACGACGACGCCTGCCTGCGCCGCATCCGCTCCGAGGTCGCACGTCTCTCCGGATCGGCCGCTCCCTACTACCGGCGCGACGCGGAGGCCGGCCCGTCGCGCTTCCCGCCCGCTGAGCTCGACGCCGTCTTCCCGGCCGATCACCGGATGAGCTACGAGATCCGCGAGGTCCTGGCGCGCCTTCTCGACGGCGGCCTCTTCTGGGAGGTGCTCCCCGAGGCCGGCCGCGAGATGGTCTGCGGCGTCGGGAGGATCGGCGGCCTCTACGCCGGAATCATCGCCAATAACGTGCTTCTCACCGAGCATCCCGACCGCGAGGGGATCCGCCGGCCCGGCGGCATCCTCTACCAGCAGGGGATCGCGAAGATCTCCGCCTTCTCGCGCGCCTGCAACGACGACGGGCTGCCCATCGTGTGGCTGCACGACATCTCGGGCTTCGACATCGGCGAGGAGGCCGAGCGCCAGGGGCTGCTCGGCTACGGCTCCAATCTCATCTACACGAACTCCACGAACTCGACGCCGATGGTGACGGTGCTCCTTCGCAAGGCCTCCGGCGCCGGCTACTATGCGCAGGCCGGGATGCCCTACGACCCGGTCCTCCAGATCTCGACGCCGCTCACGCGCCTCGCCGTCATGGAGGGGCGCACGCTCGCCATCGGCACCTACCGGTCGCGCCTCGACGACAACTTCCGGATCATCACGCAGGACCCCGACGAGCGCCGCCAGGTCGAGGAGGGGATGAAGCAGGTCGAGGAGAGGATCGAGAAGGACATGGATCCCGTCCTGTCGGCGCGGCAGATGGACACGGACGAGATTGTCCTGATGCCCGAGATCCGCGCCTACCTCGAGGCCGTCGTGGAGATGTCCTACCAGACCTACGGGGCGCGGAGGATCAAGAACCCGCGGATCTGGTCGCTCCACGACATCAAGGCGATCACCCGGCCATGAGCGACGCCGGCGCGCTCGTCGCGATGACCGCGGAAGGCGACGCTTCCAAGCTGTGCGCCCCCGCCGTCGGGATCCTCCGGAACATCCCCCCGCAGGGCCGCATCCTCCAGCCCGGCGAGGTCCTCGCCTCGCTCACGATCCTCGACCGCACGCACGCCGTCCTCGTTCCCGAGGGCGTCATGGGGATCGTCCGCTCCGTCGAGGTGGACGGATCCGGCGCCGACGCCGTCCCGGTCGAGTACGGCCAGCCCATCCTCACGCTCGCGCCGCTCGATGCGGCGGCGGCGGGAGCCAGCGCGGATCCCGCGCTCGCCGGCGCGAAGAAGGGAAAGCGGGCCGCGGGCAAGGAGGCCCTCCCCGAGGGATGCCACGCCGTGGTCAGCCCGGCCGACGGCATCTTCTACCGGAAGCCCCGCCCCGCGGATCCTCCCTACGTGGAGGCCGGCGCGAGCGTCACCACCGGCCAGACGCTGGGGCTCATCGAGGCCATGAAGACCTTCAGCCCCATCCCCTACGGCGGCCCCGGCCTCCCCTCCCCCGCGACCGTCGTCGAGATCCGCGCGGAGGACTCGGCCGACGTCCGCCACGGGCAGGTTCTCTTCGTCGTAAGGTAGGAACACAGTGCGACCGGCCCTCCCCTGCAACGGGAATGACCGGTCACGTGTCCATACGGACAGCATGAGGCACCGTCACAGGGAGGACACCGAATGACCCGCACCACCACCTGGATCCGAACGGCAGCGCTCTCGGCCCTCGCTCTCTCCGCGACCATCGGCATGGTCTCGGCGCAGATTCCGGACAAGTTCACGAATCTCAAGGTCCTGCCGAAGGACATCACCAAGGAGGAGCTGGTCGCCCGGATGCGCTCCTTCTCCGGCGGCCTCGGCGTGCGCTGCAGCTTCTGTCACGTGGACGACGACGAGGCCAAGAAGACCGACTTCGCCAGCGACGAGAAGGACAAGAAGGACACGGCGCGCGTCATGATGAAGATGGTGACCGAGATCAACGGGAACCTTCTCAAGGGCATCAAGACCGACGACGACACGAAGGTCGAGGTGACGTGCCAGACCTGCCATCACGGACTTGCGGTGCCCGAGCCCATCGAGGACATCGTCGCCCACACGATCGACGAGAAGGGGCTGGCCGCCGGCATCGCGAAGTACCGGGACCTGAGGAAGGAGCGTTACGGCACGGGCGCCTACGACTTCAGCGAAAGGCCCCTGAACGAGCTGGCCCGGGACCTCGCCGGCGAGAAGAAGCTCGACGAGGCCCTCGCCGTCGTGCAGCTCGGCATCGAGTACAACCCCGACTCGGCCTTCTCCCGGCTCGTCCTCGGCGGCGTCTACAAGGCCCGCGGCCAGAAGGACGAGGCCCTCGCCGCCTTCCAGAAGGCCCTCGAGCTGGATCCGTCCAGCGAGTGGGCGAAGAGGCAGATCAAGGCGCTGACCGGGACCGAGGACAAGGGCGCGGAGTCGCACCCCGACGGGAAAGACTGACGGGATGTGATCGCGCTCTGGCCCCTCACCCCGGCCGCGGTCCGCCGGGGGCCGTCCAGGGGAGGGAGCCGGGGCGCGATCCCTTCAGCTCCGGGGGGGCGCCGGCTTCGGCGCCTCCCGGCGCAGTGCCTTGCGGAAGCCCTCGAGGCGCCGGTCGACGCGGCCGTGGATCGACTCCGCCGGGAAGGCGCCCTTCGCGTCCCGGCGCCCGGCCGGAACGCCCGTGTGCACCTCGATCCCCTCGTCGATGCTGCCGACGGCCCAGAGGTGGAACCGGCCCTCCCGGACCGCCTCGACGACCTCCTCGCGGAGCATGAGGTTGCTCACGTTGCTCTTCGGGATCATCACGCCCTGCTCCCCGGAGAGCCCCCGGGCGCGGCAGACCTCGAAGTAGCCCTCGACCTTCTGGTTCACCCCGCCGATCGCCTGGACCTCGCCCCGCTGGTTGACGGATCCCGTCACCGCAATCGCCTGGCGGATGGGCGCCCCCGAAAGGGCGGAGAGGATCGAGTACAGCTCCGCGGACGAGGCGCTGTCGCCGTCGACGCCCTCGTAGCTCTGCTCGAAGACGAGGCGGGCGGAGAGCGCCAGCGGCTTCTCCCCCGCGAAGTGCCGGGCGAGGTACCCGCTGAGGATCATGACGCCCTTGCTGTGCGTCGGGCCGCCGAGCTCCACCTCGCGCTCGATGTCGACGATGTTCCCCCGCCCGGGTCCGACGCTCGCGGTGATGCGGCTGGGCTTGCCGAAGGCGTAGTCTCCGAGGCTGAGGACCGACAGGCCGTTGACCTGCCCCACGACCTCCCCCTGCGTCTCGATGAGGAGCATTCCGCGCTCGATCATCTCCTGGATCCGCTCCTTCACGAGGCTGGAGCGGTAGACCTTCTCGTCCAGGGCCTTCCGGACGTGGTCCGCCGTGATCTGTGCGGCCTCCTCACGGACCGCCCAGTAGTTGGATTCGCAGATGAGATCGGCCAGCGCCCCGAAGTGAGTGGAGAGCTTCTCCTTGTCGTCCGCGAGGCGCATGACGTACTCGAGCATCCTCGCCAGCGCGCTGCCGTCCGGCTTCTTGAGGCTCCTCTGCGTGCTGTAGGTGCAGATGAATGAGAGGTAGTCGCGGACGCTGTCGTCGTTGAAGTCGGTCCGTGTGTCGAACTCGGCCTTCACCTTGAAGAGCTCGGGGAACTCCTCGTCGTAGCTGTGCAGGAGGTGGTAGTAGAGGGTCCGGCCCACGAGCACGACCTTCAGATCGAGCGGCATCGGCTTGGGCTTGAGGCTCTTCACGGCGATGAACCCGAGGCGCTCGCCGAGCTCCTCGATCTGCACCTCTCCGGCCCGGAGCGATCGCTTGAGGCCCTCCCACGAGCCCAGGTTCTTGAGGACGTCCTCCATCGGGAGGACGAGGTAGCCGCCGTTCGCCCGGTGGAGCGATCCGGCCTTGATCATCGTGAAGTCCGTCTGGAGCGCTCCGAACTTCGTCTCCTTCTCCACGCGCCCGAAGAGCGCGTTGTGGCTCGGGTTGAGCTCGAGGACCACCGGGGCCCCGGTGCTCCGCGAGTTGTCGACGAGCAGGTTCACCTCGAACTTCCTGAACAGATCGTCGAGCTGCATCGCGGCCGCGGCGATCTCCGCCGTGTTCCCCCCGCCGTCGCCCGGCGTCGCCTTGAACATCTCGATGTTCTCGAGGATCTCCTTCTGCACCGCCTCGATGTAGCCCAGCACGTCGGGGAGGTCCTTGTAGCTCTCCGTCAGGTCGGTCATCGGGCCGCTCACGGCGTAGAGGGCGACCTCCTCGTCGAGCTTCTGCATCCGCTTGCGCGCCGATCTCTCGATGCCGCGCATCTCCTTCATCGCGTCGCCGATCTGTTCCTGAAGCGCCTCGCGCCGCTTCTGGATCGTTTCGCGCGTCTCGGGCGGCAGGGCCTGGAACTCGGACTCCTTGAGGGGACGCCCCTCGAGGATGGGGAGCATGGCCAGCCCGAGGGGGGTTCCCTCGAGTGCGAAGCCCGCCTTCTCCGCCGTCCCGTTGAGCTTCTCCCTGAGCTGGGTGCGGCGCCGCTCGAACTCCTTCAGGATCGTCTGGCGGCGCGAGCCGTACTCGTCGCTCTCGAAGGCCCGGCGGACGTCGCGTCTCAGGTGGTCGATCAGCTCCTTCATGTCGTGCTGGAGCATGCGTCCCCGTCCCGGAGGCAGGCGGAGCGACTCGGGCTGGTAGGGGTCGTCGAAGTTGTTGACGTAGCACCAGTCGGGCGGCGTCTCCTTCTCGCCCGCGTGCGACTCGAGGTAGGCCTTGACGGCGGTCATCTTGCCGATCCCCGGCGGGCCGGCGACGTAGATGTTGTATCCGTTCTCCTGGATCCCCAGCCCGAACTTCAGCGCCTGCACCGCGCGCTTCTGACCGATGATGCCCTCGAGGGGCGCCAGGCACTCGGTCGTCTCGGTTCCGTAGCTCGCGGGATCGAATTCCCGGCGGAGATCCTCAGCCCTCAGCTCGTGCTCGCTTCGTTTCATCGGCCTCACCCGTTGCGGGACTTGATTTCCTCTCGCAGCAGCGCCTCGAACCCGCCGGCGACGACGAGCTTCTGCGCGACCTCTCCGAGCGCCGGGAAGGGGAAGCTCCTGCCGCCCGCCCGGATCTCCGACGACGCGAAATCCACCTCGGCCTCGACGCCGGTCCGGACCGTGGGCTGCTTCCCGGCCCCGGGCCGCTCGCGCAGCCAGGTGATCAGGTCCGGGCACTCGATGACGATGTACCCGTTGTTGAAGGCGTTGCGCTTGTAGGTCTGGGAGTAGGAGCCGGCGACGATCATCTGCAGCCCCCGGTGCTTGAGCGCGGTCGCGGCCTGCTCCCGCGACGATCCCGATCCGAAGTTCCATCCGCCGGCGAGGATGTCCCCCTTCCGCGCCAGCTCCTGGAACCGGGGATCGTAGTTGAGCATCGCCGCGGCTCCCATCTGCTCGGGCGTGAGATCGTCGCGGTAGGTGTAGTCCTTCCCGTAGATGCCGTCCGTGTTGAGGTTGTCCTTGTCGGCGAAGAGGACCTCGCCGCGCAGGCTCTTCGGGAAGCCGTCGATGATCCGCACCGTGTCGCGCGACGCCGGGCGACGGTTGATCCGGGTCTCCCCGGCGAGGCGAAGATCGCCCGCCGGCTCCGGCGCGGCGATGTAGCCCGCGACGGCCGAGGCGGCGACGACGGCCGGGCTGGCCAGGTAGGCGAGGGACTCCCGGTCCCCCATCCGTCCCTTGAAGTTGCGGTTCGTCGCGGAGATGGCCACCTCACCCTTCTCCAGGGTCCCCTCGCCGAGACCGATGCAGGGGCCGCACCCCGGCGGGAGCGGCTTCGCGCCGGCGGCCACCAGGTCCCCCCAGTAGCCGAGCTTTCGTGCCTGGGATTCGATCTCGGCCGAGGCCGCCGCGAGGTACATCTTCACCCCCGGCGCCACCTTCTTGCCCTTGATGACGCGGGCCGCCTCGGCGATGTCCTCCAGGCGGCTGTTCACGCAGGAGAGCAGGTAGGCCTTCTGGACGGCGACCTTCTTCTTCTCGATCTCCGGAAGGGAGGTGATCGTCTTGACCTCGTTCGGCCCTGCGACGTGGGGCACGATGCTGCCGAGATCGAGCGAGATCTCCCTCGCGTAGAAGGCGTCGTCGTCCGCAGCCGGAAAGGAGCCTTCCATCTCCCGGATCCTCTCCGGCACCAGGCGGGGATGGCGGTCGCCCCTCTCGCGGAACCGCTCGGCCCGCGAGAGCAGGTAGGCGCGGGTCACCTCGTCGTAGGGGAAGATTCCGGTCAGCGCGCCCCACTCCGTGGTCATGTTCGCGATGGTCATGCGCTGGTCCATCGAGAGCGTGGCCACGCCGGGCCCCTGGAACTCGACCGCGCAGTTCAGCACCTCGTCGTTCCGGAAGAGGCCGCACAGGGCGATGATGATGTCCTTGCCGGAGACGCCCGCGCGCAGGCGCCCCTCGAGCGTCACCCGCACGATGTCGGGGACCTGCCACCAGGTGCGTCCCGTCGCCCAGATCGCGGCGGCGTCCGTTCGTACCACGGGGGTGCCCGCGCAGGCGAGCGCCCCGTAGAGGTTCGAGTGCGAGTCCGAGCCCACGACGAAGGTCCCGGGCAGCGCGTAGCCGTTCTCGGCCATGATCTGGTGGGCGATGCCGCTGCCGGCCGGGTAGAAATCGATCCCGTGCTTCCGGGCGAAGTCTTCGATCTTCCTGTACTTCGCCAGGTTCGCCTCGGACTTGTTCTGGATGTCGTGATCGATGCCGAAGACGGGCTGCTTCGGGTCGAAGATCTTCGGCTCGACGCCGTCGAACATCGACTCGAACTTGGGGATCACCGCGCTCGTGTTGTCGTGGGTCATCACGTGCCTCGGCCGGACGGACACGTACGCGCCCGCGCGGACCTTCGCGCCCGGGGCCAGGTCCACCGCGTAGCTCTGTGTAATCTTCTCGAGAAGGGTCTGCCCCTCTCCGGATGGATTCGACATGGAGGCTCCTTGTGCCTGGACCGCGAGCCGGGCCTCTCGCCCGGGGGCCGGCATGACCGGCCCATGACACGACGTGCTCCCTGTGGAGGATGGGCGGGGGCCGTGCGCCGGACTCGCGGGGTTGGACGATCATCCGATGCCCGGACGTGGGTGTCAACGCCCGGCCCGCCGGAGGAGCGTCTCCCCGGGGCCGGGCGGGTTGTCGGCGCCCGCGGCCGGTGGAAGAATACGCGCGGACGGTGAAACCCGATGAGCGAGCGGATTTACGAGACCGACGCGTACGTGCGGGAGTTCGAGGCGCGCGTCACGGCCGTCGACGGCCAGAGGCTTCTCCTCGACAGGACGGCCTTCTTCCCCACCGGCGGCGGCCAGCCCTGCGACAAGGGAGCGATCATCCACGACGGGGTGGTCCGCGCCGTCACGGACGTCCGCAAGCGCGGTGAGGAGGTCTGGCACACCTTCCTCGGGCCCCCGCCTCCCCTCGGCGCGACGCTCCTCGGGCACCTCGACTGGCACCGCCGCTACGCGCTCATGCGCACGCACACCGCCCTGCACATGCTCAGCGCCGTCGTGTGGAAGGACTACGGGCGGCAGGTCACCGGCGGGGACATGAAGCCCCTCGCCGGACGGCTCGACTTCGAGTTCGAGCATCTCGACATCGAGGTGGCAAACGCCATCGAGCGCCGCCTCAACGAGGAGGTCGCGGCCGCGCATCCGGTCCGCGTCGCCATCCTGCCTCGTGAGGAAGCCTTCGCCATCCCCGACCTGATCCGCACGAAGATCAACCTGCTCCCGCCGGAGATCGTTCTGGTCCGCACGGTCGAGATCGTCGGCCTGGATCTCCAGGCCGACGGCGGCACCCATGTCGCGAACACCCGCGAGGTGGGGTCCGTGGCGCTCGTGGGCCACGAGAGCAAGGGGCGGAAGAACAAGAGGCTCAGGATCGAGCTTCAGCCGGAGCCGGCGGGGGTCAGAGAGCCTTCTCTGTGAGCGAGCGGATGACGCCCCGGATCGAGATGATCCCCGAGACGCCGCCCTCGTTCATGACCGGTATGTGCCTGAACCCACGGACGGCCATGAGGTGGATGGCGTAGGCCAGCGGGTCGGTCTCGTTGAGCCGCTGCGGGGAGACGGTCATCACGTCGCCGATCGCGGTCTTCGCCGGGTCCACGTCGCGGCAGACGATCTTCAGCAGAACGTCGCGCTCCGTGAAGATCCCCGCCAGCTCCTTGCCGTCGAGGACGAGGACGCTTCCGTGCTTCTTCTCCCGCATGAGACGCATCGCCTCGGCCACGGTCGCCTTCTTGTCGACGATGATGCTGGCGTCGGGGCCGAGCGCCTGCAGCGGCGTGTCGAGGATGGCCGCCTGCACTCCCTCCTCGGGCACGGGCACTCCCGTATCGAGGAGATCCTGGCCGCACTTCTCGCACAGCTCGACGCCGGGGACGTTCTCGAACTCGCATGACGGGCAGCGGGCCATCTCTAGCCTCCCTCCGCCCGCAGGGGAGTCTGGTGCAGGCGCATGGGGAGGTTCATCACCTCCGCGGGAAAATGCTCGGCGATGTAGACGATGATGTCCCGGGCGGTGACGAATCCCACGCACCTCCCCCCGCCGTCCGCCAGGGGGATGTGGCGGTAGCTCTGCTCCGTCATCATCCGGATTGCCGTGCTCACGGGATCTTCCAGGCGGAGGGTCGCCGGGGAGGGCGTCATGGCCGTGTCGATGGGCTTCGAGAAGTCGGCCTTGCCGTCCGTGAGCTTGTAGAGGATGTCCCGCTCCGTGAAGATGCCGGCGATCTTATCGCCCTCGCAGACGACGAGGCAGGGGCGCACGCGCTCCTGCATCAGGGCGATCGCGTCGCGCAGCGACGTGCCCTTCTGCACCTTCAGGGGGGGAGTGAGATCCAGCTCCCTGATGAGGATGGTGCGCAGCGTCTCTTCGAAGTTGCTGGCCAGGGGCGTGTCTCCCGGGGGTCCGGCGCGGGCCCCGCTTGGAACGGTAGATTATACAGTGTCCGCAGACTGCCAATCATAGCATGAACTCGCTGCCCCGCTTCGCCGTTCTCGTCTTCCTGCTCTGCACGCTCGTCTACGCCAACGCGCTCTTCGACGGGTTCGTCTACGACGATTTCGACCTCGTCGTGAACAACCACTGGGCCCGCGAGGGAAGCCTGCTGGACGCCTTCCACGAGGGGTTCTGGGAGACGAGCCGGGGGGGATCCTTCTACTACCGCCCGGTCGTCTCCGTCTCCTACTGGGTGGGCCGCCACCTCTGGGGGACCCGGCCCTTCGGATACCACCTGATCAACATCCTCCTGCACGCGGGCGCGTCGATCCTCCTCCTGCTCCTGGCCGTCCGCTGGACCGGGTCCCGATCGGCGGCGGCCGCCGCGGCCGCCCTCTTCGCCGTCCATCCCGTCCACACGCAGTCCGTCACCTGGATCTCCGGGAGGACCGACCTTCTCGCGACATTCTTCTGCCTTCTGGCGCTGCTGCTGATCGATCTCGGCGCGGACGGTGCCCGCCGGTCGCGCGCGGCGCGGACGGCCCTCGTCGTCGCGGGCATCGCCGCCTC
>OBLQ010001083.1_pt1 | contig 10316 bp, 3 predicted proteins | sample 1519881 | NCBI WGS metagenome assembly OBLQ01 (sample SAMN01911456, study PRJEB22533) | soil metagenome | biome: Soil | place: Malaysia | collected 2012-04-30 | depth DG_metagenome m | reverse complement strand
TCAAAAGGATCGGGCATTGGCCCCCAATAATCGTTGCCACTGGGGACATGGGCAAAGTGGCCATGGATCGAGATGGTCGCTACATAAGGGACTTTCTTGAAAGCGTAGAGAGCCGGATCGGACCAGTTGCCAATGGTATTAAATCCCCAAGACCGCAGCCGCGCGAGGGAGGTGGTTTGCCATTCCTTCAGCCAGTTGTCGCCGTACTTTCTTTCCAGATTCGCGGCGTAAAACCCAAAGGTCTGTCCTTCCTTGTTTGGACCGTAGACAACGTGGCTTGCATTGCTATAGAACTTGCTCAGTGGATCATTGGATCCCGGCAGCCAGGTGAACATTTCTTTACGGCCGGTAACAAAAGTGTAGGCGTCGCCGTTCGGGTGAACATCGATCACGTCAATCCCCATCGAAAAGAACAGGTGGCCATCCGGATCAACCAGCCACCATTTGCCGTTGCGCTTCACAGTGCTGAAGTACCCCGTCGTGGCCACATGTGGGCCCGAGGCCCAGCCTCCATACATGTCGCGATCGGGAAGCGTGGGATGCGTTTTGATTTCCGCTTCCTCCCGTTGCTTTTGGGCCAACAGACCTTGCAGGTTTTCCACCTTGTCTGGCCAGTCTGCACGAGCGTACTGACCGAAACGGTCCACGATGCCATCATAATTAAAAGGCGGCAGCAGCCGGATGTTGTCAATCACAACGCTCTTCGTACTGGCGCCGTGCTGGAATGAGAATTTCAGACCGGCAACGTTCTCACCGCTCACCGGCTTGTTCGCACCCGGAATCATGCTGAACGGGAGTATTCCCACCACCGTCGGCGGTCCACCGCGCATTCCGCGGGCAATCGGGGAACTGGGGCCAAACCCGTAGTAATAACTAACTGTCGCATGTGGCCCTGCGTTGCCGCTGTACTTGGCCGACCAGTTGCTGGAACCAGCGCCAGGCCCCGCATCGTCCAGTTGCATCCCAACCTGAATTTCCTCCTCGGATGGATTGGCCACGTCAACGGCCACAGCTCCATATTTGTTCCAATCCCAATTCCTCGCTCCGGGGCTCAGTTCAATCGTCGCTGTCTCAGGATTGTTGAATTGCACTTCAAGCGCGTGTTGCCCGTTCGTCACATGCTCTGTCGTAAGTGAAGCCTTGCAGTCCGTCACTTTTAGTTGGCGAAGATCATTTTGAGACTCAAAGGAAGTGACCGTGGCTATTTGGACCTTCGATGGCTGGGTCTCCGTGCAAGCCATTTCAATCCCGATGAGGGATACCACAAGAAATGTGCAAAAGAGTGTCAGGGGCCCGGTGCCTTGCATGACACGAATTGTAATTCTGCTCATGGCTGCCTCCGGAGTGCTCTTCGGCATATTAAGTTGCGATCGCGATTTTGGGGACGGGCGTAACCAAACGGCAGTATACTCCTACCCGGAATAAGGCCGAAAATTGTTTCGATCACAGACTTACGGCTTGGCCCGATCTTAGCATCTTCGTCAGAGGCACTTTATGAAAACATGCGCGCGGACTTTTATATCAGCGACCGCTATCGGCTTTTTGCTGCTTACCCTTGCGTCATGTTCGGGCTCGGGCGGCAGTGAAATTGCCGCCTTGTTCGCTCCTGAAGCTGTCCGGGCAAACTGGAAGACGATTCATTGCGACCTGCAAGCTGGCTCATCCGGGACTCTGGAGGCGACTTTCTGGAAAGGGTATGAGGACAACGGGTTTGCAACCATGCAGCTTCCGGTGACGGACTGGAGCCGATGGAAGTCCCTGAAGTTTGAAGTTGAAAATCCTTACAAAGAGCCCTTTTCGGTCTACGTCCGGATTTCAGACAGCGCCGGCCATCCCGGGAATCAAACCTACACCGGAGGAACCTTTGACGGTTTCGTCATAGGTCCGGGCAAGAACAGCGTTGAAATAAGCCTCGAGAATATGCGATCGCCCGAAGATCAGGCTGTGAGCCCAGCGCATATCGCCTACCTGGGCATCTTCTTCAGTCCGCTTTTCCTCCGGGATGGCATGGTTCTGAGGTTCACGCAGGACAAGACTTTCAAGCTGGCGAGTCTGCGCCTGGCAACTGACCAGGCCAGGGCCCAAAAGCAGCCTTACGGAGATCTCCTGTTCAAAACCACTGCTCCACAATTGGCGGGAGAGCGCAAACAGGTCGAGGAAGCCATCCAGCAACTGAATGAGCTCATCCAGCAAGCGCACACGAAGAAGATAGACACGGCTTACCAGGAAATTTATCCGTTTATTGCCAACCTGGCTTTTCATACCCGGTTGGTAGCATTCTGGCAGGACCGCACCCAGGAGCAGCGTAAGGCCCTGGATTTCCTGCTTGCGGAGACTCGCCACGCCATTACTGACTTGCAGGAAGAGCTTGCGGGCAAGCGGCAGGCGCTCTTGGCGCCGTCGGTGCCTCCATACAGCAAGTTGACCATCCGAGACCGCTATTTTCGGGAAGGTCAAACGCCTCTGCTTCTACTCGGGATGCTCTACAACCAGAAAGGACCGCTACTGCGCTGGTTTGCCAACAGCGCCACGGATTACGGCACGCAACTGGTGGCCGGCGCCACACGCCAAAACGTGGAGCGCCAACCGATCTGGCAGGCCTATCAGAAGTATCCCGACACTCACCGCGTGGGTTGGAGCCGTGCCGACCACATCGTGCGCGATAGCAGCTCCTGGGAAGTGGTGGGCCCCGCCGTCAATGTCTGCCTTGAAAGCCCGCACAGCCGCGCGGCCATCGCCGAAATGATCGGCAAGTATGAACATGCCCACCTCGGCGATCACAGCCATCTGGTGCAGAACATGGGGTTCGAATATTTTTACGCCTGCTATTGCCGCTATACCCGGGAAATGTGGCGCGCCTGGCTCGGGCGCAAATATGGAAATATCCAGGCAGCGAACCGCGCGTGGCAGGCAACCTACGCGAACTTCAGTGATGTGCCGATGCTGCATCCTGAAGAAGCCAAATCCAATCGCGCGCTATGGTACGACTGGTCAAGCTTTAATCTTTACCGGTTCCTCCAGCAGCTTCGCTGGACACGGGATGAAATTCGCAAGACGCAGCCTTCGGCGCCTCTGACGGTCGGGTCTCCCTATTACGCTTTCAGTCCGCGTTTCTGGACAGCGATTGATGAGGAGGCCCTTGCGGACTCCGGCATCACGGCCGTGGAACTGGAAGAGAACTACCGTCTGGATACTCTGATGCCGGAGTATCTGCACGTCCTGGCCGGGTCGAAGCCTGTCGCGGATTTTGAATACCATGGTGTGGTCGACCAGCTTCTTCCCAGTTTTCTGCACGGGGATGCGGCTATTTCCATGTGGTGGTGGAACGATCATAAGCACTGGACTCCGCATGAGCCCATCAATGAGTGGCCCTCATCCTTCCCGCAGAGCTATACCATTCCTCTCAGTGACATTGCCGAGGCCATGCGGGTTGCGTTGGATGTCCGGCGCCTAAGCCCTGAAATAATCGCACTGGCAAACGCGCCCCGGCCGGTTGCCCTTCTTTACTCAAAGACCTCAATGCTTCAGCATCTTCCCGAGGAATCGAAGGAAACAGGAACCTTCCCCTATCTGTTCTCTCTTGAGGAACTCTATGACTCATCGCAATCCGCCGGGATTTACGTCGGGCTGACGACGGAGGAGAAGATTCTGCATGGCGACCTCGCCAGGCGCAAGCTACTCGTTCTGCCCACGGCCCAATTCGTGCCGCCCGCAGTTACACGCCGGATCATTTCCTGGGTTCGCGATGGCGGAACTCTGCTGGTTTGGCCGGATTCCCTGCTCGCGGACGAATATGCCAGGCCGACAAACACCATGGAATCGCTGGGCCTGAATCTCCTTCGCCGCGTGCCGCCCACCTTCAAGCGGGGCGAAACGCAGGTGACCGAATATAACCTTCCCGATTTGCCCCGCGCTCCAATCAAGCTCGAGCGGCAGGACGTTTTCTCGAAGGCAGCTCCAGATCTGGAAGCGGTCGGTGAGCGGCAAGTTATCCAGTGTGATCCGCGCTGGGTGCTCGGCAAGTTTTCTGACGGCTCTCCCGCGTTGATCCGCATCGCAATAGGGAAAGGTAATCTTTACTGGCTGGCTTCGCCCCTCGATCCGGTGAGCTGGACGCGGTTGCTTCCACTTCTTGCCGCACAGGCCGGCGTCCCTGCGCCGCTCCACGTGAGTTCCTCCGGCTCGGACGCATTAACGGCGCTGGAGTTTCGCGTGACGCCCTACTCCAACAACTACCTGGCATACTTTTATAACAATTCCAATCAAACACTGCGGTTCAATCTTGAACCCGTGTTCCGATTCACCCGGATTCGCGATTTGCGCAGTGGGACTACTTTGGCAGGGCCGGGGATGGTTCTTCCCGGGCATGCAACGTCCATTGTTGAGTTTTTCAGGTAGGCAGCCTCAGGCAGGGTTCCGGCTGGCTGTGGGTCTGTTTCGCCTTAGGAATACCCCAGCCAGAAAATCACTGACCGTTTCAGTAAGAGCCGAGGACCACCACTTTGGTGGTCCTCGCTCCTCTCTTTACTGTTGACCTCAGGCAAGGTCGAAGCGGTCAAGGTTCATCACTTTGTTCCACGCAGCCACGAAGTCTTTTACAAACTTCTCCTTCGAGTCGGAGCTGCCGTAAACTTCCGCGACAGCCCGGAGCTGTGAGTTGGAACCGAAGACGAGGTCCACCCGCGTGCCGGTCCACTTGACCTTGCCGGTCGCTCGATCGCGCCCCTCATATACGCCTTCAGTTGTAGACGACGCGTGCCAATCCGTATTCATGTCGAGCAGGTTGACGAAGAAATCGTTCGTCAGGGCTTCCCGCTGCTTGGTGAAGACGCCGTGCGCTGACTTGCCATGATTTGCGCCCAGCACACGCAGGCCGCCGACAAGGACCGTCAACTCAGGAGCAGTGAGCGTCAAAAGTTGCGCCTTGTCGATCAACAGCTCCTCCGCCGGCACGCTGAACTGGGCCTTGAGGTAGTTGCGAAAACCGTCCGCGACCGGTTCGAGGTGGGAGAAGGATTCCACATCGGTCTGCTTCTGTGATGCGTCCGTGCGTCCCGGCGAGAAAGGAACCTCCACTCTGTGCCCGGCCTTTTTCGCCGCTTCCTCGACGGCAGCGCAGCCGCCCAGGACGATCACATCAGCCAGCGAAACCTTCTTCCCGCCCTTCAGCGAGCGGTTGAAAGCCTTCTGGACCGCCTCCAGCTTCTCCAGGACCTTCTTCAGAGACGCCGGCTGGTTCACTTTCCAGCTCTTTTGGGGCGAAAGGCGAATGCGCGCCCCGTTTGCCCCGCCGCGCTTATCAGAACCGCGGAAAATTGAGGCCGACGCCCACGCCGTAGAGACCAGTTCGGAAATCGACAGGCCGGATTTGAGGATCCGGGCCTTCAGAGCTGCAATGTCCTGCTTCCCGATGAGTTTATGATCCACTGCTGGAACGGGGTCTTGCCAGACCAGTTCCTCGGCTGGGACCTCCGGGCCGAGATAGCGCGAACGCGGGCCCATATCGCGGTGCGTGAGCTTGAACCACGCGCGGGCAAAGGCGTCGGCGAACTTGTCGGGATGCTTCAGGAAGCGGCGGGAGATCTTTTCGTAGGACGGATCCATGCGTAAAGCGACGTCCGTGACCAGCATCGTGGGCGCGTGATGCTTCGACGGATCGAAGGCATCCGGAATTGGCTTGGCGCCGTTTTTCGCCTGGAACTGATAGGCCCCGGCCGGGCTCTTGGTCAGCTCCCATTCATAGCCGAACAAGTTCTCGAAGAAGTTGTTGCTCCACTTCGTTGGCGTCTCAGTCCAGATGACTTCCGGGCCGCCGGTGATGGCGTCTTTGCCTTTGCCTGTGCCATAGCGGCTCATCCAGCCGAAGCCCATCTCCTCAATGGGCGCCGCCTCGGGCGCTGGGCCCACCAGCGCGGCATCTCCGGCGCCATGGGTTTTGCCAAAGCTGTGACCACCGGCAATCAGCGCGACGGTCTCCTCATCGTTCATCGCCATGCGCTTGAAGGTCTCGCGAATGTCGATTGCAGCGGCCAGGGGATCGGGCTTGCCGTTCGGTCCTTCCGGATTCACATAGATGAGCCCCATTTGCACGGCCGCGAGTGGATTCTCGAGGTCCCGGTCTCCGGTATATCGCTCGTCGCTGGCGGGAGCAGGGAACCACGCTTTCTCCTTGCCCCAATAGGCGCTCTCGTCCGGCTCCCAGGCATCAACGCGCCCGCCGCCAAAGCCGAAGGTCTTGAAGCCCATCGACTCCAGCGCCACGTTGCCGGCAAGAACCATCAGGTCGCCCCATGAGATCTTCCGGCCATACTTCTGCTTGATCGGCCACAGCAGCCGGCGAGCCTTGTCGAGGTTCGCGTTGTCCGGCCATGAGTTGAGCGGTGCAAAGCGCTGTTGGCTTGTGCCGGCGCCTCCACGCCCATCGCCGATGCGGTAGGTGCCCGCGGCGTGCCACGCCATGCGAATGATGAGTCCCCCGTAATGGCCAAAATCCGCCGGCCACCAGGCTTGGCTGTCCGTCATCATCGCCTGGAGGTCCTTCTTCAGGGCTTTAAAGTCGAGCTTCTTGAATTCTTTGGCATAGTTGAACTTCTCGCCCATTGGATCGGGCAGCGGCGAGTTCTGGTGGAGTATCCTGATGTTCAGCCGGTTCGGCCACCAGTCGCTGTTCGACCTCATTCCGACATTCGTGGTCCCGTGTATGACCGGGCACTTGCCTTCGGTTGACGAGGTTTGGTCCTGATGAGCGGGAGCAGGCGCCCCCGCTGTGGTGTTGAGTTCGGTACCCATGTTTGTCTCCTCCTTGATTTTTCACTTGCGCAATCACTGCCCCCCCATGCATGGGGGGCGCGAGCGCTTGATCTGGTTTCAAAATACCTACGACGCTGAACGGTAGGCTCGCCGCGGAGCGCACTTCGTGCAGAGCCCCCGAAAAATGAGTTCCGATTGCCGAAGAATCCTCTTGCCGAGAGAGCTTGCAGCAGGCCTGGGAACTTTGTACCACTCCATATCCTCAACCATGCCGCAGTGGTCGCAGATAAAGTGGTGATGCCGCATGACCTTGGCATCAAATCGCGCGGCGCGGCCCTCGACGGCCACTTCACGCACCAGGCCTGCCTGCACCAGGTCCCGAAGATTGTTGTAAGTCGTGGCCCTTGAACAGCGTGGATCCGCACGATTGACGGCCTCAAAGATTTCCGCCGCCGTGGGATGACTGGTGTGTTTCATCAAGAATGCCATCACGGCGTAGCGCTGCGGCGTGCACCGGAGCCCACTGCCCTCCAGGGATCTTTTAATCGCCTTGGCGTCCATGGATAATTTAGAATAAATCTAATATAAAAATGGTTCAAGTTTTTTGCTTTACATTTTTGAGGCAGAAAACCAGTGGAAACCGTTCAAATCCAGCACACGTCACGGAATCGTTGAGTTCTTACGCTTTTGAGGAAATTGCAAAGCGGGAAATTTTAAAACCCGGTCCGCCAATCGGACTGATTATGGGGTAGCCGAGAACTATCTAATATGTATCGGTAACGGGTCGGGCCCAACAGGCAAAGATGTATTTTCTTCCGGGCAATCAACAAGTTAGAAAATAGGGTTGAAGATATTTCGATTGTATCCCGCCGGAAGTTGGCGTATAAATTGTTAACAAAAGTGGGTGGTCAAGGTTCTTTTCAAGTTTGGCGAACGGGCAAGTAACCGAACTTACCTCTTCCAAGGGGACACGATTCCATGGGATCCGGGGACAAGGGATTGCAGTCGGGCCAGACTCGTGCTGTTATCAATTGTGGCCTCTTCTTATTCTTCCTGATTTTCCTTGTCGGCCTGGTGAGAGCACAGAAGCTGGCGACTAAAGAAAGCGGGGCCGCTCGTCCTGCTTCCGCCGGCCGCGACACAAGCCACCGAACGTCCAAAGCGAATTCCACCGGCGCTCCTGACTTCAGCCGTGACATCAAGCCCATTTTCGACGCCTCTTGTGGCAGTTGCCACGCTGGCAACCAGAATCAGGGTCATCTGCGGCTGGATTCCGTCGCGGCCATTCTCAAAGGGGGTGTCTCCGGCGCCGCAATTGTTCCTGGTCACAGCCAGGATAGTCTTCTCGTCAAGCGGCTGCTCGGCATGGGAGACGGCCCGCGAATGCCGATGGGAGCCAGTCCGCTTGAGTCGCGCAAGGTCAACCAGATCCGGGCCTGGATCGATTACGCATCTTTTAATGGAATCAAAGCGCGGGCGGTATCGACAGCTGCTACGCCAAAGTCGTCGCACCCGCAATCGAAGGTTTCGTCGCCTCTATTCGCCACGAAGATTCGTCCCGTTCTTGCCGCGCGCTGCTATCCGTGCCACGGGCCGGAAGTTCACCAGAACGGATTGCGCCTTGATTCACTCGCCTCGATACTTAAGGGCAGCGACAACGGCAAGGTCGTCATTCCTGGGAACAGCGGCAACAGCCGAATCATTCGCCGGCTGGCCGGGCTTGAAAGGCCGCAGATGCCTTATGGAGGCCCGCCGCTAGATGATGCCCAGATCAAGCTGGTCCGCCAATGGATCGATATGGGAGCGCCGGGACCGGACTCGACGGTTGCTATCGCCCAAAATGGCAAGCCTCTCAGGCATTGGGCGTACGTCAAACCCGTGCGGCCCGATCTGCCGAAAGTGAAAGACGCTGCCTGGTGCCGCAATCCGATCGACAACTTAGTTCTGGCGCGTCTTGAAAAAGATGGGACTCACCCCTCACCCGAAGCGGACAGAGTCACGTTGCTGAGGCGCGTCTACCTTGATTTGATTGGCCTGCCGCCGACGGTTAAAGAAACAGATGAATTCCTGGCTGACAAGAGTCCCAACGCTTACGAGAAACTGGTGGACAAGCTGCTTGCCTCGCCGCATTACGGCGAGCGCTGGGCCCGGCCGTGGCTGGATCTTTCACGCTATGCGGACTCGAACGGGTATGAAAAAGACGATTTGCGCGTGGCGTGGGAATACCGCGACTGGGTGATTAAAGCCCTTAACGATGACATGTCATTTAAGGAATTCACCATCGAGCAGATCGCGGGCGACATGCTGCCCAATCCTACCAATGATCAATTGATTGCCACCGGTTTTAATCGAAACACGCTGCTGAACCAGGAAGGCGGCGTCGATAAAGTCGAGCAGCGATTCTACACGCTGGTGGACCGGGTCAACACCACCGCGGACGTGTGGCTCGGTTCGACGCTCGGTTGCGCCGAATGCCACAATCACAAGTTCGATCCTTTCCCTCAAAAAGACTATTACCGCATGATGGCGTTCTTTGACAGCAACGCCAATTACAAGATTCTCAACCTTGGGCAGGGAGAAGGATATGTCTGGGAGCCTGACCTCGAATTGCCGACGCCAGAGCAGGAGGCCAAAGCGAAGCAGCTCCGCGCGGAAATCGGCAGGCTGAAACAAACTCTCGCAACCGAAACGCCTGCGCTCGAAGCCGAACAGCAAACGTGGGAAGCTGAAATGAAACGCGCCGGGAAGGACTGGACGCTGCTCACGCCCAGCCATTTTGTTTCGGAAGACGGCGCGCAACTCAAGCTGCTCGGCGACGGGTCGATTCTGGCCGGCGGCAAGAATCCTTTTGCGGACACCTACGACATTGAAGCAGAAACAAACGTCCAGGCAATTACCGGAATGCGCATCGAGGTTCTTGGAGATCCAAGCCTTCCCAAAGGAGGCCCCGGCCGCGACCTGGACGGCAACTTCTTTTTGAGCGGATTCGAGGTGGAAGCGGCGCCGGTTGACAAAACCGCTCCTGTCCAGAAGGTCGTTTTCAAGGAAGCGGTTGACAACGAATCGGAGCCGGGTTACAGCGCCCGAAACCTGGCCAAAAAGGGAAAGGACTTGAAGGGCTGGTCGATTGACTCGACACCTTCGCCTGTGCCGATTGTTCGCGAGGCCGTCCTGGTCGCGGAAAAACCTTTCGGATTCGCTGCAGGGACAAAATTGACGATTCATTTAAAGCACGGAATGCGCCACACCACTCGCAACATCGGGCGGTTCCGGCTTTCCATTACAACTATTAAGGACCCGACTGCGATCACTCAGGTGCCTGCCAGGATGATCCCGGTGCTCGATAAGCCGCCCTCCGAACGCAGCGAAAAAGAGAAGACCGACCTCGCCGCAGTCTTCCGCTCAATTGCGCCGTCGCTTCAACCGACGCGGGACCAGGTTGCCAAGCTTGAAAAATCCGTTGAAGACCTCGGCATTGTCACAGCGCTCATCATGGGCGAGCAGGATTCGTTTGAGCGGCCGAGCAGCTACATTCGAATTCGCGGCACATTCTCCAGTCTGGGTGA
>OBLQ010001082.1_pt1 | contig 10320 bp, 9 predicted proteins | sample 1519881 | NCBI WGS metagenome assembly OBLQ01 (sample SAMN01911456, study PRJEB22533) | soil metagenome | biome: Soil | place: Malaysia | collected 2012-04-30 | depth DG_metagenome m | reverse complement strand
GCGACTGTTTACCAAAAACACAGGTCTCTGCGAAGTCGTAAGACGACGTATAGGGACTGACACCTGCCCGGTGCCGGAAGGTTAAGGGAATGCGTCAACCGCAAGGCGAAGCGTTGAACCGAAGCCCCGGTAAACGGCGGCCGTAACTATAACGGTCCTAAGGTAGCGAAATTCCTTGTCGGGTAAGTTCCGACCTGCACGAATGGCGTAACGACTTCCCCACTGTCTCAACCAGGGACTCAGCGAAATTGAATTGCCGGTGAAGATGCCGGCGACCCGCGGCAGGACGGAAAGACCCCGTGCACCTTTACTACAACTTCGCAGTGATCATCGGTTCAGCATGTGTAGGATAGGTGGGAGGCTTTGAAGCCGGGACGCTAGTTTCGGTGGAGCCAACGTTGAAATACCACCCTTGGTTTGTAAGGACTCTAACCTCATGCCTTGAATCAGGGTGAGGAACAGTGCTTCGTGGGCAGTTTGACTGGGGCGGTCGCCTCCTAAAAGGTAACGGAGGCGCACAAAGGTTCCCTCAGCATGGTCGGCAATCATGCGGAGAGTGTAAAGGCACAAGGGAGCTTGACTGCGAGTCCAACAAGACGAGCAGGTGCGAAAGCAGGTCTTAGTGATCCGGTGGTTCCGTATGGAAGGGCCATCGCTCAACGGATAAAAGGTACGCCGGGGATAACAGGCTGATCTTCCCCAAGAGTCCACATCGACGGGAAGGTTTGGCACCTCGATGTCGGCTCATCGCATCCTGGGGCTGGAGAAGGTCCCAAGGGTTCGGCTGTTCGCCGATTAAAGCGGTACGTGAGCTGGGTTCAGAACGTCGTGAGACAGTTCGGTCCCTCTCCTTCGCGGGTGCAGGAGATTTGAGGAGAGTTGTCCTTAGTACGAGAGGACCGGGATGAACGGACCCCTAGTGCACCAGTTGTCGCGCCAGCGGCATGGCTGGGTAGCTATGTCCGGACGAGATAACCGCTGAAAGCATCTAAGCGGGAAACTCACTCCAAAACTAGATCTCCCAGGCGAAAGCCTCTGAAGGCCCCTCGCAGATTACGAGGTTGATAGGCCACAGGTGTAAGCGCAGCAATGTGTTCAGCCGAGTGGTACTAATAGGCCGTGCGGCTTTTCTCGAAATAACATTTAAGGTAAGCGATCGCTCTCTTTACCCTACGATTGTCAAAATTTCTCAGATTTTCGGTGGCCATAGCGTGGGGGTCACACCCGTTCCCATTCCGAACACGGAAGTTAAGCCCCACAGCGCCGATGGTACTGCCGGGGCCACCCGGTGGGAGAGTAGGACGCCGCCGAATTTTTTCAAAAGGCCCGTGAGCAATGCTCACGGGCCTTTCTGCATCCAGCCCCGCCTTGTTGGGGCACCGGAAAGGCTCCGGCGTCAGCGGTCGGGACCGGCCAGGGCCGGCTCAAACTCGAATTTGAATTCGGTGCCGTTCACGGGCCGGTCGGTGTGGATCACGAATTCGCAGCACCCGTCGCCGTGCTGGAAGGTCATCCGGCGCTCCACCTGAAAGCCCAGCAGACGCGTGAGCACGCTGACGGTGGTGCTGCACAGCGCGGGACGGGCGTTGGCCACGTTCAGGAACGGACAGTTGCGTTCGACGATCGTCAGTTCGCCGCCGCGCGGCGCGGTCGCGAATTCGTCACCTTCACGATAGTAGTTCTTCAACAGCTCGATCTTCTGTGCCAGCGACTTTCCCTCGAGACGCTTCGCCCAGTCCGCCACCCGGGCGTCGGTCATCTGCGTGAGCGCGGCGCGCACGGCTTCGTTGCCGTAGAGTTTGTTGACAGCGTCCATCAGCGACACCGTCAGTTGTTCGTACTGCTTGGGAAAGAACACCTCGCCGTTGGGGCTCACGTGGTAGACCGACGCCGGGCGTCCGGAACGACCGGACGGATCCCGGGCGTCGCGACGCACCACCCATCCGCTGTGTTCGAGATAGATCAGATGCTGGCGCGTGCCCTCGTCGGAGATACCGAGATGGGCGGCGAGTTCGGCAATGGTCGCTCCACCCCGATGCTTGATGTGCAACAGGATCTCGCGGCGTGTGTCTGACAGGGCTTCAATCGCTTCGTGCACGCCTTCCCTCCCCGGGAGCGGCCAGACGTCGCCGTGACGCCGGACAGCACGTTGCGCAGAATCGGCGGGTACAGGTCCCACCATCCTAGGGCGAACGCCATGAAACCGTCAACGGAAACGAAAGGGGCGGTTTCGAGCCGGTTTTCGTCATGGCGCCCTTCGGTTTATACTCCGGCCGGGATGCGCATTGCACTGGTACAGCTGAATACCGTCGTCGGGGATGTGGACGGCAACGTCTCGCGCATGCTCGGGGCGGTGGAGCGCGCGCGGGCGCAGCAGGCCAACCTGGTGGTGTTCCAGGAGCTGGGGGTGTCCGGCTATCCGCCCCGCGATCTGGTGGAGCGCGCGTCCTTCATCCGGCAGTGTGAAGCCGGGCTGGGTCGCCTGTGCGGGGAATCGCGCGCCTGGCCGTCGGTCGGAGTGATCGCCGGCCTGCCCATGGCCTCGCACAGCGCGGTGGGCAAGGGAATCACCAATTCGGCGGTGGCCATTCTCGACGGGAACATCATCCACCGCCACGACAAGCTCCTGCTTCCCACTTACGACGTCTTCGACGAGGCGCGCTACTTCGACGCCGCCGAGAGTTGCGCCCCCTTCGAATTCGGCGGACAGCGCATCGGGCTTTCCATCTGTGAGGATGCATGGAATGATCCGCTGCTCTTTCGCCGCCGCCCGTATTCCGTCGACCCGATTGCCATGCTGGCCGCGGGCGGCGCCCGGCTCATGATCAACATTTCCGCCTCGCCGTTCACGGTGGGCAAGGAAGCGTTTCGCGCCGAGCTCATGGGAAGTCACTCGCGCCGCCACCGCTGCCCGTTTGTGTTCGTGAATCAGGTGGGCGGAAACGACGAACTGGTGTTCGACGGATGCAGCCTGGTGACGGACGCGCACGGCCACGTGCACATGGCGCTGGCGGCGTTTGCGGAGGATCTGCGGATCTTCGACACCGAGGCGCCCGGGGCGCGCGCCCGCTACACGCCCCTCGATGAGATCGAGAGCATGCGCCGCGCGCTGGTGCTGGGCGTGCGCGACTATTTCGGCAAATGCGGATTCACCCGCGCCGTGGTGGGGCTCTCGGGAGGGATCGATTCCGCGGTGACGCTGGCGCTGGCCGCGGAGGCGCTGGGTCCCGGCAACGTGCTCGGCGTGGCCATGCCCTCGCCGTTCTCGTCCACGGGAAGCATCGAGGATTCGCAGGCGCTGGCCACCAATCTGGGTGTCGAGCTGATGACGATTCCGATCGCCCACGTGATGGCCGCCTATGACAGCGCGCTGTCGCCCGCCTTCCAGAACCGGCCGCGCGACGTTACCGAGGAAAACCTGCAGGCGCGCATTCGCGGGAACCTGCTGATGGCGGTGTCAAACAAGTTCGGGCACCTGGTGCTGTCCACCGGCAACAAGAGCGAACTCGCGGTGGGGTACTGCACGCTCTACGGCGACATGAGCGGCGGGCTGGCGCTGATCTCCGACGTGCCCAAGACGTCCGTCTACCGGCTGGCAGCACTGATCAATCGCGAGCGCGAGGTCATTCCCCGCACCACCATCGACAAGGTGCCGTCCGCCGAACTGCGTCCCGACCAGAAGGACAGCGATTCATTGCCTCCCTACGAGGTGCTGGACCCGATTCTCGACCTGCACCTGGAGGAAGGCTGCAGCGCCGATGAAATTGTGGCGCGCGGCTACGACCGGGCCACGGTGGAATGGGTGGTGCGCGCCGTCCGCGTCAACGAATACAAACGCAGGCAGGCTGCGCCCGGCCTCAAGATCACGTCCAAGGCGTTCGGTGTGGGACGGCGTTTTCCCGTGGCCGCGCGCTACACGCTGTGAACGCGGGCGCAGACATTCCCGCCGCCGGCGTGCGCGAGTTCGAGCATTCGGGCGACGTGGGACTGGAGGTGTGGGGCGACACGCCCGCGCAGCTCCTGTCCAACGCCACGCGCGGGCTGTGCGGATTGATGACCTGGAGCCGCGTGGAACCCGCGGCCGCGCGTCACCTCGAAGTGCGCGCGGAAACCCTGGCCGATCTCCTCGTCGACTGGCTCTCGGCCGTGATTCTGCTCGCATCGACGCACGCCGAACTGTACGCGTCGGCGGACGTCGAGGTGGGCGATGACGGCGTTGCGCGTGGCACGCTGCAGGGCGCGCCCGTGGATGCCGCGCGGCACGAACTGCGCTTCGACGTCAAGGCCGCCACCTATCACGGCGTGCAGGTGGATCGCACCGGCGCCGGTTACCACGCGCGCGTGGTGTTCGACCTGTGACATGAGCCACCGTCCCGATTCACAATCGACCGCGCAACTGCACGTCTGGGTAGAGGGGCGTGTGCAGGGCGTGATGTTCCGCGAGAGCACACGCCGCCAGGCGGAGGCGCTCGGTCTGGCCGGGTGGGTGCGCAATCTTCCCGACGGCCGCGTAGAGGCGTGCTTCATCGGACCGCGCGAACGCTGTGAGCGCGCGCTGGCGTTCGTGCGCACGGGCCCGCCCCACGCGGATGTGACGCGCGTGGATGCGCGCTGGGAAAATGTGGGGGAGTCGCGTCCGCGGACGTTTGAGATTCGGGGCTAGCTAGACCGTCTCGGGCACGAAGGTGGCGATGGCCTCGAAGACGGCGTCGGGAAAGCGTCGCGGCTTGTGGTTGGAATCCACGCACACGTGGTACGTGTAGGCCTCGGCCAGCACCTCGTCGCCGCGGCGAACCACGTAGTCGAAGGTCACCGACCGGCTGCGCAGTTCGCGCACCCGCGTGTCGATGGTGAGCGCGTCATCGTAGTCGGCGCTCTTCAGGAAACGGCAGCGGTACTCGACCACCGGCAAGCGCACACCGTTGCTTTCCAGATTGCGGTACGCATGACCGGCCTCCCGGAGCAGGCCGGTACGGGCCAGTTCGAACCACAGCAGGTAACTGGCATGGTGTGCCACCCCCATGCGGTCGGTTTCCGCGTAGCGCACGGAGACGGATTCGTGGTGAACGCGTGCCACGGCGCGACGTTACGCAAGCTCCGGTTGTCGCACAAGCGATTATTGCGTAGCCGGCGGTCCGAAATTGGGCGTTTACACCCCCGCCTGGCTTCCTTATATTAGGCGCGATCAACGGCCGCCCCGATTGCAACCTTCCGCGGCCACTACTTCGAAACGCATCGATTTTTCATCATCACATCGAGGAGATTTCCATGCCTACGCCATTCACCAACGAGCCTCTTGAGAACTTCGCCGACGCCTCCGTGGCGGCGAAGATGCAGAAGGCGCTCGACCACGTTCGTTCGCACCTGGGCCGGGAATACCCGCTCGTCATCGGCGGCAAACGTGTCATGACGCAGAAAACCATCAACTCCATCGACCCGTCCAACCCCGACCAGGTGGTGGGCAAGGTCGCGTCCGCCAGCCAGGCGCAGGGCGAAGAAGCCATGCAGGCGGCGCTCAAGGCATTCGAGAGCTGGCGCAAGGTATCCGCGGAAGACCGCGCCACCTGTCTGTTCAAGGCGGCGAAGAAGATCCGCGAGAACAAGTTCGAATACGCGGCGTGGATGGTCTACGAGGTGGGGAAGAGCTGGGCGGAAGCCGACGCCGACGTGGCCGAGACCATCGACTTTCTCGAGTTCTATGGCCGCGAGGCGCTGCGCCTGGCCGACGAGCAGCCGGTGACGAAGATCGCCGGTGAGAATAACTCGCTCGAGTACATTCCCCTGGGTGTGGGTGCGGTGGTTCCGCCCTGGAATTTCCCCATGGCCATCATGGCGGGAATGACGTCGGCGGCGGTGGTGGCGGGCAACACGGTTCTGCTCAAGCCGTCGAGCGACTCGCCGGTCATCGCGGCGTTGTTCGTGGACGTCATGGAACAGTGCGGCGTCCCGGCGGGCGTGATCAACTTTGTGCCCGGCAGCGGGCGCGAGGTGGGCGAGTACATCGTCACCCATCCGAAAACGCGATTCATCGCCTTCACCGGCTCGAAGGAAGTCGGCCTGCACATCAACGTGGAAGCGGCGAAGGTGCGCGACGGCCAGATCTGGATCAAGCGCACCGTCCTCGAGATGGGTGGCAAGGACTCCATCGTGGTGGATGCGGACTGCGATCTGGATGACGCGGTCAAGGGCGTGCTGGCGTCGGCGTTCGGATTCCAGGGACAGAAGTGCTCCGCGTGTTCGCGCGCCATCATCCACGAGAAGGTGTACGACCAGTTCGTCAGGAAACTGGTGCCGATGGTGAACGCCATCAAGCAGGGCGCGCCCTACGAATCGAAGGACAACTACATGGGCCCGGTGGTCAACGCCGGCGCCACCGAATCGATTCTCGGCTACATCGAGGACGGGAAGGCCGAGGGCGAACTGCTGACGGGCGGTGTGCGTGCGGCCGGCAAGGGCTTCTTCATCCAGCCCACGGTGTTCGGCAACGTGCCGGCGGAGGCGAAGATTTCGCTCGAGGAAATCTTCGGACCGGTGCTGGCGCTCATCAAGGCGAAGGACTTCGATGATGCCCTGCGCATCGCCAACAACACCGAGTACGGCCTCACGGGCGCGTTGTACTCCAACAACCGCGAGCACATCGAGCGCGCGCGCCGCGATTTCCACGTGGGCAACCTGTACTTCAATCGCAAGTGCACGGGCGCGCTGGTGGGCGTGCATCCCTTCGGCGGCTTCAACATGTCGGGGACCGACAGCAAGGCCGGCGGGCGGGATTATCTGTTGTTGTTCACACAGGCCAAGGCGATGTCCGAAAAGGTGCGGTGAACCTCAGAGGACTGGTTTCCAGGCGGGCGCTGCCCACGATTCTGATCGTGGCAGCGCTCGCGCGTTTCGGGTTCAGCGTGGGAGTGGTGGGGCTCCACGCCATGACCAGGGGCGACGAGGCCGACTACCACGCCATCGCCACGCATCTGGTGGCGGGGCAGGGGTTCACATCGACGGAGGAGACCCCCACCGCGCGCCGTCCGCCCGCCTATCCCGTCTTTCTGTCCCTGCTCTACCGCGTGACCGGTCCCGAGCCCGCCGCCGGGCGTCTCGTGCAGGTCCTGCTCGGAGTCATGGTGGTGTGGTTCACCATCGGCGTCACGCGGGCATGGTGGGGTGACACGGCCGCCGCGTGGGCGGGATGGCTGGCGGCGCTCAATCCCTTTCTCATTTTCATCTCCGGATATCTGCTCACCGAAAATCTCTACCTGGTGTTCATGCTGGGCGCACTGGCGCTGGCGCCGGGGCCGCGCGAGGTGTGCAATGCATCGTGGTTACGAGCAGCCGCCGTCGGCGTGCTGCTGGGACTGGCCACGCTCACGCGCCCGTCGGGACTGCCCGTGCTGGAATGGATGCTCGCGGCTGCGTTGCTCTTCGGCGCGGCGCCGTGGTCGCGCCGCGTCATGAGATTTGCACTCGTGATGGTTGTGTTCTTCGTGGTGCTGACGCCGTGGATGATGCGCAATGCGCGCGTGGTGGGCGCGCCCGTTCTCACCACGCACGGTGGGATCACCTTCTACCAGGGGAACAACGAGAAGGTGGCGATGACGCCGCAATGGCGCGGCGGTGCTGCACCGCTCGAGGTGTTGCCCGGGTATCACGAGATCGCAGGCCTTCCGGAGATCGAGCGCGACCGCGCCGCGTGGGCGCTGGGGCGCGCCTATCTGCGAACGCACCCGGGCCAGGTGCCCGCGCTGGTGTTCTGGAAGATGGTGCGCTGCTGGCGCCTCAAGAGCGACATGGGACTCAGCGGTATTCGCAGTGGATGGTGGTTCAACAACCGTTCGGTGCTGGGACGACTGGCGGCGCGGCTCGACGTGGGTATGATGTACGCCGTGATCGTGTTGCCGTTGTTCGTGGCCGGTCTGGTGATCACCCGGCGCCGCTGGCGCAACCTGTTGTTGCTGTACGGCGTGATCGCGGTGCATACGGCGATTGCCGCCGCGTTCTTCGGCTCGCTGCGCATGCGTATCCCGATGGAACCGGTGATCTGTGCGTTTGCGGCCGCCGCGCTGGTATCACTGGCGGCGCGACGCCGGGCGGCGCCGGCGGAGACTACAGGGTAACCGCGAGGGAGAAACGATGGACGGTGTCGAAGGCGTCGGTGTCGTCCACGGTGGCGCCGTAGTGCACGAACAGGCGCCCGGCGGTGCGCACGCTGGCGCCGAAGCTGTACGACTGCCGCTTTTCGCCCACGCTGATCAGCGAAATGCCTCCGCGCAGTGCGAGGACACCGAAGATGTAGTGCGTTTCCGCGCCGAGATTCGTACGCAGCCAGCCGCTGTGCAGGTAGTCGAAGTCCGCCTCCAGATCCATCCCCATCACGTTGCTGCGTGCGAGCGCGAACACCCAGGTGCGGTCGATCTTCTCGTCGCTTCCATCCTGGAATGAATAGCGCGAGTACACATTGCGGGCCACGCCTGCGACCGACCAGTCCTTCGTAATGGACACGCGGGCCGCCATGTCTGCGCTGGTGCCCCACGCGTCGAACCCGGGTACATCGCTCGACGAAAAGAACAGCCCCTCCGAAAGGGCAAACGTCACCACCGGCTGCGGCGAGTAGGCGTAGGCGACGCGCAGGTAGTTCTCGGTGTAGGTGGCGCCGCCGCCCAGGTCGAACGACAGGTGGGTGAGCATGGCGCCCGCGGCGTGCCGCCACACACCCGTCTCGGCATCGAAGGTGGAACCGATCGGCGTCACGAACACCGCCTGCGACTGGGTGACGAACGACTCCGGCACGAGCTCCACGTACGCAACGCCCGCCGTGCGCGTGGTGCGTCCCAGCCCCGCCGGGTTCCAGTCCACGGAACTCTCGTCGCTGATACGCGCGGCCACCGCGCCCGCCATTCCCCACGCGCGCGCGCCGTATCCGGGAAGCCGGAACTCCCCGCCGCGCGAAGAGTCCGCCCGGGCTGCACTCGCGCCGGCCACGAGCATTCCGGCCGCACACATCGCGATCCATTTCGACCGCATGCTCACGGCGATCCCTTCGGCGTGTACAGAAACGCCCGCTTCTTCACGTCGCGGGTTCCGTCCGGGTATTCAATGGTGGCGATGGCGATCAGCGGTCCGCGTAACACATCCACGCTGCTGCTGTTCTGCCCGTTCCACGGGAACGTGTAGGTCGTCCGTGATTCGTTGCTCTGGAAGCTCACCACGAAGTCGCCGGTGACATCGAAGACGCGCAGTTCGATGCGTGACGCCGGTTCCGGCGTGTTGACGTCGAAAGCGGCGCCGGGTGTAAAGGGAACCGGAATGAACAGCCCCGCGCTGTCGTCGAAGTGGACCACCACCGCGTTGGACACCGGGCTCATGTTGATTGCCGCCGAGTCCACCAGCACGCTGGTGAAGACGTTGTCGCCGGGGGAAAGCGCGACACGAATCTTGAAGTGCCGGCTGGTCGTTGTCTGGGCCGAGTCCACCAGCACGCCGTCGCGGTAGATGCGCGCAAAGCTCAGAAAACGGACGGTATCCACCGAGCCGGAGACCACGAACGAGTCGGTGTGCCACTTGCCGTCAAACGGGTTCAGCGTCGGGGCGGGAAGCGTGGTGGAGCGCGCGCCGGTGGAGGGCGACGGCATCGCGAACAGGAGCAGCATGCCGCCCACGACGAGGACGGTGTGGCGCATCAGTTGAAACGACCTGGGAATAATTACAACCTCGGGTTTGCGGATGGCGCAGGGGCGGCCCGCGCTCATCGATTATCACATGTTTGCGGCCACGGTCAATGCGGTTACGCGCCCGGGGAAAGGCGTTGTTCCATTTCCATCAGCGCGGTTCGGGCACCCGAGAGGATCATGACGTCGGCCAGCCGGCTGAGCGGGGTCGGCTCCGGGTTGATTTCGATCACGGGGACACCGGCGCGCACCGCCGCTTCCGCGAACCCGGCCGCCGGGTAGACCAGCCCCGAGGTTCCCACCACCAGCAGCACGTCGCACGCCTCGATGGTGTCCGCCGCCAGGTCGAGGTGGTCGGGATTGAGCATCTCGCCGAACCACACCACGTCCGGCCTCAGAAACGATCCGCACGAACAGCGCGGCGGAGTCTTCGCTTCGCGCAACGGCTCCCGCGACGGGTGACCGGCGTCGAAGCATTTCGTGCGCAGGATGCTGCCGTGCAGCTCGATCACGTTCTTCGACCCGGCGGCAACATGCAGCCCGTCGATGTTCTGCGTGAACAGATGGAACGATTCGAAGCGCGGCTCGAGGCGGGCCAGCGCCACGTGACCCTCGTGCGGGCGCGCCTGTTCGATGATGGCGCGGCGTCCCGCGTACCAGT
>OBLQ010001081.1_pt1 | contig 10323 bp, 11 predicted proteins | sample 1519881 | NCBI WGS metagenome assembly OBLQ01 (sample SAMN01911456, study PRJEB22533) | soil metagenome | biome: Soil | place: Malaysia | collected 2012-04-30 | depth DG_metagenome m | reverse complement strand
CCAGAGGCGCTGGACGGGTCCATGGTGTTGAGGAGGATGCGTTCGATGGCGATGAAGAAAGCAACAGAGAACGCCAGGAAGCAGCAGAGGCGAAAGAGTCGCGGCCCGGGCTCCCCAGGCGCTTTCCTGCTTCGGGGAGGGGCGCGAGCAACGACCGGTTCCCTCCGAGAGCCGAGAATTGGTATTATGCAGCGCAAACGGAGCCTACGTTTGGGTGTGCTACGAGTGGCCCCAAGAGGAGCGTACGATGCCGAATACCCCCGGCTTCTCTTCGATTGAAAGGCGGCTCGTCCGCAGAATCGAAAATTCGCTCGGCGGACTGCCGTTCCAGCTTGTGCTCGGCCGAGACGACGGACCTCGTGTTTTGGGTTCCGTCTCGTCCACAAAGGTGATCATTTCCGACCGCCGGACGCTCGTGAAATTGGCGCTCGATCCCGAGATCGGCTTTGGAGACGGCTATTCCGAAGGACGGATCGAGGTGCAGGGTGATCTTGTGGCATTCCTGGAATCGGTGTTGCGGTCCATGCAAGCGGTGCAGAGGGAGAGCTGGTACTCCAAACTTTCGTCGTGGTGGCTGGAGCGGCTCCACGGGAACACGCTGCGAGGGTCTCGCGAGAATATCCACCATCACTACGATCTGAACGGCGATTTCTATAAGCTTTGGCTCGATTCCCGGATGCTCTACACGTGCGCCTACTTTCCGTCTGATTCCGCCACCCTCGAAGAGGCGCAATTGGCCAAGATGGATCACGTGTGCCGCAAAGCCCGGCTCCAGCCGGGCGACAAGGTGATCGACGCAGGTTGCGGGTGGGGCGCTCTGGCGTTGCACATGGCCAAGCACTACGGAGCGAAAGTTAGAGCCTTCAACATCTCCCACGAACAGATTGTGTTTGCGCGCGAGCGGGCACGCAAAGAAGGACTGGACCGACAGGTGGAGTTCATCGAAGACGATTACCGGAATATTTCCGGCCAGTGGGATGCGTTCATGTCAATCGGAATGCTGGAGCACGTCGGCAAGGACCACTACAGGGACCTGGGGCGCGTCATCCATCGCGCCATCGGGGATTCCGGGCGGGGGCTGCTCCACTTCATCGGGCGCAACTATCCGCACCCGTTCAGTACCTGGATGCGAAAGCGCATTTTCCCGGGCGCCTACGCTCCTGCGCTCAGCGAGGTCGGAAATCTTTTCGAGCCGTGGAATTGTTCCGTGCTGGACGTCGAGAATCTCCGGCCACACTACGCGAGAACGCTCGAACACTGGCTGAGCCGATTCGAGGCATCCGCGGAGCGCATCTCGCAAATGTTCGACTCCAAGTTTGTAAGGGCCTGGCGCCTTTATCTCGCCGGCTCGATTGCCTCGTTTCGTGTAGGGTCGTTGCAGCTTTTCCAAATCTTGTTTGCCGGCTCGAATTGCCAGCAGATGCCGTGGACCCGAGCCCACCTCTACGAAGAGCAACAGCCCGCCAAGAAAGAGCGTAAATGGATGCATGCGATGTCGTGATCGTCGGAGCCGGCCCCGCGGGCTCCTCGTGTGCGTGGGCGCTGCGACGGGCCGGCATTGACACGCTGATCCTGGACAAGCGCACGTTTCCGCGCGACAAGGTGTGCGGCGGATGGATCACGCCCGCCGTTCTCGAAGAGCTGCAGATCGATCCCGCTGAATACAGTGCGAGAGGCGTGTTCCAGCCGCTCACCGGATTTCGCACCAGTCGAATGGGCGGCCGCGAGGTTTATACCAGCTACGGAAGGCCCGTCAGTTACGGCATTCGCAGGTGCGAGTTTGACGAGTTTCTGCTGAAACGGTCGGGCGCGCGCGTTTTCGAAGGAACGCCTCTCGAAAGCCTCGAGCGATCGGGCGAACATTGGATCGTCAACGGGGAGATCGAGGCCCGGCTGGTTGTCGGTGCGGGCGGGCATTTTTGCCCCGTCGCTCGCTGGTTGGGAGCCGATGCACGAAAGGAAGTCGCCGTCGCCGCCCAGGAAATCGAATTCGAGATGACTCCCGCCCAGCGCGCCGCCTGTTCCATCCAGGGAGAAGTTCCAGAACTCTATTTCTGCCCCGACATGAAGGGGTACGGATGGTGCTTTCGAAAGCAGAACTTTCTCAACGTGGGCCTGGGCAGGCTGGACCCGCGCGCTCTGCCGAAGCACGTCTCGGATTTTCTGCGGTTTTTGAAGACGGCAGGCAAGCTCGCATTCGACTTGCCCGGTGCGATGCCGGGCCACGCGTATTTGCTGTACCAGGAGGCAAAACGCAAAGTGGTCGACGACGGCGTCCTCTTGATCGGGGACGCAGCCGGCGTCGCTTATGCGCAGAGCGGCGAAGGAATCCGCCCGGCGATCGAATCGGGCCTGTTGGCGGCGGAAACCATTCTCGCGGCGGACGGCAAATTCGACAGCGAAAGACTGGGAAAGTATCGTATTCTGCTTGCTTCGCGCTTTGGAAAATCCGGAAAGGACTGGTCCACTGCAATCGGCCGCCGCCTTCCGTCGCGCTGGGTGAGCTCGGCAGCCCAGCTCCTGCTGACGACCCGGTGGTTTTCGCGGCGCGTGGTTCTCGACCGCTGGTTCCTGCATCGCCATCAAGCAGCGTTGAGCCTTGGGTGACGCGCGCTGTCGGAATCAACTGGAAGTGAGTATCATTTCCTTGTGAGTTCCACGGCCAGGCGAACGGCCGGCCACAAATGAACGATACGAGCGACAAAAGCAACTTCTTCAATCTCTATCGCCACAATTTCGTGCGGATTGCGGTCGGCGTTCCTGAGGTCAAGGTGGCCGACCCAGCTTTCAATTCACGCCAGACCGTCGCTCTGATGCGCCAAGCGGCAGACCGGCACGCTCTTATTGCGGTGTTCCCGGAACTCGGGTTGTCAGCCTACTCGTGCGACGATCTGTTCCAGCAGCAGGCGCTGCTGGACGCGAGTCGGGACGCTTTGTGCGCAGTTCTCGATGCCTCCCGCGATATCCCTGTGATCGCCGTGGTCGGACTACCGCTCTCGGTGGATGGATTGCTGTTCAATTGCGCGGCCGTCGTGCATGAAGGTCAACTTCTCGGACTCGTCCCCAAGACCTACCTGCCCAATTATCGGGAGTTCTATGAGTTGCGCCAGTTTACGCCGGCTGAAAATCGGCTTCGAGACGGCATCGACTTCGCCGGCCATCGCGATGTTCCCTTTGGGAATCGTTTGCTGTTCCAGGTGGAAAACCAGCCGCTGCTGACTTTCTCGGTCGAGATTTGCGAGGACCTCTGGGTGCCCGTTCCGCCGTCGTCCCACGCGGCGCTTGCCGGAGCGACGGTGCTCATCAACCAGTCGGCGTCGAATGTCACCGTCGGGAAAGAAGACTACCGACGGCTCCTCGTCGCCGACCAATCCGGGCGCTGTATCGCGGCGTACGTGTACTGCGCCGCGGGGAGCGGCGAATCCACCACCGATCTCGCCTGGGATGGGCACGGCATGATTTATGAGAACGCCACTCGGGTGGCGGAGACGCAGCGATTCTTGTATGGACCGCAGCTCGTCACGGGCGATATCGATCTCGAACGGCTCGCCCAAGACCGCATGCGGCAAAACAGTTTCGGTCAATCCGTTCGCAATCAGCGCGAGGAAGTTGCGAAGTATCGCAGGGTCCGCTTTCGGGCGCGTGTGCCGACGGATCTGCACTTGCCACTGGACCGCCTCTACGAGCGTTTTCCTTACGTGCCGAGCGCCGTCGCCCGGCGCGACGAGCGCTGCCACGAAGTCTACGAGATCCAGGTGCAAGGGCTGGTCAAGCGGCTGCAAGCTACGGCGATAGATAAGGTAGTGATCGGAGTTTCGGGCGGTCTCGATTCAACCCAGGCTCTGATCGTATGCGCCCGCGCCATGGACGTGCTCGGACACCCTCGCAATCACATACTCGCTTACACGATGCCCGGATTCGCCACAACGGAGCGAACACTGCGGCAAGCTCGCCGCCTCATGTCGGCACTCGGGTGCCAACCGCATGAAATCGACATCCGGCCGAGCTGCATGCAAATGCTGAAAGACATCGGCCATCCGTTCGCTGCGGGCCAGCCCGTTTACGACGTGACGTTCGAGAACGTACAGGCAGGCGAGCGAACCAGCCATCTCTTTCGCATCGCGAACCAATTCCGGGGAATCGTAGTTGGCACGAGCGACCTGAGCGAGTTGGCTTTGGGCTATTGCACCTACGGTGTGGGCGATCACATGGCCCACTACCACGTCAACGCGAGCGTTCCCAAGACGCTGATTCAGTACCTGATTCGCTGGGTCGCCAGCACGAGGCAGCTCGGCACCGAGGCCAGCGCCGTGCTAGAGGAGGTGCTGGCGACCGGAATTAGCCCGGAGCTTGTGCCGGGAGAGTCCGGCGCGCAGCCCGCGCAGCGCGCCGAGGATGTAGTCGGACCTTACGCTCTGCAGGACTTCCACCTGTACTATACGCTGCGTTTCGGCTATGCGCCGACGAAGGTCGCATTCCTGGCGTGGTCCGCGTGGCATGATCGCAACGAGGGGACTTGGCCCGACATTCTCGAGGGGAAGCGGCCTCAGTACACGATCGGGGAAATCAAGCACTGGCTCGGTGTTTTTCTGGAGCGTTTCATCAAGTTCAGCCAGTTTAAGCGGAGCAGTCTGCCCAATGCGCCGAAAGTTGGATCGGGCGGATCGCTCTCTCCCCGCGGAGACTATCGGGCCCCGAGCGATGCCGAGGCGACGGCTTGGTTGGCTCAGGTGGAACAGATTCCGGACGTCGGGCCGCAATAAACATCGGATTCTCATCCCCATGGTCTGCTTCCAGCCAGCAAGGTGGAGAGTTCCGAACAATCGCGACTTGCGTGGTTGAATGGCACTGCGATCTGAACTTGACACGCACCAGTGGCTGCCGTATGGTTTGTGGTCGGCACGAGGTCCAAACGGGGGCTTTCGACTCGCTTGACGGCTTTACCCGTGCTTGGTTTCCACAGGTTCTTGTAGAGAAGTGACGCTTGTTTTTTCCCGGGGACCGCTGATAACATCCGCCGTTCACCTATGTCGATTTTGAACCGTATGCCCAAAAGTGTGTGGCGTCGCAGTATGCCCTGGACGTTGCTGACTTTGGTTCTTGGAGTCGGCCTCGCCGGATGTCAGGCCCATGTCACCAACGCCGCGACTCGGGGCAAGGAGCTTTTCACCACCTGCACGCCCTGCCATGGTTCAGTCGGGCAAGGCAATCGCGATTTGGGTGCGCCCGGAATCGCCGGAATGAACGAGCGGTATATCGAACTCCAGCTTCACAAGTTCCGATCCGGCGTTCGTGGAACCAACTTTCATGATACGGAAGGCATGCGCATGCGTCCGATGGCGCTCAGCCTTCACAACGACGCGGACGTGAAAGCGGTGGCGACTTACGTGGCGACTCTTCCCGCGGCGCGGCATGCTCCCGCGCTCGGGGGAAATCCCGAGGCCGGGCGCGCGCTTTACGCCACGTGTGCGGCTTGTCATGGCGCGAATGGCGAGGGCAACGAGAGCCTCGAGGCGCCGCGCATCGCCGGTGTCGATGATTGGTATCTCGCCGCACAGTTGCGGAAATACAAGAGCCGAATTCGCGGCGGCAATCCGAAGGACGCCGAAGGTTCGTTGATGAGCTCGATGGCAAATACATTGCCTGATGAAGAAGCCATTCGGAACGTAATCGCGTACATCGAAACGCTCAAACCCTGATCGGGACACTTGGAGACGACCCTCGTGGATCATGCAGCCGCGCCCTCGGACCAATCAGCCAGAAAGGTGTTTTGGATTATCGTGGGGACGGCGGTCGCCTTTGTCGTATCGGTTTTGATGTTAATTCGCTAACGGGAGATATACATGCTGGAGCGCTTCCTTACCGGTGCTTCCACCTTCTCGCCGAGCATCGATCATTTGATTTTTCTGATCGCGGCGATCGTCGGTTTCTGGCTGATCGTCGCCGAAGCATGTCTCTTCTGGCTGATTTTCAAGTATCGGCACAAGGAAGGCCGCGCATCGCAGTACGTGACCGGGGAAGAGAAGCACCTGAAGCGCTGGATTTCGGTCCCTCACATGTTGGTCATCGCCTGCGACGTCCTGATCATCGTGGCCGCCGTTAAGGTCTGGATGAGCGTCAAACAGAACTTCCCGCCCGCGCAGGAGACGGTGCGGGTCTTCGGTCAGCAGTGGGCGTGGAGCTTTCAGCAGCCGGGCGCCGACGGCGTCCTGGACACCGCTGACGATATTTTTACGGTCGACGACCTCCACGTAAAAGTGAACACCACTTACTATTTCGAGCTCCGATCGCGCGACGTCGTTCACAGTTTTTCGATTCCCTCGTTTCGCCTGAAGCAAGACGCGGTTCCCGGACGCACCATCACCGGGTGGTTCCGCGCCGATCGGCTCGGAACATACGATATCCAGTGCACCCAGATTTGCGGAGTGGGCCACGCCTTCATGGCCGGCCGGATCGTCGTCGAAACTCCACAGGAACACGCCGCGTGGATCGAGCGCGCAACGAATCCGTCGCTCGAAGCCCGCGCGGCGCCTGCGGTTTCCGCTACGGACGGCTCCCCAGTCGCTGAGGTGAGGCAATGAGCACGCAGGCTCATCAGGCCGGCGCTGGCTTTTTCCGGAAATACCTCTGGGCCACGGACCACAAGATTATCGCTATGCAATATCTCTTTACCGGCATGATCATGGCGATCATCGGCGGATTCATGGCGTACGTATTCCGCATGCAGCTCGCGTTTCCCAGCCAGCATGTGCCTGGATACGGCGTGGTATCGCCGGGCGAATACAACTCGCTGGTGACGATGCACGGCACGATCATGATTTTTTGGGTGGCCATGCCGGTGCTCATCGCGGCATTTGGCAATTTTCTGATTCCGCTCATGGTTGGCTGCGACGACATGGCGTTTCCGCGCATCAATCGCCTGTCGTTTCAGGTCTTCTTCCTGAGCGCGGTGGTGCTGCTCGCGTCATTTCTTGTGAAGGGCGGCGCGTTCGGCGGCGCCTGGACCGCGTACCCTCCTCTCTCAGCGAGTGGTGCATACAACTTGGAGCCCATCGGCGCGTCGATGTGGTTGGTGGCGGTGGCGCTGGAGTTTGTGGCGTTCCTGCTCGGGGGAATCAACTTTGTCGTCACCACCTTGAATGGCCGCGCCCCGGGCATGAAAATGTACGACATTCCGATCATGGTCTGGATGGTCGTGCTGGCCAGCGTTCTTTTCATGTTTTCGGTGGGGCCACTCATTGCCGGGGCTGTGATGTTGTTCTTCGACCAGAATCTGGGCACGGGCTTCTACAATCCGACCCAGGGCGGCGATCCGCTCTTGTGGCAGCATCTTTTCTGGTTTTTTGGTCACCCCGAGGTGTACGTCGTGCTGCTTCCGGCCATGGGCATTGTGGCCGAGGTGTTGTCGGTTTTCTCGCGAAAGAAGCTGTTCGGTTACAAGACCGTATTGCACACTGCCTGGGGTGTCGGAGTCCTGAGCTTCGTCGTGTGGGCTCATCACCAGTTCGTCGCGGGGATCGACCCGCGCATGGCCAACGTGTTTACGATAACCACTCTCTTGATTTCGATTCCGGTGGCCGAGATGGTGTTCGTTTATATCGCCACACTTTACGGCGGATCGATCCGCCTCACCACCCCGATGCTGTGGGCACTGGCTTTCATCGCCGAGTTCATGATCGGTGGCGTCTCCGGGATCTTCCTCGGTGCGTCTGCCTCGGATATCTATTTCCACGACACATACTTTCTCGTGGCCCATTTCCACTACACCTTTTTCCCGATCGCCTTCATCGCGGTCTTTGCCGGTCTCACCTACTGGTATCCGAAAATGTTCGGCCGCATGCTCAATGAGACCCTGGGAAAGATTCACTTCTGGGGCACGATTATCGCGGTCAACGTGATCTTCATTCCCCTATTCATTACTGGCGCGGCCGGAGACCAGCGTCGCATTTATAGCTACGCTCAATTCTCCGAGCAAGCGAGGCCGGGACTGCAAGATTTGCGCATGACTGCCACCTTCGCGCTCCTGGTGTTCATCGCCTTTCAATTCGTCTTTCTCTTCAACTTCCTCTGGAGCCTGCGCCGCGGCAAACGGGCGGAGGCCAATCCCTGGTTGGCCAACACTCTCGAATGGACGGTGCCATCGCCGCCGCCGCACGGCAATTTTGCCGAGCTGCCCACGGTTTACAGGGGGCCTTACGAGTATGGCTCGCCGGGTCGCGAGCTGGATTACTGGCCCCAGAATGCTCCGAGCTAAGTATTGGGAGACTGCTGGATGATGAAGCCGATCGCCACGAGTCGAAGCGCTACAGGAATTCCCACCGCCCGTCTGGTCACGTGGTGGGTGATTGCCTCGGAGATATTCATCTTCGGCGGCCTGCTGGCTTCCTACGTCATGCACCGACTGGCGCATCCCGAATGGGCTGCAGCTGCGGCGCATACGAATGAATGGGCGGGGGGCTTCAACACGTTTGTCCTGCTCACGTCCAGCCTGTCTGCGGTCTTGGCGCACAAAGCGGCCGATAGCGGAGACGGGCCCAAGGCCGCGAGGTTTTTGCGCCTTACGGCTCTGGGGGGCGTCATCTTCTTGACGGTCAAGGCCTTCGAGTGGACCCATGAAATCCGCGAGGGATTCGTGCTGGCCTCCGGCGGCTTCTGGTCCTTCTACTATTTCGTGGCGGGCCTGCATGCCCTGCACGTCCTGGCCGGGTTGATCATCATGCTGTTCGTGGCGGTCGACGCCGCCAAGAATCAGGAACTGCAGCGCGTGGAATGTGTCGGCCTCTACTGGCATTTCGTCGACATCATTTGGATCTTTCTGTTCCCGTTGCTCTACATTGCCCGTTGAGGAAACCTATGAGTTCGGAAGCGCACGTTCACCATCCCAATTACGTCAAGGTTTGGGCCATTCTCGTGGTGTTGCTGATCCTAAGCGCGATGGGTCCCATGACCGGCATTCGCTGGCTGATTCTTTTCGCCGCCTTTGGGATTGCCTTGATCAAGGCCTATCTGGTGGCCAAGAACTTTATGCACGTCAGCTTCGAGAAGCGCTGGATCACCTATCTCCTGATCACTTGTTTGGCATTTCTTGCGATTCTATTTGCGGGCGTTGCCCCGGACGTGATGAAACACTGGGGCCTCCATTGGGTAAATGACGCCGCCAGGCAAGCCGTGGCGTCCGGAATGCACCTCGTGAGTCCGAAGCATGAGTAGCCGAAGTCCAGCCATCGAAAGCGCTCTGCGCTTGCCGGCTGATTCCGGCGTGCACCGCCTTCCGAACGTGATTCTGGGCACGATTCTCTTCGTCGCTTCCGAAATCATGTTTTTCGCGGCTTTGATCAGCGCGTTCACGATCGCCCGCTCTGCGGCGATCGGCGGCGTATGGCCGCCCCCGGGACAGCCGCGCCTGCCGGTGGAACAGACCGCCTTCAACACCGCCGCGCTACTGCTGAGCGGCATTGTCCTTTGGGCAGGGACCCGGCATCTGCGCACTGCGCCTGCGCTCGCGCAACGATATGTGGCGGTGGCGATCGCCTTGGGAGTCACCTTTGTCTCGTTGCAGGGCGTGGAATGGGTAGCGCTCCTTCGCGAGGGCCTCACCATGACGTCCAGTTCTCACGGCTCCTTTTTCTACCTCATCGTGGGCGCACACGCCCTGCACGCCGTCGCTGCTATTTTGGTGTTGACGTGGATGTATGTTCGGATGGTGCAGGGGAGGATCGTGCCGGAGCGCTTTACGGCCACGCGGATTTTTTGGTATTTTGTGGTTGTGTTGTGGCCGGTGATTTACCTGCGCGTGTATCTCTAAGGGAAGGGAATCAGGATGAAATTCTTTACCCGCGTGCTCCTTGCCACCGCGGCACTCCATTTCGTTCCTGCCGCGGCCTGGGCCTGCCCGGCATGCATTGTCACGGACCCGAAAAACGCCAATACCTACTTGGGAATGACCCTCATGATGAGCATCCTGCCGCTCGGCATGCTCGGCGGACTCATCTATTGGTTCTGGCGCCGCTATTCGCAAAAGCCCAGCTCCGCTTCTCAGACACGGCCGGCCATGGCCTCGGAACTCCTTGCTGGAATGGTAGATTCTCCAAAGTATCCTTATAAGACCACCTAGCGATTCGCGCTAAAATACGCGTACGGCGCGCCCGTAGCTCAGCTGGATAGAGCATCTGCCTTCGAAGCAGAGGGTCGGGAGTTCGAATCTCTCCGGGCGCGCCACTCAATTTGGGCCTTTGCAATCAATTGATTGGGGATAAACCCTTCGTTCGATCTAGAACTCCGGGCATCCGGCGCAGAACGCCAGTTTCCGGAAACCCGACTTTC
>OBLQ010001080.1_pt1 | contig 10325 bp, 9 predicted proteins | sample 1519881 | NCBI WGS metagenome assembly OBLQ01 (sample SAMN01911456, study PRJEB22533) | soil metagenome | biome: Soil | place: Malaysia | collected 2012-04-30 | depth DG_metagenome m | reverse complement strand
TGCCCATTTCCCGCGTTCCACACGGCAAAGGGCCCCAATACGGAAAGAACTTGGTGCCAAGTCCAAGTTGTCAAAGATCAAAGAGCTGCTTCTAGCGTAGACAGGGATTGGCTCCCAGTCAATCATTTGATGAGCGGGACGGGCGGGTGGATTCGGCGATTGCCAGAAATGCCAAAATTGCCAAAGATCGCCGAGATTTGAAGATCGCCGGAATCGCCGACATCGCCGACATCTCACCCCAGCTCACACTCAGCCGCTTTCGAGCGGCTTTTCCATCTGGTCAGCTCTTATCCATTTTCAGGATCGTTTGCAGCAGTACGTTTGCACCGTTGGCGCAATCGCCCCAGTGCGTAAGTTCTTTCGGCGAGTGGCTGATGCCGCCCACGCTGGGCACGAAAATCATGCCCATGGGACCAAGCTTGGCCATCATTTGTGCGTCGTGTCCGGCGCCGCTCGGCAGCCGCATGCTCTTCAGGCCCAGACCGGTGGCAGATTGCTGGATGGCGGCCTGGATTTCAGGCGTTGCTATTGCGGGCGGATCGTGCTCGAGCTTCCTGATGGTGATTTCCGTGCGGGTTTCGCGGGCAATCTGATGGGCCCGCTTCTGGATTTCGTCGCCGAGTCGCGCAATCTTCTCAGCCGAAAGGTCGCGCAATTCGATGGAGTGCTTCACCAGTCCCGGTATCACGTTCGGCGCATTGGGATAGACCGTCAGACGGCCGACGGTTCCCACCTGGCGTCCCGGTTCGGCTGTCACTACGTCCTGTACAGTTTCGATCAGCTTGGCGGCGGCCAGCAGCGCGTTTCGCCGCTCCGGCATGGGTGTTGTACCGGCGTGGTTGGCGAATCCGCGAATTTCAACGTCGTACTCGTCGATGCTTACGATGCCTTCCACCACGCCGATCGGAATGCCGCCCTTCTCCAGGTTTCCGCCTTGCTCGATGTGCAGCTCCAGGTAGCAGTGAAACGAACCGGGCGCCATGCGGGCCTCGGCGATCCGGTCCGGATCGCCGCCAATCTTCCGCAGACCATCTGCGAGACGGATGCCGTTGTACTCGCGGTCCATATCGAGAGCGTCGCCGAACGCGGCACGGCTGCCTACCAGTCCTCCTTCTTCGTTCTGCCAGATGACTACCTTCAGCGGGTGGCGTGTCGTCAGATTGTGGTCCTTCAGCGTGTGCACTATCTCGATAGCGGACATCGAGCCGAGATCGCCATCGAAGTTGCCGCCCGCGGGCACGGAGTCGATATGCGATCCGAACAGAATCGGTTTCAAAGAGCGGTCGCTGCCGTCACGAGTGGCCAGGATGTTGCCGGCGGTGTCGATCCGAGGATCAAGTCCGGCGGCACGCATGAGGTCCATCGCGTACTTGCGGCCGGCGACATCCGCGTCGGAGTACCCAAACCGGCTGACACCATCCGCGAAGGCGCCACCGGGTGGCCGTCCGAAGACGCTCAGCCCTTCCAGGCTTTTCTGCAGTCGCGCTGAATCGATGCGGAGAGCGGCATTGCTTTGGGCGAAAGAGATTCTGTTGAGTGCCGGGGCTGTGGCGGCAACGGCAAGGCCGGACAGGAACTCGCGACGGGTGAGCGGCATGGCGCGCATTATACAAGAGCGACCTGCCGCCAACTGCCAGTCACCATGGCGGGCGCTCAACTCCTGTAATCAGGCGGTTACACTCAAAACCCTGGCCTGCCCCTGGGCCGAATGGATCCAGGATTTGGCAGGCACAATATTTGGCACAAAAAACACCAGTCGCGTACCAGGCTTCAGTCGCCGCTGACGCGGCTCGACTCTTGCATAAAACCCGGGAGTAAGACTGCGGGCGAGCGCCGTTCAGTTCTTCGCGGCCGATGGAACGCCGGCTTCCACTTTGAGCGGCACCGCAACACTGCCGATATGGCCGTTCTGGTTGTCGCGGACAACGCACTTTAGCTCATATTGTCCGGGAGCGAGATCTACGTAACCGGCCAGGGAAAAGCCGTGGATGCCGAGATCGGCGGCAGCCTCTGGCTTGAGAGCGCCGCCCACTTCACGCAGGAATTGCCCGACCGGCGTTGCATCAGGCAACTTGGCCACGGCGGCAAAGGCCAGGTCCATGCGATCGTCCTTGCCGGCGATAAAGCCTGCCGTGGGGGGCACAAACAGAGTGAACCCGACCCTTCTTTTATGGGCATCACCCTGAATTGGCGTGATGCGGTCAAGCTTTACTTCCAGGGGCAGACTGGTGTATCGCAACGGAGAGCCGATAGCGCCGAGCAACTGGCTGAGCGCCACTTTCTTGTCGTGCTTGTCCTGCTTCCGTTTTGCAAGCCGCTGTGGATAATACCCGTTGCGCGCGCGAATATGGACGTCATTTCTGGCAATGGAAACCCGGATTCTTCGCCAAGCCGTCTTCTTATTGGCCGGATCGGCATAGTAGGCGAGCATGTAGTAGTCCTGAGAATCTTCGGAGGCTTTCTTGAAGCAGTCGTCGAGATCGCTGATGCGGAAGCAGACGGAACCGCCGGTCTCATCGGCAAATTGTTCCAGCTTGTCAAGGTTATTGACCGGCCGGTGGAGCGCGCTACGCACGCGCAAATCGGGAGCGGTGAGGCCGGGGTTGGAAGCGTCACTGATATCGAGTGGATAGACGGCGATGTTGGCGGCATTCAAGAGGTGCCAGGCCTGTTGAAAGAACTCGTCGGTCCTGGCGCCGGCATCGGCAATGGAAATCGGGGAATCGTGCCGGCCCGGCAAAGTCTCGTTCGGCAATCCCGTGCTGCCTAATACGGTCTGCCCCCGGTCCATACTGGCTGCGATGTCGAGGTCGCCGGTTGCCATGGACGCTCCATTGGTGAGCCAGATGAGAGTTTTGCGCCCGGGAATGCCCGCGAAAGCCCGGGCGATTTCGTTGAACGACTCCAGCGAGTTCTGGACCATCACGCGGCGCTGCCCGACCATGAACGACTGAAATGCCGTCTGGATGGTGTCCGACTCCGCCTCTGCCATTTGATTAAACGTATTGCTCATGCCGTTCAAAACGGGGTTGGGGACTGACTGGACCACGGCATTGTCGGCGGCAATGGATGAGGCTGCGGAATGGCCGGCGACAATGTTCTTGAGCGCTGCCACCAGTACGCGGGGATCGGTGGTGAAATCGTGCAGAACCTTGACCTTGTTCTGTCCTATCAGCACCAGCGCCACGGGCTGGTCAACGGAAACGTTCCGGGAAATGAAATCGAGTAACTGCTTGCGCGCTTCCTCGCGCTCGGTGATGGCCGTACCAACGGCATCCACGGCAATAATGGTGAGCCGGGCAGGCTGGGCGTGCTCAACACGGTTGGTATAAACGCCTTGCGGCACCCGCAGCTTGATGGAGGGAGCAGCAGCGTGCTTGATGTGCTCAAACACGGCGATCACCTGCCGCTTGCCATCCTCCTTCACGGTAAAGTCCGTTTTCTTCAGGTCCTGGACCGGGTCGCCCTGTTTATCGGTGACAATGACCGGGACCTGCACCAGCACGGTTTCAGTCCGCACAGTCGATTGCGGGGGCGATGACTGGGCTTGAGATGAGGATTGTGCGGGCAAGCAGACAAGTAAAAAGGGCAGCCATGCGGCCTTGAGGAAAATGGAAGAAGGTTGCCGGAGCATACGCGCATCCTTTAGAGCAGCTTACAAAAACCAACGTTACTCAGAATCGAGGGTGAGGTCAACTCTGAGATCGCCGTGATCGCCGTGATCGCCGTGATCGCACGTGATCGCACGTGATCGCGCGTGATCGGAAATCGAAACCTTGCCGCTGATTTTGCGCAGATGAACGCGGATCGGACGCGGGAGGAGAGTAATGCAAGCTGCTTGTGAAGGTGTGAATATATTCATTACAATTGAATATATGCCGGCGCGTGGTCATCTCGGAGATTTTGAACTCATGGTGATTTTGGCCGTGATTCGTCTGGACGACGAGGCGTATGGTGTTCCCATTGCCCAGGAAATAGAAAGCCAGTCCGGCCGTGAAGTAGTGCTCGGCAGCGTGTATGCCGCATTGGAACGACTTGAACGCAGGGGGCTGGTAACTTCGCGCTTAGGCAAGCCAACGGCAGAAAGGGGCGGGAGAGCCAAGCGCTATTTCCGCATTACGCCGGGCGGGCGGCGCACGGCGAGGGAGACATGCCAGGCGCTCATGAGACTTTGGCACGGGCTGCCTGAAGTGGAAGGGGTGACGCCATGAAACCTGGGGAACCGCCACGTATAGCCACATGGCTTCTGGAGCATTTTGGCCCCGAATACGGCCAGGAGGAGTTGGCGGGCGATTTGCTGGAGGGTTACAGGCGGGGAAGATCAAAGGCCTGGTATTGGCGCCAGGTGCTGGCGGGCATCCGCTGGCGGAGACACCTCATCTTTCTGGTGTGCGCAGCCGGAGCCGCGTGGGCTTTGAGTTGTTCACCGTGGGTCCTGGCGGTGCCGGAGCCGGACTTTCCTCTGAGCCCGCCGGCCGATATGGCAGTGCATACGGTCATTTTCTGTGCCCTTGGCTATCTGCCCGGCATGTTGCAGCGAAGGACGAGGGTTCTGGTTGGTGCGTGCATCGTTACAGCCCTTTGCTTTCTTTACCTCTCCCGGCCCTATCTTGCGAACCACTACTTGATCTTTACAGCAGTCCTTGTGTTCAGTCTGTTTAGAAAACGTCCTCCCCACCAATTGCTGATGGGCGAACCGGAGGAGGAACGGAAACGGGCGATCGCCAGCCTGACGCTCGCCATGGTGCAGGAGACGGACCCGCAAGCGCAGAAGGCGTATGAGCTCTTGATTGCGCGTCTGGAAGAAAGGGACCAGAAGCAGCTAAAGCCCCCTTCATTCAGTTCCCCAGAATAATCTGCCAGGATTGCAAAGTTCAGCGGGAGACATGGCTTTACCACGTCTATGCGGCGGCGCGTGTTCCGTTACAATCATCCCTCTAGCAGCCGGCGCGCTGGGGCGGTAATTTTATGAAGCCGGAAGGGCCGGCGCGCGTCCAATGTACTTATGCCAATGGTGGAGCCCAAAACCGTGGAATCCGAGTGTCTTCCGTTCAGCAGCATTCCCCATACCAGCCGGCTGTTCCAGGATTATCTCCACCACTTTGACAAAGTGCGGTCGTTTTATGCGCGGCGGGCGCAGGTGGACGGCTGGTGGAAAGAGGAATTGCAGGCGGTCCGGTATCCGGACGAGCGCAGGCAGAAGGTGGCGGCGGTCCTGGAACGGCAGAACCGCGAGTTCGGCGCCGGGCAGAAGACGCTGAAGAACATCGAACGGCTGCGGCAGGGCGCGGCGGCAGTGGTGACGGGGCAGCAGGTGGGGCTGTTTGGCGGCCCGCTCTACAGCTTGTTGAAGGCGTTGACTGCCGCGCTGCTGGCGGAGAAGACAGGAACGGTCCCGGTATTCTGGCTGGCGACGGAAGACCACGACCTGGAAGAAGTGAGGGCGGTAGGCCTGCCGGACGGCGACCACCTGAAGAAGTTCAGCGTAAACGTGCCTCATGCGGAAGGCGCTCCGGTGGGCGCGATTGCCTTTGCCGATGAAGTGACGGCGGCGGTGCAACAGATTGAAGGACTGTTTGGCCGCTCAGAGATGACGGAGACACTGGCTTCTGCGTATCGCAAGGGCGAGACTTTTGGCAGCGCCTTTGCGAAATTCTACGCGCAGGTGCTGGCCGATCTGGGCGTGGTGTTTCTGGACCCGCTGGATGAGGAGATTCATCGCGTGGCGCAGCCGCTGTTCCGGTCGGCGCTGGAGAAGGCGGAGCAGATCAACGCCTCATTGCTTGCCCGCAATGAGCAGCTTGAAGCGGCAGGCTATCACGCGCAGGTCAACGTAACGCCTTCACACACGCTGTGCTTCTATCTGGAAGAAGGCGCACAGGACGGAGCGCGGACGCCGGTCCGGCATGAAGGCGAGGCCTTTGTGATCGGCACGAAGCGGCTGACGCGGGAAGAACTGCTGAAGGAGACGGAACGATGTCCGGAGCGGTTCAGCGCCAATGTGCTGCTGCGTCCGGTGCTGGAGGATTATCTGCTGCCGACGCTGTGTTACATCGGCGGACCGGCTGAGATCGCATACTTCGCCCAGGTTGAAACCGTCTATCGCCACCTTGCCGCAAGAGTCACTCCGATTGTTCCCCGATTTTTTGCCACGCTGGTTGAGAAGCGCCAAGCCAAGCTGCTGGAGCGCTACGGCCTGAGACTGCCAGACATCTTTGTGGGGCCGGAGAAACTGCGTGAAGTGGTGGCGGCGCGAGCGCTGCCGGGCAGCGTGACGGCCAGTTTTGACGCAGCGGCGGAGCATCTGGAGCAGGCGCTGGCGGCGATTGGGCCCGCCTTGGAACAACTGGACAAGACGCTGGTGGACGCGGCGGAAAATGCCGGCGGAAAGATGCGCTACCAGTTGCAGTCATTGCGCGACAAGGCGGCAAGAGCGGAGGTCCGCAAGAACAGCGAACTGCAGCGCCATGCCGATGAGCTTTCTACCTTGCTCTATCCGAATAAAGGGTTGCAGGAACGGGAGATCGGTGCGCTCTATTTTCTTTTGAAACACGGGAAGGGAATTGTGGCGCAGCTGAAAGAATCGGTTAACGGCGAATGCGTGGAGCACCAGGTGATAGGAGTGTGAAGCTATCGCCGGAATTGGGCAATCGCCGGAATCGCGCGGAATCGCCGACATCGCACGTGATCGGAACGGCGAAACAACTAACACCTGCCATGAATTGAAATAAGACAAGCCGAAGCGGCGAGATAGATCATTTTGCAGACTGAGCGGCGGCGATAATCGTTTCCACCTGGTCCTGTTGCGATGCGAGCTTTTGCAGGCGCGCCGGGGGAATTCCGGCGATTCTTCCCAGGATGATGCGCGCGAAGTAACTGTGTCCAGAGCGCCAGTGCGCCATTTCTTCCAGCGCCGGAAGGGCCTGCTTGCGAAGGCGGGCAAGAAGAGCAGGCTGGCGGGTAAGCGTCATTTCAGAAAGCAGAAAGCCGGCTTTGTTGCGGTCAGTGAACTTACCGGAGCTCAGCATTGCGATGAAGTTGTCCGCCGGAATGGTCCTGGCGATGGCAGGGCTGGATTCCGCCAGGACGGCTAGGGCGCGAATAGCATTATTGCGAACGGTCTCATCGGGATCACGACTGGCCCGGACCAGAGCGTGGAGCTGGCGTGGCGACTGGTTGGCATAGCCGAGGATGTGCGCGGCGGCCTGGCGGGAATCGGTGTCCGAGGAATGTTCGAGAGCGTCAAAGACAAGGGCTTCGCGGTGAAGGGAGTACTCGCGCAAAGCCAATTGCTTGTTGCGGAGGTGGGGGTCGACCGACAAGGCGTATCCATGTGAGCGGTCTTCACCGGCCTTGCCTGTGGATACGGATTTTATGATGGCGTCCATGGTTTGCTGATAGAGACGAAGAGCGGTGAAGGGCAGGCGGACGGCGCCGTGCGGCGCAGGGTTCAAAGCGAAATCCTGGCTTCCGCCGGGAAGGCCGATATAAATGATCCAGCGGTTCTGCTTGTCACAGCAACTGGCCGAAACATCGGTGGGTTGTTGGTGGATGCTCTCAAAGATCGATTGCTTTACGCCTTGCATTTTTTCGGAGAAAGCTGCAGCTTTGAATTGCTCGCCTTCGTGGATCGGGAGCAAGGAGCGGAGCTTGGCCACGTCAAGCTTTGCATAGCCGAAGAATTCGATTTCGCCGATGGTGATCTGCTGCGGGAGATCCTGCGCAAGAGCAGGAGCACATGCCGCGAGCAGGAGAATTGAAGAAAGCGTTCTAACGAGGTCTTGCTTCAAGGTCATGCTCCAGGGTAGATGGCGCGGATGATCCAGAAAGTAATGGCGGCCATGGCGGCGCCAGCAGGGATTGTGATGATCCACGCCCAGACAATTCTACGCGCCACGCCCCAGCGCACGGCGGAAATGCGGTTGGTGGCGCCCACGCCGACAATGGACCCGGTGATGGTGTGCGTGGTGCTTACGGGGATGCCCCAGAGGGCGGTCATGACCAGGGTGAGCGCGGCGGCGGATTCAGCGCAGAAGCCGCCTACGGGTTTGAGCTTGGTGATGCGTGATCCCATGGTCTGCACGATGCGCCAGCCACCGAAGTAAGTGCCGAGTCCGATGGTGAAGTAAGCGCCGAAGACGATGGGCCAGTGGAAGTGGCCCCAGTTGCCACCCGCGTCTTGGGCGGACATGAACCCTCCGGCGTACAGAGCGCTGACGACGATCCCCATGGTCTTCTGCGCGTCATTGCCGCCATGAGCGAAACTGACGCCGGCGGAAGAAACCATTTGCAGGATGCGGAAGAGCTTGTCGACCTGGCGAGGCGCGCTCTTGTGGAAGGTCCAGGAAACGATGACCATCAACAGAAGCGCCAGGGCAAATCCAATGACGGGGGAAACCACAATGAACAGGAGAGTGTTCTTCCATCCCGCGGGAATGATGACTTTGAATCCGGCGCGGGCGATGGCGGCGCCGGCATAGCCGCCGAACAAGGCGTGGGAAGACGAGGTGGGCAGGCCGAGAAACCAGGTGATCAGGTTCCAGATGATGGCGCCCAGCAGTCCGGCGAGCACCACGTACTGGGTGACGAATTCAAGATGGACCATACCCTTGCCTACAGTCTTGGCAACGGCCGTGCCCAGAACGAATGCGGCGAGGAAATTGAAGAGCGCGGCCCAGAAAACAGCGACGCGGGGAGACAAGACGCGCGTGGACACAACGGTGGCGATGCTGTTGGCGGCGTCGTGGAAGCCGTTGATGAAATCGAAAGTGAGCGCCAGGAGAATGGTTGTAAGCAGCAGCACTAAGTTGATATGCACTTAGCTTGCCTCGCGAAGTGGGATGACTGGCATCGGGCTACAGGTCACGCGCTCTTCAGAACTACACCTTCCAGGACGTTGGCGGCGTCTTCCGCCTTGTCCGTGGCGGTCTCCAGAACTTCGTACAGCTCTTTCAGCTTGATCAGCGAGATTGGATCCTTTTCCTTTTCAAACAGCAGGGCGATGGCGGCGCGGGCGACGGAGTCCGCTTCGTTCTCCAGACGGTTGATTTCGACACAATGCTCAAGTACGTGCTCCTGCTTCTTTTCCAGCCGCGAAAGGGCGGAGGAAAGCTCCTTGCTCTGGCGAAGGATGATGTCGGCAAGCAGGGAAGCGGCTTCAGGCGCGCTGGTGATCTTGTACATCACCATGCGCACGCCGGCGGCATAGATGAAATCGAGTACGTCGTCGAGCGAAGAAGCCAGGCGGTAGATGTCTTCGCGGTCGAATGGAGTGATGAAGGTCTGGTTGAGCTTGGTGAGGACATTGTGGGTCATGTCGTCGCCGCGATGCTCGATGTCCTTGAGTTGCTGGACGCGCTTTTCGACCTCGGAAAAGTCGGTCAGCATGTGCTTAAGGAGGTCGGCGCCTTCGGTCAGGTTCTGCGCCATGTCGGCAAAAAGGTGGAAGAATTTGGTTTCGCGCGGCATAAGGCGCAGCATTCGGACCATAATTTGGGAGAGCTCCTGATCGGGCGCGTTAACAGAACCTTAACAAACAGGAAACTATCGCACGGGCGATGCACTTAGGTCAATCGTGCGTTGAAATGAGGGAATCCGGCTGAACGACAAGCGAGAAAAGCAGCTCCAGAGGGCTTGTCTGCAATAAGGTCCGCATGATTGCGGGTGTGCCAGGGCCGGCTGAAACAAGGATTGATTACGGACAAAAACAAAGGGCCGCGTTACGGCGGCCCTCTGGGAATCTTACTAATCCTTACAGTGTTGACTCAATTTCAAAGCCCCAGGCTTCCAGCAGGGGTTCTGGTATGTACTTGCTATTTTTGTTTCGACGTGCCCATTCGCGCAGGCGCGTGGAACGAATGTACTGGTCAGGGGTGAGCTTGAACTCTTTTACTGCCTGTTCGAACGACGTCACGACCGGAACCACCGGCCCGATCGGCTCAGGCTTTCCCCAATTCGGATTACCGCGTCTTCTTGCCATATTCAGTTCGTCCTGCCTTTGTCAAGTAGAGGAGTGCGTACAAATAAACTTAGAGATTGGATTCCCGACTGCTGTGTTTGGTTTCAGTTTGCGATCAAGAATTTCGCTGCTCTCAGGCCCGGAGAGCTCCAACCACCATCGTGAAACCCCTTAGTTTAGGGCAATTCCCTTCGTCTGACAATGTTTTGAACGGCTGTTTACCGCGATTTTGCAAATTTTCTTTACGAGTACAGCGCAGATATGTACTAATGGACATGATCTGCATTGTCCGATTGGCCAACTTTCGCGCTGGAATCCGAAAGTCTGCCCCCAGGTGAACCTCCTAACCCTCCAGGACTAAGGCCTC
>OBLQ010001079.1_pt1 | contig 10327 bp, 7 predicted proteins | sample 1519881 | NCBI WGS metagenome assembly OBLQ01 (sample SAMN01911456, study PRJEB22533) | soil metagenome | biome: Soil | place: Malaysia | collected 2012-04-30 | depth DG_metagenome m | reverse complement strand
CGACGCCCAGCGCCTTCCCGAGAAGATCGACCCGCCGCCGCGCCCCCCACAGCTCCAGCTCCATGTCAGCGCTCCCTGCGCACCCGATCCGGAGACAGAGACCCTCGCGATGGACCGTCACGTCACGCACGGCCTGCCGGTGGCCGCGATCGAGGGCGTCCGCGACGCGCAGGATGCCCGAGAGAACCCTGATCTTCCGTCGCGCGGGGGCGGGAAGGAGGGCCATCTCGGGATCCTTCTTTCGCGGCGTGCCCCGCCTGTGGTACCGGCCCAGGCAGGCCATCAGATCGATCTCGACGGGGCTGAAGCCCTTGAGGTCTCCGTTGCGGATCAGGTAGTACGAGTGGCGGTGGTGCTTGGGGTGCGAGATATGGTGGCCGATGTCGTGCAGGAGCGCGCCGTACTCGAGCATGTCGCGATCCGCGTCGTCCAAACCGTGCAGCGGCCGGGTCTCGTCGAAGAGCCGCGTCGCGAGGACGGCCACGTGGAAGGCATGGGCCTGATCGATGAGACACCGCTCGGCCAGCTCCATGACGCTGCGGCGGCGGATGTCCGGGTACTCCTCCGCACTGGCCACCTTGCGCGGGTGGGCGCGGATGTAGTCCATGAGGACGCCCTCGCGCAGGGCCCAGTCGCTGAGGATGATCTCCTTGACGCCGAGGAGGCCGAAGAGCGCATCGAGCGCCACGGCCCCGGCCGGGATGATGTCGGCCCTCATCGGATCGAGGCCGTGGATCTTGAGCCGCTCCTTTAAGGGAGCGTGCACCAGGCGCCGGCATACCTCGTGGATCGCGGCGGCGCCGACGGTCAGGTGGTGCAGGACATCGGGCCGCCGTCCCGTCTCCTGGGCGTGAGCGAGCGCGCCGAGCGCGAGGATGGTGCCCGAGGTGCCGACGGCGCAGTCGAAGCCGGCCGAGACGATCCTCTCGACGTGGGGCCCCATCGTCTCGAGGACGTGCGCCTCGATGGCCTTCTCCTCCTCCGCCGGCAGCGGGTCCTTCGTGACGAAGCGCTCCGTCATGCGCAGGACGCCGAGCTTCTCGGAGGCCGCGTAGAGAACGTCCGGCCCCTTCCCGAGCGCGACTTCCAGGCTGCCCCCGCCCATGTCGAGCACGAGGACCTGCCGGTCCTCGAGGTGGATGCTGTTGCAGGCCGCCTTGTAGATGAAGCGGGCCTCGTCCTCTCCGGAGATGGGGCGGACGTAGATGCCCACCTCGCGGCCGATGCGTTCGAGGAGGTCCTCGCCGTTGCTCGCCTCGCGGATGGCGGAGGTCGCGACCGCGACCACCTTGTCCACCTTGTGGCGCTCGGCCAGCCGCTGGTAGTCCTTGAGGACCTCGACCGCCCGGTGCATGACTGTCGCGGAGAGCCGGCCCCTCGACAGCGTCCCGGCTCCGAGGCGGACCATGTCCTTCTCGCCGTCGAGGACCTGGAACCCGCCTGAGCGGTTCGCCTCGGCGATGACCATGTGGATGGAGTTGCTGCCGAGGTCGATCGCGGCGATTTTCATGAACCTTCGAGATTGGAGGGTTGCACTCTACCCGTGGGGCGGGAGCACCGGCAAGACACGTCACTCAAATGTAACGAAGAGAGCCGCCGCCCCACAATCCGGGAATCGCTCCCCTTCCCCAGTCAGGGGCGGAATTACCGGAGAATATGGCTGTTATGCGCCGTCCCGCCACGAATCGCCCTCGCGCGCCCGTCCGGGACGGGTTGTCCGGCGGCGGATAACTGGAGTACAGTTCTCCCCATCGACCCGTAACAACCCGGTTCATCGAGGGAGCCCGTGTTCCTGGAGGAAGGCGGGGTCCGCCTGCTCGAAGAGCGGACCTGCAAGCTGATCGACAACCTGCCCGGCGCGATCGCCGGGGAGGAGGAGCCCGTCCACCAGGTCCGGGTGGCCTCCCGCCGCCTCCGCGTCGTCCTTCCGATCCTCGCGCCCGAGCCCGACGGCAGGAAGGTCAAGCGCCTCCGCCGGGGCCTCGCCGAAGTGGTCGAGGTCGCGGGAACGGGGCGCGACCTGGACGTCAGCATCCGTCTCTTCGACGAGAACCTCCTGCGCGACGGCGAGGCGGCCCCGGAGGTCAAGTCGCTGCGGCGCCGCCTGATCGCCGCGCGGGGCCGGTCGCGCCGGCAGATGAACCTCCGGCTGCGCGAGCTGAAGCTCGGCAGGATGCTGAAGGACCTCGAGTCCCTCAGGCGGCACGGGTCCGAGGATCTCTTCGTGTGCATGGCCCGCTACCGCCGCGCCCGCGACAAGGGGGCGGCCCGGCTGCTTCGCGCCATGGGCGAGGTCGGCGATCGTTTCGATCCGGCCGCCCTGCACGGCGTCCGCAAGGCGGCGCGCCGGATGCGATACCTGGCTGAGGTCGGGGCCGCCTTCCACCCGGATCTCGAGGAGGTGCCGCGCCTCTTCAAGAAGATCCAGGACGAGCTGGGTCGCATCCAGGATGCCCATGTCCTCGCCGAGCGGATGCGGCAGACGGCCGCCAACGCGGCGCGCGTGGGGCAGGATCAGCTCGCCGCGCGGGCCCGCGCGATCGCGTCCGGATTCAGCGACCTGAGCCGCGGGCTCCACCACGGGTACCTCCTGATGGACCCGGCGGAGCAGGTGCGGCGCGCCCTCGTCCTGATGGCGCACCAGCAGTCGGCCGCCTGACGTGAACCTCCTCATCATCCGTCACGCCATCGCCGTCCCGCACGGAACGCCCGGCTTCACGGACGCGGAGCGTCCCCTGACCGAGAAGGGGATCTCCCGCTTCCGCGAGGCGGCCGCGGGGCTGGCCGCGATCCTCCCGCCGCCCGCCGCCATCCTCACCAGTCCCTGGACGCGCGCGCGGCAGACCGCCGACATCGCGTCGAAGGCCTGGGGCGGACCCGAGCCGGCCGAGACTCCATGCCTCGCGGAGTGGGATCTCGACGAGCTGCAGCGCTCGCTCTCCGGCTTCGGCGACGACGACACCGTCGCCATCGTGGGGCACGAGCCCCACTTCTCCTCCCTGCTCGCCATGCTCCTCGGAAGCCCCCGGAGCGAGAGGGTGGAGTTCAAGAAGGGCGGCGCGGCCCTCGTCGCGATCGGAGGGAGCCTCCGGGGGGGCGGCCTTCTGATCTGGCACCTGCCCCCGCGGATCCTCCGCCACCTCGCCGGCTCCTGAGGACCGAGAGCGGGCTCAGGCCTTCATGTTGCACAGCTCGAAGGCCAGGTTCGCGAGCCGTCCCGCGTAGGTCGTGAGCTGGGAGATCTCGATCTCCTCGTTGGGCTGGTGGTAGGTCTCCTCGTTGCCGCAGGACCACCCCACCGCCTCGACGCCCATCAGTACGAGATCCTTCGCGAAGGTGCCGCCGCCGCTGCCCGTGATCTTCGCGTCGGGTGCGTGCTTGAGGATCATCTTGACGATGGGCGCCTCGGGGCTGACCTCGCACGGAAGAGCGGTCTGGAAGATCTCCGTCGTGAAGGTCGCGCCGGGCGTGCCTCCGGCCTTCTGGATCTTCTCCGCGAGCGCCTGGACCTCGTCGCGGATCCCCTCGGGGGTCTGGGAGGGCACGTAGCGGATGTCCAGCGTCGTCTCGCAGTCCGCGGGCACGGCGTTGGGCGCCGCGCCGCCTCGGATGAGGCCGGTGTTGACCGTGGGGCCGCCGAGCACCGGATGCTTCTCGTGGCGCAGCTCGTGCTTCTCGAGAGCCTGGAGGAAATGGCCCATCGCGTAGATGGCGTTGATCCCCTTGCTGGGCTCCATGGCGTGCGCCTGCTTTCCGTGCGCCCTGACCTTGAGGAGCACCCTCCCCTTCTCCGCGATGTTGATCTCGCGCATCTCGCCGGCGATGTCGGGGATGATGGCGTCCGTGCACTCGATGACCTTCGCCTCGTTGATCAGGTAGTCGAGGCCGACGCCCACGCCGACCTCCTCGTCGGCGACCGCGCCGAAGATGAACTGGCCGGGCACCTTGTCCTCGTGCTCCTTGAGGATCTTCAGCGTCGCGAAGGCCGAGACGAGCGGCCCCTTGTCGTCGAGGACGCCGCGGCCGTAGAGCTTCCCGTCCTTCTCGAAGGGCTCGAAGGGAGAGAACTTCCAGTCCGAGGGCGCACCGGCGGGGACGACGTCCGTGTGCAGGAGGACCATGAGCTTCTTGTACCCCGGCTTGCCCTGCCCAACCGACGCGAGGAGGTTGTCCCGTCCTTTCACCTTCGCGTAGGTCTTGTAGGGCACGCCGATGGCGTCGAGCTCCTTGCCCAGGATCGCGGTGACCTTGCTCTCGTTGCCCGGGATCTCCATCCCGTCCGGACCGCCGTTGGGGTAGTCCTCCTGGAAGTAGTCGACCGTCCTCTCGCGGCTGATGCGGAGGGTGAGATCGACGATGAAGTCACGCATGGACTCGGCCTTCTCGAGGATCAGGCCGGGCTCGACCGGAGGGGTGCTGCTCGTCATGGGTCCGCTCCTTCGCGGGCGGCGCTCGTCGCCGCCTCCCGCGGATTCGATGAATGAAGACGGGCTGGGAGTCCGCAGCATACCCCACGGGACGGCGGCTCCGCCGCCCCCTCGGCCCCGCCGGCGGGAGCCGGTCAGTGGAAGGGGATGCCCCAGTAGAGCAGGTTCACCAGGATGGTGAATGCGGGCTGGAAGACGTAGCCGAAGACCTGCCACGCGATCAGCAGGCCGATGATCGACATCCCGGGGCTCGAGAGGAATGTCGCGTAGAAGCGTCCCGCGGCTCCCGGCGCGAGCCCCTTGAGCATGCCGGCGCCGTCCAGCGGCGGCAGCGGGATCAGGTTGAACAGGAAGAGGAGGACGTTGAGGTTCAGGGCGACGGAGAGCGCCAGCGCGAGCGGCTCGGCCAGCGAGGACGCCGCAGCGCCGGACGGCGGCACCACGAGGCGCTCGAACCCGATCCTGTCGAGGGCCGGAATGACGAAATAGCCCCGGAGCAGGAGGACCTTCAGGATGGCGAACGCGGCGGCGGCCTGCAGAAGGTTCGCCACGGGCCCCGCCGCCGACATGATGCCCTGGCGCTTCGGGTAGCGCTCACCCCACTCGGGATCGTACGGGGTCGACGCCCAGCCCATCATCCAGCCGGAGAAGAAGAAGGTGACGACGGGGATGATCACCGTCCCGAAGATCTCGCGCCGGATGTGCGGCATCGGGTTGAGGGTCACCTGCCCTCCCTGGTAAGCCGTCTCGTCGCCACCGAGCCAGGCCACGAAGGCGTGCGCCGCCTCGTGGAGCGTCAGCGCGAAGAGGAAGACGACGTACCAGATGCCGAACCTGCCGATGCTGGCTGCGATCTCCTCGGGCATGCCTCATTCTACCCCTCGTGGAGATGCTGCGGCATGGCGAGAAATCGCGGCCGCGCTTGATCTCTTCTCGCAATGCGGCCTATCTTCTTGCGGCCTGTTCGGCTCGCTGGTGGCCATGCTCACATGCTTGACCGCAGCACCGACATCGCGCCCTGCCCGGTCCCCGGGGGAGCATCCCGCCCGCGCTCCCGGAGTGTGATCGCAGAGCGCTTCGCCTGCGGGGTCGCCCCCTGTTCAGGGCGGCGTCCCGGATCCTCCAGGCGGATTCCAGACAGCGATCCAGATCCAGGGAGGAATGATCCGTGAAACGGAGTTCCCTACGAATCGCATGGCTGGCGCTCCTGACGCTCGTCGTCGGGGCCACGGCCACGGCCCTCGCGGCGGACAAGTACGCGGGATCCGACAAGTGCGCCGACTGTCACGACGAGATCGCCGCGCAGTTCCGCAAGACCCCACACGCGGTGGCGCCCGGCTGGAGCGAGACCCATGGCTGCGAGTCCTGCCACGGTCCCGGAGCGGCGCACATCGCGGGCGAGGGTGACGCCACGAAGATCGTCGTCCCGACGAAGCTGACTCCCGCCGAGTCCTCGAAGATCTGCCTCGAATGCCACGTGCGGAACAAGACGAACTTCGCCCACGAGTCCAACCTCCACAATCTCGCCGACGTCGCCTGCGTGGATTGCCACGACCCGCACAAGGCGTCCGAGAAGATGCTCAGGCGCCAGGGCAACGAGCTGTGCGCCACGTGCCACCAGATCCAGGTCTCCCAGCTCACGCTTCCCCGCTCGCACCCGCTGGCCAAGCAGGCCAAGGACGCGAACGTCTGCGTCGCCTGCCACGACCCTCACAGCGCGAGCAGCCTGCGCCAGCTCGAGGGATTCGACATCGACAAGTGTTACGAATGCCACTTCGAGAAGGCGGGGCCCTACCTCTACTCGCACGACGTGGCGCTCGTCGATGGCTGCCAGGCCTGCCATACGATTCACGGCAACTCGACGCGGCACCTGCTGAAGACCCAGCGGATGATCGACCTGTGCTACCAGTGCCACCCGGGCACGACGACCCCGACGTTCCACAACGCCGTCCAGTTCCGGAACGAGAAGTGCACCGCCTGCCACACCGCCATCCACGGCTCCAACACCAACGAGTTCTTCCTGGAGGAGTAACCCATGCGGAACAGACTGCAGATCAAGGCACTCTCGCTCCCGGGCACGCTCCTCCTCCTGCTGGCGGGGTTCGCGCCCGCGGCTCTCGCGAACGTGGAGGGCTCCGCCGAGCTTCTCTACAGGAACGTGAGCGTGGACGGGAGCACGGCGAAGTACAACGAGGATTTCAACGGCCTGAACTCGGGCATGCGGATCGGGAACCTGGATCTCGACTGGACGAACCCCGATCTGAAGCTCGCCGACTACGCCCGGCTGACCATGACGGGCATGGGAGGCGACCCCTACGAGGCCAGCACGCTGAAGCTGGGCCGTGCGGACGTCTACGATCTCACGTTCTCGCACCGCAAGCAGGCCTACCTCTACGATCTCTTCCAGGTGACGGACGACATGGACGGCCACACCTGGAATACCGACCGGAGCTGGACCGGCATCGACCTGAGAATCCATGCCCTGGAGCATCTCGACGTGATCCTCGGCTTCCACGAGGTGGACCGCCGGGGCGATCAGCTCTTCATGAAGGACATCCAGAGGGACCTCTTCCGGCTGGACACTCCGCTGGACCAGCTCAGCAAGAGCTACACGGCCGGAGTGGACGCCCGGGTGGGCACCGTCGACATCATCTTCAGGCAGGAGCTTCAGAACAAGAACCTGGAGTTCGACAACCTGAGCGACGGCAACCCGGGGCTGGATCCGAACAACTCGACGGTCCTCACCTCCTACTCGTGGAGGCAGAGGGACACGACCAACTCGGACTACACCACGGTGAAGGTCCACTCGCCCCTCGGCAGCCGGGTGGACCTGTCACTCTCGGCGTGGGGGAGCTTCCTCGGCAGCGAGAAGATGAAGAGCCGCGTCAGGCAGGACGCGTCGGGAACGGATTTCAACGGGAACCCGTTCACGATCTCGGGCGGCTTCAGCGATGCCGACATCACCGGGGACACCTTCGTGGGCGACCTCGACGTGGCGGTCAAGATCATCGACCCCCTCACCTTCATCGCGCAGTACCGCGACATGAGGCGCATGGCGGACGGCGAGGCCCTGCAGAACCTCAACGCGGATCCCAACACCGCGCCCACTCGGGCCGACGTCCAGCTCAACTACAGGGTGAACACGGTGGCGGGGATCCTGGAGTACACCCCGCACCGCACGGTCAAGCTCCGGGGCGGCTACAAGAGCACGAACCGCGACCTGATCCGCACGGGGTTCGACTTCGAGCGCAACCAGAACTTCAGCTCCCACGGGGACACGACCGCCATCATCGGGGCGAGCTGGAGGCCGAGGAACTGGCTGCGGTTCATGGCCTCCTACGAGGACGGGAACAGGGAGCAGCCCTTCAAGCAGATCTCCCTCATGGACACGCAGCGGCTGCAGTTCCGTGCGACGATCAACCCCCGGACGGACATGACCGTCGGCGCCAGCTACACCGACTACAAGAACGACAACGACGTCTACAACAGCAGCGCCGAGGGGGAGAGCTGGTCGCTGTCGTTCGCGCACAACGTCAACGAGCGGTTCAGCTACTCGGCGAGCTACGCGAAGCAGAACATGGACACCGCGACGCCCATCATCTTCGACACGGCGGCGTTCGGCGGAACCGAACCCGGCGATACGGCCTTCGACGCCGACAACGACGAGGGGTTCCTCCAGGTGAACTACAAGTTCACCCGCGCTTGGGACTCCTTCGTCAAGGTGATGCTGACGCGCTCGGACGGGAACAACACCTTCATCGGCAACGCGAGCGGAACCATCGACGATTTCGTCATCGACCAGAACTACCAGGACGTCGAGGGAGGCGTCGTCTACCACTTCGCCAGCGGTCTCTTCGTCGGGGGCTCCTTCAGGGACTTCAAGTACAACGACAGGAACAGCCTCATCGACTACCAGGGGCAGATCTTCCTGCTTCGCGCGGGGACGACCTTCTAGGCCCGGCAAGCGGCCCGGGAAGCCCACCGGGGCCGGCGGCGCGACGTCCGGCGCGCCGCCGGCCTTTTTCTTCCCCGCGACGGCCCGGCCACCGTGCGATCCGCCTTGACTTTCGCATCAGGTAAGGGTATCTAGTCAGCCAATCCGCATTCCCGCGCAAGCATGAGCCGTAGCCAAGGAGGCGTACCATGGGACAGATCCAGATCTACATTCCGGCACCCGCCGGAAGGGCCCCCGCCGGGAGGAAGCTCGCGTCCGGCACCGTCGCGGTTCCCGAGAAGAAGGCCGTGATCTGGGGGGAGACGCTCAACTGGCACGTCCACTGCCAGCACCCGAAGGTGAGGCAGATCCGGATCGAGTTCGAGCCGCACCGCAAGGACGGACTTCGGTCCCCGATGTTCAGGACGAACGGCGGCGGCGCCCAGTCGCCCGCCGCGGACGAGCACGTGATCGTCAAGGCCCTTCCCGAAGCGCTCGACGGGGCGGTCACGCGCACGGTGAACGCCTGGGCGCAGATACCCGTTGCGCCGCGCAAGAGCAAGGTCCGGCTCGAGAAGTACACCGTCATCTGCCTCGACGCAAAGGGCAAGGAGGTGCCGGGAACGAGGCTGGACCCCGAGATCATCACGACGGATCCGGGCGGGGACTGATCCTCCCGGGGGCCGGCTACCCGGCGAGCGCGAGGATGCGCTCGAAGCGCGGGTCGCCGGCCAGGCTCGACAGGTCGGGGTCCTTCTCGATCCGCGCGCGTGCGATCCCCAGGCGGGCGGCCTTCTCGAGAGCGCCGAAGGCCGCCTCCCTGCGTCCCGCCACGCAGTAGATCACCGCGGCGTTGAGGTAGGTGTCGGCGGTAGCCCCGTCGAGTTCCTCGAGCCGGCTGGCCTCCGCGAGCGCGCACTCGCTCTCTCCCGCCCTCGCGCAGTAGAGCCCGAGCCGGGCGTGCGGGACGGGAAGGGCCGGCTCCTTCTCCGCCGCCGCCCGGGCCAGGGGGATGGCCTTCGAGTAGGCGTCCCTCGCCTCCGAGTCGTTTCCCACCTCCCGGAGCGCGTCCCCCAGGTTCGCCCAGGCGACCGACTTTCCGGGATCGAGCTCCACCGCCCGCCGGTAGTGCTCGACGGCCTCGGGGAGCTTGCCCAGGTAGTAGTAGGCCGTGCCGAGATTCGAGTGGACGTCCGCGGTCTCCTCTATCTCCGCCGCACGCAGCAGGCTCGGGACGGCCGCTTCGAAGTTCCCGCTCCGCAGATCCACTGCGCCGAGGTTGCTCCACGCTATCCAGCTGTCCGGCTTGAGGTCGATCGCCTTCCTGTAGGCGTTGCGCGCCGATTTGTACTCCGAGAAGCGCTCGAAGAAGACGCCGAGGCTCACCTGGTAGCGGAACTTGTCCGGCCGGAGCCGGATGGCGGTCCGGATGGCCTCCAGCCCCTCGTCGTAGCGACCGAGCCTTGCGCAGGCCTGGCCGAGGTTCGCCCACGCCGAAGCGAGCGAGGCGTCGCCACGCGTCGCCTCGAGGAACTCATCCCTCGCCCGATCGGCGTCCCCTTCCACGAGAAGCCCGTAGCCCGCGGCGTTGTGGGCGAGCGGAAGATCCGGCGAGAGCTTCAGGGCCGCCTCCACGGCCCTCTGCGCTTCTTCCTTGTAGAGATTCTTGTGTGTCAGGCGGTACCGCTCCCACCAGGCGTTCCCCAGGGCCGCCTGCGCTTCCGCGAAGCCGGGCTCCTTCCCCACCGCCCGGGTGAAGAGCCGGATGGCTTCGTTGACCTCCGCCTCCGTCTGGTGCTCTTCCATGTAGTGCGTCCCGCGCTCGTACCACGCGCGGATGTCGCTCGGCGTCCGGCCGGCTGAGGCCTGTCGGAACCAGGGAACGGCCAGCGCGCCGACGGCGATCGCGGCCGCCAGGACACTCAGCCCGATCGCCAGCGGGCGCCGTCTCGGCCGGGGGGCGGGC
>OBLQ010001078.1_pt1 | contig 10328 bp, 9 predicted proteins | sample 1519881 | NCBI WGS metagenome assembly OBLQ01 (sample SAMN01911456, study PRJEB22533) | soil metagenome | biome: Soil | place: Malaysia | collected 2012-04-30 | depth DG_metagenome m | reverse complement strand
GGTCGCTCCGGCGACATTTCCCCAGCATATACTCCGCTATCGCAATCAACGCTGGGCGGGAAAAGTCGGGCTCGGCGTCCTCTCGGATGACGAGTGGATCGACCATTTCGCGCGCTTCACGCCGCTCGCCGACAATCTCGATAAACCGCTGGCGCTGCGCTACCACGGCCACCAATTCCGCACCTACAATCCCGATATCGGCGACGGCCGCGGCTTTCTCTTCGCGCAATTGCGCGATGAGAGCGGGCGCTTGCTCGATCTCGCGACCAAGGGCTCGGGAAAAACGCCTTACTCCCGCACCGCCGACGGGAGGCTAACCTTGAAAGGCGGCGTGCGCGAAATTCTGGCGACCGAAATGCTCGAAGCGCTCGGGGTCTATACGTCGAAGACCTTCAGTCTGATCGAGACAGGCGAAGCGCTTGATCGCCACGATGAACCGTCGCCGACGCGCTCATCTGTTCTCGTTCGCCTCGGCCATTCGCATATCCGCTTCGGAACGTTTCAGCGGCTCGCCTTCGAACGAAATGCAGAGGCGATCGCCGCGCTTGCCGACTATTGCGTCAACGAGTTCGATCCCGATCTGGCGGGGCTCGACGCTCGCGTCAAGGCGGCGCGATTTTTCGGCCGGGTTGTTGCGCGCACCGCGCGGCTCGTCGCGCAATGGATGGCCGCGGGCTTCGTGCACGGCGTCTTGAATTCCGACAATATGAACGTCACGGGCGAAAGCTTCGACTACGGACCATGGCGTTTCGCGCCGAATGCGGACCCGGCGTTCACCGCTGCTTATTTTGATCAGACGGGACTCTACGCCTATGGACGACAGTCGGAAGCGGGCGCCTGGAACCTTTCGCGGTTCGGAGGGGCGCTGGCGCTCCTCGCTGACGAAGACGCGCTCAACGCCGAGTTCGCCGGCTATCCGGACGCTTTCGAGAAAGCGATGGCGGACGCCTTTTTCCAGCGCCTCGGCCTGAAGCGCCGGGGCGAGGATGATTTCGCCCTCGTCGTCGCGCTCCTTCAATGGATGGAGGAAACGCGCGTTCCGTTCGAGCGCATTTTCTTCGACTGGTTCGGGGGTGAGACTTCCCTGGCGAGGGTCGCGACGAGTCCGCTGTCCAGCGTCTATGCTGACGCGAAATTCGCGCCTGTTCGAGCCAGAGTTCTCGCGACCGAACCCGATTGCCCCGAACGCCTGAACCACGCCTATTTCGCGCGGGCCGAACCGACGACGATGCTGATCGACGAGGTCGAGGCGATCTGGGCGGCGATTGCGGAAAAGGACGACTGGTCGCGCCTTTACGCAAAGCTAGACGACATTGCCGTGATGCGAGAGGCGTTCGGCTTTGACCCGTCACAATATGGCTGAGTTCTTAGTCCAATCGGCGCGCGAACTTTTCAACGCCGCAATGGACCATGTAGCCGCCAGTCAACAGGGTGAGCGCAGCCACGAAACCGATAATCACAAACGCGACGGGCGTGACGACCATAACGCAACTCCTCCGAGCGCTGTCTGATTGCGCCGGAATTTCTGAAAAAATCCTTTAAAGTTTAGAGGCTTGTGGTTAACGCCGTCGGCCGCGGGCGCTCGTTGCACCGTAGACGCCGACAATGCCGGCGACACTCGCAATGAAGGCGACAAGGGCGACGCCTGCGGGTCCGAGTTCAACCATTTTATGCGCTCCCGTCCGGGCCCTCTGGCGGCCCCGGAGCTTTGGGTTATGTGGGCCCTATCGGGCCTTTCGCTCGTCACGAAAACGTCGTCGGCGATCACGGTTGGTTGAGGCCGAAGCCGCCCTTCGGGCGTGGTTTTGGACGGCGGCAGGCCCGCCCGCCCCGGCGTTCCCAAGTCGCCGGTTTACCGTTAACATCACGCCTTGGGGCCACCACGCCGGGAAAGGGCGTTGGCGGGCTCTGGCGCGGGCCGGCAAATGTCGGCCCGAGTCGGAACGGGCGAACGGGGCGCCGGGGCATCGGGAAGAGGGGCGAGATGACTTCCGAAGTGGTGTTGATGAATCGCCAGGCTGTGGCGATGGCCGCAGACAGCGCCGTCACCATCACCGGCCCCCAATATCTCAAGACCTACCAGTCAGTCGATAAACTGTTCCCGCTCGTCGACGGCCAGCCCGTCGCGGTGATGATCTATAACAACGCCGAAATCATGTCGACGCCGTGGGAGACGGTGATCTCGCTCTATCGGGAGGCCTCGAAGGGCCGCTCGCTCGACACGCTCGAAGGCTACGCCGAAGACTTCATGTCGTTTCTTTCGGGCAATCCCGACCTTTTTTCGCCAGATCATCAGGATACGGAGTTCTTCAAGCATGTCGCCGTCGTCTTCACGGTGATCGCCGAGGATTTCGACTATCAGGTCGCGCGCTTCAAGGAATCAAACCAGGCGCGGCTCAAGGACCACGTTTCCGCGATCTTCGAATTTGTCGTCGGCGAGCTTTTGAGCGACTATCAGCGCTATCCCGACGATAGCCCGCGCTCCGAACTCGCCTGTTTCCCGAAAGGCATGGGCGAACAGGTGCGCCGCCGCTATCGGACGGAGATCGACCAATTGATCGAAAGCCTCGCCGTCTCGCTCAAGGGCGACCATCCGTCGCTCGCGATCTCGGAGGCGACGCGCGAGCGGCTGCGCGACATCGCCGTGCTCGCCGTCGTCAAGGATGCGTTCTTCGAACACTACACCGGCGTTGTCTTCTGCGGCTTCGGCGCGCGCGACAAATTTCCGGCGATGCGCTCCTATCTCACCTCGAGCGTCGTCCTCGGCATATTGAAGCGAAAGCAGGATCGCGCCGCCGATATGACCTCGGATGGCGGGCCGGTCGTTCAGCCTTTTGCGCAGGACCGGATGATCAAGACGTTCCTGACCGGCATGGACGAATATCTGCGGCAATTCATGTATGGGGAGAGCCTCAAGCTGTCGATGACGCTGGTCACCGATCTTATTGGGCGCGCGCCAGGGCTTTCCGAGCAGCAGCGCCAGCAGCTTTTCCGCGACTATAGCGAAAATAACATGGCCTTCGCGCTTAGGGAATTCTTCCGCGCCATCGATTCCTATCAATACGCGGTGCATACGCGGCCGATCTACCGCGCGATCGCCTCCTTGCCGAAGCGCGAGCTCGGCGAAACGGCGGCCTCGTTGATCAAGCTCAACTCCTTCCAGCAGAAAGTCATGCATTCGATCGAAACGGTCGGCGGGCCGATCGACGTCGCGGTCATCACGCGCAATGGCGGCCTTGAATTAAAGCGTGACAAGCCGGAGTTTTAGGGATGGCGGAAATGCAAAGTCGTGAATTGCAGATCGCGCCGGCGAGCATAGGGCGCGTCGCCCTGTCGGGCTTTGTCGTATTCCTGCTTCATTATGCAATTGCCGTATTTTTGGGAATCGTGCTCGCAATCCCGACGATGATCTTCCTGTTGCAGCCGCTCGTCAAAGCGATTGACCATGCGGACCCCAATGCTGTTTTTCCCAACGAGCGGATAATCGCCATCTTCCCGCTACTGTTCGTCGGCGGTTTTGCGATCCAGATTCTGGCTACGATCCTCGCGCTCGCCTTCGTGATCGGCAAACATTGGGGCGGTGCGCGCCTGGCTTTTGTTTATGACTAAGTGGGTGCTCCGATGACGGATGAAAGACTGAAACAGATCTGGTCGGGCTTCGAACGCGAAACGACCCGGCATCTGACCGGACGGGGCGTTGAAAACATCCATGTTCCCGAACGGCGCGAGGCGAGAAGCGAATTCGCTGCGCCTGAGCGCGTCGCAGAACCCGCCGCGGTCGCCTTTGAGGCGCTGAAGACCCGCCTTGCAGCGTCCTCGAAGAAGCGGGGCGGCCGCGGCCCCTCGGACGAGGAGGCGGGCGAGGCGACAGCGTCCGCCGCCGCGCCGATCAGCGCGGCGCGCGATTTGGTTCGGGGCCTCAAATCGACCGAAGCGAGAACGTTGCGGTCGGATCGCCTTTACGGCGAAGGCGCCGGGCGCAGCGCGAAGGCCGGACGGCGCAGAAAGGCGTTCTGGCTTTTCTAGAAAGCATGGCGCGCGCCGGCAGAACGGGACCGTCCCGCCGACGAGCGCCTCTCCCCCATGCGCAGCCTCTCTCCCAAGGCCGCGGGCGGATCATGGCGTCATCACCTTCGCGCTTATTGGAAAAATTGGCCATCTGAAAGGTGGCGGCCGCCGGCTTTGTCCGACGGGCGAGGCCGGGCCGGCGGCCGCAGGGGCGTCCCATGAGAGGCGGGCCGCGGGCGGCCGCATCTGCGGACTGGGATCGAGCTTAGAAAGACGGGACGCTGCGCTATTGGAAAAATTGGCCGACGTTGGCGCGATTTTGCGCCAAGGCGCAAACTCCGGCGCGCTTATCGATCGGGCGCGCCGCAATGTAATGTTTTTATAAGGATGATAACGCGGCGTTCTAAAACGGCGTCGTTCGCCGCCCCAATATGGCGCGCCGCTCCGTTTGGGCGATCTGCGCGAGCGCTTCGCGATTTTTCGCATAATCAAGGGGTGTTGCGCCGATAAAGGTGCGGAATTCCTTGATGAAGTGCGATTGGTCGTAGAAACTCGCGCCCGCCGCATCCATCCAGTTTGTCGCGCCGTCGAAGAGCACGCGATCGGCGGCCCTCAGCGCGCGATATTTCCGCTGAAGGAGCTTCGGCGAGGCGCCGAAATAGCTCTTCGCGATCCGATCGATCTGGCGGCGCGAGCAATCCATCATGTCGACAAGCGTATCAAGGTCGAGATCATCCGGGTTGACGAGCCATTGTTCCAGCGCGCTCGGATAGCGCGCAAATGCGCTCTGACGGAGCTCGAGGCGATACGTGAAAAATCGATCGGCCGCTGCCGCCATCTCCGCAAGGCTTCGCGCATTTCGCACTTCTTCTCCGGCGAAATGCGCGGCGCGCCCCGCAAGCGCCGTCAGATCGACGACGCGATCTGCAAGCTCGGCGGCGTCGACGCCGAAAAATGCGCGCCAGCCGCGCGGCAGAATGCCGACGCCAAAGGCGCGCATGCCGGCCTCCGCTTCGAGCTGATAGGCGCGCATGGTCGGGCCGATGAGCGTCGTTGACGCCACAGGCATTTCCTCGCCGCCCGGCGGAATGATGCGGCCCTGGCCCTCGATAATGCAGCGGATATTCCCGAGTTCGGCGGCGAGCGGCTGCACAATGCGCGCCGGCGTCTCAAACAAATAATAAGCGCGCACATAATCGCGCAGATCCGGCCTTGGCAGAAAATACTCAAGCTTCATCGATTTCAGACGGCGTGTGCGCCGCCTCCCTGGCGGATAGGACTATAAACTTGTTTTGGCCGCCTTCCATGCTTGGCGCGTCAATTTTCGCGCGAGCCTGTGTGCGAAATCACGCAAGAAGCGAAAAAAGCTCCTCTTCGCGCTCGGCGAGCGCGTTTCTGCCCTTGGCGATAAATTCGTCGGCGCGGTCAAAGGCGGTCGGCAGCGCGTCGCGCATGTCCGGCTCAAGGCAGATATCGGGCGGGGCGACCCGCGCATGGGCGCGCGCAAGATGCATCTGAAAAATATCGGCGGCGGCGTAGGCCGTCTCGAAGAGTTGCGGCCTCGACAACGAGCGCTCTCTCGCGGCTTCAAGCTGCTGATCGATGAGACGGCGCGTATCGTCGATCAATTTGGAGACCGGATGCGCGATGACGGGCGCGGTTTCATCCCGCGCTCCGTTGGCGGGCGGCGCGGCGTCGGCGACGAAAGGCGGCGGCGACGGCCTGAAACGATCGAGCACGCGCGGCACGGCGTTGAGGTCGACGGAAATGACGACATCGGCGCCAAGGGCGCGCGCGAGAGAGACCGGCGCCGGATTAGCAAGCGCGCCGTCGACAAGCCAGCGGCCTTCGCGGCGCACGGCGTGAAAGATCACCGGAATGGCGCAAGAGGCGCGCGCCGCCTCGACCACGGAGCCTTCCGTGATCCACACTTCCTCGCCGGTGCCGAGATCGGCCGCGACAGCGCCAAAACGAGTCGGCAGCTCCTCGATGCGTTTGTCGAAATCAGCGAAGGCGGCGAAGGCCGGTCCGGCGTTGACGACGCCGCCGCGCGAGAACGAAAGCGCGAAGCTTTTGAGCGCCGACAGGGGTTTCAGTTCGCGCGCCCAAGCTTCGAACTCTTCGAGCGCGCCGAGAACATAGGCGCCGCCAACGAGCGCTCCGACCGAACAACCGGCGATGATGTCGGCGTTAAGACCGATCTCCTCAAGACGACGAAGAACGCCGACATGCGCCCAGCCACGCGCCGCGCCTGATCCGAGGACAAGACCAAGCTTCTTCGCCACGCTCTTCTCCGTATAAGGATTTGTTCGTTCCGGCCGGGCGAGAGTGGACCTTCGATTCCGCGTCGTCAACGAACGGGCGCGCGCCAGCCCTGATACGACCTCTTAACCGAAGAGGCGCATGATCAGGTTTCGCACGCGACAAACCCAGAGGCGGGAGGTGGCGGAAGGCGCCGACAAGCGGGATGGAGGGCTCGAGGTGTTTCGAGAGGGCCTCGGCTCTGCGGCGCCGACCGGCGATTATGCCGGCGCGACGCCGCTCTTCAACGCTACGAAAACGCTCGCCAAAATTCTGATCGTCGGCATCATCTGCGCTTATGCGTTGTGGCCGGAGCGCGCCCTGCTCTCCCAAATCGTTGGCGCCGCCCCTGCGCCAATGCCGCCCGCCCGGTTAACGAAAAATTAGTTTTTCGACCGGCGAGTGGGGCGGGGCCGACAATGTTCAGCCCCGCTCTTCAGCGTGGCGGGCTCCGGCGAAGCACCCCATAGTCAAGCGCTTCACAGCGGAGGCGGCGCCGGGATGGCGATGTTGCAGGCACTCAAGGGGGCGCCGGGCGAGGCGGGCGGGGAGCGCGAACGCCCTCGGCGCACGCCTCCGAAAAGCGAGACATCCCGCCCCCTCGACGCCGGCGAAGTCGCCCGCCTCTTTGACGACGCCGCGCAGCTGAGATCGAGGCGCGACGCCCAAAAAACGCCAAACCGGCAGAGCCCTAGCCTTTGGCAGATGGCGAGCTTTGCGATCCTGTGGGGCGGCGTCGCGGCGGCCCTCGCGGCCGGCGTTTTGATTGCGCTCTCCTCGGGCGCCGTCAAAGGCGCTGGTCTCGTTTTTGCGATCGGCCTCCTGGCGGTCGCCGCCGTTCTTCTTGCGGGCGCGGCGATGCGGCTCTTCTCCCCCGTTCTCCTGACGGGCGTCATGCTGCGCCGCGCCTCAGGGCGGAGCGAGGCGGAGGCGGCGCGGCTGGCCGGCGCCGACATGCTGACGGCGCTCGGCATCGCTGAAAAAGTTCTCGAGGCGGATGAAGATGCGCGCCTCGTTACGCGGCGCGACGGCGTCGTCGCTTACGCGAATGGCGGTTATCTTGCGCTCGCGCGCGAGGCGGGCGTCATCGGCGCGGCCGGCTTGCCGCCGAGGATCGACCGACTTTTCGCCCAGCAAGGCGGCGAGACGACCAAGATCTTCCGGCTTTGTCGGGCGGCGAAGAGCGCCGCGCCCGCCGCCGAAATCGTCCGCCAGCAGATCGGCGATCGGCCCCGCCGGTTCGAGATATCGGTGCGTCCGATCCCCGGCGCGGACGAGCACGTCGCCTGGCGCCTGCGCGAGCTCCCCGAGGAAGAAGAGAACGACGTTCTCGCCGCGTCCTATGCGGATTATCTGCGCCCCGTTTTCGCGCTTGAGCGGTCGGGCCAGATCGCCTGGGCGAACGCCGCCATGCGGGGTGCGTTCGGCGCAAGCCGCGCAAGCCTTGCTCTCGTCGACGACATTGTCCTCGGTGAAACGAGCGAACTTGTGCGCGCCCTCTGGCGGATCGATCAGACGCCGCAGCGCGCCATGATCCGGCGCGCGGGCGAGGAACCCGTCGAAGGCGTCTTTACGGCGTTCCGGCGCGGCGGCGTCGGCGAAGGCTTCGTCTGCGTTGAGCTCGATCTCGGCGAGGAAGAAGGCGAGGAAGAACCAGCCGCTGTTTCCGGCGACATGACCGAAGCGCCCTTCGGCGTCGCGGTCGTCGAAGGCGATATTGGGCGCGACGCGCGCATTGTCGAAGCGAACAAGGCTTTCGCCGACGTTTTCGGCGGGATGAAGAAAAATACGCCGCTCGCCCGCACAATCTCGCAGGAGGCGTTGTTTGAACTCGCGGCCGAAATTCGCCGCAAGCAGTCTTCGGGCGGCGCGCCGCGTCCCGTTGAAGCGCGCGTCGGCGATGGCGCCGCCGCCCGCTCCTACGCGCTTTATGCAAGACCGGTCCGGCGCCGGCGCGGCGGCTATGGCGTAAGACGCACGCTTCTTTATTCAGTCGATGTCAGTGATCGCGCGCGCATGCAGGAAGAACATGCGCAGGATCAAAAACTCAAGGCCGTCGGGCGCCTCGCCGGCGAAGTCGCTCACGACTTCAACAATCTCCTGCAGGTCGTGCTCGGCAATTGCGAACGGCTGATGCTGAAGCACCCTGCCGGCGACCCTGCTTATAAGGATCTTGTTCTTATTCGCGAGAACGCCCAGCGCGCCGCAAATATGACGAAACAGCTTCTCGCCTTTTCGCGCAAGCAGACATTGAAGCGGGAAGTCATCTCGATCACTGAACTCCTCCGCGACTTCGCTCGATTCCTCAATCGCGCTGTCGGAGAAAAAGTGCGGCTCGATCTCGTCAATGGCCGCGGCCTTCCATTCGTGCGGGTCGACAAGAACCAGCTTGAAACGGCGATCATGAATCTGGCCGTGAATGCGCGTGACGCCATGGGCGCCGGCGGCGGCAAGCTGACGATCCGCACCAGCTTTGTCGCGGCCGACGATATCGCCGCGGCGCATATCCCCAATCTCGGCGCGGGAGATCATCTTCTGATCGAGGTCCTCGACACAGGACCCGGCGTGCCGAAGGAAATCGCCGATAAGATCTTTGACCCGTTTTTCACGACGAAAGAGGAAGGCAAAGGCACCGGCCTCGGCCTTTCGACCGTATACGGCATCGTCACGCAGATGGAGGGCGCGATCACGGTCGGCGAGGCGCCGGGCGGCGGGGCCGTGTTCCGGATCTATCTGCCGGCCCATAATGGCGAGCCGGTCGAAGAAGACGCGCCCGCCGCGCAGCCGAGTCCCGCAGACCTCACGGGCGCGGGCCGCATTCTCGTCGTCGAAGACGAAGACGCGGTCCGCGGCTTCGTCGTCGCCGCCCTTGAAGACTGCGGCTATGAGGTGACCGCGACCGGCGACGGCGAGGAGGCGCTCGAAGCGCTGGGCGACGATGAAGGCGGCTTTGATCTCGTCATCTCAGACGTGATGATGCCGGAGGTCGACGGGCCAACACTGATTACGCGCGCGCGCGCCGAACGCGGCCTCAAAGCGAAAGTGATCTTCATGTCGGCTTATGCTGAGACGGCCGTGCGCGAGCAGCTCGATCGCGTCGAAGACGCCCAATACATTCAAAAGCCATTCTCGCTAAAGGGCCTCGCAGCGAAAGTGAAAACCACGCTCGCAGGAGAGCAAGTTTAACGCCTTCGATGAGGGCGCGGCCTTCCCGACCGTTCTCCGACCGCCCCTCCATTTTCGTTTCGCCGGGGCCGGTCTGAATGAAAGCGGCATTGCGCTCACCCTGCTCGCCCCCGCGGCGGCGTTCATTGCCTCGGCGCGCTGATCGTTCTTCGCCATAGCGGCCGGTGGCCCTCGCTGTGCCGATCCTCCCACATTGCTTCCCCGCCAAAGCGCGTTAGAAGCTTCGATGTGCGGCAAGTTGTTTTCGACCTCGAAACCACTGGGTTTCGCTTTGAGGATGGCCACCGGATCGTCGAGATCGGCGCGGTGGAGCTCGTGCGTGGCGCGGTCACCGGGCGGACCTTCCACACCTATGTGAACCCGGAGCGCGATATGCCGTCCGGGGCCGAAGCGGTTCACGGCCTCACAGCCGCTTTTCTCGCCGACAAGCCGGTATTTTCCGACGACCGCGTCGCGCGCGCCTTTTGCGATTTCGCGGGCGAGGCCGAGCTCATCGCCCATAATGGGGCGGCCTTTGACCTGCCTTTCCTCAATGCAGAATTGGCTGCGGCGGGCCTTCCTGCCCTCGAGAATGAGCTCTTCGACACGCTGCATCTGGCTCGCCGGAAATTCCCGGGAGCGCCGGCGAGTCTAGATGCCCTATGCGGCCGTTTCGGTATCGATACGACGGTGCGCGAAAAAAACGGCCATGGCGCACTGCTCGACTCCCAGCTCCTCGCCGCCGTCTATATCGAACTGACGGGCGGCGCACAGGCCGGCTTTGCACTCGAGGCGAGGGGCGAAGAAGGTGCGGACGGCGCGCCCGTGCTCGCGGGGCCAGCCGCGCCGCGTCG
>OBLQ010001077.1_pt1 | contig 10332 bp, 9 predicted proteins | sample 1519881 | NCBI WGS metagenome assembly OBLQ01 (sample SAMN01911456, study PRJEB22533) | soil metagenome | biome: Soil | place: Malaysia | collected 2012-04-30 | depth DG_metagenome m | reverse complement strand
CGAGGAATCAGCAGCAGAAGAAGGACAAAAGCAAAACCGACAGGCGCACGCCTCGAGACCGCCAGTACAGGAGCGCTTCGCATAGCCGTACCAGGCTTCATGCGCGGACACCGGCGCGAGCAGAGAGCTTCTCAAGGAGCTTAGTGGTGAGGCCGTCGAAGCTGCCATTGGACATGATCAGGACGACGTCACCGGGGCTGGCGTGCGCACTGACTTCTTCGGCGATTTCGCCAGCAGAGGCGAATGCGGTGGCGGCGCAGCCGCGAGCGCGGAGCGATTCAGCGATGGCCTCCGGGGAGAGCCGATCGTCTTCTGCGAGCAATTTGGCGCGACTGACGGGGCCGAACAGCACCGCATCGGCCAGCGAGAGGGCCTCCGGCAAGGCGTCCTGAAATACTTTGCGGCGCATCGTATTGGAGCGGGGCTCGATGGCGGCCCAGATTCTACGGCCGGGCCAGCGCGTACGGGCCGCTTCGAGCGTGAGGCGGATGGCGGTCGGATGATGCGCGAAGTCCTCGACCACGAGGATTCTATCGGCTTCGCCTTTGACTTCCATGCGGCGGCGAACGCTTTGAAATGTGGCAAGCGCGCTCGCGATGGCATCGCAGGAAATACCGCGCCCGCGGGCCATGGCCACGGCCGCGAGCGCGTCGAGAACATTGTGGCGGCCGGCAGCCGGAATGCGGATGCGCGTGACCTCCTTTCCGCGATAGCTGACTCGAAATTCTGTGGCCGCGTCGTGCCACAGGATATCGCCGGCGCACCAGTCACATTCAGGAGCGAGCCCGAAAGTTTCCACTGCGCAAAAAGCCTTTGCCACGACTTCCATTAGATCCCGGCTCTCGCCCCAGCAGAGAATCCGGCCGCGGCGCGGGACAAGATTGACCAGGCGGCGGAATTGCAAAGCGATCGAGGCGAGGTCGGGATAGATATCCGCATGATCGTATTCGAGTGAAGTAAGAATGAGCTCGTCGGGGTGATAGTGAAGAAATTTCGGCGCCTTGTCGAAGAACGCCGTGTCGTATTCGTCGCCTTCAATGATGAACTCTTCCCCGCCCCCAAGGCCGTAGCTGCGGTCGCCGAAATTGGGCGCCACACCGCCGATCAGAAAATCGGGGCGCCGCCCTGCAGCGTGAAAAATCCAGGCCAGCATGGCCGTGGTGGTCGTCTTACCGTGGGTGCCGGCGACGACCAGGGAGGTGCGGCCTGGAAGAAAATATTGCTCGAGGATTTGCGGCATGGAGCAGTACGGTATCTTCTCGTCCAGAATACGCTCAAGCTCAGGATTGCCTCGGGAAATCGCGTTGCCGATGACCGCAACGTCGGGTGCGGGCTGCAGATTTTCTTCGCGGTAGCCTTCGTTCCACGCTATGTCGAGCGAATCGAGAAGCGTCGAAGCGGGCGGATAGACGTTGACGTCTGAGCCCGTAACGTGAAAGCCGCGGTCCTTGAGCATGCCGGCCACCGGGGCCATCGCCGCGCCACCGATTCCAAGGAGGTGGATGTGAAGGTCGAGCGATTTGGACGGAAGCGAGGTCACGTTACGCGCCCTCTCGAAGCGTGCAGTGGTGCGGCAAGTCAAAAGCCCCCCTGTTGACAGTTTACAGGAACTGCGAAATTCCCGGCGCGCCTCTGCCGCTTGGAGAAACACCTCATGCCTACGGAACGCACGCGGGCTCCAGGATTTCAAGCGCCAGCCGCGCGCGATCCGCGCCTGTTGCCGTAAGACGGGCGCGAACACCCAGCGGGAGCGTCAATGCGGCGCGGGACGTATGGCCAATGGGAACGCCCCACACAATGGGGACGCCGAGCGGCGCAAGGATTCGTCGCGCAACATCCCGCACGCTCTCGCCGCCTTCGGGCGGCTCGCATTCGGGAAAATCGCCGAGAATGAACCCGGCGACGCGCCGAAACTTCCCCGCCTGCTTCAGGTGCATGAGCGCGCGATCGACCTGATAGGGCCTCATGGCCCGATCCTCGAGGACGAGAAGCGCGCCTTCTGTGGCAAGCGCCCAAGGGGTGCCGAGCGTTGCCTCGACGAGCGTAAGGCAGCCGCCGAGCAGTATGCCCTCGCCGATACCAGCGACGAGCGGCTCACCGTCCAGATCGAGCGTCCAGCCCTGCTGAGTTTCGGTGATGGCGCGCGTGAGACTCGCGCGATCGTAACCGTGCGCCGCGCCTGCGCCGTGACAGAAATTCGAGGCGACCATCGGGCCATAGAACGTCACCCAGCGGAACTTTTGCCACAAAAACGCTTGCAGCGACGTGATGTCGCTCGATCCGAGAATGATTTTGGGACGAGCCGGAGGCGCGGCCCATGCGTCGAGCAGATAGTTCGAGCCGTAGCCGCCTCGGGAACAGAAGACGGCGCGCGCCGCGGGGTCGCCCAGCGCCTCCTGCAAAGCCGCCAAGCGGACGGAAGCAGAGCCGGCGAAGAAACTTTCGTGTGCAAGGACGCTGGCACTATCTATCTTGGGCACGTAACCCAGGCGTGCGATTTCGTCGCAGCCTTTCCGCACGAAATCTTCCTTCACGGGACTCGCGAGCGACACAACGCGGATCGCGTCGCCGGGGCGCATTGCAAATGGCTTGAGAGGTTGCGGCATCTGGCGAATCGAGAATAAGTAATTTTGCGAGTGGAGTCTAGGAGCGGGAGCGGCAGAGGGGGTGAAGAAGTTAAGAGTTCCGAGTCACCAGCCAACCGTACACGGCCAACCGCACGCGACACACAAGCGGCGCCCGTGGTTCAGTTGACTGTGAAGGTGAGCGGGCTGGCGGAAGTGCCGCCCCCGGGGGCCGGGCTCGTCACGGTAATGCTGGCCGAGCCGCTCGCAGCGAGATTCGCGGCCGGAATCAATGCCACCAGTTGTGAAGAGCTGCGGAACGCCGTGGCGAGCGCGACGGAGTCCCATTCGACCACGGAGCCTGAAACAAAGCCCGAGCCTTTCACCAAAACCTCGAGGTCCGCGGCGCCCGCAGTTGCGCTCGACGGAGTAAGGGACGTGGCGGAGGGCATCGGGTTGTTCGGGCCGGTGACCGAGTAGGCCAAAGACCGAGAGGCAATCACCGGATTCGGAGTGCCGACGGAAATGCTAGGGAATCCTGGTTTGGCGATGTTGACTGGGTCAATCGCCGCGGTTAGCTGGGTCGTGTCGACGAAGGTGGTTATGCGCTGCCCACCATCCCAGGTGACGAAGTCACCCACGGCGAAGTTCGAACCATTCACAGTCAGGGTGAACGCCTGCCCGCCGGCCGTGGCCGTCGCCGGATCGAAGGACGAGATCGCGGGCGCTCCCACTTGCAGCGGCTGAATCTTGAAGCTCAGTGCCGAGGATGCAGGCCCGCCGCCAGGCTCAGGATTAATCACGTTCACCTGCGCGATGCCGGGATTGGCGACATCCGATTTCAGGATGGACACGGCGAGCTGCCCGGTGGTGGCGTCGAAGTTCGTGGACCGCGCAGAGCCGTTCCAATAGGCGAAAGACACGCCCTTGGAGCTGGAGACGAAGCCCGTTCCGGAGATGAAGAGAGTGAAACCGTCGCTGCCTGCGGTGATGCTCGAAGGAAAGATTTGCTGGATGATGGGCGTAGGGTTAGGGGACGATCCGCCGTTACCCCCGCAGCTTACGAACAGCAACACGATCCCTGCAACTGCCGCGAGCGCGGCCCACCGCAAATGCTTCAATCCTTGCCTCCTGTGAGTATCAAACGGGGATCCCGGGGCCGCTTGCCACCCGCAGCCGGGAAAGCGGAACGAGGGAAACATTAGACCGCTGCCAATCTCCCCTGCCGAACAGACAAGATTGATAGCATCCCGCCGCGCGGCACGTCAACTCGGATTCAGGAGGCAGCGAAAAGGATGCAACGAAAGCCCGAAGAGCTTGATCGGTCTGGAGGCCGCCGCGGGCAGCGTGGCCTCGCGTGCAGGCAGAACGCGCGCCCGCAGCATGGGAGCCATACGGCGAGCACCGCGTGGGGGCCTTCGGCTGGCGCCGTTCGCGAGGATACATTTTGCACTGTGAACACCCCGGATGCGGGCGGATAGCGTTCCTCTCAACCATTGCGAGCGACGTGGGAAAATGTCAGAGAGCGGCGACCGGCCGAATGGGGCGGGACTCGCATTTGACATTTAGCTCGGCGATGCGCTTGAGAAGCTCACGCTGCTGAGGCACGGTCAACTCCGCCTCAAATTCCAAGAGGAGGCCTTCGTCCGTCTTGCGCGTGTTCCAGATTCGCGTGCGAATTCCAATTTCATGCACGATCCGGCGAACGCGCTCGATCGTGTCGCCGTCAATGGCGGTCACGCGGAAGCCCACGAGCTCCAGGTGCAGGCCGAGCCGCTTTTCGAGCTTGCCGATGAAAATGAGCGAAGCCAGCAAGAGAAGCGCCGTGAAAATTCCCGTGACGTAAAGGCCCGATCCCACGGCCATCCCGATGCTCGCGACGACGAAAATCGTTGCGGCGCTGGTGATGCCGATGACGGTGCCGCGCTCGCGAATAACGACGCCAGCGCCGATGAAGCCGATACCGGGAATGATCTGCGCGGCGATCCGAGTGTGATCGCCGCCGAAGGCGCTCGCCATTTCATACGAGACGGTGGCGAAGAGGGCCGCGCCGAGACAGATCAGCATGTTAGTGCGTATGCCGGCCGGCTTCTGGCTCAGCTCGCGCTCGATGCCCACGATGCCACCGAGCACAGCGGCAAGCAGAAGACGGCCGATCACGTAGACGTTGAGATCGTACAGCATGGCATCCCCCTGTGCCTCGACCGAGATTCTACAACGTTTGGCGGGGCTGCGAGCGGGATGCCGCTCCGAAAGGCCGGAGGCGGCCCATCAGCCGCCTTCCGGAAGCACATTCCCGGCGGATCGCCGCCGGGCTAGAGCTTGAAGCGGGTGAGTTTCGCGAAGCGACGGGCGCGGTCCTTGATTTCGCGGCGCGTGACGCGCGCGAGCCGCTCGACTCCGAAGCGCTCGACCGTGAAGCTGGCGAGCACCGAGCCGTAGACCATCGCGGAGCGAAGCGTTTCTTCGTTGATGCGACCCACCCCCGCGAGATAGCCCATGAAGCCGCCCGCAAAGGTGTCGCCCGCGCCGGTGGGATCGTGAACCTCTTCGAGCGGAAATGCGGGCACCGAAAAGACGAAGCCGTCGTGGACCATCAGCGCGCCGTGCTCGCCGCGCTTGATGATGAGAGTGCGCGGACCCATCTTGAAGACATGCTTGGCGGCGCGAAACAGGTTGTGCTCTCCGGTGAGCTGGCGCGTCTCGTCGTCGTTGATCGTGAGGATCTGTACGTGCTTCAGTGTCTCGCGCAGCTCGGAGGGTGTCCCGTCGATCCAGTAATTCATCGTGTCGAGACCGACGACTTTAGGCCTCTTGCGAATCTGCTTGAGCACCGAGCGCTGCAAGGTGGGATCGATGTTGCCTAGAAAGACGAAGGGCGAGTCGAGATAGGCGTCGGGCAGCGTGGGGCGAAACGACCCGAAAACGTTGAGCTCGGTAGCGAGCGTGGTGCGCTCGTTCATGTTCAAGCTGTAACGGCCAGCCCAGAAAAAAGTCTTGCCCTGGGCATGCTCGAGACCGGAGAGGTCAATCTTGCGGCCGTGAAAGACGGCTTTCTCTTTTTCCGTAAAATCATCTCCGACCACCGCCACGATGCGGACCGGCGCGAAATGGCTGGCGGCCAAAGCGAAGTAACTCGCCGCGCCTCCCAGCGTGCGGTCCACCTTGCCGTGAGGGGTTTCAATAGCGTCAAAAGCCACCGATCCGACAACGAGAAGTGACATGAGATCTCCGGGTTTTTAGCAGGCTGCCATGGGCAGTTCTGCGCGTGTCTTCAGTATCAAAAGCCCCAACTCGCAGACGTGATGCCAACAAGAGCTCCGGCGCTACCACACGTACTTGCCAACAATCGGCGCGAGGCGCTTTTTTGCTGCCGCCGGAATCGCCTTGCGGTCTGTGAGAATGGCATACGCCAGCGCCGAGCCGCATTTGCAGTCGCGACCGGACCCGAGCGCGCGCACCACTTCGCGGATGGCGCGTTGCACGTTTTCGGCGTTCTTGTTGAGATGGGCAATGATCACGTCGACTGTTACGGCGTCGTGGTGCGGGTGCCAGCAATCGTAGTCGGTGACCATCGCAAAAGTCGCATAGCAGAGTTCGGCCTCGCGCGCGAGCTTGGCCTCGGTGACGTTGGTCATGCCGATCACGTCGAAGCCCATCCGGCGATAGGTGTTGGATTCAGCGAGAGTAGAAAACTGCGGGCCTTCCATGCAGATGTAGGTGCCGCCGCGATGGACTTTGACCCCGATGCGGTCGCAGGCGCCAGCGAGACGCTCCGAAAGGCGCGCACACGTCGGTTTGTCGAAGCCGACGTGAGCCACGATGCCACCGCCGAAGAACGTCGCCGTCCGGCCGCGCGTTCGGTCGAAAAACTGGTCGGGGACGAGAAAATCGAGCGGAGGAACCTCCTCGCGCAACGAGCCGACCGCGCTCACGGAGATCACTTGCTCGACTCCGAGCATTTTCAAGGCGCAGATGTTAGCGCGGTAATTGATCTCGCTAGGCGAAAACCGATGACCGCGGCCATGGCGGGCGAGAAAAGCCACGCGACGGCCTTCAAGCGTGCCCACGACGATCGCATCCGACGGGTCGCCGAAAGGAGTCTTCACGCGGACCTCGCGCGTATCGGTGAGTCCCGCCATGCTGTAAAGACCGCTGCCGCCGATGATTCCGATTCTGACGGGTTCTTGCTTCGATTTCGACTGTTTCGCCTTTGGCATTCGTGCTCCTGGATTAGATTGCGGCGCTCTCGCCCAAACTTCGGGACGGACGCCAAGCGGGCAGAAATTATGTCCACCCGCCAAGAAACGGTCGCGACAACGATGGCTCCTAATCTACTCGGACCGGCTCAGGTTCCCACTTCCCATCCCGCTCGCGCAGGTAAGCGGCGGGAACGCCGTCGTCGTGGACGAAAAGCCCCAGCCAGCCTTCTTGCACAACCTTGGGAATCCAGCGCTTCTTGTTTTCGAGCGTGGTCATCGGGTAAAGATCGTAACCCATAATCCACGGAAGCGGGAGATGCGCCGTCGTGGGCACGAGATCCGCAAAGAAGAACGCGGTCTTGCCGCCTCCGGTGAGCTTCACACACTGCATGTCGGCCGTGTGGCCGGGGACGCGAATCAGTTCGACGCCCGAGGCAACAACCGTATCGCCCTCGACGAGCGCGAGCGTCCCTTCCGCCTGCAGGGGCGCGTAATTTTCCCGGAAGTAGCTGGCGCGGTCGCGCTCGTTCGGATGCATGGCGTGATCCAATTCGCCCTTTTGGACGACATATCGGGCGTTGGGAAAGGTCGGCACGACATTTCCCTTTTCAATTCGCGTGTTGCCGCCGCAGTGGTCGAAATGCAGGTGCGTGTTGATGACGATGTCGATTTCCTCGGGGCGCACACCGTAGTCACGCAGGCTTTCGGCGAGCCTCGGGCCGTCTAGCCCATAAATCTCGCGAAGCTTCGCGTCGAGCTTTCCGCCGGCGCCCGTTTCGACCACGATTCGTTTGCCTTCGGTGCGGATCAGCAAACAATTCAATCCCATGGTGATCCGATTGCGAGCGTCGGGCGGCGCCTTCTTCTCCCATAGCGACCGCGGCACGACTCCAAACATGGCCCCGCCGTCGAGATGGACATGGCCGTCCGACACGACGTGAAATTCGAGATCGCCGAGTTTCAAGCCCTGTTCCTCCGAAGGTCTGCAACCGCGGACGGACATATATCCAAGCAAGTCGCGCGCCGAAAGTCAAAACTCCGCCGAAAACACAGCACAAAAGAACTTCTGTCCCCGGCAATCGGAAATTCTTCAGCCGCCGAAGCGGGCACTCAAGGCAATCCCGCCCGATTCAGGATTTCGTTGACCGCGGCGTAGGGGTCTTTCTTTCGCGCGGCGACTTCGGCGGCGAGCTGTTCGAACTCCGCCTCAGGCACCCGTTTTCCCAGGGTGCGCTCGATCAGGCGCGTCTCAAGCAGGCGCATCAGCCACTCTTTCCAGTAGGCGAGCTCGCGCGCGCGTCGGTCCTGGGCCTTGTCAAGATGCTCGCGAAAGCGGGCGATCTCACGCGCGAGTTCCTCCACGCCCTGATTCGCCGTCGCCACCGTGCGGACCACCGGCGGCTTCCAGCCATCGCGCGCGGGGACAAGCTCCAAGATAGCCCGAAGCTGTTGTTCGAAACGATCGGCGCCTTCGCGATCGGTCTTGTTGATCACAAAAACGTCGCCGATCTCCATCAGTCCGGCCTTGAGACTCTGCACTTCGTCGCCCATGCCCGGCACAAGAACCACCAACGTGCAGTCCGCGAGGCGCACGACTTCGATCTCGCCCTGACCCACGCCCACCGTCTCGACCAGGACAACATCCTTCCCGGCGGCGTCCAGCAGCAAGGATACGTCTCCGGTTGCCTGCGCGAGGCCGCCAAGATAGCCGCGGGTCGCCATCGATCGGATAAAGATGCCCTCGTCCGTCGCGTGGCGGTGCATGCGGATGCGATCGCCGAGAATCGCGCCGCCGGTGAAGGGACTCGATGGATCCACGGCGATGATGCCGACGGTCTTGTTCTGCGCACGATAGTTGGCCGCGAGACAATCCACCAGCGTGCTCTTCCCCGTTCCCGGCGCTCCGGTGACGCCGATGCGAAAGGCGCGGCCAGTATAAGAAAACAGCAGTTTCAGAAGCTGCTCAGCTTCGCTCGTGCGGTTCTCGATCGCGGAAACGGCGCGGGCGATCGCGCGAACGTCCCCGGCGCGGATTTGCGAGGCCCATTTTTCAAGCGTGTCATTCATACGCAAGAGAGCGCCTGCCGCGCCTGAACTCCGGCCCAGCAGGCGGACCATCGACGGTCGACAGCCGACAGCTCACGGCAAGCACCAATTCTTGGGAATCGCTCGGCTCAAAATGAAGCTGTGAGTTTACCCCGACCAGCTAATCCCTCGGGCTTTTTTCGGGGGGAGCGGTTGCGCCGGACGAACCGCCCGGTCCGGGGCGGGTCGCACCAGCCGCGCCGCCGGCGTATTCGTCGTAGGCCTTGATGATGCGTTGCACCAAGCTGTGGCGCACCACGTCGCGCTCGTCAAAATAGACCAGCGCAATACCTTCGATCTTGCCGACGATGTCGATGGCTTCAACCAGCCCCGACCTCCGGCTGTCCGGGAGGTCGATCTGGGTGACATCCCCGGTGATGACCGCCTTCGAGTTGAATCCCAGGCGCGTGAGGAACATCTTCATCTGCTCGCTCGTCGTGTTCTGCGCCTCGTCGAGGATGACGAAGGAATCGTTCAGCGTACGCCCGCGCATGAAAGCCAGGGGAGCGACCTCGATAATATCCTTTTCCAGGAAGCGCTCGAGCTTGTCCGCTTCGAGCAGGTCGTGGAGCGCGTCGTAGAGCGGGCGCATGTAGGGATCCACCTTTTCCTGAATCGTGCCGGGCAAAAAGCCCAGGCGTTCGCCTGCTTCCACGGCCGGGCGCGCAAGAATGATGCGGTTCACCTGTTTCGCAAGCAGCGCCGAGACGGCCATGGCTACAGCGAGATACGTCTTCCCCGTCCCGCCCGGCCCGATGGCGAATACCATGTCGTAGCTTTCGAGAGCCTCGATGTACCGCCGCTGGTTCGCGCTCTTTGGCGCGATGCTTTTCTTGCCGAGCGCGCGCGTGCGCGTGGGAGAAAATGCGCCGTGAAGCGTGGCCACAGGCTCTTCAGCCGCCACGCGCAACAAAGCCTTCACCTCGTTGCTGTCCGGGATGCGCCCTTCGCGCACGCGATCGCTATACGCTCCCAGAATCCGTGCGGCGCGCTCCACCTGCGCGGGCTCGCCTTCGATTTCGATGTCGCGATCTTGCAAGTGCGTGGTGACGTGCAGGGCGGATTCAAAGAACTTCAGGTTTTCATCGAGGGTGCCGAAGAGCTCGCTGATCCCTCCGGCCATTCGAACGGTTTGCTTCATCAAGTTTAGCGGTCCTCAGCCTCCGGCGCTGATTCGACCGTCTGCATTTCTAGCCTAGCGCGGGAGTGCCGGAGGGTCAAGGCGCGGCGGCAGAATATACCCCAACCTAACAATCGCGGCCGGGCAAGAACAACACGAAGTCATCTCCGCGGCGCGTCTCACCGATTTGGCTGCGGAAATTGCACCTTGGGCACCTGGCGCGAGGCCTCCGAGGCCGCGAAATAGGCATCGTTGCGGTGGAAGCCGGCCCAAGACGCGAAGATGTTGTTCGGAAAGAAGCCGATGTAGGTGTTGTAGGCCTGCAGCGCGTCGTCGTAGCGTTTCCGTTCGACCGAAATGC
>OBLQ010001076.1_pt1 | contig 10333 bp, 7 predicted proteins | sample 1519881 | NCBI WGS metagenome assembly OBLQ01 (sample SAMN01911456, study PRJEB22533) | soil metagenome | biome: Soil | place: Malaysia | collected 2012-04-30 | depth DG_metagenome m | reverse complement strand
CTTCATGCCGGGCAGCGTTCCTCTTTCACTGGATGATCTTCTAACCATGCACGGAATGGCCGCTGACGCCTCCAATCCGGAGTGCACGCCTGGTTGTTTCAGGACCTTGCCCGTTCAGGTGGGGAGGAAGGAAGTGGGTGGCATTCACATGGGCGCGCCGGCCGAAAAACTGGCCCGCCTGATGGAACAATACATCGAATTTATTAACGGCAGGGATTCGCTCAGCCTGCATCCGGTGATCCATGCGCTGGTGGCCCACTTCTTCCTTGTGACCATCCACCCGTTTGGCGACGCCAACGGGAGGGTCTCGCGCCTGCTCACCGCGGGACTTCTTTCCCAGCGCGGCTACAACGTGCACGGCGGCTTCTATGCGCTCTCAGCCTACTTCTACCAGCGGGACATTGAATATCACACCATGCTCCACCGCTGCTGGCTCAATCCGCCTCCCTTTGACCTGACAGACTTTGCGGCGTTTGGGATGGAGGGATTCGTGACGGAATTGCGGAGCATCGACAGCTTCATCAAGATGAAGCTCAGTCGCACGGTGGAGCGGGAGATGCTGCCGCTGCCCTTGAACAAAAGACTGAGGGCGCGACGCGCTCACCTGTGAAGATAGAAGAGACCGCGGTCTTTCTGCGATTCGCAATCGCGGAATGCCTCGGCAAGCTCGTCCAGCAGGTCGGTGGCAACCACGGTATTCTCATGGAAAATGTCGCGCGCAATATCAGCCACAAGTCCGTGCAGGTATACTGCCGCAGCGACATGAAGATCGTCCAGGAAAGCGGCTGATGGCGCAGCAGGCTGCCCGGGCTGCGGGTTTGCGGACGTTCCGGCATGTCTCGCCAGCGCCGCGCCGATCATGCCGGAAAGCACATCGCCCGAGCCGCCCTTGGCCAGCGCAGGATTGCCGCTCATGTTGATCCAGGTTTCCCCGGAGAGGCCAGCTACCACGGTCCTCCATCCTTTCAGCACCACGCAGGATCCGCTCTCGGTGGAGATACGACGCGCTATTTTTGTCCTGTCCGCCTGGATATCTTTGATGGAAACGCCGATCAGCCGTGAAGCTTCTCCAGGGTGAGGAGTCAGCACGCGAAACGGCGCCGCTTCGCCGCGAGGCTTCAACTCGCTGTAATGTCCGTCAAAGGCGTTCAAGCCGTCCGCGTCCAGGACCAGCGGCAGCGGACAATGCGCCACGAATCTTCTGACGAATTCCGATGTCTCCTGGTTGGTTGACAGGCCGGGGCCCAGTACAACGATGTCCTTACCGGTGGTGAGTGCCTGCGCCCTGTCAATTGCCTTCAGAGAAATTGTGCCGCCTTCGGTCTCCGGGAGACTTTCGGTCATCAGTTCCGGGGCAAAGCTTGCGACGGTGGCCTGGATCGATCGCGGACATGCGACTGTTACCAGTCCGGCGCCGGTGCGCAACGCCGCCATCCCGGCCAAGCCAGCGGCTCCAGCTTTTCCCAGTGAGCCGGCGATCACCAGCACATGGCCGAACAGTCCCTTGTGGGCGTTCTCCGGGCGCGGGGGAAACGTGATTCCGACTTCCTGGCCGGTGGTCGCCTCCAGGCCGGTCTTGTTTGAAACCAAAGCCGGCTGGACACCAATCTCACTGATGGCAACCGGGCCCGATGTAAGTTCCGCGAAAACATGGGCAGGCCTTGGCGCGATGAAGCCGACGATCCCGTTGGCATAGACAAGGTCGTCACCGCTCTCATGGATGGGAGTAGTGCGGTCTCCGTCTACTCCCGAAGGAAGGTCCACCGAGACAACAGTTCCGGAAGCTGCATTGATCGCCGCAACGGCTCTCGCTGCCAGGCCCTGAAGCGGGGGTTGGAAGCCGGTGTCCGCGATGGCATCGATGATCAAGTCCGCGTTCAGCGCCTCATGGAGAGCGTCCGACTCGAAGCCCGTTTCGTCCCCTACCCAGATTGGATTGAGATCAAGGCGAGAACCAATGGTTGCCGTATCCGGGCTCAGTTCGCCGGCTTCTGCGGCCAGGATCACCACGTAGACTTCATCGGCGACTGCCTGCAGGGCCCTGGCGGCGACCAGGCCCTTCCCTCCGTTGTCGCCTTTACCACAGACGACGCAGACTGACCTGAACCTGGAGTGGGCAATGCAGAACTGGGCCACCGCGTAACCGGCCCTCTCCATCAGAACCAGCGCCGACACGTCCGGGCGAGCGAGTGCCTGTTGTTCAGCCTGACGCACCTCTGCAGAGGTGAGAATTCTCATGAACTAAAGATACTACGCACCCCGGAACGTGGAACTGATTGCGGTTCTATCGGACTTAATGGCCGATTGCTGAAACCCGTTTAGGGAAGTGACGCGGTTTCGCTGGGAAGTCTTCTGCATGTCCCCTCCCACCCGAGTGCGGAAGCGCTTCTTCGCGCGACATAAGAGAACGCGTAAGTGGCCCCGGGTTACCCCCAACCTGCGGCAAATCTCATCTTTATCTTGCTCGCGCAGGAAAATGGCCTCCAGGATTCCCTGCTCATTGGCGTCGAGTTGGGAGAGTATCCGGCGCACCTTGCCCCGAATCTCGTTTTTCAACACGCGCGCATATGCATTGGCGAAATCCGCCACCGGCTCGTCTTTCAGGGCCGCCAACGCAACGAAGCGCTGTTGCTTGCGGTAGTTCTCGCGCAAAACGTTGTGGCATACCCTCTTCACAAATACTTCAAACCGCTCTGGCTTGCGTACTCCGTGACCGCAACGGATGATCGACAGGACCCGCAGAAGGGTTTCCTGGCGGATGTCCCTGGCCTGGTCAGCGCAACGCACCTTCCGGTTCAGCATCCGCAGCAGGATGGGATTGAAATGGTCGGCGAAGTGAGTTTCCGTCGTAGGGTCCCCGCGGCGCAGAGCATTGACATAGTTGGAATCGAATGGATAGGGAGCTGACGACATGGCGGCTGAAGTCCTTTTGTTGTCCGCGCACCCTGGCTGCTGTCTCTGCGATTTCCTGAAGCGATCGACTTGGGGTGCAGAACGGAATTGACCTGCAATGGAAATAGCGAAACAGGCTGGATCTTTCCGCCACTCTGGCCGCCTTAACGATGATCAAAGGACCCGGGCTGGTACTGAAAAAGATGGCTGGGCGCGATCTTGGGTGCCTGTTCCGGCGATGGAAGGAGCCCGCACAAATCGCTTGCCTTGCGGTTCTTGGGACTTATAATTGGCCGCCTAAGTCCATCTTGATCAAGCGGATAAAGCGTACGGATAGTTCCCAGGACATCACGATCTTGTTGCACCGGTGGCATGCGGGCGAACAGGAAGCCGCAGAGGAAATATTCAAGCGATTGCTGCCGGAGTTGAAAAGGATCGCAGGCCGCCTCCTAAGCCGCGAAAGGTCCGGTATTTCCCTGCAGCGTACCGAACTGGTGGATGAAGGCTTTATGAAAGTGGCGCAAGCCAATCACGTAATTGATTGGCGGGACCGGGGCCATTTCTTCGCTATCTATACTATAAAGCTGCGTCGCTTCCTGATTGACCGGGCACGGAAGAAGGTGACGCCGGAATTATTGTCCCTTGAGGATTTGCCGGAAGGCATCATGGCCGGACGCAACCGCTTGGAGGTGCGCCTGGCAGTCGACCGGCTTCTGGATGAGCTGGAAAAGGAATCGCCCGAGAAATGCGCCATTGTTGTCGCCAAAACCTATTTTGGATATGACGTCAAGGAAATCGCGGAGAAGTTCGCCCTGCCGATACGCACAGTGGAACGCCGTTTGCACGACGGCCGCATATGGCTGTTCGAACGCTTGAAAAAAGAGAGTTGAACGACTGAGCAGGATATGACTATGGACCCAGCCGAACGCGACGAACGCGTCATGAGCCTGGCGGCCGAAGCTTTGAAGACCCCTCCCCCGCAGCGTGCAAGGTGGCTTCACGAAAAATGCGGGAACGACCCGGAACTCTACCGGGAGGTCTCCGAGGTGGTGACGTGGGAAGAGCGGATGGAAGGCTTCCTGAGCCGCCCGCTGATTGCCCTGATAGATCTTGAGACTCTTGAACAGGTCTTTGAGCCAGGCCAGCTCGTCTCTGGACGGTTTGAAATCCTGCGGCGCGTGGGCGAGGGCGGCATGGGTGTGGTCTATGAAGCCTACGACCGCAAACGAAACCAAAGGATCGCGATCAAGTGCGCCAAGCCGGGGTTTGGCCGCTTGCTGTCGCCGGAACTGGAAGGCGCGCTCAAGGTCAGGCACCCGAACATCTGCATGATGAATGAGATCCACGCCGCTACCACAGAATTCGGCGAGCTGGATTTTCTCACCATGGAGTTTCTGGATGGGGAAACGCTCGCCCACAGGCTGGCGCGCGGCAAACTTGACGTGGACGAGGCAGCGGAAATTGCGGGCCAGCTTTGCTCGGGAGTAACGGCAGCTCATCACAGCGGCATTTTGCACCGTGACTTGAAGCCGGCCAACGTCATCCTTTGCCACAGGAAAGATGGCAGCAAGCGTGCCGTAATCACGGATTTCGGCCTGTCCACTGAAAGCAGCATCAATGCCGAACTCAGCGGCGGTACTCCCAGTTACATGGCCCCCGAACTAGGGCGTGGGGAAAAAGCCTCGCAGGCTTCTGACGTCTTTTCTCTGGGAGTCATCCTCTACGAGATGGTGACCGGGCAGAAACCCTTTCCGAAAGGGACCGAAAGCAACGGGAACCTCCACCCGCCTCGCCCCCCCAGCCAACTGGTCAAAGGCCTGCCTCACCGATTGGACAAAGCCATCCTGCGATGCTTGAAATCACAGCCGGAGGATCGTGGCTCGGCAGAAGACGTGCCAACCGCCCTGGAGAGCAAACCCCGCAAACCGGGAGTTGCGCTGGCGCTGGCAGCCTCCCTTGTTTTTGCGGCCGTAGCTGTCTGGCGTGTTGTTGAACCCGTCCAGCCTACGCCTAACAGCCCTCCGCCTATCAGCCTGGCTGTGCTTCCGGTCAATGCTCCCGCTGATCTCGCCCCGCAAGCCAACGAGATGATGAAGAATGTGGCTCAACGTATAAAGAAGATCGAGGTCGGGAGAGCGATGGCGTCCGTAATCCCTCCCGACCAGGCATTGAAGAAAAACGTTACCACGCCACGGGAAGCAGCCAAAGTCCTGGGCGCGACGCACGCTCTTCAAGTGAGGCTGCTCCCGGAGAAGAACGGCGTAACCGCCAAAGGAGCAATCATTGATCTGAAGACCATGGCGCACGTCCGGGATTACTCCGGGCATTTTCCGGACGCCGACTTCGCCGACCTGTCTCGGGGACTGGCGGGAACAGTGGCCTTTGCGCTTCATCTGCACCGAACGGTTCAGCAAGAGCGTGTAGCTCCGGCTGCGGCTATCGCTTATGACAAAGGACGCGCGTATCTTGGGCGTGAACCGCGTGACTATAAAGATGCCCTGCAGGAATTCCAGAAGGCTGCCCAACTGGATCCGCACTCACCTTTGCCTCTGGCTGCACTGGCTGAGGCGCGCGTACGTGAGTACCAGGCTACGAAAAAGGACATCGCCATGGACAATGCCAGGGCATGGCTGGCGAAAGCGGAGGCTCTGGACGCGGATTCTCCCACAGTAAGGCTGGCTTCAGGGCTCTTGCACCAGATCGAAGGTGACCCTGCAAGGGCCCTCCTGGACTACCAGCGCGTTGAAGAAATTGATCCCGGTAACATGGAAGCCCTTTTGGGCATCGGGTTTTCCCATGAGTTGCAGCGCGAGCCTGACAGCCTTAACCAGGCCATAACCGCCTACCAGCAGGCGAGCAAGGCTGCACCCGGCAGCTACAAGCCCTACCAATATCTGGGCGCCCTCTACTTCTATCATGGCGAGCCCGAAAAGGCCGAGGAGCCGTTCCGGCAGGAGATTCGATGCGCTCCCGACCGCCTGGACGGATACAGCAACCTGGCTGGCGTCTATATTGCACAGGCAAAATATCGTGAGTTGAAGGAAGTGTTGGCCCGGGTGCCGGAGAGGAGAGAGACTGCCCAGATGCTGAACAACATTGGGGCAAAACTTGCGTATCAAGGTCAAGATGCTGAGGCCATCTATTCTTACAAGCGGGCCATCGAACAGAATCCCAATAAGTCGATTTACTGGCTGAACCTGGGCGATTCACAGCGCCGTGTTGGCAAGAATTCCCGGGCCAGGGCGGCATACCGGCGCGCACTGCAACTGGCCAAGACTGATGTCACTACGAATCCAGGTAGCGCTTCAGCCCGCGGCTATCTTGCTTATCTTCAGGCCCGGCTCGGGCTTAAGGAACAAGCCAGGCCAGAAATTGCCGAGGCGCTGCACGCGCCCACCAGAGATGACCAGGTTGTGCTTTGTGCCGTCCAGACCTATGAGGTTCTGGGCGAGCGCAACAGGGCCCTGGCAGCCGCAGCAAACGCCACACCCCAGACTCTGCAAATGATCGCCCGCCATCCTGACTTGGCGGGTTTGCGCCGTGATCCTCGCTTTATATCAATGTTGGGCCAATCAAACTAATAATCAAGGAGGCCATACCAACATGGCAGCTATTCCCCAAGTCGCCCCCCTTGGCAAACGCGCGGCGGCCACTGACGTTCAGGAGATCTCCGTCACGTACAACGAATCCACAGCAGGAGTCACGGTAAGCCCAACTTGGGTGAACAAGAACACGACTGTTCGCTTCAAGAACCCGAACGGCGGGACACTCAAAATCGCTTTTCTCTCCCCCACCGGCAAGGAAACTGAGACAGTTTTGGATTCCGAGGTGTGCACGCTGTCCGTCGGCGGCACCTATCACTTTAAGTGCTACTTCACGCGACCTGGTGCGAGCCCTGAGATCCCGGAGAGCGGCGGGGTCATTGACGTAATTCCGACGCGTCCTTAAGACCATTTGTAAGCAACGAAATGTTGCCCTGTAAAGTGTCACCCCGACGGTTGGCCTGTCCCCACAGGTAGATTCGCCTCGCAAGCCTGGGGCGAATCTGCCAGGTGGGACCAAGTCCCTCTGTTCTTTCTCACTCAAGCAGGTTCGGGACAATCCACTCACTCACGGCGCGGAACCCGCCTTGAGAGCCGGCATCAATCTTCACGACATAGGCACCCTTGGAAGCAAAGCGCTGGCCCGGTCCCAGGGCGAGCGCCGGATGCGTACCGTTATCGAGATGGCTCTCTGCCTCGTGCTCAATCGCTTCTACAAGATAGTCCCGGTAATAATCGTCCAGGATCTGGTCGAGGCCGAACTGGACCATGGTAAGGGCATAGTATGTCTGAAACTGCAGCCGGGGATAAAGGATGCGGACCTTCCTGGAATTCATCCACTGGCGAACGCGAAAAACGCGCGGAAAGTAGACGGTGGGAAGCTCATATGGATAAGTAAACCGCAGGCTGGCGGGCAGAACCATGGATTTGTCCGTCAGGGCGGTTTCAAGCGCATCGGAAGGCAGGCTGATGATTTTTATCCTGTCGCCAAGACCCGGCGCTGCTTCCCTTAACGCCTCCAGGGTGGCCTGCGAATACTGGCCCGGCCAAAGCACCAGGGCATCAGGCGGATGCGCCTCGGTTGCAACGCGGCGAATCATACGGCGAAGCTCTGCGGCGCTGGAAATTCTCAAATTTCGGATCCGGGCGCCTTTCATTTCTGACTTTGCTGCGCGCGTAAACGCTTCAGCCGGCACAAGGCCATAAGGGCCATTGGAATGAATCTGGATGATCGAGCCTTTCCGGTTGACTTTGGCCGCCAGGAAACTGGCGAGAGATTCGGCTTCGAGTTCCAGTCCGCGCGAAAAGTAGATGGAATATCCGTAATTGGAGTCCGAAGTTTTAGGGAGTTCGGTGTTCGGGAATATGCAAGGAAGGCGCTCGCTGTCGCAGAACCGGGCAATCGGATTCCATGGCCCGCGTACCAGGCCGCTCACAACCGCAAAGACGGGCTGCTTCTCATACTGGAAGCGGATTTGTTTGTTCCATGTTGCAGGCGGACCATGAAGCTTCCATACGTGCAGCTGCCAGCGCTGGAAGGAAGTTTTGAAATCAGAATGGTAATTTGGGGAAAACCTGGGGTGATCTCGATTTCCCTCAATGTGGGTATTCATCCAGCCGAAAAATGCGGAGATGGTGCTGAGCACTGCCTCCCGCTGGCCGGAATCCGTATTGTCGGTCACGATGGTCGCCAGATGAACGGTCTCGGCATCAACTCCCGGATCGTGAACCGCCGAAAGCGTCTTCAGGTAGGCAACCAGGTTTGCCATGTCAGGAGCGCTCAGGTCGCAGCGCGGCATTTCCGGATCGAACTTCTGGTTTGCCGGATCGATGCCTTCACGGATGGCCCTGGCCAACGTGGCCGCTGTGTATGCCGGGCGCATCCTTGGTTCACGCAGACGCGCGGAAAACTGGGCCGGCTGGGCTTCCTTAAAAAACTTGTAAAAGTTCCGGTTGCGGTTGAGCTCCCTGGGAGCAAAAAGGAGCGGGCCGGTAATGGGCGGAACGTACTTGCCACCCTCGCTCGATCCGAAACCGCTGGGCCGGTGGCAACTCACACAACTGAGCTGTGACCCGGACAGGGAAATGCCGTTGCCCGTGGCGCAACTGAGTGGAGCACCTGAAACCGTGAGGCCACGCCAGTAAAGCTGCCGGCCGCGTTCGATGTTACCTGCCATCGGGTCCTCTGCCCTTGCGAGCTTAGGCAAAGCGGAAACCATGACCAACATAAGTATGATTGCGATGATGCTGAACCTCGCTTCGCGATTCAGCAAGGATACCCGTCTCGCTTTCCACATTCTCGCCGCCCCTCCACGTGGCGAACGCTTACCCGGACTTGCACCAGGGTTCCAACCCGGCTGAGCGGCAATCAACCCACCCTCAGCGTGCGCCCACGATCGGAAAAATTGTTTCAGAAACGCTACCTTCCGCCTCCTGCGCTGTTGTTTTCTGTCCGGCGATATTCATTCAGCAAGTCGTGGGAGCTGGGGTATCCCTCCAATCGGAGCCACGATGGGCCCGACCGGCTTCGAACGAATATATAGGGCCGGTGATACATCTTGTTGTCACTCTGGTAGAGCGCGTCAAACGCCTTGAGGACGCGGTGAATGTCTTTTCTCTTTCCGGTGAGGAAGAGCCAGTTTTTGCCGGGGTGGTACCGCCGGGCGTAAGCATCCAGGCGCGCCGGCGTGTCATATTCCGGATCGATCGAGATTGAGATCATCAGATAGTCCGGACTGACCTGGCTCATGCCTTGCTGCGCCTGCGAAAAAGTCGCGCTCAGAATAGGACAAATCGTGGTGCAGCTCGTGAATACAAATTCCAGCAACACCGGACGCTGCTGTCCCAGCACCGCCGCCAGTTGTACTGGTTTCCCGTGCCTGTCCATCAATGTGACATCCGGCGGGACATAGCTCGCCTGGGCCACGCGATAGTTTTTTGGGTCTGCGGGGTTGGCTCCCGCAGGGTTGGCTCCCAGCGGCTTCACAGCATGGTCATGCTGAGAACCTACCGCGTACATTACCGGCAGGACGCGCGTGAGCCGGTTTACATACGCCTGCAAGGGAAGGGCCGTCGCCATCGACCCAAACAACACGGCGATGGCGACGGTGACGGAGACGGCCAGTGATTTAACTGTCATGGTTGGCTCCTTCCCAGCCCTGGTTTAGTGCGGAGACCAGATTCCCACGTCATGGTGGAAACCATCGAACTGGTACATCCGCAGTCTTGGTGGTGGGTCATAGTTGAAGTGCACGATCACGGTATGCTCGCCGAGGCCGCCCGGGTCCGTATGAATGGCCGCGGGTTTCTTGTCCCAGATCCTGTTCCATGCCGGCGTGCCAGGGTCGCCGTTGTCCTTAAGGCTGGAAATCGGAATCACAAGACCGGAGCTTGTGGAGGGGCGTGTAGCTACCGGAATTGGGATCGGTCCGCTGGTGGTGTTGATCCACCAGAAGTTCCTGCCGAAAGTGAACAACGGCCCCTGGCCGCCGATGGCGAGTGTGTTCTGGAAAGTGTTCTCCCAGCCCCGCAGCCCGCCGAAATCAACCAGCATGTATGCGTGCGGATAATAGTCCCCGTTCAGGACCTTTATTTTGACCTGGTCCCCGCGTTTCGCGTATTTGAACATCTGCGCTTCCATATCACGCGTAAAGCCGGTGACATGGCCGTAGATTGTGTTATTCGCAAACAGCAGCGTTTCGTCGTCGCTGGGGTCCTCGGGCACCCCTGCCGGCAATCTAGTACGGTGCTGCCAGTCGTCGAATGCCGAATCCAGGTCAGCGAGTATTGTGTTCAGGGCGTTGCCCTGAGCGCCTGCCTTGATGGCCTGGAAATCGTTCCACATGCGTTTTGCCGGAGCGATGTCGCCGATCATGTTGATCGCTGCCAGCTTGACCGTG
>OBLQ010001075.1_pt1 | contig 10335 bp, 9 predicted proteins | sample 1519881 | NCBI WGS metagenome assembly OBLQ01 (sample SAMN01911456, study PRJEB22533) | soil metagenome | biome: Soil | place: Malaysia | collected 2012-04-30 | depth DG_metagenome m | reverse complement strand
AAGAAAAGCAAAAAGAACAACTCAAAGCTTGGCTTTTAACTTTTTTGAGACAAGTCGATATGCGGTTGAAAATCGCTCTTCAACCCGATCTCTTTGTAGGAAAGGGAATCTATCTCCAATTCGCTTCAGACGCCGCTCAGAATCGATTGGAAACCGGTTTTTCTCTGAAAGAACTCGACCGTTGGAGTCTTAGCGCCGGCATTCCGCTTCAGCTGACGAAGCTCTTCAGCCCCGGCCTCATTGATCTCACGGGACTCAGTGCGGATTTTCGTTTGGATGCCGGTGGGGACGGCTTCAGTTCCTTATTCTCGCCCGGCTCTCTCAATCTGAAAACTCTCACTTCCCTAATCGATTCTCTCGATCTGGAATCACGAAATCTGGATCTTACACTTGGCCACACCGAATATCTGAGCAAGGGGCTGGGCAAGACGGGGATTTTCGCGCTATTGGGGGGCCGCATCCACAATCGGCACGAGCTTGGAATTCCGCTCGAATCCGCTTTGAAAATTTTTGGTAATAAGACGGACGGTTTCGAAGGCAAGCTCGGCCTCGAATTTGAAGATATCGTTGCCCGTCTCCCTCTCCTCGGCGAAGTCAAGCTCAGCGGGGAGTTACAAGCCCAGGCGAAAGTTCAAAAGGGTCTTTCTCTTGTTCCCGATTCCTCGGGCTTGCGAATTGATAAGCTCGAAATAAAAAAAGAAGGCGTCCGTATTTCGGATGCTTCGATCGAAATCTCCAATGCAGTTCCGCTTCCTTACGATCCCAAAAAGGTCACCGCGCTGAAGCTCCGAGCGGATTTTCCCGTCATTGCCGGCTCCGACTTCATTTCCATGGAAGTGGAAGGAGAAATGGTATTGTCGAAACAATCTCCCGACCAACTTCTTACCGGTGAACTGCAAATCAAAGCCAAACGGCGCAACGGAAATCAAGAAACTTGGAGTCTCAAATTAAAAAGCTCTCAGCACGGTGAGCAAAGCGACGTCAAAATCGCTGTGAACAGCTCCGAATTCAATACTCACGGCAAAATCGTCCGCCGTCCCGTGCAAAACTTAAACATCGAGCTGAGCCAATCGGTCGAAGGCGGAAAAACGCGATATGGTATCCATGCCAAGGCCCAGGCGCTGGCTTTGGGTGATATTCAATTGGCCGCGCCGAAATTTGATTTCATTCTGGACAAGGAGATACTTCCCATCTTCCAAGATAAGATTGTTCGTTATTCCGTGCCGCGTTTCCGCTTTACTGCCAACGGAACCCCTGTCTCACTCGCCGAGCGGAGCCTCTTCCCTCGTCGAGGCTTATTGCGGGGGCCTATTCGCTTAGTATCTCAACGACCATGGACTTTAGAAATCAACGAGCAAACACGTACGGCTAAGATGTCTCGCCTCGACCTCGATTTTCTGGCGCAAGGAATCACGTTGCCAAAGCCTCTTACCTTCAATGGCGGAACCGTTTCCGGGGTGGATCTCAGCGGAAAACTGCAGGGCTATTGGCGGATGAATTACGACACTGGGGTAGGTCAAGGCAAAATTTCCTTGCTGGGAAGCCCAAACGGGGATTTTCATTTACTCATCCCTCAACCCCCACAAGATCCCGGAGATCTCCCCAAGATCATGACCGTACCGCTTCTTTCTAATACTGAATGGAGCATCACTCGTATCGACGGCATCGATCGGGCGGGACAGCGATTGATTGGAGATTTCAAGCTAGGCACTGAAATCGATTCTGCGGCAACTCGAATTTTCGACATCGATATCGGTGACGATATGGCCCTCGAATTGGAAATCAATCTCAAGCATCTTCCCTACACCAAGAGCGGCTTCTCTAAAGAAATGCAAAGATATCTCCATTTCATCGCCGCACAGAATGCAAAATCCAAATCGGGGGTTAAGCCATGACCTCCACTCTGAAGGTTCTCCCCCGACTGCCTTTACCGGAACCACCGGAATCCACTACCTGGCAACCCAGCGATACCGGCCAATTCATCGTCGATCTTATCCGCAGTATCAAAGAAGCGAACATCAGTTGGAAGGGTCTCCCGGTCAACGGCGGTCAAGGCGGCCTCCGCCATACCGAAATCGTCTCCACCAAACAGTGGAAAACGAGTAACAAAAAACCCGGCAATCATTTTGATCCTAACACCGAGGGCGATCTTTATGTCGAAGTTCGTCCGGTGGAAGGAAAAAACTTCAGCGAATGGCACCGTCTTTGTTTCGAGTACAACAAATACCCAGGACGGTTCGGAGTTCGCATCAACGGATTTTATGCCACTCACCACGGCTATCCGAACGACCAATGCAATTTGCAAGTCAAGCGCGACGATGATCGGGAGAGCAGTGAGGATTTTCGCGATGATCTGAATTTCCGATATGATGTTCCTCTTGGAGGAAGCATCCGTTATTTCAAAGAAAACAGCCGTCTCGTCATGCGTCCGGTCGGTGGGCTCTACGGCGACTCCAAATGGGTCAAGTTCGACATCGGAGGAAGGATGCTCGAATCTTGGGGGCTGCCGGAACGAGAGCTGTCTCGCAACCTCAACGATGTGGCTCGCTATTTATCTCTACGAACTAAGAATCCAAATTCTAGGCATGCCGATTCCTGCTACGCATATAGCAAAAACTCCACCGTCGTGCGTCCCAATGACATCAAGGATTTTCCACCGCTGATTCAGTATTTGCAACCCAAGTCCGAAAACGCCGAAATCCGCTTTCGTCCTGGAATGATTCCAATAGGCCCACTGGGTCTCATCGAACTCGGCCAAAACCGCTTCAACCGCGTCCTGCTCAGCGGCGACACCCAAAAAACCACCCTCACGGTCGAATTGAACGATGTACCCAATTTGCGCTTGAGAATCGGCGGCGGCATTTTATCGGCCCGAGGCTTGAGTGCGAAAATCACTGTGACCCTTCCGGGCTTGGCGGAAATTTTTGAAGATCTCGGCCTCTTGAAACCCAAACTCGTAAAGGAAAAAATCGCGGACTGCCGGGTCAAAGCCGAATTGACCGCAAAAGCCCAACAAATCGTCGCCCGAGAAGGAAAAAACTTGACCCAGGCGCTCGACGAACTTGAGGCCGAAGCCGCCCGGCAAAAAGCCGCCGACCAACTCCAAAAAGAAGCCGAAGAGCTTGCTAAAAAAGAAAATATCTCGCCGGAGCAGGCCGTCTCCAAAATCGAAGCCGAGCGGACCCGTAAAAAAGCTGCCCTGCTGCAAAAACTGACGGGTAACATTAAGATCGAAGGAATTCGAGCCCAGGAGCTGAGTTGGAAACAGCCGCAGCGCGGTGTCGCGGTGGTCTTGAAAGATCCGGTGATTCGGGCAGCCTCAATCCACGGTTTGGGTGGAATCGAGCTCAGCGGCCTCGCCCTTCAAAGCCTAAGCCTGGAAGATAAAAACAGCGACAGCCATCTGAGTCTCGGCGGGAATAAAAGCAAAAGTGAAATCCAAAAAATCAGAATGAGTTTAGGCGCGGCCGGTCCCCTCATCGCCATGAACGGAATTCAAGGAAAAAATCTTTCCTTCGGCCAAAAGGAAGCCAAGGTTACGATCGCCGAGGGAAAAGCCGCTGCTTTGACGCTCGATCTCCGCCAGGCCGGAAAAATCAAGACTCAGTTGAGCGGTGCGGAAAGCCAGGGCGAAGTCAATTTCAAGCACAGCCAAGGGAATTATTCTTTCAGTACCGCCGGCAGCAGCACGATCCAAAAGCTTGAAGTCGCCTACGAAAAAGGCGAAGCCGCCGACCGGCTTCATACCGATTTGCAATTCAAAGGCAAAATCAAGTCGATTCAAGCCGAGCACTCCGCCATGGGTCATCTGACTTTAGTCGATACCGATCTTGGCGAGAGCCGCTTGCAACTCGACTCGGAATTCCCTCTCCAAAACTCCGGCCAAGATTCCGGATTGCAACCCAAGCATGATCTCAAGCTGAATCTCGACGTACAAAAAGCCGAAGTTCAAGAGGGGCTTCTTAAAATCGCCACGCTGGGACCTTCCACATTGACCAATGGCCGCATCGCTCTTGAAGCCAAGGACCGAAATTTCAGCGGAAGCGTTTCCGGTACCCTCAAGCTCCAAATCGATCGGATTGCGATTCCTCAGGTCGAATTCGGGCCTCCAGGTGTCAGCGCTCAAGGCTCTTTGAGAAATATCGGCATTAGCGGCAGCGGTTCCCTCGAAATGAATTCCGAAAAAATCGAATTGCGCAAAACGGAAGAGCCGGGAAAAACCGGGGGGCTGAAAATCACCGGAGACGTCGATAATCTCTCCTTAAAAAAGCTTCCGGGCAGCGAAGTGTCGATACGAACGGCCAAGCTCGAAGCAGGTGTAGAAAAACTGCTCTTTCGACAGCCCAAGGAAAATCGAAAAGCCGACTTGCAAGAGCTGAAGCTTCATGGCGTCGCCATCACCGAAATCGAAGCCAGTGCCCGGATTCGGCTGGCGGGCTGGACTTTAGGAAACTTCCCGCTTGTCGGCAAAGGGCCGGGCGATCTCCCCAGCGAATTACGGCTCGATAATTTGGAGACCGTTCATTTGCCGAACGGACGCGACACGAAGATCGAAGGTTTTTCTCTCCAACTCTTCGAAGTGGGGGGAAATCAACAAATCGGAAAAATCCAATTACCCCCGATTCATGTCACAGCGTCCAATGCAATCGACATCGGCCAAGGACAAATCCGGATCGAAGGCTTCCTCAAAAATCCCTCTTTCGGCTCCGTCCGAATCAAGGTGACGCCCAGAGACGGCAATCGGCCGAAATAAGTGTCTGAGTGCGGAAGTGTCGAAGTTGAAGATGAAAAAATAATGGATCATCGTGAAATTGAGTGGGTAATTAAGAAAACGAAGTCATATCTTCGCGCCAAGATGATATCGGAAAGCTTCCGCCAAAATTCGGTGGGAAGAAAAATTTTGGTGAAGAGTCATATTCGATTTTCCTGAAGTCTGCCGACAAGACGGACAGAGCAATCCCCCCGCTTCCGCGGAAAAATAATAATGCGGCGCCTCAGGGGAACTGCAGCGGAGACAGCGCTCCAATTCAAGATGAAAACCCAGGCGAGACAAGAGCTCCCGCAAAAATTCAAGATGAGTGACTTCGCGGGTCTCGGCCCGCAAGCGACGTAAGGCTCCCCGCAGTAAAGAAAAAACACCCGCGATATGCTGGCCTTCCGGTACGACTTGAAGTAAGAGCCGCAGCCAGCCGAGCGCCTGGACCGTCGTTTCGTAGTCCTGCCGCAAGGCCGCGAAATCTTCGGCGAGTTCACTGTGGGCCAGACGGTGAAGACCGCCGCGCCGTGAATCCTGATACTCCACTTCAAGACAATAGAGAAAATCCAAAGTGGAAAAACGCCGCCGACTTTTCTTGGCGCCGAGTGCGATGACGTCCACGCGGCCGTTTTGGGCGGTCAACAGACTCAAAATACGATGGTCGTCACCGTACGCGGTCGAGCGCAGCAAAAAGGCTTCGTCTCGAATACATTCACTTATTTTTTCAGCCATAACACCAGAATAGTCACGACGGCGAACAGCAAAGGTAAAAGCAAGAGCCAGGCAAGATGAAACTTAGCGCGCGGCGGCGGCAAAGCTTCGCCGCCGGAGAGCTGAGCCAGGAAATCTTCGAAACGGAGCAATACGTCTTCCGGCATCAAGCCGACGGCCGCGGCATAAGATTTTAAATAGCCGCGAGCAAAGGTGATGCCGGGGATTTTTTCGAAATGTTCCGACTCGATCGCCTCAAGATAGTCTAGCCTGACACGAGTTTGCTCGGCGACTTCGCTTAAGGAGATTTTTCTGAGCTCGCGCTCGCGGCGCAGGTAATTTCCGATGGATTCCGTCATGAATCAAAGATTTTTCCCAAAAATAACTTGATTTTCTGTTTAGTTGATTCGGGAATCAATAGCTTATTGGTGAAAATAGCGTTCCGCAAGGCCTGGTGACAAGGACAGTTCCGCTCGCCGGCGATCTTGGGAAGAATTTTTCGAATCACTTCCTGGGCCGTCTTGACGTTTTGAGTCAAGGTCGCCAGGACCATTTCGGCGGTCACATGGTCGTGGCCTTCATGCCAGCAATCGTAATCGGTGGAAAGCGCCATGGTGGCATAGCAAAGCTCGGCTTCCCGCGCCAAGCGGGCCTCTTGCAAATTGGTCATGCCGATCACGTCGGCGTTCCAACTGCGGTAAAGTCTTGATTCGGCTTTGGTGGAGAACATGGGACCTTCGATGCAAACATAAGTTCCCGTGGGATGTGAGATTGCCCCGGACGCCGCCGCGGCCTCGTGGAGCTTTGCGCGCAATACCGGACAAATCGGTTCGGCGAAAGCGACGTGCGCGACGACGCCGTCGCCGAAAAAAGTGCTCGGCCGCTGTGTCGTACGGTCGATGAATTGGTCGATCATGACGAGATGTCTGGGTTCGATTTCTTCTTTGAGAGAACCCACGGCGGAAACCGAGAGAATGTACTCGCAGCCTAGTTTTTTTATGGCGTAAATATTGGCGCGAAAATTAAGTTCAGTGGGCAAGATGCGATGACCGCGGGCATGGCGCGCGAGAAAAGCGACCGGGATTCCTTCAAGCTCACCGATTAAAAAATCATCGGAAGGTTCGCCGAAAGGAGTCTCGACGGCTCGTTCTTCTAAAATTTTAAGCCCTGCCATTTCGTAGAGGCCGCTGCCGCCGATAATGGCGATTTGGGGTGATTTCATGAAGGTTTAAATTGCCGTTTCAGTGAAAAAGGTCAATCGATATTTCCCAAGCAGAAGGTCTCAAGGCGAAATCATCACCCAGGAATAATTTCGTCCCGTCGCCGTTTCGCCGCGAGCGAGGCTGCCGCGGTAGGAAAAAAAATCCTGCTCAGCACAGCGCGTACACTCTTCCCTCACTTCAATCTGCTCGGGATTTAAGCCCAAAGCCAGCGCTTGCACGCGATTGGCCGATTTTAAATCCAACAAAAATTTTCCGTCGTTCCTTGGCGTCAGACAACCGGCTTCGCTTTTCTCTCGAAAAGCCGCAGCCACTTCCGGTCCGACTTCATAGCAATTCTTGCAAATAGCCGGGCCGATCGCGAGGCGGACTTCACCAAGATCGAGCTTAAACTCCTCCCGCATCTTCCTCAAAGTCTTGGGTAAAATTTCCGCGAGCGTTCCTCTCCAACCCGCATGAAGCGCGGCGATCACTCGCTGGGGATGCCCGATCAAGATCGGCACGCAATCAGCGCTTCGCACCGCGATGGGAATCCCCCAAGCCGAACAAATCACGGCGTCGGCCTCGGCTCCGGCGTTATTTTTGGCGTCCTGAAAATGACGGAGGAGGATAATCCGGTCGCTATGAATCTGTTTCAATTCAAAAAACTCTTCGGAGACCTCGCCCGCCGCCCGACCTAGAAAAGCTCCCCGAATTTTTTCGAAAGGTTCAAAGGCAATCATGACGGAACTCCTAATTTTTTTTGCAGTTCGAGCATTTCCTCGCGCATCGGAGCTTCGAAGTCCATCTTAAGTCCTCGCGTCGGATGCCGGAAGGAAAGTCTCGCCGCATGTAAGAGTTGAAAAGGCCGTTCTTCCAGCCAAGCCGCCAAGGTGGATTCGAGACGCGGGTCTTTTTTATGACGTTTTCCGTAAAGTGGATCGCCGACGATGGGATGGCCAGCTTCGCTCAGGTGGACGCGCAATTGATGCGTGCGGCCGGTGCGGGGATGTAATTCCAAGAGCGAAATAGGTCCCCATTTTTTCAAGAGGCGGTATTGCGTGACGGCTTCGCGGAGGCGAGAGCTTTTCGAGCTGATTTTTTTTCGATTGGCGGAACTTCGTCCCAAGGGCTGCGCGAAGGTACCGCTCAAATCCCGCGGTTCGCCCCACACGAAGGCTAAGTAAGTTTTTTCAACCTGGCGGGACTGAAATTGCGCCGAAAGCTGCTGATGCGTCCGGTCGTTTTTAGCGACGACCAAGACGCCGGAAGTGCCTTTATCCAGACGATGCACGATGCCGGGACGCGCAACGCCGCCGATGCCCGATAAGTCTTTGCAATGATGGAGCAAGGCATTGACCAAGGTGCCGCTCTTCACGCCGGCGCCGAGGTGAACGACAAGTTCCGCGGCTTTGTTGAGGACGATCAAGTCTTCGTCTTCATAAAGAATGTCGAGGGGGATGGCTTCGGCTTCGATTTGAGGCAACTGTAGCGGAGGCGGAACCAGACTCACCGTCTCGCCCAGCTTGAGGAGATGCGAAGGCTTGGCGGTTTGGCCGTTCAAGCGGATATGGCCGGATTCTATCCACTGCTTGAGTTGGGAACGGCTGAGCTCAGGACATTTTTTGACTAAAAAACGGTCGAGGCGCTCTCCGCTGTCGGCCGTTTCGACATGAAAATTTTCTCCGGAGATCATGGTTTAAGGCCGCAGCTCCAAGTTCCAATAACTGAAGTCCACGACATTGAGGAAGGGTTTCCATTCTTCATGTTGGATGCCTTTGTCGAAAAAGTCGCTCCACAGACTCCAAGCCGGCTTGAGCGGTTTGCGCAGCAGGTGCATACCCGCCTCGGCGGGAAGATGGCCGCCTTTGCGACGATTGCAATCGATGCAACTGCACACGACGTTTTCCCAGGTGGTTTTGCCGCCCCGCGAGCGGGGAATGACATGGTCTAAGTTCAACTCGCTCTTTGAATAGTTTTTTCCGCAATATTGACAGGTATTGCCGTCGCGCAAATAAATATTATAGCGGGAAAAACGGACATTCTTCTTAGGCAAACGATCGTAAGTGCTGAGCAGCAAAACCCGCGGCACTCGGATCAAGCGGTCAATGAGACCGATTCGGTCGTGGTGCAGTTCGGGACGTAGGTCAGCCCAAGTCTCGAAATCGAAAGTTTGATATTGTTCGTCGACGGCCTTGGCGATGCCTTGATAAAGCATCACGAGAGCCCGCCGCAGCGAAGTGATGTGGACGGGAAAATAAGAGTGATTGAGAACTAAGACACTGCTGGAAAGCATTGCCGCCTCCGTCATTGTCATCGATTTTGCTGATAAATCATCGAGAATCGAGCATTTGTCAATCGAGGAATCGGGTTCTAAAAGTAAGATAAACTTAACCAATCAATAGAAAGTCGGAGAAATCCAATGCTAAAACGATTCCTGACGGTGTTTGGCCTGATACTGCTGTATATGCTGGCGCTGGCCAGTGCCGATCTGATGATAGTCCTGCTGGCAGGAAAAAATGACACGCTGATACGCATCATGGTCGTGGTGACGTTGGTGTTCTCTGTCGCCACCATGGTTCCCTACATGGACTGGGTAGCTAAAAAGGTCTTTCGTTTCAATGGCGAGGGTAAGCCGGTTTCCGAAGCAGAATTGCGCGCCCAGATCCAGACCATCAACCAGTTTGATGTCCCGGTAATGATAGAGGAACGCAAGGGCAAGTTGGTGGCAACGTGGAAGTATGTGGATGCTCACTGGCGGGAACTGTTAAGCAAGGCCGGGCTCACCAAAGTCTATGAACTGCATATCAAGTTCGACCATGCACAACACCTGGTAACACTCATAGACGTGACCAAATCGGTCTCCTGGGGAGCAGGGCCAACGGAGCTCCGGCTCAGATGGAGCTTTTTCAGAGGCATTATGTTGACCTACGAGATCGGGAAGCAGTGGGGCATCAAAGAAAGCTGGAAACTGGGCCAGGTCTACGATTACAAGTTCAGGCCCAAGGAGGTCAAAATGCCGATCATGAATTCGATCCTCAGAAGTGGTTGGGACGTGCGCTTTGGTATCTGGTGACATGCCCCATATTAACCTTTTGTTGCCTTTTCTCCCTTATCGGACAGCGCTTTTCTTTTCCCCGCAGCTCCCAACATAGCCAAAAGACCTATAACCAATAACCAAAAAAACAAATTGGTAAGCCAATTCTTAGTAGCGCTGATTTCAAGGGATTCCACTTCTTGGATAAAGATGGAACGTTGAATATTCCGGAAGGCGAAAAAAATGACCGCGTTTAAAACGATCCATTTGTATTTCAGCGGGTCCCGGGCGGCCAGCCACAGCATCAAGCCCAAGGCGAAAGCAAAAGAACCGATAATTCTCAGCAGGTAACTGCTTTGGTCGGATGAAGTCAGAGTTGCGCCATAAAGAAAAGTCAGGTTAAACTGCGCCGTCTTGGAAACCACCAAAGCCATCCCGACAAGAACATGGAATATGGCCAAGGCATAGAGCGTCATTTTCAAAAATATCAGGGGCCGATCTTTACGCATAGATTAATGAAAAACGATTCCTTACTTCGCAAGCTAAGCCTCCAAGATTGCTTTTCCTTTGCGATTTCGACTGCGGAAAGTCGAAAAGATCTCATGGTCGGCGGCCTTTTATTATTCACTCTT
>OBLQ010001074.1_pt1 | contig 10337 bp, 10 predicted proteins | sample 1519881 | NCBI WGS metagenome assembly OBLQ01 (sample SAMN01911456, study PRJEB22533) | soil metagenome | biome: Soil | place: Malaysia | collected 2012-04-30 | depth DG_metagenome m | reverse complement strand
GCGGAGAAATGCAGCGCGAGCGTCGCCGCCTCGTCCTCGAGAGAGACGGCCGCGGCGACCATCGCACCCGCCACCCGTCCGTGGAGCTCGCGGCGGCGCCGAAACGGTAAGCCTTCGTAGGCGGTGTCGTGGACGAGCGTGTTGCGGAACCGCAGCCTCCGGTCGGGGTCCCGGTCGACGAGCCCGCGGAGCCGGTCCCAGAGCGCCTCGTCGAGTGCGACCTCGTCGCGCAGCGTCGCTGCCAGCAAAGCCTCGTCGAACGTCACGCCGAGCACCGACGCGTACCGGAGCACGATGCGGTCGGACGGCGAGAGACGGTCGATGTCCGCCGTCACGACAGCCTCGACCGAGTCGGGCAGCGCTTCGATCGTGCCGCTCGCGCGTGCGACGTTGAGCAGCTCGACGAGGAACAGCGGGCTGCCGCCGGATCGTCGCGCGAGCTCCTCGACCTCGTGCGGCCGGAGCGGCTCCTCGTCCGTGGCGATCTCGACGATCTGCGCCGCCTCCCGCTCGGAGAGCGGCAGCAAGTCGAAGACGAGGAAGCGGAGGTCTTCGTCGTCCATGTCGGTCCAGAGCCCCTCGGGCTTCGTGCGGGCGATGATCAGGGCGTGCGGCAGCGAGCCCGACGCGCGCGAGAACCGATGGAGCAGGTCGGCGCTCGAGTCGTCCATGAACTGGGCGTCCTCGACGATCAGCGCGACCGGCGTCGTCCCCAGCTCCGCGACGAGGAACCGCAGCGTCACGTCGGCCAGCACCTCGCGGAGGAAGCGCTCGTCCAGCGCCTGCGTCTCCGGGGTGGGCGGCAGGTCGAGCCCGAGCAGGATGCCCAGGAGCGGCACCCAGGAAACGAGCGTATCGTCGGCCGCTCTCACTGCCTCGCGTAGGCGGTGCTCGGCCTCGGTCGGGGTGCTCTCGCGATCCAGTCCGAGCACGTCGCGCAGTGGGTCGCGGAGGGCGTAGTACGGCGTCGAGACCTCGTACTCCTCGCAGGTCGCCTGGAACACGCGGACGTCGGGTGTCGCCTCGAGGAGCTCTCGGATCAGTCGCGTCTTGCCGATACCCGACGGGCCGGCAACCTCGATCGTCCACCCCTTGCCCGCCTTGACCTCGTCGAGGACGGTGCGCAGCACCTTCAGCTCTCGCTCGCGGCCGACGAACGGCGTCTCGGCGACCCGCTCGCGTCGTCTGCCGCTGATCTCGCCGACGATCGACGCCTTGACGAGCTCGGCCTTGCCCTTCGCCTGGAACGGCTCGATCGGCGTCGTCTCGAAGGTCGTGCGCGAGCGCTCCAGCACGACCTCGGTCGCGAGGATCTGGCCCGCCTCCGCACGGGCCATGACGCGGGCCGCGGTGTTGATCGCGTCGCCGAGCACCGTGTAGGCGCGGCGATAGGGAGGCCCGAAGTCTCCTGTGAAGACCCGGCCGGTGTTGATGCCCATGCGCATCGGGATGACGCCCGGCCGGTCCATCACCTCCCGCGCCAGGCGGAGCGTCTGCTCCTCGTCGTGGCCTGTGGTCGACGGCGCGCCCGCGGTGAGGAGCACCTTGACGCTGCCCTTGGAGACGTCGGTCACGTTGAACGGCACCTCGAAGCGAGCGGCGGCTTCCTGGATCGCGCCGATGCGCTCGTCCAGAGCCTCCGCGAACGACGACGGCCCGAGACGTGCTAGCAGGACGTCCGTTTGCATGAGGTCGAAGAAGGCCGCCGTGATCGTGCGGTGCTCCGGCTCGCTGTGCTCGAGCAGCACGTGCTCGCGGGCGGCGATCGGAATGCAGGCCGCGACGTCGACGCCGCTCACGGCGCCCACGTCCGGAGCCGGCGCCTGCTCGGCGTCCGGAGGCGCGGCGAGGAGAAACGCCTCCTCCTTCGCCGGGCCGATGCACGACGGGTCGAGGTGACCTGCCAGCGCGTGGCTGATGCCGATCTCACCGGCGTCGGCGACTCCTTCGATCACGGCGGTCTCGGTCGCCGTCGGCCCGACGACGAGCAGCTCGCGGTGCACGCTGCCGGCGGTGAAGAAGTCGATCGTCCCGGTCGTGATCCCGATCGACATCCGCAGCGTCACCGTGCCGCCGCCGACGCGAATCCGGCCCACCCGCTCGATCACCTGCTGCATCTCCCAGGCTGCCCTGGCGGCCCGCGCCTGGTGGCCGCGACCGTCGAAGAGGAGGAGCAGGGCGTCGCCTCCCCACTTCAGGAGACCCGCGCCCCACAGGTACGCCTCGTCGAGCAGTGCCCGAAAGACCCCGTCGAGCGTGTCGCGGAGCAGCTCCGCGCCGATCTTCCCGCGTCGCGCCAGACGCTCGGTGAGAGCCGTGAAGCCGGAGATGTCGACGAAGGCGAGCGACCCGTCCACCGCACGGTAGGAGTCCTCGGGCGTCTCCCGCACCCACTCGATCAGCAGGCGCGGCACGTACGGCTTCAGCGTCTCGCCCCGGCTCTCCAGCGCGTTTGCCTCGTCCAGCGTCGTCATCGCGACCCTCGCGTCCACTCATGAGACGGGAGACGTGTCTCCATCGGGACGAGTATGCACCGCTATCGGGAGCCGGACAGCCTCCGCGACGGCAGCAAGCCGAAGCGTCGTCGGCGATCGCGTCTGAGCGCGTCCTCCGAGGCCCGCCTACGATATGGACGTGCCGATCTTCCAGCCCGAGCTGGAGACGCTGCCGCGCCCCGAGCTGGAGGCGCTCCAGCGCGAGCGGTTGCAAGAGCGCTTCGGCGTCGCGCACGAGGCGCTGCCGGAGCTGCCGTTTCGGGTCAAGTCCGACCTCAGGGACGCGTATCCGTTCGGGCTCCTGCGGGTGCCTCTTGCCGAGTGCATCCGGATCCACGCCTCGTCGGGCACGCGCGGGAAGGCGACGATCGTCGCCTACACGCGAAACGACGTCGCCATGTGGGCGGACTGCTGCGCCCGCGCGATCTCCGCAGCCGGTGGCGGGCCCGGTACCGTCGTCCACGTCGCGTACGGCTACGGGCTGTTCACCGGCGGACTCGGGATCCACTACGGCGCGGAGCGGCTCGGTTGCACGGTCGTGCCGGCTTCGGGCGGGAACACGCCGCGGCAGGCCCAGCTGCTCGAGGATCTCGCCGCCGAGATCCTCTGCTGTACGCCGAGCTACGCGCTGGCGATTGCCGACCACGTCTCCGAGCCGGCGCGCCTCGGCCTGCGCGCGGGCATCTTCGGCGCCGAGCCGTGGACGGACGAGCTGCGCGAGGCGATCGAGCACGCGCTCGACCTCGCTGCGCTCGACCACTACGGCCTGTCGGAGATCGTCGGCCCGGGCGTCTCGTTCGAGTGCCTCGAGGGACGGCGAGGCGCGCACGTCAACGAGGATCACTTCCTCGTCGAGGTCGTCGATCCCCAGTCCGGAGTGCCCCTGCCCGACGGAGAGGTCGGCGAGCTCGTCTTCACGACGCTGACGAAGGAGGCCCTGCCGCTGCTCCGGTACCGCACAGGCGATCTCGCGTCCCTCACCCGCGAGCCGTGCCCGTGCGGCAGGACGTTCGCGCGCATGTCCCGCGTGGTCGGCCGCACCGACGACATGCTCATCATCCGCGGCGTGAACGTCTTTCCGAGCGAGATCGAGCGCGCGCTTCTCGCGATTCCGGAGCTGGCGCCCCACTACCAGCTCGTCGTCGAGCGTCCCGGCCATCTCGACCAGCTGACGGTGCAGGCGGAGCTACGAGACGGCGAGCAGGGCGGCGAACGGCTCGAGGCCTTCATCGAGGAACGTCTGGGGCGCGCCCTCGGCCTCACCGCCCGCGTCGACGTCCTGCGCGCGGGAGGCGTCCCGCGCAGCGAGGGCAAGGCGCTACGCGTGCTCGACCGTCGTTCTTAGGCCGGCGGCGCGACCGTCTCGTCCGCCTGGAACACGTTGAAGGCGTTCCCCTCGGTGTCCGTGCAGTTCGCGAACCAGCCGATTCCTGGGATCGGCCGCTTGTCCGTCGACTCCCCGCCCAGCGCGCGCACCTGGCTCACGGTCGCGTCGATGTCGTCGGTGTCGAAGTAGACGGCGAGGTGCCCGGTGTTGTCCGCGTCCTCGTAGAGGCCGCCGCCCTGGCCCTCGCCCGTGCTGAAGAGCCGGTAGTCCATGCCCGGCATCCCGGACGACGCGATCTCCCAGCCGAACACTCCGTTCCAGAAGCCCTGGGCCCGGTCCGAGTCGGCGGCCCGGATCTCGACGTGCACCAGCCTGCCTGACATCGCTCCTCCTCTCGGGACGGTGCTGCGACTCTAGTCGCCGAAATCCGGTGTGCGGTGCTGACGCACGGCGGCCACTCCCTCTTCGACGTCGGGCCCCGTCATGTCGAGGAACTCGAGTGCGAGCGATGCGTCGAAGGCCGGGCCGGCGAGCCGGAGCCAGTTGTTGAGCGCGAGCTTCGTGTGCGAGATCGCCGCTTCCGAGCTCGCGGCGAGGCGGCGCGCGATCTCGAGCGTCCGCTCCTCGAGCTTCTCGGCGGGTACGCAGAGCGACACGAGCCCGATCCGTTCGGCCGTCTCGCCGTCGACCGGCTCGCAGAGAAGCAGGTGGTACTTCGCCCGCGCGAGCCCGCAGAGGAGCGGCCAGACGAGCGTTGCGTGGTCGCCGGCTGCGACACCGAGACGCGTGTGCCCGTCGACGAGCCTCGCCGACGGCGTCGCGAGGCTGATGTCCGCGAGCAGCGCAACCGCGAGCCCAGCGCCCACGGCGTGACCCTCGACGGCGGCGACGATCGGCTTCCGGCAGTCGACGATGTTGTAGACGAGGTCGCGCGCCTCGTGGAAGACGCGCAGGCGTGTGCTCCAATCCGACGCGATCTCCTCGACGAGGTCGAGGTCGCCGCCCGCGCTGAAGGTGCCGTCCGCCCCGCGCACGACGACGACCCGCGTTTCCTGGTCGCGGTCGACCGCCTGCCACACGGCTGCAAGCTGGGCGTGTGCCTCGCCACCGACCGCATTCAGCTTTCCGGGGTTGCGCAGCGTGATCCGCAGGATGCGCTCCTCGGGGCGGTCGAGCTCGAGGCTCGTGAACTCCCTGTAGAGGTCGCTCACGAGAGGCAGCGTAGTCGTGAGAGGATGGCCTTGTGAGCGCAGAGCCGCTGGTCGTCGTCGAGCGTGACGGTCGGGTCGGCGTCGTCCTGCTGAACCGGCCGCGGCAGCTGAACGCGCTGTCGGGCGAGCTAATGGACGCGCTCGTCTCGGCGCTCTCGGAGCTCGACGCCGACCCCGAGGTACGCGCGATCGTGCTCGGCGGGAACGAGCGCGCATTCGCGGCCGGTGCCGACATCTCCCAGCTCGCGGAGAGCACGGCGATCTCGCTCTACGAGAGCCGGCGCAACGCCCGCTGGGAGGAGATCCGCGCGTTGCGAACGCCGCTCGTCGCGGCCGTCTCCGGGTTCTGCCTCGGCGGCGGCTGCGAGCTCGCGATGCTCTGCGACCTGATCGTCGCCTCCGAGACCGCACGCTTCGGCCAGCCGGAGATCAACGTCGGCATCATCCCGGGCGCGGGCGGGACGCAGCGGCTGACGCGCGCGGTGGGCAAGGCGGTGGCGATGGACATGGTCCTCACCGGGCGCATGCTCTCCGCGCGGGAGGCTCTCTCCTTCGGGCTCGTGGCCCGCGTCGTGGCAAAGGAGGCGTGGCTCGTGGAGGCGAAGCGCCTCGCCGCCGAGATCGCCGCGAAGGGGCCGATCGCGGTGCGGCTCGCCAAGGAGGCCGTCGACGGCGCGTTCGAGGGACCGCTCTCCTCCGGAGTCGAGCTCGAGCGGCGCTCGTTCCTCGTCGCCCTGGCCTCCGAGGACGCGACCGAGGGCTTGAACGCGTTCCTCGAGAAGCGCCCGCCCGACTTCAAAGGCCGCTGACGCCGAGCCGGCCGACGCGGTGCCGCTCCGCGGAATCCCCGATGGGACACCGCGGCCGGGGACGCACCCTTTCCTCGGCCCACCAGGAGGTGCACCCATGGGCAAGCAGAAGGAGACCAGCGCCGTCGAGAAGAAGGCGCACAGGTTCGCGGTCGGCGGTCAGATCTTCGCCGCGCTCTCGGTCCTCTTCCTCGTGCCCGTGATCCGGAAGCTCCGCGCGCAGAGGCACCACAAGCACCGCCGGCACTTCCCGATCCTCGGCCACTGAGGAGCGTGGGGGAACCCAGCGTTCCCCCACGGGCCTTCGCGCCGGGACCCGCTAGTCTCCGACGCCATGGCCGAGGTCGAGGTGGCGCGGGACGGTGCGGTCCAGACGATCACGCTCAACCGCCCGGACAAGCTGAACGCGTTCACTCGTGCCGTGCATGCCGGACTCCGCGACGCGCTGAAGGAGGCGCGCGACCCGGAGGTCCGGGCGGTCGTGATCACGGGCGCGGGACGGGGATTCTGCGCCGGCCAGGACCTGACCGAGTTCGGCGAGATGCCCGACGTCGCGGCCGCCCTGCGCGAGACCTACCACCCGAACGTGCTCGCGATCCGCGCCCTGGAGAAGCCCGTCCTCGCCGCCGTCAACGGCGTGTGCGCGGGGGCCGGCCTCTCGCTCGCGTGTGCGTGCGACCTTCGGATCGCGTCCACCGAGGCTGCGTTCGTCCCGGGGTTCGTCGGCATCGGCCTCGTGCCGGACTCCGGCGGCACCTACTTCGTCCACCGTCTGCTCGGCGCTCCGCGGGCGTTCCAGTGGATGGCGTCGAACCGCAAGCTCTCAGCCGGCGAGGCCGAGGCCTGGGGCCTCGTTTCTGAGGTCGTCGAGGCGGACGCGTTCCCGGCGCGGACCGCGGAGCTCGCCGCAACGCTCGCGGCAGGTCCCACCCGCGCGATCGCGCTCACGAAGCGCCTGTTCGACCACGCGGACACGGCCACGCTCGAGGAGCAGCTGGAGCACGAGGCGCAGCTCCAGTCAGTCGCGGCTGCGAGCGAGGACTTCGGCGAGGGCGTCGCCGCCTTTCTCGAGCGGCGCGCTCCCGAGTTCCGCGGCCGGTAGGAGGAGCAACCCGGCTCGGATCGTGCCTACGAGGATCCGGTGACCTGCTCTTCGCGGAGCGGCCGGACGTGATCGCGGACCTTCGTCAATGAGCGGGTGAGCGCCTTCACCTCTCGACCGTCGAGGTGGCGTGCGAAGTGGCGCTGGATCGCCTCGCGGTGGAGCGGTCGTGCTGAGGCGAGAACCTCCATGCCTCTGGGCGTGGGGACGACCTCGATCGCGCGCCGGTCGCTGGCCGGCCGCTCTCTGCGCACGAGTCCGGCGCGCTCCATGCCGTCGATGACTCGCGTGAGGCCGCTCGTGCTGGCCACTATGCGGCGGGCGAGCTCGCTCATGCGGAGCCGCTCGTCGGGCGCCTCTTCCAGGTGGACGAGTACGTCGTACCAGCGCAGCGAGATGCCGGACCGCTCCTGAAGGTCGGCGTCGAGGATGTCCACGAGTGCCTGGGAGCTCTCGAGAAAGAGTCGCCACGCGACGAGCTCATCTCTGCTCGGGCTTGACAGATTTAGTTCGCTCTGCAATTATCCTCACTACACTTTTCCTCGAAACAACTGCTGCGGAGCGTAGCAGTTCCACGGGAAGGAGCGGGATCATGTCAGACGCGGAGGTCATTCTGGTTGCCGGCGCGACGGGCAACACCGGGTCGGGGGTCGCGGCCGCGCTGCTCGAGAAAGGTCGGCGAGTCCGGGTGCTCGCTCGCGACCGGGCCAAGGCGGACGGCCTGGCCGAGCAGGGCGCAGAGGTCGCGATCGTCGACCTCGATCGTCCGGAGACCCTGAGCGACGAACTGCTGGACGGGGTAGGGGCGGTCTACTTCGTCACCTGGAACGGCCCGTCGGCTCTCCAGCAGTCGCGGAACCTCCTGCATGCGATCACTCGCTCGGGAGCGTCGCCGCACGTCGTCCGCCTCTCTGGATTCGGAACGCTGCAGAGCCGGATCATCTCCGAGCTCGCGATCTGCGAGGAGGAGCTGAAGGCGTCGGGCCTGCCCTGGACGATCCTCAAGCCCACCTTCTTCATGCAGAACCTGATGATGGCCGCGCAGACCGTCAGCGAGCAGGGGGCGGTCTACTTCGACTGGGGAGCCGGCAAGGCGGGGATGGTCGACGTGCGCGACGTCGTCGACTGCGCGGTCGGCGTCCTCACCGGCGAGGCGGGGGCTGTCCAGCGCGAGACGTTCGTTCTCACCGGTCCGGCCTCGATCGGCTTCGCGGACGCGGCTGCGGGTCTCTCGCGGGCGACCGGACGAACGGTCGAGTACGTCCCAGTGCCGCACGAGGCGGCGATCGAGGCGATGACCGCGATGGGCGTGCCCGAGTGGATCGCCGTGGGGTATGCGGAGCTGAGCGCCGGATTCGAGCAGGGCTTCGCCGACCTCACGACCGAGAACGTCGAGAGGCTGAGCGGCCACGCACCGCGCAGCTTCGAGCAGTTCGCGCGTGACCACGCCCACCTCTTCACGGGGGTTCTGACCGCCGTCTCCTGAGCCGGCCGGTCGTCTACCTGCAACGCACACACGTCGAGCAAGGAGGCACTCATGACCACAGCGATCGTCCTTCACCGGGTCGCGGACTACGAGACGTGGCGTCCCGTCTACGACACTCTCGACGACGTTCGCAACGCTGCCGGGGTCGTCCACCAGGAGGTCCTGCGCTCACAGGACGACGCGAACCTCGTGATCGTCCGCCATGACTTCGCCGACCGGGAAGCCGCCGACGCCTTCTTCGGGTCCGCGGAGCTGAAGCAGGGCATGAGCCAGGCCGGCGTCGACACGGCGACGATCCAGATCCACCTCACCGACGTCGCGTAGACCGCCCTCACGGCGCTTCGGTCGGGAGCAAGAGGGAGCAGCCCTGGCTCGCCAGGGCTGCTCCATGTGGGTGGACGCTCAGGGAGTCGAGCACACCTTCAGGCCCAGGGTCGCGGCCGCTCGCCGGCTGGCGAGGCTGGCCGCCTGGATCGCGGCAGAGGCATCGTTGGTGGCCGCGGGGTCGTGCCGCATCGCCGCGTCGCGCAGGCTTCGCACGGCGGCCTCCACCTTCCGGTTCGCCGCGAGCCAGGTCTTCACCCCGGCCTCGTCGGCGGCAGGCGCATCGAGCGCCCTGAGCTCGTCGAGCGCGGCGACGTAGAGAGGGAGCGTCTTCTCCACGTACGCGATCACGTCGTCGTACGACGCCGGCTGCGTCAGGAGGTCGATCTTCGCCTGGTAGGCGGAGCAGACCGCGTCGGCTCGGCGCACGAAGTCGCTATGCGAGAGCCGCCCGCCTCCGCCGCATCCGGCGAGCATCGCCGCCAGGGCTCCGGCGAGCGCGACCGTGACGCCGGCACGCCTCACGGCCACGACCCTATCGCAGTGCGGCGAGGATCTCCTCGGCCTCGGGGAACCTGTGCTCGGAGGCCTTCGAGAAGACGAGCTCCCCGTCCCGCAGCACGTCGAACTGCCCTCTGCCTCCTGGCGTGGCGATGGCGGCGATCCCCTCCGCCTGTAACGAGGCCGCGAGACTCGCGGCCCGTGTGTCGTAGCCGCTTCAGGTCGGGCAGTAGAAGATCTCGACCGCCATCGTCGACAGGCTTGCACGTGCGCCGGATGCTTCGCAACACGAAGGTGTCCGGTTGCTTGCCCTCGGAGCACTGACATAGGCTTGCCGCCAGTCGTGGCGAACTGCGGAACGCGGGTTGCAGAACGGTCGGCTGCCCGCGATCGCCAACCGCGCTGCGCGGTGCGCGAGCGGGCCGGGTGCCGGCCGCCTCGGTCCGAGATCGCGGCGGAGGAGCAACTCCGACCTTGAAGCAAGCTGCTCAGGCGCTCGGCGCGGTCCTGCGAAACGGCGACCTCCGTCGCGCGGAGACGGCGTTCGCGCTCTTTGTCGCGGCGGAGCTCGGCTCCTGGGTGGCGATCCTCGTCTACGCCTACCGTCAGGGCGGCGCGACGGAGGCCGGGATCGTGGCGGCGGTGCAGCTCGTTCCTGCAGGGATCCTCGCGCCGGCCTTCGGGGCTGCGGCGGATCGATTCGGCGGCGCGACGACGCTGGTGGGCGGGTACGCCCTCCAGTGCCTGACGATGGCCGGCACGGGTGCCGCGCTCGTCGCCGGCATTCCCTCGTCCCCGATCTACGTGCTCGCCGCCTCGGCGGCGGCTTCCGTCACGATCACGCGTCCGGCCCAGGCGGTCGTGACGCCGGCGCTCGCGCGCTCCCCGACGGAGCTGGGTGCAGTGAACGTGCTGTCGGGATGGATCAGGGCGACGATGGCGATGGCTGCACCGGCCTTGGTGGGAGTCGTGCTGACGCTGGGCGGGCCGGGGATCGCGTTCCTCTGTGCGGCAGGCGCGATGGGTGCGGCCGCTGCTCTGGCGGCGACCCTTCCGCGCGCTCCACGGTCGAAGAGCGAATC
>OBLQ010001072.1_pt1 | contig 10349 bp, 8 predicted proteins | sample 1519881 | NCBI WGS metagenome assembly OBLQ01 (sample SAMN01911456, study PRJEB22533) | soil metagenome | biome: Soil | place: Malaysia | collected 2012-04-30 | depth DG_metagenome m | reverse complement strand
GGTCCGATGCCGTTTTCGATGATCCATTTCAATTGCCCGTCCGTGTAATCCTGCACGTCTTTGGTGGAAAGATCGGCGACGGGCGGCGACATTTTCGCCGCAAAAGGCACGCCGGTGTTCTGACCGTCGAGCCCGTGGCAGATCTGGCAGTGGTGCCGGAAATGCTCTCCGCCTTCCGCGGCCGCTTCAGGCGTATCGGGGACCGGGTTCTTTACGTCTTTTCCGCCGATCGTGACGGCATGCTTGATCTCGCCGATTACCGAGCTTTCGAGCTTGCCCGGCTTGTTGACCTTGCAACCGGCAACGCCCAGAATGCAGGCGAGGGCCACGACTGCTTTCTTCATCTCAATCATCTCCTGGCTTCGAGTGGTGTTTAGAGTTTAACCCAGCAGGTCTTCTGCACAATAGGAGGCGCGGGGAACACATCTGGTTACATCCGGCGTTGAAAAATTCTTCACCGGATGATACCGTCCAGATTCTCCATGATGCGGAATCGACTCGAATATGCGCCGGTCTGGCTGCTGGCCAGGTCGGTTGGCGCGCTGCCGCGGCCAGTGGCCCGCGCCATGTGCGCATGCATAGGACTGCTGGCCTATGCGGTGTATCCCAGGCTGCGCCGGGTTGGGATGCGCAATCTGGAGATCGCCTTTCCGGGCAAGACCGGCCGGGAGAGAAGAAAAATCCTGCGCCAGGTGTACATCAACATCGGAAGACAGATGGCCGAGTTCTGCCTGCTTCCACGTTACACGCCCGAAAATATTTCGCAGGTCGCCATCTACGATGGTTTTGAAAACTTCGCGGAGGCCAATTCCCGCGGCAAAGGCGTCATCTTTCTTACCGCCCATCTGGGTGGATGGGAAATCGGATCGTTCTTCCACTCGATTCAGGGACATCCGTTGAATATCGTAATCCGGCCGCTCGATAATCCCTATCTGAACGCCATGGTCGACGCCTATCGCACGCGCTACGGCAACAAGACATTTCCCAAGCAGGATTTCGCCCGTGGCCTGCTCGCCGCTCTAAAGCGCGGCGAGACCGTTGGAGTCCTGATGGATACGAACATGACCCCGCCGCAGGGCGCCTTTGTGGATTTCTTCGGCGTCCCGGCATGCACCGCAACGGGGGTGGCGCGGGTGGCGGCGCACAGCGGCGCGGCCGTGGTCCCGGCTTTTACCATCTGGGACAAGGAACTGAGGAAATACCGGATCCGTTTTGATCCAGCGTTGAAGCTGATCGACACCGGCGACAGGGAAGCCGATGCCGTCACCAATACGGCGGCGTTCAACCGGGTGATTGAGGGCTATGTGAGGCGGTATACGGAGCAGTGGCTGTGGGTACACCGCCGCTGGAAGACGCGCCCTGAGGGCGGGAAGCCGTTGTATTGACCGCTCATCCGGCCGGCGGCGCGCCAGCTTTGTCCCGGTTGAACAGGACTTCCAGGTCTCCGAAGAACGCCAGCATGGCGACCACGAACGACCCTGCCAGGCCGCTAAAGAACATGATTTCGAGAATCCGGACAAGAAAACGCATCAGCATTGTTTGAATTCACTGTCAATCAACGCTAAGGCATTTGCTCATAAAGAAGTCGTAAAGATTCCGGTAAGAAAGAGTAAAGAGGAAGACGTCTACTGCGGGTCGAAGCGGTAGCCGATCCAAGGCTCGGTTTTGATATATCTGGGCGCGCTGGGATTGGCCTCCAGCTTTTTCCTGAGGTTGCCGACAAAGACCCGGAGGTATTCCGGCTGTTCGGCGCTGCCACTGCCCCAAACGGCGGAAAGAATGGCGCGATGCGTCAGCACCTTCCCACGGTTGGCCAGAAAGTACTGGATCAGGTCATATTCCTTGGGGGTCAGATGGATGGGTTTGCCACATACTTCGACCAGCCGCTGGCGAGGATCGATTCTGAAATCTCCGGCTTCAAAGGGATCGTCCTTATGCACTGGCGCGGAGGTGCGCCGCAGAAGCGCGCGAATCCGCGCCGTGAGCTCGGCCATTCCGAACGGTTTCGAAACGTAGTCATCGGCGCCCAGGTCCAGGGCCTTCACCTTGGTGGTCTCATCTTCGCGCACGGAAAGGACGAGGACCGGGACTTCCGATATCTGGCGAATGCGGGCGCACAGATCGAGGCCATCGAGGCCGGGCATGGACAAATCGGTAATGACCAGGTCGGGCAGCCATGAGCGAAAGGATTCCAGTCCCGAGCGTCCGTCGCCGGCGATGCGCACCTGAAACCCAGCGGATTCGAGTCCACGGCGCAGGACGCGGGTGATTTGCGCTTCGTCATCCACCACCAGGATTTTCACGGGCGCTTCGCTCACTTTGACCCTCCGGCCGGAACCTGAAAATTGATGGCCGCGCCTTTGCCGTTCAGGCCTTCTTCAATCCAGATGTTTCCTCCGTGCGCCTGCACGATGCCGCGGGCAATCGCCAGGCCGACGCCGAATCCCGGCTGGGCGCCATCTCTGAAGAACTTCTGAAACACCAGCGGCCGCAGATGGGGCGGGATTCCAGGCCCCTCATCGGCGACGCAGAAGCGGATGAAATCTCCATCGTCCCGCCTTACCGACACTTCGATCCCGGTCCCTGCGCCGGAGTATTTCGCCGCATTTTCCAGCAGAGAAAAAATCACCTGAGAGATCAGGCGTGGATCGACCCGCAGAGGAGGCACGCCGGCATCAATGGACACTTTGACCTTGTGCCCGGCCAGCAGGGGTTCGGCCCGCAGCAGAGCGTCTTCGACGATGGCATCAGCCGAAACGTTGTTCTTCAGGGCGATATGTCCGGTTTCAAGCTGGGCCAGGTCCATCATTCCCTGGATGAAATGATTGAGCCGGTCGGCTTCCTGCTCGATCACTTCAAAAAGCTCTTCCTGGGCTTCACCGGGGACCGGCTTCTCGCGGACCGTGCTGATGGCCGCCTTAATCGACGTGAGCGGCGTGCGCAGATCGTGGGTGATGGCGTCGAGCAGGGCGGTCTTCAGTTGCTCGCTCTTGCGTAGCGTTTCGGCCTCCGCGGCCTGGGCCGAAGCGCGCTGGAAATCGTCCTGCACGCGTTCCAGTTGCTTCTGCTGGACTTCGGTCTGAATCACGCGCTTTTCCAGCCGGGAAGAAAGCTGGCCGACCAGCACGGCCGTGGCCACAAAGACAAGAAACGCGACCAGATCTTCCGGACGGCTGATCCACAGCGTATAAAACGGCCCGATAAAGAAATAATTGAAAGAAAGTCCGGCCAGGATAGAGCCGTAAAGGGCCGGCCCGCGTCCGGCGAAAACCGCGACCAGGACCACCCAGAGCACCAGGGCCAGGGCGATGGCAGTCTGATTAAGGTGCGACCGAAGCGATTCCAGAACGGCAACCAGCAAAGTCAGGGCGGCGGTTGCCATCAGATAGCGGCCGGCGGCGCGCGAGTTCCATTTCACAGTGTCTTCATTGTAGGGCATCGGTAACCAGCATGAGACAATACAGGCATGGCAATCGTAGTTATCGGCGGACATTCCCGCAGCGTAGGGAAGACCAGCGTGGTCGCGGGCCTGATTTCCGCCCTGCCGGAATTCAACTGGACGGCCATGAAAATCACCCAGTACGGCCACGGTATCTGTTCCGCAAACGGCGAGCCATGCGACTGCGTGACCGACGACCACACCCGGGCGATCACCGAAGAGCACGACCGCAGCGGCAAGACCGACACCTCGCGCTTTCTGGTGGCCGGCGCGGCACGCTCGATCTGGGTGCGCACCCGCCAGGGAATGCTGGCGGAAGCCATGCCCGACATCCGCAGGAAAATCGCGGGCGCGCAGAACATGATCATCGAGTCCAACAGCGTCATCCGCTACCTGCGTCCCGATGTCTATCTCACGGTGCTGGATTCGGAGAACCCCGATTTCAAGGAGTCGGCCCTGGAGTTCCTGGACCGCGCCGATGGCGTGATTCTGCATAAGACCGTCGCCATTCCCCAATGGAATGCGATTTCTCTGAAGCCGGTGGCGCGCAGGCGGTTCTTCGTGGTCCAGCCGCCGGTTTATGTGAATGAGGAAATCGTGGAGTTCGTCAAAGAGCGCATCACTTCACCGCGCCGGGTGTGATTTGCTTATTGACCGGTAACGGTTTTCCACTCACAGAAAAGGGAGACACGGAGATACCGGCGTCCTGGTCAGGACTTTATTTGTGCCGTAATCAATATGCCCCGGCCTCTACTTGCCAGACTCGTTTTTCGGAGACTTCCTGTTCAATGTGTCAAGAAGCATCTTCGCCGAGGCGGGCGGGGGAATCGTGCTATTGATCACTATTTCTTTCGCGTTGGTTCCTTTGCCGTAAAGCTTCTCGTTGGCATCGTTATCAGGACGCAGGGTTGAACCTTCCAGAGACACCCCGGCGAACAATCCTCGCGCGCGCGAATACGACAGGATTTCCGCCTGCATGGCGACATCCGTGGAGGCTGCCGCGGTGCGGCCCTTCGGTCCGGCCGCAGCCGCCAGATCGGCGCCGAGCTTGACCTTGCTGCTGAGAATGGAATCAGCTCCGCACGGATTCATCACCAGCAGGACAAAGTCGGTCGCCTGGCCGCCTAACTGCAAGCCGAAACTTCCGCCTTCGAGCGCCATCATGGAAGGCGCGCTCCAGTGCCCCGTGAAATCCTTGCCGCCACGGCAGGTCATCACGCCACGGCCATAGCTGCCACCGAACCCAAGCGCGAATTTCTTGACCGACGGCAGAATGATGACGCATTCCGCCTTGTCCAGAAGGTCTTGCGGTATATCGTCGGGGACATTGAGGATCTCGCCTATGACTGTCCCGGAATTCTCGATGCGCTTGTTTTCGTCTTTCTGGGCGGCCGCGGGCAGGCCAGCCAGCACGACCACCACCATGAACAATAAGATTCTTTTCATCGAAATGCTCCTTTCGACTCTTCCATCGTGTAACCTCTCTGCGCCATCGTCGGTGACATTCATCACTCGCATAAGTGACCGCCGGGGATTCGAGGCAGCGGCCTGGAGGCATGGTGAAGGCACGGCGTGGCAGAGCCACAAGCAAAACCATTTAGCCGCGGTCAGGAACAGTTCAGAATTGCCTGTAAGGATTCGTGTTCATCCGCGCGCATTTGCGCGAATCGCTTTATTTCGGGCCGGTGACCGGCGGCATGGGGCGTTCGCGCTTGCCGTCTTCCGGCTTGCCGCGGATGGGGTCAGTGCCGGGTTCACGCAGCAGGACCGAGGCTTTGGGTGAGGGGCCGCTGGCGATGCGTTTCAGGTTCTTGAGAAGGTCTTCTTTGTCGAGGTTGTAATCGCGGGCCAGCCGTGTGAGGGCAAGCGTAACGATGTCAGAGTGATGGATGTCGTCGGTGCCCGGATACCGCTTGAGATCAAGCCACAATTTATGCACCAACCGCACGTCCTCGGCTTTCATCGTGGGCGTGTGCGGGCCGATGCGGTAGGTATCCACCGTACCTTCGGGCCGCACCACCTGAAACACAAACTGCCGCTTAGGTTCGGGCATGGCTTCCCACGCCTGGCCGACACGGAAGCCCTGTTCTTCGCTGGTCAGTTTGCTGGAAAGTCCGGACACCACCGCGGAGGATTCCAGCGAGTTGGCGGTCTGCACGATGGCCGAAAAGACGTCTCTGGCCGGGACCACCAGAAGAGAGACTTTCTTGCCGTAGCTTTCAGCAATGGAGACGGCCTTGGTGAAGAGGGTCTGCTCGTAATCGCTGAAAATCTGGTCCAGAGAGCTGTCGTATTCGTTTGGCCCATAGCTGGTGAGCCGGGCTTCCATCACGACGATGTCCTGGTCGGCGGTGTCAGTAGTCGCAAGCGCCCAGCGCAAATGGTCCATCGTGTTGAAATCGCGCACGGTGACCAGCACGTTTCCGGCGCGCGTCTCGACCGATTCCCGCCCAATCACATCGCTCTGTTCGAGCTGGAAGTGCTCTTTCATCTGCTTGCCGGCGAAAGTCGACTTTCGCCGGTTGACCTGCTCTGAGAGGACAAAAACCACGAAGAAGCCGCCGGCAAAGACAATTCCGGCGACGGTCGCGATTCTCTTTGTGAAGAGATTGACGATCGCGGTGGAAAGCAGAACCAGATGGACCGACAGCAGGCCCAGGGGAATCTCGATCCCGCCGATGCGCACGTTAGGAGGCACACGCCATCCGCGCTCGCCCTTGAACTTGAATCGCAGCACCAGCATGGCCAGCGAATTGAAGGTGAAGCTCCAGATCACGCCGAACGCATAAGCTTCGCCCAGCACATAAACATCGCCTTTGCTGGCGAGAATGGTGAGCAGTTGCATGCCCACCACCATGTTGAGGATGCGGTAACTGGTGCCGAACCTCCTGTGCGGGCGCCGGAACCAGTCGGTCAGGACACCGTCTTCCGCCACCCTGTTCAGAACCCCGTTGGACCCGATGATGGAAGTATTAATCGCGCCGGAGAGGATCAGGAACCCCACGATGACCACGAAGACCCTGAAACCGACACGCAACACCTGCGGGCCGGCCATGTACATGGCCATGCCGCTGATCAGGTTATCTTTGTAAAGAGGAACGCGGACGCTGTCGGGAATGATCATGACCGCCAGCAGAGAGCCGATGCCGGTGAAGACAAAGCTGAAAATCGCAATGATCAGCGCCGCGCGTTTCAGGTTGCGCAGTTTGGGGCTGGCGATTTCCCGGTTGACCTGGGCCAGCGATTCCTCGCCGCTCATGGCCAGCACCGAATGCCCGAAAGCGATCATAATGCCGAAGAACCCGAAGGCCCTGGCCAGGTCGGTGTTTTTCAGGAACCCGAGAGCGTCGTCGCTGAAGTGCAGGTTTTGCGGCAAAGGCAACGGAGGCAGCACAGCGCCCCGTTTGGCAATGGTGATGACCGACCACGCCAGCAGAATCACGACCATCACGGTCGTGATCTTCATGACGCGCAGGGCCTTGTCGCTGGATTCCTCGATGCCCTTTATGTTCTGCCACCAGTAATAGAGGGTGACGATCACGGCGAATCCGGCGGCTGTGTGGTTCTCATTGATGTGGGGCGTGCCTTCGAACATCGCATGCATGGCGCGAGGGACCCATCCGTGGGCTTCGGCCACGATAAACAGCTCGTTAATCAATCCCGCGATGTACTGGCCGGCCGAGACGCCGGAGATCGGCCCGGTCAGGATGTAGTCGAACATCAGGGCGGACACGCTGAACTTCGCCAGGGTGCCGCCAAGCGCCTCTTTGACCACCCGGTAGACGCCGCCGCGCGTGTACATCGAGCAGCTTTCGATATAGACCGAGCGAACGGCGAAGGCGAACAGCATCACGCCGAGAATGAACCAGGGGGCGGATTTGCCCACCGCCTGTTCGGCGATGCCGCCCGCGTAGAATGCCGAGGAGCCCAGATCGTTCAGGACGATGGCGGCAGCGCGCCAATAGGAGATGAATGTGAGCATGACCGAGGTCGCGACTACGATGCGAACCCGGTTGACAGCCTGCGAATTCAGTGGGGTTTCCGGCATTTCTCAGAGGCAGCAAAAAACCACTATGAACATGCGTCCGTCCTTCCGGAGCGTGTTCCAGTGGTCACTCGCAAATCCTGCATCAGCTTTTCACGAACCAGAACTCGTTGGTCCGGTGGAGTCTTTCTCCGCAATGCTCTGCGCTGTCCTGAGGGCGGTCACAATGATGACCGGAATAGCGCCAATCAGGCCGGCCAAAAACAGGTACTTGAAAGCGGGAAGAAAATAATGGACAACGAAATTCACGGAGTTATTGTAGTCCACGAAGTGCAAGGAATCAAAGAGCCGGGGTGTTAGAATCCCGGCGTGCTGAAAATTCCTGCCAGAGCATGGATTCTGGCCCTGTTCTCGGGTGTGCTCCAGGTCCTGGTTTTTCCCAGGGCGTCGGCCGGCTGGCTCTGCTGGGCTGCGATTACGCCTTTGCTTTATGCGCTGCTGCGTGGCCATGGGGGGAAAGCGGAGCTGATCGACTCCGAAGGCCGCTCTCTCCGTCCGTTCACCCTGCGCCAGGGATTTGTGATTGGCTGGGTCAGTGGCGTTCTCTGGTGGTTCGGCACCTGCTACTGGGTCTACCCGGTCTTTCACAGTTATGGCCAGTTGCCAGCGGCTGCCGCGGCGATGGTGACCGTCATTTTCGGCACAATTCTGGGGATGCACCACGGGTTTTTCGGCCTGCTGGTGGTCATGATGGCCCGGCGCGCGACCTCGGGAAACCGGCGTCCGCTTTTCACCGCGCCGTTCTTCTGGGTGGCGATCGAGCTCTTTCGAGACCGCGTTATCGGCTGCCCGTGGAACCCGCTGGGCAACGCCCAGGTAAGCAATATCCCGTTTGCCCGCATCGCCAGCGTCACGGGCGTGTACGGGCTCTCGTTTGCAATCATGCTGGTGAACTGCGCGTTGACTTCCGCGCTGCTGCTGCGGGGCGCCCGGCGCAGGAACCTGCTGATCTCCGCGTTGGCGGCCGCCATTGCGCTGCAACTGGGCGTGCTGACATCGCCGGCCCCGGACACGCCCACCAGGGAAGCGGTGCTGGCGCAGCCCGATATCCCCGTGCCGGATACGGAGTGGACCGCGGCGGAATACGATCACATCATCTCCGAGCTGGCGCAATCCTCGGTGCGGGCCGCGCATACGGCGGGCCCGGGAGGCCCGGCCCTGATTATCTGGCCGGAATCGCCGGCGCCGTTTTACAGTAACGACCCGAAATTCCTGCACTGGCTGACCGCCATCGCCCAGGATACGCATGCCGGCCTGATCGTGGGGAGCGTTGGCCTGATGGTGAAACCCGGAGGCGAGCGGCTGCCCCTGAACTCGGCGCTTGTGGTGGCGCCGCAGGGCAATGTGCTCGGTTCCTATGACAAGATCCATCTGGTGCCCTTTGGCGAATATGTGCCTTTCAAGGACCTTCTGTTTTTCGCGAAGAAGCTGACGCGCGAGGTGGGCGAGTTCGGGCGCGGCACCGAGCGCAAGGTTTTCGACCTGAACGGCATCCGCACCGGGATCTTTATCTGCTACGAGTCGGTCTTTCCCGACGAAGTGCGGCAGTTCGCCGCCGGCGGGGCGGAACTGCTGGTGAATATCACCAACGACGGCTGGTACGGCGATACCAGCGCGCCCTGGCAGCACCTGGAAATGGCGCGCATGCGGGCCATCGAAAACGACCGCTGGCTGCTGGTCGCCACGAATACCGGAATCACGGTTTCCATCGATCCTTTCGGGCGGGTAGTGAAGAAGGCCCAACGCGACGTGAAGACCGCGATCGTGGTCCCCTTCGGAACGCGCTCGGAAACTACCTTCTATACACGCTACGGCGACCTGTTCGCATGGTTGTGTGTGATAATCTCTATAGCAGCAGTATTCCTGCGCATTCGAATCTCCGCGCGGACCATGATTGAGGCCCGCCCAGCATAAACGGAAAGTATGGTTGAAGAACTGGAACGCGAATATACCCCGGTCCGGGCCAAAGTCCAGGACCTGCGGAGCTATCTTTGACGCCGCCTCGCTGCGGGAACAACTCGCTGAAATCGAGAAGAAGATAGCCTCGGACCCAAATCTGTGGTCCGATCAGGAAAAATCACAGCAGATCATGCGCGAGCGCAAGCGCCTCGACGACGCCCTGTCGACGGAAAGCGACCTGGCCCGGCGCAGCGACGACGTGGCCACGCTTTTTGAACTCGCGCGCGAAGGCGAACCTGTCATCGACGACCTGCGCAAGGAAATCGGCGACCTGCGCGACGTGGCCGAGAAGCTGGAAACCCAGACGCTGCTTTCCGGCGAGCACGACTTTCGAAACGCGATCGTCACGATTCATCCCGGCGCCGGCGGCACCGAGTCCCAGGACTGGGCGGAAATGCTGCTGCGCATGTATCTGCGCTGGGCCGAACGCCAGGGCTTCCAGACCGAAATCAACGAATACCAGGCGGCGGAAGAGGCGGGACTGAAATCCGCGACCTTTACCGTCATGGGCGACTACGCCTATGGTCTGCTGACCAGCGAAATCGGCGTGCCCCGGCTGGTGCGCATCTCTCCTTTCGATCAGGCCAAACGCCGGCACACGTCGTTCGCCAGCGTCTTTGTTTCACCGGAAATCGACGATTCCATCCAGATCGAAATCAAGCCCGAAGAACTCAGGATCGATACCTACCGCTCAGGCGGCAAGGGCGGGCAGCACGTGAACACCACCGACTCCGCGGTGCGCATTACGCATTTTCCCACCGGCATTGTCGTGGCCTGCCAGAACGAACGGTCTCAGCACAAGAACCGGGAGCGCGCCATGAAGATCCTGCGTTCCAAGCTGTACGAACATGAACTCGAAAAGAAGCGCGAAGTCAGCAAGAAGCTGGAAGACAGCAAACTGGATAT
>OBLQ010001071.1_pt1 | contig 10353 bp, 6 predicted proteins | sample 1519881 | NCBI WGS metagenome assembly OBLQ01 (sample SAMN01911456, study PRJEB22533) | soil metagenome | biome: Soil | place: Malaysia | collected 2012-04-30 | depth DG_metagenome m | reverse complement strand
GCCCTACATCAAAGCGGACAAGGACTTCTCGCTCGATGACTACTTTTCCAACGTCGTGGACATCACTCGGCGCGGTGGCGCGGTGTACGGCATCCCCGTGGGCTTCACGCCGATGGTGCTCTATTACAACAAGGATCTCTTCGACGCGGCAGGAGTGCCCTACCCCGACGGGACGTGGACCTACGCACAGTTCCTTGACGCTGCGAAGAAACTGACCAAAGGCGACGTGTACGGCTTCGAGTTCAGCAACTGGATGGCGATGTGGATTCTGTTCCTTTGGAACAACGGCGGCGACGTGCTTTCGCCCGACGGCACGCGTGCGACCGGCTACCTTGATTCTCAGCAGAATGTCGACGCCGTGCAGTTCATCGACGACATGGTGAACAAGTACCACGTCGCGCCGACACAGTCGCAGACCGCGGCGCTGGGCGTCAACCTCTTTGCGACCGGCAAGGCAGCCATGAAGATCGTCGGCCACTGGGAGATGGTCGACTACGCCAAACCCGCCTCACAGATCAAGATCGACCGCATCGGCGTCTGCGCTCCTCCCTCCAACCTCGCCAAGCCGGTGACCGTGATGTACGAGAGCGGCCTCGCGATCATGAAGAATTGCAAACACCCCGACCTCGCGTGGAGACTCATCAAATACCTGTGCGGCTACAAAGTGCAGCACGTCTACAACGCGACAGGGATCGAGGTGTGCGGGCTGAAGCAGGTGGCAGCCGAAGCCGGGGGTAGCGTTGCAGCAGAGCCCTCCGAGATCAACCGCGTCGTCCCTCCCCTCCTTGAGCAGGACTTCGTCAGCATCGTCCCGAGCGCCCGCCCGCCGTGGGGTGCGAAGGTCGAGCGGTTCAACCTGGTCGAGCCGATCATGCAGAAGATGATGGATCGCGTGCTGTACCAGGACGTTTCGCCGAAGGTGGCGCTGCACGACGCCGCAGAGGAGATCGACGTCGAAATGACCAAGCCGTAGGAGCCGGGTTGGTCGCCCGCACTTCTGCCGGACTCGGCTTGGGACGGGAACCCCCGATGAATCCTCGCCTATAGGTACGATCAAGCCTCATGACAACCGTCGCCCTCGTCGCGGCCTTAGTCGCCCTCCCTGCGCAGCAGCCCGCTTCGTTCAAGAACATCCAGATCGCCCCGCTTGACGGGAGTCGTTCCGCGTTCGAGCCCAGCATCACTGTGAACAAGAAAGACCCGGCCAACGTCGTCGGAGGGGCGTGCATGAACTCCGCTTCTTACACGACCGACGGCGGCAAGACCTGGGGCGAGACGCTGCTCCAGTCGCAGTACGGCGTCTACGGCGACCCTGCGCTGACCTCGGACAGCGACGGCAACCTCTACTACGTCCATCTGGCTGCCGGAAAGGAGCGCGACCACTGGCTCGACCGCATCGTCTGCCAAAAATCGACCGACGGCGGCAAGACCTGGTCCGACGGCGCGTCGATCGGCTACAACCACCCGGCCGACCAGGACAAGGCCTGGCCCGTCACCGACCCGACCAAACCGTACGTGTACGTCACCTGGACGCAGTTCGACAAGTACGCCTCGCGCAAGCCGGAGGACAAGTCGAACATCATGTTCAGCGCGTCGATGGACGGTGGTGAGACGTTCAGCAGACAGGTGCGGATAAATGAGTTTTCTGGCGACTGCCTCGACGGTGACAACACCACCGAGGGCGCAGTGCCGGCAGTAGATAAGAAGGGACGCATCTTCGTCGCGTGGGCCTGGGGCCCGTCGATCTGGTTTGACCGCTCGTACGACGGCGGCAAGACCTGGCTCGACCACGACATCGAGGTGACTCCGATCGTCGGCGGGTGGGACATGGACATTCCAGGTGTCGGCCGCGCGAACGGGATGCCGGTCCTTGTCTGCGACAACAGCGACGGCCCCAACGCCGGAACCCTGTACATCCTGTGGGCCGACCAGCGCTTCGGTGAGAGCGACACCGACGTCTTTATCGTGAGTTCTAAGGACCAAGGCTCGACCTGGTCCAAACCGAAGCGAGTCAACGGCGACGGCGCGGGCAAACAGCAGTTCTTCCCTTGGCTCGCCATCGACGACACGACCGGCTATCTGTACGCGGTGTACTACGACCGCCGCGCCTATGACGACAGTCGCACCGACCTCTATGTCGCGTACTCGACCGACGGCGCCAAGACGTTCGGCGAGAAGAAGATCAGCGAAAGCCCGTTTACACCGACGCGCAACGCGTTCTTCGGTGACTACAACAACATCTCCGCGCACGCCGGAGTGATCGCGCCGATCTGGACGCGCATGGACGACCGCAAGACCACCGTGTGGACCGCGATCCTCAAGCAGGCCGACCTCATCGGTTCGCGCTAGACCAGGTCCCCTATGTAGTCGCGACCTTTAGGTCGCGGCTGGCTGCGCAGGCTAAAGCCTGCGGCTACATACGGCGCCGACTCCGACTTCCTCGCTTCGAACGCCTTCGGGGCGGGTGTCAGTCCTCTGACACCGCGCTGTGCCGCAGGTGCAGCACCCTCGGCGCGATTTTTTGCAGGTGCTGACTGAGCGGCGCCCTCGACGCCCGCCTAGCGGTGGTCGCGCGGGTCTTTGACCACGCGGAACGCCTGCGTAAACTCCCTGCCGTCCACGTTCAACGTGACCGTGTAGTCGCCGGGGGTGACACCAGGGCCACGACCGCCGAATCCCCACACAAAGCGGTGCCCTCCGGGATCGGTCGATAGCACGAGCGGCGGTTTCACCCAGAGAGGCGCGATGTTGAGCCGCGAAAGGTCGGGCGGTGCGGGCTTGTCGTCGCTGGAGTACGTATGAACGACGTTCCCCGAGGCGTCCTTGACAGTCAGCGTCACCGTCTTTGCCTGCTCACCGAGGAAGTAGTCGAAGACCGCGCCGTTGGGCGGGTTCTGCGCCTGCGGATCTTCGATGGGCAGCGGCGTGCCATCGTCAAAGCCTGGCCCTCGCACAAACGCCACCGCGTCGGCCGGCTTGAAGAGCGTGTCGCCCCTCATCTGGTGCGTCGCCTGCCTCAGCACCGATGCGTCGTCAAGGATCCAGATCGCGCGACCGTGCGTTCCAATGACGATGTCGTCCTCGGCAAAGACGATATCGCGGACTGAAGTGTGCGGCAGGTTGAGTTGCAACGGCTGCCAGTGGTCGCCCTCGTCGAACGAGACGAAGACGCCCCAGTCCGTCCCAGCGTAGAGCAGGCCCTTGCGATAGGGGTCTTCGCGCACGACGTTGACGAACTCGCCCGGAGGCAGTCCGTTCGTGATCGGAGCCCACGACTTGCCGCCGTCGTGCGTGCGATAGATATATGGAGTGTTGTCGTCGAGTCTGTGCCGATCAATCGCCGCGTAAGCGGTCTCCGTGTTGAAGTGCGAGGCGTCGATCACGCCGACTTTGCTCCACGGCGTCAGTTGGGGCGGCGTGACGTTTTCCCAGTGTGCACCGTCGTCACGGGTCAGCCAGATCAGGCCGTCGTCGGTTCCCGCCCAGAGCATGCCGTTTGCGAGCGGCGAAGGCGCGAGCCAGTAGACCACGCCGCGCCGAGGCGCGCCGTTGCTGTCGGCCGCCGTCGTCGGGTCGAGGTTGGGCGGCACGGTGTTGGTCTCGCGCGTGAGGTCGGGGCTGATGATCTGCCACGTCTCGCCACTGTCACCGCTGCGGAACACCTTTTGGCGGCTCGCGTAGAAGACCTTCGGGTCGGTCGGCGAGGCCGCGATGGGAACGGTCCAAGTCTTGCGCCATGGGTCGTTCTTGTCCGCCGCGGGCAATTGTCCTGACATGTGCCAACCGTCTATCAGGCGTTCGATCGTGCCTCCGTCGTCGATGAGCGTTCCCGGGTGGAGTCTGTCCACGGCGACCGTGCCGCTCTCGCCGCCGACGTTCATCGGCCGCCACTCGCGGCTGTTGATGACGTCGTGGTTGCTGCGGCTAAGGACGGCCATCGCGCCGGAGTCCTGCTGCGCGCCGTACACCCAATAGGGGAACTGCTCGTCGGCGATCACGTGATAGAACTGGCCCGTGGGCTGGTTGCGCCACGTGCTCCACGTAGTTCCGCGGTCGACGCTGACGACGGTGCCCTGGTCGCCCGCGACGATCATCCTCCTGGTCTCGGTCGGATTGATCCAAAGCGTGTGGTAGTCGTCGCCGCCGGGCGAGCCCTTGATCGGCACGAACGTCTTGCCTCCGTCGGTCGAGCGATACATCGCGGTATTCATCACATAGACGGTGTTGGGATCCTGTGGGTCGGCCGTGATCCCACCGAAGTACCAGCCCCTTCCCCAAAGCCTCGCATCACCCGTCGTCTGCGTCCAATTCTCGCCTCGGTCGTCGGAGACGTACACACCGCCACCCTTCTCCGCGTTCGTGTCGATCACAGCGTAGACCCGATCGGCTGTCGCAAACGAGACGCCGATGCGCCCCACGAAGTCCGGCAGGCCGTGGCCCTTGATCTCGCGCCAGGTCGCGCCACCGTCGGTGGTCTTGTACAGTCCGCTGCCAGGGCCGTTGCTGGGCGGGTAGACGCTCCAGGGAGGCCTGCGCGTCTGCCACATGCTCGCAAGGAGCGTGCTCGAGTCTGCAGGATCCATCGCCAAGTCGATTGCGCCGGTGTTCTCGTCCTTATAAAGCGACTTCGTCCACGTCTTGCCGCCGTGAAGACGCCGCGCTGCTGGTTCGGGCCGTACTGGTGTCCGAGCGCCGCGACGTAGACCGTGTCCCGGCTGTGAGGATCGACGACGACGTCACCGATCTGGCGCGTGTCCGTGAGGCCGATGTGCGTCCACGTCTTGCCACCGTCGGTGCTCTTGTACATCCCGTCGCCCTGCTGGATCGCGCTGCGCATGCATGCCTCGCCCGTGCCGACGTAGATCCTGCTCGGATCGGACCACGCGACCGCGATCGCACCGATCGAGGTCGTATGCATGTCGTCGAAGATCGGCGTCCAAGTGTGGCCGGAGTTCTCCGTCACCCACACCCCACCTCCGACCGCGCCGAAGTAGTACTTGTCGACGTTGTCGGGCACGCCCGTGCACGCCAGACAGCGACCGGCCCGGAACGGCCCGATCAGCCGGTAGCTCAGGCCGGTGAACAGGTTGGGGTCGTACGTCTGGGCGCTGGCTATGGTCGCTGCGGCGATGGCCAGGACAGTGAAAACTGTGCGCGGCGTGAGCATGCCAGCAAGCATATCCGAACACGCCGATTCAAGAGACCAACGGACACACCCTCACCTTTCCCTCCCTTCAAAGGGGAGGAAAGGGTGAGCGATGGCCCGGCCTACGACTACTGACCGAGCGCCTGGTCTGCGGCCCTCTTGATCCGTCCTCGGCGGTCGGCGATGCCCTGCGCCTTCTTGAAGACGTCGGCGTTTCCTTCCTTGTCCCAAGCGGCAAGGGCGTTGATCGCGTTGACCACGACTTGAATCGGCGCCTTGTCGTTGATTAGCGAGCGAAGTTTCTGCGTCGTCGCCGCATCCGCCGGAAGCATCCCGAGCGCGCTGACCGCCTGTGCCTCGCGGGTCATGTTCGGGTTGTCGATCTGGCCGAGCCAGAAGGAGCGAAGTTCGGGCTTCTTGAGGTTCGCGAGCTTAGTGACTGAGAGGAACGCAGTCTGGCGCTCGTCCCGGTCTGCCTCGAGGGCCGAGGTGACGAGCGAGATGTTCGCGTCGGTCGGGTCGTCCAGCATCCGGTTCATCGCCTCGGTGCGGTCGGCCGGGTTCTTCGAGTCCATCAGGATAAACGGCAGTTCGTCCTTCGACCAGTGCAGATCAGGGATCTCGCGGAGGAAGTCGTGGTCAGGGTCGAGCACGACGCACGCCGGCTTCGCGTCCATCGGGATCTCGAACGTTTCCTCCTGCTTCGTGATGTGCACGGGCGCGTAGGCAAAGCCGACTCCACTCTTGGTCGCGGGGTGATAGCCAATCTTCATTTCCATGTCGTAGATCGGCGTACCGTCGCTGGTGTCCTGCGTCTGCTTGACTGTCAACTTGAGTTTGCCGTCCTCATACGTCCACGTGTAGTCGAGCACAGGGTGGCCCGGGCTCTCGATCCACTGCTTCCAAAACGGCTCGACGTTGATCCCCGTCGCCTCGATGAACGCGCGTCGCAGTTGCGCGCTCTCGACAGGCGTGTGCTGCCAGTGCTCCAGGTAGTAGTGAAGGCCCGCAAAGAAGTTCTCGTCGCCGAGTTGTCGCCGAAGCATGTGTAGGATCACGCCGCCCTTCGGGTACGTGTGCTGGTCGAACATCGCGCCAGCCTGCGAATAGAACTTGGTGCTCAGCGGCCGCTTGTAGCGATGCGCCTCCCGGAAGTAGCCCTGCGAGTTGTCCTCGACCTCCCACAGGTAGGCGTCCTCGCCACGGCTGTGCTCGAAGTAGATCATCTGCATGAACGTGGCGAAACTCTCGTTGAGGAAGACGTCGCCCCAGTCCTTGCACGTGACCGTGTCGCCAAACCACTGGTGGCCGAGTTCGTGCGAGTTGACGCTGTCCGCGCGGTAGTAGCCGTCGCGCGGTTCTGTGAGCGAGCCCTCCCCAAGCGTGGTGGCGGAGACGTTCTCCATCCCGCCGCCGAAGTCGAACATCGCGTCCTGCGCGTACTTGGGCCAAGGGTACTTGAAGCCCAGCACGCTCGAATAGAACGACAGCATGTCCTTCGTGTGGCCGTAGGTGCTGTCGATGTACTCCCCCATCCCCTTCGGCACGACATACCAGAGTTGTACGCCTTCCCAGTTGTCCTTTTTCACTTCGAACGGTCCGCCGCAGAGCGACACAAGGTAAGTCGCGTGCGGGATCGTCATCTTCCAGTCATACGTCGCGGTGCCGTTCTTCTTGTCGAAGGTCTTGCCGACGAGAAGACCGTTGCCGATCACGATCCAGTTGGCCGGGACGGTCGTCTTGGTCTCGCTGGTGGCCAGGTCGTTCGGGTAGTCCCACGTTGGCACCCACTGGCTGTTGGACTCGGTCTCGCCCTGCGTCCAAAAGCCGACGCGGACGTCGTCGGGCACGTTCAGCGTCGCGAACCTGCGCCTTCGGCTGCTCGTGCTTGCGCTCAGAGGCTCGACCCAGTGCCATCCCCCGCCCTGTCCGCCGCCGCTGAACCCGCTGCCTTGCGCGTTGACCGACTCGTATGAAAAACCGACGTCGAGTTTGTCGCCCTTCTTGAGCCCTGCCGCCTTGACGAACAGGTAGTTTCCGTCGCGGCGGAAGGTCGCAGACTTGCCGTTCACCGTCGCAGAGTTGATCTGTAGCGTGGCGCCAGCCATGAACCGCAGTTCACTGATTCCGTCGCGCAGCATGACGACCGTATTGACCGCGTGACCCTTGATCGTGCGGTGCGGATAGTCGACGCTGGTCTCGACGTACAGGTTCTGGAGGTCGAACTGTCTGTCTGGCGCATAGTGGAGCGTCGCTGCGGGTGCTGAGAACGGGTTGCCTTGCGGCTGGCCGCGCTGTGCTTGGGCGACGCCCGAGAGGGCGAGGAGGACGATGAGAAGCCGGGGTTTCATTTTCGTATCAGGAACGCTACCTGATCCCGGCGCTGGACTACAGGGTTGCCGCGAGTTGTCGGATCGATCCCAGGTGGAACGCGGCGTGCGCGAGTTGGGCGAGCGCGTAAGTGCGGCTCTCGTCGTCGAGGTTTTCAAAGCCGGTCTTCATCGCACCGTGCAGTTCTGTGAACTGGTCTTTGAGGTCTTTCCTGATCGCGTCCCACTGGTCCTTTGTAACTTCTTGTACAGTCCAACTCCCCTCCCAGTCCGGCACCACCTCTTCCCCTCGGTTCAACTTGTTCATCAGCGAGACGTAATAGGCCGTGTGCCGCGCGTGCGCGGCGACGCTGTTCGTCTTCTCCGTCCTATGTGACGCCTGCTCTGCTGTTAGGCCATTGAGGATCGGGATCAGCGCCTCCTTTCCTTGGACGTAATAGGTGCCGTTCGCCCCTGGTGCGACGCCCTCGAACGTCTCCCGAAAAAGTTCGAGCCACGATTCTTTCCAGTCCATTCGCGCCATTGTACGCAACTGAGCATCGCTGACGGGCGGCGGATTCATCGGCGGCTCCGCCAAGCACTCCGGAGGGGTGCAGGATGCTAGCCGGGGCGTCGAAGACCCTCGGTAGCCGCGCCATCCAGCACGGCCGACCCTGGAAGGGTCGCAGAACCAAGCACCCCGGAGGGGTGCAGGATGCTAGCAGGGCTGTCGAAGACCCCCGGTAGCCGGGCCACCCGCGCAGGCCGACTCATTCAAAGAAGCGCGGGTCGTATTCAATCCCGCACTCTTCCAACAAACGCCGCAGTTCCTCCGCAGAAGACTCGCGCTTGTGGCGCTCTTCCTGGTTCAAGATGTACGCCACGGTCGCATCGCGCTCGCGACGCCCGACAGAGATCGCCGCGTAGCCGTCCTGCCACGGAATGCGGGCGCCTTTTTCGTGCGACCACTTCGACGTCCCCTTCTTGACCTCGCGCACGAGGTCCGAGACGTTCTGGCTCGTCTTGACCAAAGCAAGAATGTGGACGTGGTCCTGCACGCCGCCGACCGCGATCGGCGTCGCGCCGGTGGTCTTGACGATCCCGCCGATATACGCATGAACCGCCTTGTCCGTGATTACCGGGACGCGCCCCTTTGTCGCAAAGACGATGTGCACCAGAAGGTTGCTGTACGTGGAACCCACGTGGGATTCTGGCACCCCTCCAGGGTGCGTCTGAATCCTTGCACGTGATCCGGGGGTCTTCGACGCCCCGGCTAACATCTTCGACCCCTGTCGGGGTCGTCAGCGGGGCCCGGTTCGTTGTACGAGAACCTCTTTCCCTCTTTGCGCATGGCCTAGGTGACTGTGACGGGAGAGATCCTACGGAACTGGGGCAATGCAGTGGCTTGCCCCTGCCACCCGCCCGCCTGAGGTTGGTTCTGCTTATTGTTCGTCTTGGCGCCGTGCCAGGTCGCCAATGAAGAAGTCTGGATAGAGCCTGATCGCTTGTTGGGGGTGCAGCGACACATACCAGATTTGCTTGAATCCAGAGGCTTCCAATTCACTTTGACAGTCAACTGAAACGCGCAAGAGAGTTTGCGGGTCTAGTGCAACCACAAATCCGTCTAAGGCAAGGATAAGATTGGAGGTCGCACCAAACCGCACCACTTTGTTCTGAATAGACCGAAGTATCTCTGTAGCCGCCTCGCCCATGGTGTGGGAAGTCTGATACTTAACATCGTGTCTAAGCTCCCAGTGATCGCTAGGCTGAGCTCGTGTCACCTGCACAGGGATAGAAGGTTTTCCACGTCTTTCTAGCCAGACATCTGTGTCGTGATCTCTCACTTCATGTTTTCTTCCGACGAAGGGCTCCTTGTTCTCCCGCTCCATAGCCAATGCGAGCAACTGAGCAATTTCGATCTCTGATGGTTCAGATTCTAGCGGAGGGTCGCCGAGTCTGATCACCGACCGACGAACGACAGCGTGACGAGGTGGAGGCAGCATTGGCTCGCCTGCCTCGCGCCACGGTACAGGCGAAACGCTTACGGACGTGGCAAATATCCCTCTTGAACTCGAAGAGAGAGTGTTTGACACCGAGGCCATACCCCCTGATACAGGGATGTTGGCAACACTAGACATACCGTCCTTCTCACTGAAGACAAGATCGTGTGTCATTGGTGCGATCGGACGGCGCTCAGATCGCTTCCTGCGATCCTTCTTTCGATTGCTCGCTTTCCCCATAACTCTCAACTTTACTATACGACCATAGAGATTCGGCGGATTCGCCTCCATAAGCACGAAAACGGCCGCCCCGGCGGGCGGCCGCAATGGCATCCAAACGCATCCGAGACAAGAAAAGTCGTTACGCCACCTGCAGCGAAGGCGAGCCCTCGTAGTAGGAAGAGGACGTCAGCCAGCCCGAGACGTTGTTGCCGTTGCGCGCGCGGACGCGGTAGACGACCTCGCGGCCCGGAGTCTGGTTCATGTGCTTGTAGGACTTCGCGGTCACGGTGGTGACGGCCTGCCAGTCGTTGGAGCCGTCGTACGCGACCTCCAGGTCGAACTTGATCCCGTACTCGTTGCCGTTGCGCTCCCACCGGACCCAGTTGGTGCCGTCGGCAAAGAGCGTCACGGTCATGCCGCTCGGCGTGAACACCGGCTTGGTGGTCGGCGTCGTGTCGTGCACGATCAGCCCGAGGTCGGAGAGGATCTGCGGGTCGATTCCCTGCGCCTGCCACTGGTTGGACCAGCCGGCGATCGTCTCGATCGCGGCCGAATAGGCGGCGTCGCGGTTCTGCGTCGCGCCCTTGGCGGCGTTGAAGGCCGTGTCGCGGGCAGCGTAGGAGGTGTTCACCGAAGCCAACTGCCCCTGCAGAGAGGTGATGTCCGTCAGGCTCAG
>OBLQ010001070.1_pt1 | contig 10354 bp, 8 predicted proteins | sample 1519881 | NCBI WGS metagenome assembly OBLQ01 (sample SAMN01911456, study PRJEB22533) | soil metagenome | biome: Soil | place: Malaysia | collected 2012-04-30 | depth DG_metagenome m | reverse complement strand
CAACCACCTGGTGCACGAGCGTTTCCCGGGAGCGGTGACGATGGCCGAGGAATCGACCTCGTGGCCGATGGTGTCGCGCCCGACCTACGTCGGCGGCCTGGGCTTCACGATGAAGTGGAACATGGGCTGGATGAACGACACCCTGCGCTACTTCTCGCACGATCCGGTCCACCGCAGCTATCATCACCACGAGCTGACCTTCTCGATGATGTACGCCTTCACCGAGAACTTCATCCTGCCGTTCTCGCACGACGAGGTCGTGCACGGCAAGGGCTCGATGCCGAACAAGATGCCGGGGGATGACTGGCAGAAATTCGCAAATATCAGGGCACTTTACGGCTATATGTTCACGCATCCCGGCAAGAAGTTGCTGTTCATGGGGCTGGAATTCGGGCAGTGGAGCGAGTGGAAGCACGACGAGTCGCTGAACTGGGACAACAACAACTTCATGCCGCACCGCGGCCTGCAGCTGCTGACGCGCGATCTGAACACGATGTACCGCGATATCCCGGCCCTGCACGAGCAGGATTTCGACGGCCGGGGCTTCTACTGGATCGACTGCAACGATGCCGCCGATTCGGTGCTCAGCTATCTGCGCTTCGACCGCAGCGGTGGCTTCGTGGCGGTGGTACTGAACCTGACGCCGGTGCCGCGCCAGGGCTACCGCCTGGGCGTGCCGCAGGGCGGGGAATACCTGGAGGTCATGAACACCGATGCCGAGGTCTACGGCGGTTCGAACATGGGCAATGCCGGCAAGGTGGTGGCCAACGACGAACCCTGGATGGGCCAGGCGCACTCGATCTGGGTGACGCTGCCGCCGCTGTCCTGCATCGTGCTGCGTCCGGCCGGGGGATAAACGTCTGTTTTCGACCGATTACCGCTATCGGTCGTTTATGGAATAGACGGCTTTTCTCCAAACACATGGAAGGTCGTCATGTCATTCCAGATGCCTCGGTCTGTATTCAACCGTTCCAGTTCCTGCTCGTAATCAAGCTGGGCACTAGCCATCTGCTCAGCCGTCATGCTCGCCAGTGGGTGTGGATACTGGCCTGGCGCTGGTTGTCGGAGACCTGCCCAAGCCTTTTTTGCCTCCTCCAAACCGATATGGCTGCCATCCTGATCAACAATGACTTCTATATTCTTGAAACCGGTCTGCTCAAGAAGCCGATGGCATTTTTCGACAGAACCTGTCGGTTTGTTCATCAGGTAAGAGATGCCATATTTCAGCAGGATCTGTTGGGCTACTGCCCCGGTTACAAATGCGTTCTCTGAAAAGGCATGAAAGCCGACTTTTCCTTTGGGTTTAAGGCGGGACTTCCAGTGGGTTAGTGTCGAATGCAAATCCGTCATCCAGATAAATGCCGATCCGCACAGAAGCACATCGAAACTCTCGGGAGGGAATTGTAGCGCCTCGCCATCACCGATTTCGAAACGAATGTTTTTTATTGGCGCATCGGGAATTTTCGATCTTGCGATATCGATCATGCCCTCTGAGATATCGATTCCGACCAATGACCCGCGAGCCCCGAGTTTCGAGGCTGCATACATCGCAACCATGCCGGTTCCTGTAGCGATATCCAGCACTGCAGCATCAGTACCGATCCGCGCGCATTCAACAAGCTCCCGAGCTATCCGGTCGTGCCAAGCGCTATCGTCATATGCATGGCTGCGTCGGGAATAATAATCGGCGATTTCTTTCTTATACGCTTGAGCCCGAGCGTCGTTCATCATTCAAAGGATATAGCAACCTTGAATGCCCGCAATGGCTCAAAACCCAGCCATTCAACACATAGATGTCATGCTGACTGCATGTCAAACGGGATGCGAACGAATGACCGAAGCTGGCCGGGAGGGGACACCCGGCGCGTCTATTGGCGGCAGAAGATGGCTATTTGCCGAGCAGGCCCTTCAGCGCGCCGCCGACGTTGCCGCCGCCGGTCGTGCCGCCCAGGCTTTTCTGCATCTGTTGCTTGACGGCGTCGGCCGATTTGCCGAGGTATTTGTCCACGCCGATCTTCGCCACCGAGCCCTGGACATTGGCCAGCATCTTGTCGGACAGCTGCTGGGCCACCTGGGCCGCGGTCTCCCCATTGCTCTTCTTGCCGACATCGGTCATCACGATCCTCGGCAGCGTCACGCTCTGTTCCTTGTCCAGCGCGGCGATGCGCACCTTGGCCGATGAGCCCTCGACCACGATCTTGCGGATGATCATCTTCAGCTGGCTGCCCCCGGAAGAGGAGGCGCTTTCGCCGCCACCGGAGCCCACGCCGAGGTTCTTCTTGATCACATCGACATTGGACACGCCTGACTTGTTGATCTCATAGACCACCGCCGGGGCGCTGATGTCGATCTCATCGATGACGATGGGGTTGCTGTTCAGCGAGGACGTGTCGATCTTCGTGCTGATCGAGCCCAGCTTGAACAGATACGGGTCGGTGAAGCCCCCGGGGTTGGCCACGGTCAGGCCCGTGATCGTCGCCATGCCCTGTTTCAGGTCGATCTTGACCCCGTCGACGCGCACGGCCGTCTTCGTCGCCTGTGAGCCGTAGGTCTGGATCGCCGTCTTGACGATGTTGTCGAGGTTCGTCCAGACGTAGAACAATCCCGCGACGATGACCGCCAGCACGATGCCCACGCCGATCAAGAGCTTCTTCATGGCTGACCCCCCGGTGATCCGTAGATGCACTTATTTCATTGTAGGCAGTGCGGATACATCCGGCAATTTCGCCCCGGCCGGAAGTGAGGCCGGCTGCTACAGGGAATGAGCGAAGTCGGCGATGACGGCCGTGTGATCGGAGAAGCGGCGGGTGCGCTCCAGCATCGTCACCGAGCGCGCCGCGCCGGCGATGGCCGGGGTGCAGACATGGTAGTCGATGCGCCAACCGACATCCTTGTCGCGCGCCGCACCCCGGTTCGACCACCACGAATAGGCCTCGTGCTCCGGATACAGATGGCGGAACACATCCACGAAGCCCGCATCCAGCCAGCGGCCGAACCAGGCCCGCTCCTCGGGCAGAAAGCCGGAGTTCTTCTGGTTGCCGCGCCAGTTCCTGAGGTCGATGGGGCGGTGGGCGATATTGATGTCGCCGCAGACGATCAGCTCGCGCCCGGCATCCTTCAGACGCGTGATGAAGGGCAGGAAGCGCTCCAGGAAGGACATCTTCACGGCCTGGCGTTCATCGGAGCTGGACCCGGAGGGGAAATAGGCGCTGATCACCGACAGCTTGCCGAAATCGGCTTGCAGGTAGCGCCCCTCGGCATCGATGTCCGCCCAGTCGGTGCCGGAATCCAGGCCGGAGAAGCCGGTATGCACGGCATCGGGCTTTGTGCGCGTGTACAACGCCACGCCCGAGTAGCCGGGCTTCTCGGCGAAGTGGAAGTAATGGTGGTAGCCGGCGGGCCTGGCCGCCTCGGCCACCTGGTGATCGTGCGCCTTCAACTCCTGGATGCACAGGATGTCGGCATCCTGCTCCGCGAACCAGTCGAAGAAGCCCTTGTCGGCCGCCGAACGGATGCCGTTGGCGTTGAAGCTGATGATGCGCACCTATTCGTGCTGCCAGGATGCGATGACCTGAAGCAGCGACGCCTCGTCCTTCAGCTTCTCGACGTCCGTGACGAACACGCCGAGGCGCCGGCTTTTCAGGTGCTCCAGCCAGCCGGCCAGGAACTGGCGGTAGATCTCGTCCATCAGCCGCGCATCCGCCGTCGCCTCGGCACCGACGTAGCCCGAGGCGGAGGCGATCTCGCCGCGCACGGCGATGTCCAGGTTGCCGATGATGCGCGTGGTGCCGCTGTCCAGGGCGCGGAAGTTGCCGCCGAGATCGAGGTAGACGAGCCAGGGCGTGCCCGGGGTCAAATCGGCGAGGGTGGCCGTCATCTGCGCCTTGTCCGGGACCGGGGCCGGCGAGAAGCGGTGCACGACCGGATGGGCGAAGATGCCGCGCATCAGGAAATCGAACATGCCGGGGCGGCCGGCTGGCTTCAGGCCCAGGGTCTTGTCCTTCTTCAGCCGCTGGCCGGCCAGGCGCGCCGCCTCGTCCGGAGTCTCGAGCAGGGCATCGGTGGGGCGCATATCGGCGGCGAATGGGCAGGGCAGCCAGTGCTGCCGGTCCGCCTGCAGCCGCCAGGCCGCGTCGCCGCTGGCGGACAGGGCATCCATGCTGAGCCCCAGCTTCATGCCTTCGGGGCGGAATCGGGACGGATACGCTCGATCAGCGGGCGGCCGGTACGGGTGTCCAGGCGCATGCACAGCTCGCCCCGGCTCATGCGCAGCAGATCGTCGCCGATCAGGCTGCGGCGCCAGCCGTGCAGGCAGGGGATGTCCGGTTCCGTGCTGCTGCGGTGCCCGGCCCAGGAGGCGAGCTGCGACAGCTCGTCGCGGGAGGCGATCAGGTGCGGGGAGATGCGCTCCTCGTCGGCGCGCAGGCGCATCAGGGCATCCAGAAGCTCGAGGCGCACCTCGGTGCCGTCGGAAAGGCGGTCGCGCTGGGTCGGGCGCGGCCATTCGGATTTCGGGCAGTCGTGCCCCTTTTGCCAGGCGGCGATCAGCGCCTGGCCGAAGCGCTGGATCAGCCCTGGATTCAGGCCGCGCATGCGCTCCATGTCAGCCAGCGACAGATGCGGACGCCGGGCCAGCTCCACCAGCAGATCGTCGGAGATCACCCGTTTGCGCGGGATGTCCAGGCGCTTGGCCTCATGCTCCCGCCACGCGGCCAGTTCGCGCAGCGCGGCCAGCTGCTGGCCCTTCAGGCGGGTGACGCCCTTGACGCGCCAGAACATGTTCTGGCAGTCGTTGTCGTAGGTGGCGGGATCGCACAGCGTGGCCATCTCCTCCTGCACCCAGCCCAGGCGTCCGCTGGACTCGAGCTCCTGCAGCAGTGCCTGGTAGACGGGGCGCAGGTAGATCACGTCGTCGGCGGCGTAGATCAGCTGCTGCTTGGCCAGCGGCCGGTTCAGCCAGTCGCTGAATGATTCGAGCTTCGGCAGCGATGTCCTGGCCAGGCGCTGCACCAGGTTGCCGAAGCCGACCTGCTGGCCGTAGCCGAGCAGGGCCGCGGCGATCTGGGTGTCGAACAGCGGCAGCGGCAGGGCGCCGGCCTCGCGGATGATGATCTCCAGATCCTGTCTGGCGGCATGGAACACCTTGACCGAATGCGGCGACAGCAGCAGGTCCCATACCGGCCTCATATCCTTGATCGCCAGCGGATCGACCAGGTAGCAGCGCTCCCTGTCGGCGATCTGCAGCAGCGCGAAGTGCGGGTAATAGGTCTTTTCGCGGTGGAACTCGGTGTCCAGATACAGCACCTTGGCGTCGGCGAGTTCGGCGCAGGCCCGGTGCAGGTCTTCCTCGGAATCGAGGTATTGGAACTTCTCGGTTGGCTCCATGATCAAACGCAGACTATCAGAGATGATGGCGGATGCCAGCCTGTGTCATCGGCATGCCACATTGCCCTTACGGCGGTTCCGGCCGGCATGCCTGCGCACCCTGGTCATCGCTGCTCCGAGACACCGGGAGCGATGGAGAAGGGGATCTTTTTCTTTTCACGCATTGAGCAACGGTCGTGAACGGGCTATCTTCCCCCGCCGTCGATGAAAACCGTCTGCGGGCAGGTCGAGCGTCGCCGAACCTGCCCGGTCAAAGGATGCAAACATGGCAAGAAAGTTTAATTTCAGTGCAGGCCCGGCCATGTTGCCGACCGCCGTGATCGAACGCGCACAGCGGGAGATGCTGGACTGGAACGGCTCGGGGATGTCCGTGATGGAGATGAGCCATCGCGGCAAGGAGTACATGTCCATTGCCACCAAGGCGGAGGCCGACCTGCGCCAGGTGATGGGCATCCCCGACAGCTACAAGGTGCTGTTCCTGCAGGGCGGGGCCTCGTCCCAGTTCGCCATGATCCCGCTGAATCTGCTGGGCGACAAGAAGAGCGCCGACTACATCAATACCGGCATGTGGTCGAAGAAGGCGATCGCCGAGGCCAAGCGCTACTGCAGCGTGAACATCGCCGCGGACACCTCGGAGGGTGGCTTCACCACCGTGCCGACGCAAGGGCAACTGAAGCTGAACCCCGATGCGGCCTATGTGCACTACACGCCGAACGAGACCATCGGCGGTGTCGAGTTCGACTACATCCCGGACACCGGCGACGTGCCGCTGGTGGCCGACATGTCCTCCACCATCCTGTCGCGTCCGCTCGACGTGTCGAAGTTCGGCCTGATCTACGCCGGCGCACAGAAGAACATCGGCCCGGCCGGACTGTGTATCGTCATCATCCGCGAGGACCTGCTGGGCAAGGCGGCGGCCATCACGCCGACCATGTTCAACTACACCGTCCATGCCGAGAACGAGTCGATGTACAACACGCCGGCGACCTACAGCTGGTATATTGCAGGCCTGGTCTTCGAATGGCTCGAGGAGCAGGGCGGCCTCACCGCCATGGCTGCGGTCAACAAGCGCAAGGCCGACAAGCTGTATGCCGCGATCGATGCCAGCGCTTTCTATGCCAGTCCGGTGGCGAAGAATGCCCGCTCCTGGATGAACGTGCCGTTCACGCTGGCCGATCCCGAACTGGATGCGGCTTTCCTCAAGGGCGCCTCGGAGAGGGGCCTGGTGACCCTGAAGGGCCACCGTTCCGTCGGCGGCATGCGCGCCAGCATCTACAACGCGATGCCGGAAGAGGGCGTGGATGCGCTGGTGGCGTATATGCAGGAGTTCGAAAGCGGCCTGGCATGATGGGACGAAGCGGGGGGAGTGTCTGATGGCTAAGGTGTGGATTGCCGACAAGATGAGCGAGCGTGCGGTCGAGGTGTTCCGCGCCCGCGGCATTGAGGTCGATTACCGGCCGGGGCTGTCCGACGAGGAGAAGCTGGCCATCGCCGGCGACTACGACGCCATCGCCGTGCGCTCCTCGACCAAGCTCAAGGGCGCGCTGCTGGAGGCGGCCGGCCGCGTGAAGGTGATCGGCCGCGCCGGCATCGGCGTGGACAACGTCGATGTGGAAGGCTGTTCGCGGCGCGGCATCGTCGTGATGAACACCCCCTTCGGCAACACGGTGACCACGGCGGAGCTGGCCATCGCGCACCTTCTGGCCGCGGCGCGCCAGATCCCGCAGGCCAGCGCCTCGACCAAGGCCGGCAAGTGGGAGAAGAACCGTTTCATGGGCATGGAGCTGACGGGCAAGAAGGCGGGCGTCATCGGCGCCGGCAATATCGGCGCCATCGTCTGCGACCGCCTGAAGGGCCTACACATGGCCGTCCACGTCTACGATCCGTTCATCAGCAACGAGCGCGCCGAGGCCATGGGCGTGCAGAAGGTCGACTCGGTCGAGGCCCTGGCCGAGACCGTGGACGTGCTGACCATCCATGTGCCGCTGGTGGAAGCCACGCGCAACCTGATCGATGCCGACATCCTTGCCCGCATGAAGCCGGGGGCGATCCTCGTCAATTGCGCCCGCGGCGGCATCGTCGACGAGAAGGCCCTGTACGAGGCCTGCAAGTCCGGCAGGCTGCGCGCCGCGGCCCTGGACGTGTTCGCCGAGGAGCCCGCGAAGGACAATCCGCTGTTTGAGCTGGAGAACATCAGCTGCACGCCGCATATCGGTGCCTCGACCGACGAGGCACAGGAGAACGTGGCGGTGCAGGTGGCCGAGCAGATGGCGGACTTCCTGCTGCAGGGCACGGTGCGCAATGCCGTCAACGTGCCGTCGCTGAGCGAGGAGGAGGCGCGGGTGCTGACGCCGTACCTGCTGCTGTGCCGCCGCCTGGGCCAGCTCTTGGGCCAGATCCTGAGCCCCGGCTATACGCGCGCGGCCGTGCATTTCGAGGGGCAGGCGGCGGGGCTGAACCGCAAGCCGCTGATCAATGCCGCGCTGCAGGGGCTGTTGGCCGAGAGCATGGAGGACGTCAACGCCGTCAACGCCATGGTGCTCGCCAAGGAACGCGGCATCACTGTCGAGGAATCGGCCAGCGAGCGCTCGGAGCACTTCCTCAGCCAGATCCGCGTCGAGCTCACGGGCGATGCCGGCCGCCACAGCGTCGCCGGTACCGTATTCGACGGCGTGCGCCCGCGGCTGATCAGCATCGATTCCTGCGAGGTCGAGATGGCGCCGGAGGGGCGGATGCTGTTCGTGCGCAACTACGATCGTCCCGGCGTGGTCGCCGGCATCGGCGCGGCGCTGGCCGCCGCCGACATCAACATCGGCGACTTCCGCCTGGGCCGCAATCCGGACATGGCCTCGGCCATCGCCCTGGTCACCGTCGATTCGCGGCCGCCGGCCAAGGTCATGGAGACGATGCAAAGCCTGCCGAACATCATCGACGTGCGTTATCTGGAGCTGAAGGCATGACCATGGATACGCGCCCGATCATCGGCGTCACCGAGGCCTTCGGCGAGCGGGCGAAGGCGTTGCGCCGGCTGCAGCGCCGGCTGCTTGACCTGTTCGCCGAGGCCGGTTTCGAGGAGGTGATCCCGCCGCTGGTCGAGCGTCCGGCGACGCTGAATTCCGGCGCCGGCATGTATCTGGGCGACGAGATGATCGTGTTCTCCGATCCGGCGGGCGCCGGCGTGCTGGCCATCCGCCCGGACATGACGCCGCAGATCGCGCGCATCGCCGCCACGCGCCTGATGCACGAGAAGGTGCTGAGGCTGTGCTATTCCGGCATGGTGATGACGGCCCGCCCCGACAGCGGCACCGGCGCGCGCCAGCAGTGGCAGACGGGGCTCGAGCTGATGGGCGAGGCAGGGGTCGACGCCGATGTGGAGGTGATCCACCTGGCGGCGATGGCCATGCGCGTGGCCGGGTTCGCGCGGCCGGTGATCCAGATCGGGCACATGGGGCTGATCCGCGGCCTGCTGGCCGGCAGCAGCCTGCCCCTGGATGCCTGGGCCAGGCTGTTGGCGCGGCGTTCGCCGGAGGACATCGGCCGGCAGCTGGCCGGCGACAGGCTGCCGGATGCGCACGGCAAGGCCTTGCTGGCCATGGCATCGGGTGAATGCGGGGAGGACTGGTTGCGCGATTCCGCACGTTCCCTGGGCGGCGAGGTGGCCGTGGCCATCGATGCGCTGCTGCACCTGGCCGAGGCGGTGCGCGCCCGCCTGCACGAGGAGCTGGAGATCCGCGTCGACGCGGGGCTGGTGCCGCACTTCCTGTATCACAGCGGCATCGTCTTCTCCGGCTACGCCGCCGGGGCCCCGAGGGCCCTGATCGACGGCGGGCGGTACGATGATATGATGAAGGCGCACGGCCGCGATATGCCCGCGACCGGATTCTCATGCGATCTGTGGCGCTGGCTGGATGCCGGCGCGCTTCAGGAATAGGGGACCAATATGGCCAATATCGTGGCAATCGGTATCCAGTGGGGTGACGAGGGCAAGGGCAAGATCGTCGATCTGCTGGCGCCGCAGATGGATGTCGTCGCCCGCTTCCAGGGCGGCCCGAACGCCGGCCACACGCTGGTGATCGGCGGCAGGAAAACCGTGCTGCACCACATTCCGTCCGGCATCCTGCACGCCAACGTGCTGAGCCTGATCGGCAACGGCACGGTCGTGGACCCGTACGAACTGGTCAACGAGATGGATACGCTGCTCGATGCCGGCGTGCCGGTGAACGAGCGCCTGCTGATCTCCGACCGATGCCAGCTGATCCTGCCCTACCACCGGGCGCTGGATGCGGCCCGCGAGGCGGCGGCCAGGGGCAAGTCCAAGATCGGCACCACCGGGCGCGGCATCGGCCCCGCCTACGAGGACAAGGTGGCCCGGCGCGGCATCCGCCTGATCGACGTGATCTCGCCGGACCTGGACCAGCGCATCCAGGAAAACCTGCACTACACGAATTTCCTGCTCACCGAGCTTCTCGGGGCGGTCGCCGTGTCGCACGAGGATGTCGATGCCAGCCTGAAGCTGGCGCGCGATCGCCTGCTGCCGTTGGCCGCCGATGTGCCGCTGATCCTGGACCAGAAGGCGCGCCAGGGCGCGCGCATCCTGTTCGAGGGGGCGCAGGGATCGATGCTGGACGTCGATCACGGCACCTACCCGTACGTGACCTCCTCGAACACCCTGTCCGGCGCCGCCCTGGCGGGGCTCGGCGTCGGTCCGAACCGGGTCGATGAGGTGCTGGGGATCGCCAAGGCCTACACGACGCGTGTCGGGGCCGGGCCGTTCCCGACTGAGCTGTACAACGGGGTCGATCTGCTCGATCCGGACCCAGCCGTAGAACGGCACGCCGATCATCCAAGCCAGCAAGGTCGCGAGCGCGACGCGATCGAGCTTGCCGGTCTCGATGAAGGCCCGCAGGCACTCCCAGGCCGCGGCGTTGATCGCGACCATCACGAAGCTGACCGCGAGCGCACCGCCGAG
>OBLQ010001069.1_pt1 | contig 10354 bp, 6 predicted proteins | sample 1519881 | NCBI WGS metagenome assembly OBLQ01 (sample SAMN01911456, study PRJEB22533) | soil metagenome | biome: Soil | place: Malaysia | collected 2012-04-30 | depth DG_metagenome m | reverse complement strand
CGCGCGCTCCTGACCTCAACAACCTCAATTCCCCGCTCCTGCGCCATGGCGGCAGCATTGATCAGGTTGATCTCATGCAGGAGAGGCTTTCTGAGGACGCCTTTGAGGACGGCGTTCTTCACCAGGTGCGTATTCAGTTCGGCCAGGCCGCCGTCGTAGCTGATCTTCACTTCCTCCAGGCGCTCGCCGGCAATTTGCGCCACAAAGGCTCCGAGCTTTTCACCGAGCTCAATGTAAGGTTCAAGCTTCTTGTATTCTTCCGGGGAGATGGCGGGCATATTGACGGCATTGCGCGGGACCCCCAACCGCAGGTAATCACGAACCTGCTCGGCAATGCTGATACCCACGAATTCCAGCGCCTCGTCCGTTGAGCCCGCGATGTGCGGCGTGGCGATTACGTTCGGGTGTGCGACCAGCCTGGAATCCGTGGGCGGTTCCTTCTCAAAGACGTCGAGCGCAGCCCCGGCAACGTGGCCGTTCTCCAGGGCCTGGAGAAGGTCATTTTCCTTGATAAGTTCTCCGCGCGCGCAGTTGATGATGCGAACGCCGGGCTTCATCTTCGCGATCGTTTCGGCCTTGATGAGGTGATGCGTTTCCGCTGTCGCGGCGGTATGCAGGCTGATGAAGTCGCTTTCGGCCAACAACTCGTCAAACTTCATCAGCTTCACTCCCTGCTCATGGGCAAGCCGCAAAGGGACGTATGGGTCGTAAGCGATCACCTGCATTTCAAAGGCACGGGCCAGCCGCGCCACTTCACTTCCAATCCGCCCCAGCCCCACCAGCCCCAGCGTCTTGCCGTGCAGTTCTGTGCCGGTCAGTTTCTTCTTTTCCCAAGCCCCCCTTTTCATTGAAGCGTCGGCCTGCGGAATCCGTCGAGCAAGCGACACCAGAAGTCCCACCGCCTGCTCCGCAACGCTGTGCGCGCTGCCGCCCGGAGTGTTCATCACCACAACGCCGTGCTTTGTGGCAGCTTCGAGGTCAACATTGTCCACGCCCACACCTGCCCGCCCGATGGCACGCAGGCATTTGGCATGCGCCAGCAGATCGGCATTCACCTTTGTGGCGCTTCGAACCACCAACGCGTCGGCGTCTTTAATTTCTTCGGTCAGCGAGAGGTCTTTCTGTTTGGGCAGGAAAACTACTTGCCAGGAACTTTCCGCCTGCAGTACTTCCACTGCCTTCTGGGACACGTTATCCGCAACCAGGATTTTCATGTTCTTCGCCGCGCCAATATCAGTTCATTTTCCAGGCCGGTTCAACCTCCCTTCGCGGCAAATGTGGTTTTCCTTCTGCCTGCGCAAAGGTTTCTATCCGTTCCTTCGCTCAAACTCTTTCATAAACGAGACGAGGGCCTGAACGCCCTCGACGGGCATTCCGTTATAGATCGACGCGCGCACCCCGCCAACCGCGCGATAACCTTTCAAGGAATAAAGCCCTTCCTTGCCGGCCTGCTTGAGAAATGCTTCAAGCACCTCAGGCGTGGGCAGGTCGAATGTAACATTCATGGTTGAACGGTGGGCCTTATCCACCAGGGGCCTGTAAAAACCCGAATGATCAAGGGCATCGTAGAGGAGCTGGGCCTTTTGATTGTTGCGGCGTTCGATCTCGCTGACGCCTCCCTGTTCTTTAATCCAGCGCAAGACTTCGCGGGTGAAGTAAATGTTGAAAGTGCTCGGCGTATTAATCAGCGACTGGCCTTTATCCACGGCAGCATAGTCGAGCAAGGGTGGAGTCATCGGGAGCGCGTGGCCGAGGAGGTCTTTACGGATGACGACGATGGCGGTCCCACCGGGACCCAGATTCTTCTGGAGGCTCGCATAAACCACGCCAAACTCTGTGTAATCCATAACGCGCGAAAGAATCTCCGAAGTCGTGTCAGCCACCACGGGAATATCGCCCGTTTCGGGAAACTTGTTCCACCGCGTACCGTAGGCGGTGTTGTTCGTGGTGATGTGAAGGTAAGAGGTGTCACTGGGAATGCAGTCCGCTTTAAGGTCCGGGATTCGCACGAAATTATCGGTCTTGCCGCTGGCAACGGTTTCAATTGTGCCATAAGGAGCGGCATCTTTAATCGCGGTGCCCGAGAACACTCCTGTTTCCACATAGGCAGCCCGGCGCGCAGGATTCAACCCGATCAGGTTCATGGGGATAGCGGAAAACTGCATTCGGGCGCCGCCATGCACGAAAAGCACCGCATAGTTTTCAGGCAGTGAAACCAGTTCCCGGAAGAGAGCGATGGCCTCTTCGACCACGGCCACGAAGTCTTTGGAACGATGGCTGATTTCAATGATCGACGCACCAATGCCGCCATAATTCAGGAATTCCTGCTGCACACGGACCATCACCGCGTCAGGAAGCATTGCCGGCCCCGGGGCGAAGTTGAAAATCCTTCCGGCAGGCCGCGCCGTTGACCGCGCTGAGGCATTTCCTTCATTGGGTGTGGACATTAGCATTCTCCTTTGATCGAGCCGATGTGAAACCGGGAACATGAACGGGCACCCGCGGGTCAACTCCTAGAACTCCATCGACCCGGCGTGCGAGACACCCGGCGAGAAATCATTTCCTTAATGATTCTCGCCACGAGGCTTTACTAAATTCCAGCAGATGTCGGCCGGGAGGCTTCCCGAGTGGACCGGAACAAGGCGGTGCGATCGACATAGCCTGCGGGAAGAAGGTACTCTACGTCACCCGCCCCGGGAAAGTCAAACGAGGCTGTAGTTCTGAATATCGGGCAACAAATTGCAGTTTTTCCCGCGGAGCGGGTGGGTTGAGACTTGCCCCCCGCGAGCACTAGTCAAGTCAAACGCACACCGCTCATCGGTTTGAGCCGTCCGTTATGGTGATATCACGGTGTAACGGCAAGTCTCGCGAAGAAGTCCCCACCAGGAGCTGGTATGTGCCCGGTGCCGAAGTCCAGCGACGAGTTGATATGTCGTAATACGAAAGTGCGCGGGGCTCAATGGTGAGCCGAACCTGTCTGGTTTCACCGGGTTTCAAAAAGACTTTCGCAAAAGCGCACAACTGCCTGGGAGGTTCCCTATTGCTCGAAGGCTGGCTGATATACGCCTGGACAACCTCTGCGCCGTCGCGATGGCCCGTGTTGGTGACATCGACCGTCCCATAAATATTGGCGGGCGACTTACTCAACATGGTTGGTGTAATTACAAAGTTGCTGAGCCGAAATGTCGTGTACGACAAGCCAAACCCAAACGGAAACAGCGGATCGGTGCCGGTTGCGTCGTACCAACGGTAACCGACGTTAAGCTTCTCACTGTAGATGGATTTTCCGTTCACTCCGGGCCACTGTTGCTGAGTGCTGGTAGGAATTTTGTCCGCCGTGCGTGGAAACGTCAGCGTCAGTTTGCCAGCCGGATTAATGTCCCCGAACAAGACAGCGGCAATGGCATTACCGTCTTCCTGCCCCGGGTACCATGCTTCGATGACGCCACGTACATGATCAACCCATGGCATCAGAACCGGACCGCCCGTGTTCAAAACAACAATAGTCTTAGGGTTGGCCGCAGCAACGGTTGAGATGAGCTCGTCCTGTTTGCCTGGCAGTTCAAGGTCCGGCCGATCATGGCCTTCTCCCTCGACGGTGCTCACAAATACGATCGCAACTGCAGCAGACTTTGCCACGCTGGTGGCACTGGCAAGGTCGCTGCCGTCTGAATAGGTGACGTGACCTCCCTCGCCCAGGCGTTTGCGGATGCCATCCAGCGGGCTCACCACATATGGCGGGACCACGTGAGAGCTGCCCCCACCTTCAACCTGAGGCTTGGTTCCGCCGTCTGCACCAATCACAGCAATGGAAGAACCGACGGAAAGCGGAAGAATGTTGCCTTCGTTCTTCAGGAGCACTATCCCTTGCTCAGCAACCCTCCGGGAAAAAGCGTCGTGCTCCGGGCTTCGAACGTTTGAATCCCAGTCGCCCGGCTGCGGCTTGTCAAAAAGGCCATGCCGGAACATTGTTACAAGTATCCGCCGCACGTGTTCGTCCAGGGTCGCCATGCTCACCTGGCCGCTGGTAACGGCTGTTTCAAGCGCCTTCCCATAGTAGCGGTCGTCGGGCATTTCCTGGTCCAGGCCGGCCTCGGCGGAAGCAACCGTAGAATGAGTGCCACCCCAGTCACTCATGACCCAGCCACCAAAGCCCAATTGTTTCTTGAGAAGGTCACCCAGCACGTGTGAGCTCTCGCAGGAATAGACGCCGTTCGTCTTGATGTAGGCACACATGAAAGTGCCGACACCGCTCGAGACCGCGGCCTGGAATGGCGGCAAATAAATCTCCTGCAATGTCCTTTCGTCCACGACCGAATCAATCTTGAACCTGTCGCTTTCCTGGTTCATGGTGAGATACATGTTCGCGTTCGCAATGGGACCCTGGCTCTGGATACCTTTGATCTCGGCAGCAGCCATCTGGCTGTTCAAATAGGGATCCTCACCGTAGGTTTCAAAAGTCCGACCCCACTGGGGTATACGAACAACATCGATGGTAGGGCCCAGTTCAACATTCGTCCCCTTCCCCCACTGCTCTTTGCCAATGACTTGACCGAAGGTTTCGAGCAGAGAAGTGTCCCAGCTGGCGGCCGCGGCAATCGGCGCCGGCAGCAGCGTTACGCCCGCGGCCTTGTTCCCAACCCCCGCACGGCCATCAGCAAGCTTAAGCGCAGGTATATGCAGGCGTGGGTTCGCTGGCACATACCCGACGTACCCCTTGAACGGATGCTCTTTCCGGTCGACGCCGTGAACCAAGCCAACCTTGTCCTTAAGCGTCATCGCCCTGATCAGCAGGTTGGCCCTCCGCCTGGCCGAGAGCGACTGGTTCATCCACGGCTGGCCGGTGTTCGTTTGCGCCTGGGCGGGTACTGGCGGAAGGACACCTACTGCCCATCCGAGTACCACAACGGCAATAAATGACCTGCAGATGATTCTGGCTCTCATAACGTACATGCGTGCCACTTTGTTCGGGGTCTTTTCGGCGAATCCGTCGCGCCCTCCCAAAACCCCGCAAGGTGAGTTCTGATCACTGACAGCAGCAACGCTAATGCAGCGGGTGTTAGACGTCAAGCAAAATTCATAGCAGTGTCGAACGCCGTCGTGGATGTCCAAAATCACACTTTGAGTTCGTGTTCCTGTCTTCAACGGCGAATGGGCGCCACGATTAACCGTGACGGCGCCCACCGCAGGTCTAGCCAAGCACAGGCACTGCAACGTTGCGCACGGCACGCGATTGGTCACTCAACAGGAAGTGGATGACTCTTGCCACATCTTCCGTCCGGACCCATTTGGAGAAGTCCGCCTTTGGCATCGCTTTCCGGTTTGCCTCTGTATCCATGGTCCCGGGCAAAACGCAATGCGCCCGGATGTCGTACTTCTCAAGCTCCTGTGCAAGGATTTCGGTAAGCTGCAGAACCGCCCCTTTCGAAATTGCGTAGGGAGCCATCCCCGCTCCCCCACCCTTCAGGATGGAACCGCTCGAAACCGTCACAATCCGTCCGAAATTCTGGCGAACCATCACGGGAACCACCGTGCGCAGCATCCGGACAACGCTCATGAGGTTAAGGCCAAGCATATGGTCCCACGCCTGATCGTCGGCTTCGAAACTTTTGCCTGCGGCAAACCCTCCTGCCACGCAGACCAGAAAATCTATGCGGCCGTGACTTTTCAAGACATTGGAAACAAACCCTTCGATGTCAGAAGAACTTCTGAGGTCCACCGCCCCTCCCGTCAAGCTGGTCGCGAGTTCCCGGGCAGCCGTTCGAAGTGATTCCCAACTGCTTTCCCCGATGTAAGGCACTGCGACGTGTGCCCCATTTTTGAGCACATCCAGCGTGACCGCATGGCCCAGAGCACCCGTTCCCCCTGTGATAACAGCCACTCGATCCTTAAAATCCACCATTCACCTCCGTGATGTCTTATAATAAAAACCACGAATCATTCCAGGTCAACGGACAATAGTTGCACGATTATCGTCCGGCTATCAGCAGTGAAGTTTCCTCCTGCGGAGATACCGCGCGGAGGGTGATGTAAAATTTACATTATGCGCATTCGCCACAGGCTCATCATATCGCTCACAATCAGTATTACGCTGGTAGCCTTTGTCTTTGCCTTTTTCCAAGTCCGCTCCCAGAAACATACACTTCGAAGTGATCTGGAAAAACGTGCGGAAATCCTTGCTGAAAGCCTTCTGGACACCGTTGAACCTTTACTCACGAGCCAATCCTGGGCCCCATTGCAGCAGCTTCTGGACCGCTTTGAGAACCGTGAAGCCCTTGACGGGGTTGCAGTCTACGACAAGAAAGGGAACAAGATCGCCGTTGCCAGCACGCTGGAAACACAGCTGGATATTGCCCCTTCTGCGGTCCACCAGGCAATTTTTCGTGACCGGGGAGTGAGCCAGTTCTTCAACCTGAATGGCGTACCGATGGAGGTTTATGCGCTGCCCATTCATGCAAACGGAGAAGTGGAAGGTGTGCTGGCGATCTACCACAACACAAGTTTTATTGAGGACCAGTCTTTCCGTCTCTGGCGTGATACCTTTCTCCGCCTGCTGGTGGAAACGCTCCTCATCGCATTCATCTGCCTTCTGATCATCCGCATCAGCATCCTGGAGCCGGTCACAAAGACTGCGCAGTGGCTGCGTGCTCTGAGGACCGGCAAGGGACTTCGGACAGCTTCCCTGCCCGCTGAAGAAATCTTCCAGCCGATCGCCCACGAAGTAACACAACTGGCCAAGAGCCTGGAAGTGGCCCGCACGGCAGCCGAAGAAGAAGCCCGCCTGCGGGAAGTGGGCGAGGCCATTTGGACGGCAGAACGCCTGCGCGTTCACGTGCGGAACCAGTTTCGCGATAAACCCCTCTTTGCGGTTTCAAACCGCGAGCCCTACATGCACGTGCACCAGGATGGCGGCATCGAATGCCTGGTGCCGGCCAGCGGTCTTGTCACTTCCCTTGAACCCATATTGCGGGCGTGCGACGGTACATGGGTGGCATCGGGGGCCGGAAACGCCGACCGCGAAATGGTGGATGATAAAGACCGCCTGCGCGTGCCCCCCGATGACCCCCATTACACATTACGCAGGGTCTGGCTAAGCAAAGAGGAAGAACAGGGATTCTATCTCGGTTTTGCGAACGAAGGCCTGTGGCCTCTCTGCCACATCGCTCATACCCGCCCCATTTTCCGCGAGGCGGACTGGCGCCAGTACAAGGCAGTGAACCAGAAATTTGCCAAAGCGTTGCTGGAAGAGATGGAGGGCGTGCAGGAGCCCGCCGTTCTGATCCACGACTATCATTTTGCATTACTGCCTCGGATGGTAAAAGAAAAGCGACCGGATGCCCGGGTGGCGATCTTCTGGCACATCCCCTGGCCGAACGCGGAGGCTTTCGGCATCTGCCCCTGGCAGCGTGAACTCCTGGACGGATTGCTGGGCGCTGACATCGCCGGGTTCCACATCCAAAACCATTGCAATAATTTTCTCGAAACAGTTGACCGCGCTCTCGAATGCCGGATTGAATGGGACCGTTTCGCCGTCAACCGCAGGGGGCATTTCACGCTGGTGCGTCCGTTCCCCGTCAGCGTTGTGTTTGATACCGAAACGGCGCACGCGTCGGCCCTGTCAGATCCTCCTGACGCCACGGACCTTTTCGAGGAGCTGGGAGCGGAAGGCACGATGATGGGCTTGGGTGTCGACCGTATGGACTACACAAAGGGGATTGTGGAACGTTTTCGGGGCGTCGAGAGGTTTCTGGAAAAGTACCCGGCCTATCACAACAAGTTCAGCTTTGTGCAAATCGGAGCCCCCAGCCGCACCGACATCCAGCAGTACCGCAACCTGGTGGAAGAAATTGAATTGGAGGCCCAGCGTATCAACGACCGCTTCCAGCAGGGCGCGTGGAAACCCATTATCCTGCTCAAACGGCACCACAGTCACGAGGAGATCATGCGCTATTACAGAGCCGCCGATCTCTGTATGGTGACGTCTCTCCACGACGGCATGAACCTGGTGGCCAAAGAATTTGTCGCAACGCGCAATGACGGTCAGGGCGTCCTGATCCTGAGCCGCTTTACGGGGGCGTGCCGCGAGCTGCGCGACGCGCTGATTGTTAATCCTTATGACACTGAGCAACTGGCGGAAGCCATCAAATTCGCTCTGTCGATGGACCCTGAAGAAAAAAGGCTCCGAATGCAGCGCATGCGGCGTGTGGTCCGCGAGCATAACATCTATCGCTGGGCGGCAAGTATGGTTCACGAGCTTTCCGAAGTTCGTCTCGACACGCCTGAGCCGTTGAAAGTCCGGTAACGAAAAGAATAGCCCTTCTTTTCAAGAGAAAGATTTGCACAACTTTCCATCTGGAACGCCGGCCCCAACCTGTGACTATGACAAAAAGCAGACTGTCCCGCCGCCGTTCATCCGATTTGAAGCCACCGAAAATCTCAGCTAAGGCCCCTGCACTCCGTGACGGTTTGCCGCCGCAATACCTCTTCGATTGCTGGAAGAAAGTGGAACACCGGGCACGGCGCGCAAAGCACATTGTGTTGTTTCTTGATTTCGACGGAACCCTGGTGCGGTTGCGTCGCAAACCCACAGAGGTGTTTCTGGGTGAGCCCGTGCGGCGGGTGCTGAGCAAACTGGTTCGCCGGCGGCGGGTTACAGTCTGCTTCATCAGCGGGCGGCAACTTGATGACCTGCGGCATCGGGCCCGCGTGGAAGGCGCCATCTACTTCGGGCTGCACGGCTGGGAACGGAGCAATGGAAAGCCGCCTGACCTGCCGGGCACACGCCTGATTCGAAAGGCCATGCAGTCGACCCGGCAGCAAGTCCGCGACATTCCGGGGATAAGAGTGGAGGACAAGGGAATCTGCTTCGGGGTTCACTATCGGGCTGCCCGCAGGCCGGCCGTGGAAAAAGCCCGCGCCATCGTCAAAGAAGTGCTGACGCGCCTGGGCCCCGGCTTCGGCCTGATGGCAGGGAAAAAGATCTGGGAAATTTTCCCGAAGGACATGGGCAACAAAGGGAAGGCGGCAAAGGACCTGCTTCACCAGATTCCGGGCCGCAAGCTGGTCATCTACGCCGGAGATGACACAACGGATGAAACAGCTTTTGCATTGCTCCGAAATGGTGTCACAATACGGGTTGGCAAGTTCCGGGAAACGAAGGCAAATTTTTATGTACACGGCCCGGCTGAGATCCTGATGCTTCTCAAAAAGCTGGAGGAGACCCTCACTTGACAAGGGCCCGGCAGCCTTTTCAATTTGCCACAGCCTCTTACCTGACCCGCATCTGCAACCAGCGGGCAACGCGCCTGATTGAATTGCACAAGGGTCTTGGCGTATGCAGTGATGCTTCCATCTTTTACCACACCTTTCACAGCCTTCGCCGTCACCATTTCCTCACTGAGGGTTTTTCCGACGATTTTGCTCAATGGATCATGGCCGCCTGCAATCTGGCGGAACTCGCCGAGCAATTGGCCTCTCTGGATTTGCGCGAGTATGCCAGTCTCCTTGACCTGAGGGATGACCTCCGTTCACTGGTGGCGGACTACTGCCTGGCGTTTCCCGAACGCTCGCAGCAGAAAGCCTTTGAACCCTTTTACTTCTCGGAAGCCATCGAGGTCTCATTCCCGCTCGGCATTGGGGTGCACACATTGGAGGAATTCCTGGAAGCCCTCGGAAAATTAAGCAACGCTTCGTTCCATTTTCATTTTGTCACCTCACGTTTGCGGCTTCACCTGCGCAGCAACGATTTCTCCCTGTGGTTCTCCACCGGATTGGGAATGGATGATCTGGCGCAAAAGGCAAACCGCATCGATATCTACACCAACACGTTAGAAGCAGCACGCCAACAGCTTCAGTTTCTAATCAGCCAGGAGCTTGGCCCGTGAACGAGACCCGGCGGGAATCGCGCGTTGTCCATCTGGACGACTACGTTCCGGTTGTGGGCGCGCCGGAGATGCAAGAACTCCATGCTCTGGCTTCGCACCTTAACGGGCGATCGGTCCAGATGGTGAATTCCACCTCGGTCGGCGGTGGTGTGGCCGAAATCTTGAGCCGCCTGGTTCCGCTGCTCAAGGAGCTTGGGATTAACACTCGGTGGGACGTCATAACGGGTGGTAATGACTTCTTTGAAATCACCAAGGCATTCCACAATGCCCTGCACGGCGCGGCCTTCGACAAGCCGCCTGAATGCTTTGACATTTTCCTTGCATACAATGAGCAAAACCGTGCCCGCCTGGAGATGGATTCTGAATTCACTGTGATCCACGATCCTCAGCCAGCGGCACTAATCAATGGCCGCAATAACCACGGAGGGCATTGGATCTGGCGATGCCACATCGATCTGTCACAACCGAAT
>OBLQ010001068.1_pt1 | contig 10355 bp, 6 predicted proteins | sample 1519881 | NCBI WGS metagenome assembly OBLQ01 (sample SAMN01911456, study PRJEB22533) | soil metagenome | biome: Soil | place: Malaysia | collected 2012-04-30 | depth DG_metagenome m | reverse complement strand
GGTGCCTGATCGACCTATGGAACAGGAAAATGTCGCTGACATCGGCGCCGTGGAGCGGATGTTTCATTGGAAGCCATCCAGGTCAATACGCGAAGGGCTGGCAGAAACCATCGATTGGTACAAGTACGAGTCAGCACATCTGCGTGCGGCTCGTTGATGCACACTAAAAGGGTGGAAATGCCGCTACAGGTCCTGCGCGATGACCTGTATGCGTTGCGAATGAAATATCCCAGGACCTAATCGCCGCTGGATGTCTTGCGTCCCTTTTTCCCGCCGGCACGCGCTTCGACTTTTTCTGGAGCTTCGCGCACGGAGCGCGGCGGTTTTTTGCCTTCCGCGAGACTCATCTTCAGGGCTTCCAGGATGTCGACCACAGGCGCCTTATACGCCGGCGCAACGGCTTCCACCACTTCCTTGCCTTCGACCCTGGCCTTGATCATGGACATGAGATTTTCCCGGTAATCGTCTTTGTATTTTTCCGGCTCGAATGGCGCCATCAGGGACTCAATCAACATTTTGGCCAGTCCCAGTTCCTTCTCCTGGACTTTGCTGGTGTCTGTGCGGAACTCTTCCACCTGGCGGATTTCATCCACGTAGTACATGGTGTGCAGCAGGATGCCGCGTTCTCCCGGCCGAAGAATGACGATGTGCTCGCGATTGTGCATGGCGATCTTGGCCACGCCTACGCAGCCGGTCTGGCGCAAGGCCTCAAAGAGAAGGGCGTAGGGCTTTTCGCCGGCTTCGTCAGGGGCCAGATAGTAGGATGCGTCGTAAAAGACGGGATCGACCTCAGAGGTCTTCACGAACTCCAGCACTTCCATGGTTTTGGCCGTCTTGGGCGCGACTTTCTTGATTTCCTCTTCGTCGATGACCACGTACTTGTCTTTTTCGTACTCGTAGCCCTTGACAATGTCACTGCGCTGAATGGGCTTGTCTTCCAACTGGCAGTAGAGGACCTGCTTCACGCGCGAGTTATCGGCCTTGTGGAGCTGGTTGAAGCTCACGGTTTGACCGCGCGCGGCGCTGTAGAGTTTTACGGGCAGCGAAAGCAACCCGAAGGTAAGGTGTCCCTTCCATACGGTGCTGGCCATGATGTTCTTCTCCAAATACCAAGGGCGAGAATACGTGTTTAGCACAAAAAACGGTGCATTACAATCTCACCAGTAGCCTATGTCACTAGAAGAGTACCGGCGAAAACGGGTTTTCTCACGCACTCCGGAGCCTGAGCCGGAGGTGGTGAAAGGCGAGGGAAACCGCTTTTTTATCCAGCGGCATAGCGCGCGTCGGCTGCATTACGACCTGCGCCTGGAGATGGACGGCGTCCTCAAGTCATGGGCACTGCCGCACGGCCCCACGCTAGATCCGGCGATGAAGCGGCTGGCGGTGCATGTGGAAGACCACCCGCTGGACTACGGCAATTTTGAAGGCACCATTCCGGCAGGGAATTACGGCGCAGGCCAGGTCACGCTGTGGGACCGAGGGACATACGAGTGGGTCGGTGACAAGAGCCCGCCGGAGCAGTGGAAGGCGGGCGATCTGAAGGTCCGCCTGCACGGACAAAAGCTGGCCGGCGACTTTGCTTTGGTCCGGACAAACCGCAGCGGCGGTAAGGACTGGTTACTCATCAAGAAGAAGGATTTCGCGGTGCGTCCCGGGTGGGACCCGGAGAGCGACACGCGTAGCGTGCTTCAGTCGGCCGCCGATCCCGTGGCGCTGGAAGGCGCAGTCGAGGCCGAAATGCCGAAGTCGATCTCTCCCATGCTGGCGACCCTGGGAAGCAAGCTGCCTTCCGGCGCCGATTGGCTTTACGAGGTGAAATGGGACGGCTACCGCGCACTGTGCTTCTTCCAAGACGGAAAGGTACGCATGCTCTCCCGCCGGGGCAATCCGATGAATGCGCAGTTCCCGGAGGTGGCCAAGGAACTGCTTGAGGCGGTAAAGGCGGAAACGGCGATCCTGGATGGCGAAATCGTGGCATTTGACGAGAACGGCGTACCCAGCTTCCAGCTTCTGCAGAACCGAGCAGGATTTCGCCGCTCGGCCACCAGGAAAGAGAAGCCGCAACGACTGGGCTTTTATGCCTTTGATCTGCTCTATCTGAATGGCTACGACCTGCGCACGTGCGCGCTGATTGACCGCCGGCAGTTGCTCTCTTCCATCATTCTTCCCAATGAAACCGTTCGTTTTTCCGAGCATTTCACCGGCAGAGGCGATGAGTTGATGCGGGCGATACGCGAGAAAGGCCTGGAAGGCCTTGTGGCCAAACAGGCGCAGAGCCGGTATGAATCCAAACGCAGCACGAACTGGATTAAGGTCAAGGTGGTTTCCCGGCAGGATTTTGTGATCTGCGGCTACGTGCTGGGCGAGCGGGAGCCTTTCGGGTCACTCGTGCTTGGCTACAACAAGGGCAGGAAGCTGGTGTATGCCGGGAACGTTGGCTCGGGATTTACGCAGCAGTCACTCAAGATGGTTTTTGAGCAAATCAAGCCATTGATCGCGAAAAAGGCCACGCTCAGCGACGTGCCCAAAGAAGTCGGCGAGGTGAAGTGGGCAAAGCCGGACCTGGTCTGCGTGGTGAAGTTCCAGTCATGGACAGACGATGGCAGGCTGCGCGCCCCGGTGTTTCAGGGACTGCGGTCAGAGGCATCGGTAGAAGACGTGGTGCGGGAGACAGGATTGGACGCGGCCGATCCGCCAGCTTCGCCGGAGACTACGGAGCGGAAGCACGCGTTCCTTTCGCCCGAGCAGAATGAGGTCACGCTGACCATCGAGGGACGGCGGCTGAAGTTCACCAACCTCAACAAGATCTTCTATCCCGCGGACGGCTACCGCAAGCGCGACGTGATTAACTTCTATGACGCCGTGGCCGATCTGCTGCTGCCGCACCTGAGGGGCCGGCCGCTATCGCTCAAACGCTATCCCAACGGCATTGAGGGCGAATACTTCTTCCAGAAGGAAGCCGCAGCCAGCTTCCCCGGCTGGCTGCACACGGAGTTGATCGCCACGGATGAAATGTCAAGCACCAACTTTGTGGTCTGCGACGACAAGGCAAGCCTGCTTTACCTGGCCAACCTCGGCTGTATTGACCAGAACCCATGGATGAGCCGTGTGGGATCGCTGGAGCATCCGGATTTCATCCTGATTGATCTTGATCCCTACCATTGCGGTTATGATCGCATTGTTGAGGCAGCGCAGCTGGTGCGCGAGAAGCTGGAGCTGATCGGCCTGCGTGGGTACCCCAAGACCACCGGGGGAGACGGCATGCATGTCTACATCCCACTGGAGACGCGCTACACCTACGCGCAGACGCGGGCGTTTGCGGAAATTCTTTCACGTTGGGTGACGGCCGAGCAGCCGGAGATCTTCACCACGCCGCGGAATTTAGCAGCACGGCAAAAAGGCAAAGTCTATTTCGACTGGATGCAGAATGCCGAAGGCAAAACCATTTCGGCGCCGTACGTGCTGCGCGCCCATCCCGGAGCGCCGGTGGCCACACCGCTGAGCTGGGACGAGGTCAAACCCGGGTTGAAGCCGTCACAGTTTCATATTGCCAACGTTCTGCGGCGGTTCGATCGAGTGGGCGACCTGTTCGCCGGCGTGCTCAAGAAACCACAGAGGATGGAAGCCGCGCTGGAGAAGCTAGGCGGACTGGTGGGGAAGAAGTGATCGAAAGAACTTGCCGCAGATCACGCGGATGAGCGTAAATCCAACTGCAGCGCTCTACTGATCTTAAATTTCCGCGTCCTTTGCTGGGGGCGTGGGATCCAAGGCAAAACTAAATCGCCGCCAGCACCTGTTCCACGGGTGCATTGTCGCCGAACGTCTGGCTGACATGGGCGAATTTGTCCTGATTGCCGGGAGCGAAGACGAAGCTGCCGCCGAGTTGGAACGGGTCCTTTCCCAGGCGGTGCTGGCGGACTCCGATGGCCTTGGCGCGAGTGCGTGCCTTCATGTTGTCGCGGCGAAGCAGGTGCAGCAGATTCGCGTTGCGCAGCTCGATGGCGCGGTATGCCTGCCGCTGTTCGTCGATTAAGAGTGGGAAGGTGATGCCGGTTTTCTCACGGAAGTGGCGGGCGTAACCTGCGTCGCCCAGACCGATGGCGGCAAGCTTTGCGCCTTTTTGAATGATGGTCTGCTCGTGTTCGCGCAACTGCGCGACGTGCTCGCGGCAGAAGATTCAGCCGTAATGGCGGAGAAAGACCAGCACAGCCGGACCGCTGGCCCACAGGGAGCCGAGACGAACGGGAAGGCCATCAACGTCAGGTAGCGTGATGTCAGAGAGCCTGCTGCTGAACGATGCGGACATGCGGGTCATTCTGCAAGCCGGGCTGGTCATATGTCAAGCGTTGAGCGCAGTTGGGAAGCCGTCCTGCGTGGGCAGTGTGCTAGACTGCCCATCGCCGATAGAACAGGGCAGAGGTGCAGGGATGAGTGAAATTCGCGATCGAGTAGCAGTGATTACCGGAGCGGCGTCCGGGATTGGCCGTGCGCTGGCGCGGGAGATGGCGGCGCGCGGCGCACAACTGGCCCTGGCTGACGTGAATACCGCCGGCCTGGAAGAAACGCGCAAGACGCTTGGCGCGGCCACAGTGCGAACCTATGAGGTTGACGTCGCCAAAGCGGACGCGGTGGAAGAATTCTCGCGGCGCGTGCAACAGGACTTCGGCCGCGCGTCACTGCTCATCAATAATGCCGGGGTGGCGCTGTTCGGGACCTTTGCCGAACTGACGATGGAAGAGTTTGAGTGGTTGATAGGCATTAACTTCTGGGGCACGGTCTATGGCTGCAAGTTTTTCCTGCCGATGCTGTTGCAGCAAAGCGATGCGCGCATCGTCAACGTCTCCAGCGTGTTCGGTTTTTTTGGTCCACCGGGACAGACGGCGTACGTTTCCAGCAAGTTTGCGGTCCGCGGATTCAGTGAGTCGCTGCGGGAAGAACTTCGTGCTACACCGGTCAAGCTGACCTGCGTGCATCCTGCGGGAATCGCCACCAACGTGGCGGTAAATGCCCGAGCCGGCGCGGCCACCCGGGCGGACGAGCAACAAGCGGCCCTCGAAAGATTCAAGAAGGTGGCGGTGATTTCACCGGAAACGGCGGCGCGGACCATCGTGGATGGAATTCTCGGAGACAAGGACAGGGTGCTGATTGGCCGCGACGCCTATCGCATTGACTTTATCTCCCGCCTGCTGCCGGTTCGCGCCAGCAAGATGCTTTCATCGTGGATGCAGAAGCTGACCGGGAATGAGACATCGGCGGCTGCGGGGTCCGTAACTGGTGATGAGCGTGTGACTTCATGAAAGTGCTGCGCACGCCCGATGAGCGCTTTACCGGCCTGCCGGAGTTTCCTTTCGCACCCAACTATCTCGAAGTTGACGGCCTGCGCATTCACTATCTGGATGAAGGCCCGCGCCAGGCGGCGCCCGTGCTGTTGATGCATGGCGAACCTTCCTGGTGTTATCTCTACCGCAAAATGATTCCGGTGCTGGTTGCAGCGGGACACCGCGTGCTGGCGCCCGATCTGGTGGGCTTCGGCCGGAGTGACAAGCCGGCGGAGATGTCTGACTACACGTACGAGCGCCATGTCGCATGGATGGCCGGATGGATGCAGGCCTTGAATCTCGATGGTATGACCCTGTTCGGCCAGGACTGGGGCGCACTGATCGGCTTGCGGCTGGTTGCAGAGCACGGTGGTCGGTTCGAGCGGGTGGCGATCGGCAATGGTGTGCTGCCGGCGGGTGAAGGATACGCACCGAAGGCATTTCGGATATGGAAGAAGTTTGCCATGTGGTCGCCGGTCTTTCCTGTGGGAAGGATTGTCGCGACCGGTTGCGTGAAGCCGATGTCGAAGGAAATCCGCGCCGCCTACGATGCGCCTTTCCCCAATGATGACTACAAGGCTGGAGCGCGGGCGTTTCCCCGGATCGTTCCCATTGATCCGGATGATCCAGCGGTGCCCGCCAATCGCGCGGCATGGGAGAAGTTGCGGGAATGGAAGAAGCCATTCCTCACGGCTTTCAGTGACCGCGATGCCATCATGCGTGGCGGCGACCGTAAGTTTCAGAAGGAAGTACCCGGCGCAGCCGGGCAGCCGCACACCACCATTCGTGGTGCGGGACACTTTCTGCAGGAAGACCAGGGGGAGCAGTTGGCCCGGGTGCTTTGCCAATTTATCGCCGGGGGCCAGGCTGAGGGCCTGCCGGGTGCTCGTTAATTTTTTGACAAATTTACTTGACGGATACATAATTCCACGCCGAAGTTCCTGCTGAATTTTCATGAGCTTGCAAAAGTTTTACGGGGCTGCAAGCGGAGCGCAAGGAGTAAGGATGCGCAGAGTGTTTGGTTCGCAGGGCACTTTTGAATGAGCACTCATTCACAATTTACTGGCAGCCTTTTGGTCAGTCGCAAGAGATTGTTGCCAGCCACGTTCCACGTTTCACCTTTAGGAGGTTCCATGAGGTCGTTCAAACTTCTCAGCATTTTCCTGATCTGTCTTTCGATCACAAGTTTGGCTTGTGCCCAGGGTCTTGGCGCCTCGGGTGAACTGAAGGGAACCGTCAGCGACCCTTCCGGCGCCATCGTTGCCGGCGCCAGCGTAACTGTCACTGACGTAGCCCGCGGAATCAAGCGCAACGTTACTACGGACGCAACCGGCGAATATCGTGTTCCTGGATTGGCGCCCGCCACGTACAGCGTGAGTGTGAATAAGACCGGCTTCCAGCCCGAGATTGCAAAGACCGTGGTGGTGACTGTGGGCCAGACAACCACCATCGACTTCAAGATGAAGCTCTCCAAGGTTTCCGAGCAGATTGAAGTGACCGCGCAGGCCCCCGTGGTGGAGACCGACAAGGCCCATCAGGCTGAGGTGATCAGCCAGCAATACATCCAGGACCTGCCCATCAACCGGCGCGACTACCTGACATTTACGCTGCTGGCTCCGGCGGTTTCAGATTCCACCCGCCTGGCCTCAGACCAGGATTTCCGCGTCAAGCAGACCCCGCAGAGCGGACTGTCGTTTTACGGCAGCAATGGCCGCGGCAACAGCGTAACCGTGGATGGCGGCGAAGCCAATGATGATGCCGGCGGCGTTCGCCTGAACCTGGGCCAGGACGCGGTGCAGGAATTCCAGATCAACCGCAGCAACTACGGAGCCGATCTGGGCGGCGCCAGCGGTGCGAGCATCAATATCGTCAGCAAATCCGGAACGAACAATGTGCATGGATCACTGTTTGGCTTCTTCCGTAACGATGCCCTGGATGCCGCGAACCCCTTCTCCATCAGCCAGGCCCTGCAGCCGGGACAGGTTTTCAATCCTGCCGCTCCGGATACTACGGGTACGCACATCAAGGACTCGCTCAGCCGCCAACAGTTCGGTGGTAGCATCGGCTTCCCCATCAAACAAGACAAAACGTTCCTGTTTGCAGCATTTGAGGGTTTGCATTCTGATGCCCAGGCAGCCGTCCCGTTGTTGTCGGACACAGCGATCTTCCGCCCGGACAATGGACAATTTTCAGGCAATAACCAACAGGCAATCATCGATGGTTTGGCCAATCTGGGCGCCACCTCGGTACCTTGCCTCTCCCCCACCCAGTTGCTTCCAGCTTCCACATGTGCGGGGATTCTGACCGGTGTCCTGACGGTCAACCCGGCAGCATCTCCGCTGAGCGCGTATCTGGTTGACCAGTTTGAAAACAACGGCGGGCTTTTCCCGTTCAACACCCGGCAATACTTGACTTCGGTGCGTTTGGATCACCAGTTCAGTGAAAAAAACCAGATGTTCCTGCGCTATAGCTACGGGCATGACCACGAGGAAAATCCGGATGTGCAGTCACTGATCGGAAACTCCCGAGGCAGTTCCATCAATCCCGCCTATGACAACACTCTACTGGGCTCGTGGTTCCACCAGTTCAGCCCCAACACGCTGAACGAAGCCCGTGCACAATGGAACTATTCGAATTTTGATGTGGTGCCGAATTCACCCGGGCAGGCCGGGCTGGATATTCCAGGTTTTGCCAATCTGGGGACGAATATCTTCCTGCCCAGTTTCACCATCATGCGGCGCTACGAATTCGCCGATAACTTCACCATGATCCGTGGCAAACACACCATGAAGATGGGAGCTTCATTCCTGTATCGCGGCAATCACACGGAATCGCACACCTTCTTCCCCGGACGTTTTGTCTTCGGCAATTTGCCTGGTGGCTTGGTCAGCCCATGTTTGCAGGTCCCAGCGGCCTGCGGCTTGACGGCAAACCCGGCAACCATCAACTCGTTGCAGTCCGCAGCTCTTGGATTGCCCCAGTTCTATCAGCAGGGATTTGGGAACCCCAATTACTACTACCCGCGTCCCTTCACTTCCGCTTTCGTGCAGGATTCATGGCGGGCAATGTCCAACCTTACCCTGAATTTTGGCGTGCGTTACGAGCTTGATTCACAGTACGGTCCGCTGCCCAGCGACAAAAACAATTTCGCTCCCCGCGTCTCATTCTCCTGGGACCCGTTCAAGGACCAGAAGACCGTGGTGCGCGCGGGTTACGGTATCTTCTATTCGCCCATTTACGGGCAGATTGCCGACGTAATCCAGACGTTAGGCCTGGTGAACGGCGAGCGCCAGATCGCCCAGATCTTCGTTCCGCTGACAGGCGCCCCCGGGAACCCGTCGTTGAATTCGGCCGTCATTTACCAGACGCTTTTTGCGCAAGGAAAAATCCAGTGCTCAGTGCCGACGGCGCCCAACGTGGCCTGCATTACGCCCAACGATGTGAGCCAGTTTGGCATCACTATTACCAACTCTGGCCCGGTGCCGCCGCTGACTGTTCTGTTCAGCGGTCAACCGGGTTATCAGAATCCTTACTCCCAGCAGGCAGAGATTGGGGTTGAGCGCCAGATTGGCAACGGCATGTCTGTCTCCCTGAGCGGCATCTACGTGCACACCATAAGGCTGCCGGTCGCCATCGATGTCAACGCTCTTCCAGTGCCGACCAGCACGGTGACTGCTGCCAATGGAGCGACAGTGGCGGTCCGCAACTGGAACTCATCAGCACTGAACGTGCTGACTCCTGGTGTTGCGCCCTGTGCCGGCGCCGCCATCGTGAATTGCTTTGCCAATCCTCTGCTCCTGCAGACGGATCAGTATTCTTCGCAGGGAGCGGCGCTTTACGAGGGAGCGATTCTGGAAGTGAAAAAGCGCTTCAGCGATCATTTTTCGCTGTTTGGCAGCTATACATTGAGCAAAGCCCTTGACACCACCACTGACTTCAACAGTGACTTTGGCCCTGTGGATAACACCAATCTGTCTGCCGAGCGAGGTCTTTCGACCTTTGATCAGCGGCACAAGGTCGTGGTCTCAGGCATTGTGAACACAGGGAACCAGCGAGGCTTCTTTTCCGGTTTCCAATTTGCTCCGATCATTCGTTACAACAGCGGGCATCCGTTTAACCTGCTGGCGGGCCAGGACGTGAATGGCGACCGTCACTCCACCAACGATCGTCCCATTGGGGCCGCTCGCAACACCGGTTTGGGGCCGGATTTCTTTTCGTTTGACATGCGGTTGTCCAAGAGCGTGAATCTGGGTGACAAGAGCGAACTCCAGTTCATTGCTGAAGGGTTCAACCTGTTTAATCGCACGAACTTTGCCAGCGTAAACAACGTCGTGGGGCCGTTCTGTATCGAGTGCGGCGTGGAGAAAACCTTCAACGTGCACGGAAACGCGGCGCTGCCACCAAGTGCGCCGCTGGCATTTACTTCCGCTTTCCCGACGCGGCAACTGCAGTTGGGAGCCCGTTTAAGGTTCTAAACCTTAATTTCAGGACGGCGGGGTTGCACTCCCGCCGTCCTGCATTTTCTCCTGAAATCTCTCTTGGGCCTCCATCGACTTTGACCATGTCCTCTCCATCCCAGACTTCCGCTCCGGCCGGCATGGTGGGCGCGCAGGCCGTTGTTGCCGGGCTATTGCGCTGCGGCATCAACTGTGGCTTCGGCATCCCCAGCATTCACAACATCCCTCTGTATGAATGCATGCGGCAGGCGCCGCAATTTCATCATTGGGTGGCGCGGCATGAGCAGGCCGCCGGCTTTGCCGCCGACGGCTTTTACCGGCAGAGCGGGCAGATTGCGGCCGTGTTTGCGTCCACGGGTCCGGGGAATCTCTTCACACTTGTGCCTCTGCTGGAAAGCCTGCAAAGCAACAGCTCGGTGCTGGTCATCGGCAGCAATATCGCTTCCGTGCTGCAGAGCAAGACCGGCGGCGCGCTGCATGAGACGCCACAGCAGATTGAGATCGTCCGTCCGCTGACGCGCTACGCCCGGCGGGTTGAGAGTCCGGAGGAAATCCCGCAGGCCATTGCTGAGGCTGCAAA
>OBLQ010001067.1_pt1 | contig 10356 bp, 11 predicted proteins | sample 1519881 | NCBI WGS metagenome assembly OBLQ01 (sample SAMN01911456, study PRJEB22533) | soil metagenome | biome: Soil | place: Malaysia | collected 2012-04-30 | depth DG_metagenome m | reverse complement strand
CAAGGTGGTCTGCTGGACATGAAAACTTACCCTAGCGTTGGCAGCCAACTCGAGTTAACCAATCTACTTTCCGGCGAAGCGTTTCGGGCGCGTGTGGTTGGTACTCGCCGATCGAAAGAAGGCAAGGTGTTGGGCATTGCAGTCAAGCTGTTGATTCCCAGTGAGACTTTTTGGGGCGTAAATTTTCAGCTCAAGAAAACCAGCGCCGAGCTTGTCAAAGTTGAAAAGGCTATTCAGTCGGGTAGCGTAGACCTCCGCATACTAATGGAGTTCCGCGACGCGGTGGATTACGTGCGCAAGACCGCGTGGGCCGTTCAAGAATGGCAGGAGCGCCAACTGCAAAAGCACGATCCGCAGACGGTGCTTCCGTTGATCACCTCCGAGCGCATTCGCCGCGCCACTCAGCTCAGCCAGGCAATAACGACGGACTTGGCCGCCCACGAAGTAACCCGCGAAACCGCGGGAATTGACGAGTTCTTCCGAGCCGTCAAGAACGTATACCAGTGCCTCGTGGATCTGTTCAGAGATCGAGAAGCCTGACGGTACTTCTTCCGTCGGCAGTAACGTGCCCGAAACGGCTCGGCCGCTATTTTGCCGTCGGGTCCTTTTTTACGTCGTGGTCCATGAACTCCAGCCAGAACCCCTGGGCATCCGGCACGAAGAACATGCGCGTCGTCGGAGCGATGAAAACCGGCGCGTCCGACTTGCTCAGCGTGTGCAGACGGGCGGCCTTCAGCCGCTGCATGATCACGTCGTCGTCTTTCGCCATAAACAAGAAATGCGCTGCGCCGGGATCTTGAAAGTAGGGATGTTTGAACTGCTTGCTGTGGTTCTTGTACTCGATGAGCTCCATGATCACCGGAGAGCCGGGAACCATCGCCATCGCCAGCCGGAACCGGCTGCGTATGCCGGTCAATTTCTCGTAGGAATTGTCGCCCATCCACGCCGGGCTCACCCAAAACTTGAAGTCCGGTCCAACCAGCCTCTGGTACAAACGGCACGTGCTTTCGAGATTGTCGACAACCACGGTGACGCGCGCACCGAGGACCTTGCTGCCCGGCGCGGCCGTCGTCGCCGGGGCGGGCGTCTGCTCGATCAACTCCACCGGGTAACCGTCGGGATCGCGCACCATCACCGCGCGGATTTTGCCGCTCATTCCCGGCCAACTGGACAGCTCGACGGGGCCTCCGCCGGGAGTAATCACAGGCACGCGCTCTGATTTCAGCACGGCCAGCGTTTTGTCCAGGTCGCTGACGAAGAGCTTCAGGTAGGACGCGCCGGGATCGGTCAAAGCCGGATGGAAAGGGTAAGACGGGATACCTGTGATTTCGATAGCCTCAATGGTCATTTCAGGACCGTCCGGCGCCGCTGCGGTCCCTGGAATCGGAAGCAGCGCGACGCGGCTCGCCTGAAGGTAGGGGTTCGACACGCCTTGGGCCAGCTCCGCAACTTCCTGCAACCCGCGATTCATTCCAAATGGACGTGGCTGGTCGCGCTTGCCGCGAAGTTCCAGTCCAATGAGGTCGTGATAGAAATGCATAATGAGTTCGACGTGTGCGACTTGGCGGCCGAGGTGGCCTGGACGAAGAACATCGCCGGGAGGCGCGATTCCCGATGGCGGCGCATCGAGCGTCGCCCACGGCGTTTGCGCCGAGGCAATTGGGATAAAGGTCAGAAGCATCAAGCCGATCATCACGAGTTCTCGTGCACTCGTCCTAAAGGATTGTGACACTTGGTCCCCTCAAAGTTGATCTGGCACTTCCGATCTCGTTCTTTTACTCGCGTGCATCATACGCTTCCGCTGCCCTCGCCTCAACGCGTTCATCCCACCGACGCAGACCTTGTCGCATCGCGACGCGTTTCACCGCACCTCTGATTCGAAATCACGGCCTGGCCCGCATCGGAACGATTCGCACCCCCGGGTCGTGCTACGTCAAGCGGCTCGTGGCGGAACGTCCGGTAGCTTTGTGCCGCAATTGCCGCAGTTGCTCCAGCCGATCTCGACCCGCTTGCCGCACTGCGGACATACCGGCCGCACGGGGGTGCCACAACTCGGACAGAACGTGTACTTTGAAAGCACAGTCGCCCTGCACGTCGGACAGCTCGACGGCAGCGGCTCTCGCAGGATGAAGTAGAGAATGATGCCGATCGCGTAAGGAACGAAGAAAGCGAGCAGCGTCCACAGGACGTAGCGCATGCCGCGGCGCTTCGCATCGCCGTATATATAGCCGAAGAGCATTATGCCCGTGAATGTAATGGCGAACGCGAGAACGGGCAGGACCACTTTCCCCGTCGCCGACAAGTGCCCGCTGCCCCGCGGCGGGTAGAAAGCGAGGTGGAGGATTAATGCCGCCAAGCCGACTGAGATAATGGCCGCCACCGCTTTCGCCGCGCGCGGAATCACACCCAGCACTTCTTGAAATTTGCTCATGCGAGTCTCCTCTCTCGCCTCCCATGCCACGCCAGCGCCACCGCCGCCACAACCCCGGCGAACCAGCTGGCTGCGGTGATTCCGCCAAACACGTGCCACGCTTCCGGCACGCGTGTCGGGAACCACAACACTTGCAGCCAGCGGGTCAGAATCTGCACGATCGGCCAGCTCACCAAGATGGTCGCCCACGCCATCCCGGTCGCCAGAATCAGGACGCTGCGGTTCCTCCGGCGCTCCGCCTCCTCGGCAAACGCGAGCTCCGCGCGCGCTCGCGCCCTTTCGACGATTCCTGCCGACGGCCGGGGCGTCGGGATTCTGCGTAGCCTGCCAGCGAGAAGCTGCCAGTTTTCGAGCTCGGCCGCGCACGCCGCGCACTCGTTCGTGTGCAGCGCGACGCGATGCTCAGACTCCGCATCGAGCCCTCCTGCCACGGCGAGCGAAAGCAATTCGCGGATTTCATCGCACTCCCACATATTCAGTCTCCTGTCCAGAGCTTCCCCGGATAGGACGATTCCAATCCGGCGCGCAACAATTCGAGCCCTCGCCGCAAGCGCGTCTTCACGGTCGAAAGCGGCGCGTCCAGAACCACGGCGATCTCTCCGAGCTTCATCTCCTCTTCAAATCGCAGCGAGAGCACCTCGCGATAATTCATGGGCAATTCAGCCAGGCATTCCGCGAGGTGCGAATCGCGCTCGCTCTCGAGGATTCTGTCAATTGCCGGCCGTTCCTTCGCGGTCAGCGTCGCGGCTCTGGTCGCGCCAAATGGATCGTCCGTCATCGGCTCGTCGAGGCTTTCCGGTTGGCGCCGCCGGAGGTGGTCGATCGCCAGGTTTCGCGCGACCGTAAAGAGCCAGGCGTCGAAATTGTGCCTCGCGTCGTACCTGCGAATTCGCTCGGCCACTCGAATCCAGGTTTGTTGGAAAAGATCGTCAGCGTCGGCCGCATTGCGGACCAGCCGCAGCAAGTAGCGATACAGCCGGTTCTGATAACGTGTGACGAGAGCCGAAAGCGCATCGAGATCGCCGCGGCGAAGCTGGTTGACCTCGGCTTCCATGCCCACCCGCGCCTCCTCTGCAGCCATCGTCGCGGCTATCATATTCGTTATACGAGCCGACACCTGAAAAAGACTCACCCAACCGGCGTTGTACACACCAAACACAGCCCACCCGTGCAGTATCCGCAAATAGCACAGACGATTGCGGAGAAATGGTTGCCGCTCGTCGGGAGGTTCGTTAGGGCCGGCCCAAGGCCTGGTTTCAGCGCCTGCAAGGCAATGGGACAGCTCTCCAGGCCCAGTACCGAACATGATTGCGCAAGCATGTCGGCTAAACCTCCTCTCACCCTTCGCAACCAATTCTCGCCGCGAGTTCTACACGAACAACCGCTTGAAATCCCGCCCTCGATCATGGAAGCTTGGTCCTGGAGGTTTGCAGTGCGAAATTGGCGACGGACAAGATCGAAACCAAGCTCTCCGGGTCGAACGCCGAAGCCTACCGCAGGCGTGCGAGGCTGGGCCCGCTCCGCGTCGCCGCGACCCGCGCGGGCCGCCTCCCCCATGGCGCTGTTTAGGGGGTCGGACCTGCAGTTCCGGCATGAGACCGGCAGCGCAATGTGCATTGCTCTTGCCGGCCGTTTTACTCTCGGCGCGCAGCGCGCTGCCCGGCAACCTAAGCGCAGCCTGCCCGTTGACATCCCCCGGCAGCCACTAGCCAACCCTGAGATTCGATGGGTAGCCGGTTTTCTAATCGCTACACATCTGAAAACCGGAACCGCCCTAACTCAGTCAAAACAAAGGACCGGCCCCAATTCTAATCGCTACACTTCGGCACCCGGCGACGGGCTGTCACCATCGCCATATTCGACTTTCCATTTTCGATTTTCCTGCCCGGACGAGGACTGACTCTTGCCCATCAAGCTCATCGCCATGGACATCGACGGGACGCTGCTCGACAGCCACTCGCAACTCCCGGAGGAGAACGCCCGCGCGATTGCCGAGGCCGCCGCGCGCGGCATCGCCATCGCCATTGTCACCGGCCGCCGCTTCGACTTCGCCCGCAGCGTCGCCGAAGCCCTGCCCTGCGACCTGCACCTGATCGTCAACAACGGCGCCCTCATCAAATCCAAGCGCGGCGATACGCACCAGCAGCTTCTGCTTCCCATCGGTACGGCGCGGCGCGTTCTGGAAGCCACGCAGGAATTCCGCTCGGAGGCTTCCGTGGTTTTCGACCGGCGCGAGCGCCAGGTGATCCTCGAGCGCATCAATTGGGACGATCCCGTGCGCGGCCCCTATTTCCGCCGCAATCGGGAATACATCGCCGAAGTCGCCCCGCTCACGTTGTGTCTCGATGGCGACGATCCCATCCAGATCATGTTCGTCGGTGCTTGCCAGCGCATGCGCGAGGCAAAGCAAGTTCTGGAAGCGCTTCCCTTCGCGCAGGATTTTTCACTCGCGTTGACCGAATACGAGTACCGCGACCTCTCGCTCGTCGACGTCGTTCGCCGGGGCGTCACCAAAGGCGCGGCCCTCGCCGAGTGGGCGCGTCGGCTCGGCATCGCGCGCGCCGAAGTAATGGCCATTGGCGACAACTGGAACGACCGCGAGATGCTAGAATACGCCGGCTTGCCCGTCGTGATGGGCAATAGCGTCGACGAGTTAAAATCGCTCGGTTGGACCGTCACACTTTCGAATGACGAGTGCGGCGTCGCTCACGCGATCCGAACGCACGTCCTCGAGGCCCAGACAATTCGATCAGGAGGATGGTGATGAGATCTGCTCTCGCAATGGGATTGGCTTTGCTCGCGACTCTGCTCGTAGGAATGCCCGCTTCGGCCCAGCGCCCGCCCGCGCCGCCTCAACATCCGACGATCACGTCCACTCTCGATTTTCAGCTCAGGATCGTCGAGTTCGAGTTCGTCTCCGCAGCCGACGCCATGCCGGAGGACAAATATTCCTTCGCGCCCACGAACGGTGAATTCAAGGGAGTCCGCACGTTTGCCGAGCAGGTGAAGCACGTGGCCACCACGAACACCCGGTTTTTCGACGCCATCCTCGGCCAGGCCCCTCCGGCGGCCGCCAATCGATTTGAAGCGGAAAACGGTCCCGATTCCATCAAGACGAAAGCACAGATCATGCAATATCTGCGCGATTCCTTCGCTCTCGGCCACAAAGCCATCGCCACGATCAATGCCGAAAACGCCTACGAGCCCGTCAAGAACCCTCCCATTTCCTTCTTGAACACGCCGGCGGCAATCGCGGGCTTCGCTCCAGCTCACGCCTTGGATCATTATGGACAAATGGTCGAATACCTGCGCATGAACGGCATCATCCCGCCGGCCAGCCGGCAGCGGCCGCCCGCCAACCCACCGTCGAAATGACGCGCCTCTCCAACTCGCTCTTGCTTTCCGGCGCGGTTGCGCTTCTGATTGTGCTCACCATTGGCGCTCCAGCCGCGCGCCCCGATTACGCCGTGCTGCGCTCCGGCCTGCGCCTCCACATTACGGGCTACGAGCGCCTGGGAGATTCCGTGCGGCTCGCGGTAACCGGAGGAACTGTGGAGATTGCTGCGAGCGATCTCGTCGCGGTCGAGCCGGAGGACACGTTTTCGCCTTTGCCCGCCGCGCCCTCCACGCCCTTCGCTCAACTCATTCGCAAGGCCGCGCAGGAACACGGCGTGGACGAAAGTCTCATCACCCGAGTGATCGCAGTCGAATCGAATTTCAATCCCAAGGCCGTATCGTCTAAGCGCGCGCTAGGCTTGATGCAACTGCTGCCCCAGACGGCCTCGCGCTACGATGTGGGCAACGTCTTCGACCCGGCGGAAAACATCGATGCGGGAACCCGCTATCTGAAGGATCTTCTCGAACGATACCGAGGAAGCCTGCCGCTCGCGCTCGCCGCCTATAACGCCGGGCCCGAGGCCGTGGATCGCCACGGTGGAGTGCCGCCCTTTCCGGAAACGCAAAGTTACGTGAAACGCATTACTGCGAGGCTTGCAGAAGCGCGCAACGCGCAAAAAGGCCCGGCGTCGCTCATCCCCCGTCGCTAATCGCCGGTCACAGCTCTATTGCGTGGCGGTCTTTTCGCCGAGTCGCCGCATGCGCTCCTGAAGTTTCTTGCGCAGCGTCGCCGGAGCGTTGGGATTGAAGGCGACCAGATACCACAGCGGCTGCGAGCGGTCGCGGCTGAGACGCGAGAGTGTGGCGGCGTCGCTGTTGGGATGGCGGGCGATATTCTCGCGGATCGCCGAATAGGGATGATGCGAGAGCCGGTTGAGCGTCTTGGCCGTCACTTTGGGATGCTCGCTGATCAAGCGCAGGAGGTAGTAGTCCTCCTTGGGCGCCTGGCGCGAAAGCTGGTCGAGCGCGTCGGGCTTCACTTCCGCGCTCAGGACCGTGCCCACTTTTTCGTCCCAGCCCGAATTGATGCGGTTGAGTTCCTGCGTCCGCGCGTGAATCAGCTGCTCGATCACGCGGCGCTCCTGATCCAGACGAGCCGCGGGCAACGTGCTGCGCTCCACCGAATCGAGCACGCGCAGGAGATGCTGCCGTTCGCCGAACACAATCTGCGATGTCCTCACGCTCTTCCCCTTCGCCGGATTTCGTACCAAGTCGGAACGTCTCATATGCCTGTCACCCCGCAAATCTTACGAACCGCGATTGCCGCATGCCTGGCGGCGTTCGGTGATCGCACTCCCGCTCGGCACTCCTCTCGTACCTGGAAGGCTCCGTATTCCCAAGTATACGCCAAAGCGACTGCATTCCGATTCTGCAGGCGAACCACATTGGGAAATTCGCCTACACCGCGGCGCTGCGCGAATCACCAACCGGCGAAATTATCTTGCGTACATCACTGGGAGTAAAGGAAAGGTAGGAAGTTGTGTTCCTAAGGCCGCAACAGATAGTTCTAGGACCAGGGCCCGATTTCGGACACGCCCGCCGAAGTGTCGAATGACGGGTCAGCGCAAGAACGGATTGTGTTCGCGCTCGGCGCCGATGGTGGTGAGGTCACCGTGGCCGGGGTATACGATCATTTCGTCCGGAAGAACCAGCAACTTCTCATGAATCGACTTCATGATCTGAGGGAAGGAGCCTCCCGGGAAATCCGTGCGCCCGATGCTTCCTTGAAAAAGGGTATCACCTGCGAGGAGCCGCCCCACATCGGAAGAACCGTCCCGCGACGGTGAATCTCCCGCGGCATGCCTGTGTTCGTGAGTCGCCGGAGCCGGACCGGATTCGACGACGAGACTGATGCTGCCGGGAGTGTGTCCCGGTGTGTGCAGGACCTTGGCTTCAAAACCTCCCCAGCGCAACGTATCGCCTTCCTTAACGAAGTCGCGGATGCGGACCGTCTCGGGCGTGGGAATGCCCAGCCACTGCGCCTGGCTGCCGATGCTCGCGTACACCCCAAGATCAGCTTCGTGCACAAGGACAGGCGCGCCCGTGGCGCGATGGAGCGCTGCGAGACCACCTACGTGATCGATGTGGGTGTGAGTGCTCACGATCGCGCGAACCTTGAGGCCGTAGCGCCGCACGACCTCCAAAATTCGCTCGACCTCGTCACCGGGATCCACGACGATCGCCTCGCGCGATGCCGGGTCGCCCAATATCGAGCAGTTGCATTGCAGCAGCCCAACGGGAATCACTTCATGAATGAGTTTCTCGGCCATAAAATCGAAGTATAGCAGTAAAGGGAGTGACTTTCCGTTGCGCTGCGCGGAGGGAATACGCTATTCGGGAATGCACGCCTGCCTGAGGGGTTGCTGGTCCAAGGGCAGACTGGCGGCGACCAGCGACTCAACCCGGGCAATCAATTCTGCGCGACGCTCGATTGTGTATTCCGCCGCGTCCACGGCAGAGCCGAAGGAAACAGTCACTTCGCCCGGATGAAGAGCCCATTCCCCCTTTGTCATAATTCGCTGCGTGCCAACGATCGAGACCGGCACGACAGGCACGCGGGCTTCGATCGCCATGGTAAAAGCACCTCTTTTAAAAGGCCGCAAACGACCGTCCGGGCTTCGAGTCCCTTCGGCGAATACCACGAACGACACTCCTTGCTGCAAATATCGGACAGCCGCGTCCACGATCGCCGCCCCTTCCTTGCGCGAGCGGTCCACTGGCACAAATTGCGCGAGACGCATGGCGGCGGAGAACACCGGAATGCGAAATAGTTCGCGCTTCACGAGGATGCTCACGCGTCGCGGCAGGGCGACGACGAGAGCGAGCGGGTCCACGTTCGAAACGTGATTCGCCGCGAAGACGCAGGCGCCCGGCGGAATATTTTCGACGCCTTCGATGCGGACACGCATCCCGGCCAAACGATTCGCACCGCGAACCACTTTGACGGCCAGGCTGTACATGAGATTCGGATCGCCCACTATGAGAGTCCACAGCATGAGCCATGGCAGAACGAGGATGATCGCCAGCGCAAACAGAAGAACGACGAGGAAGCTGCGAATCATTCGGTGTAGCCGCGGAGGAGGCCCTCGCGGATGCGGCGCTGACGATCGGTCGAATGCGCGATTTCCGTGACGGAACAGGGCGAGTCGCCCTGCGCGCTGTCGATTGTCAACGCGAGGCCCGCGGCCGCGAGAAGATCATCGTAAGGAATTTCGTCGGTGCCGGACACGTAGCGGCGGAAGAAATCTTCGAAGCTCTTTCCGGCAACTTCCTCGACGACAGCGCGGATTCCTTCGCTGTCCCTGTAAAACTTCCCCGCTTTGGCGTATTCGTCATTCAGGCGGCGCATGACATCGTCGAGGGATTTGCGGTTGTCGGTCGCATCGCGAATGCCGAGATCGAGCAATACTCCGAGAATCTGGCCCTTGTTGTAATACGAAATGCTGCGATCCCGCACATCGTAGGCGTCGTACTTCTCGAGCCATGCGTCGAGGCTCGAGTCCTCGACGCTCTGCCACAAGCGCGCGGGCCGGGACTGGAGTTCGCAAACTTGGTAGGCAAGATCGCCATAAAACTGTTTTTTCGACCACAGCCCTGTGCGCTCGAGAGTGTACGCGGCGTAGGTGCTGGTGACGCCTTCTGCGAACCACAGTGCCCGCGTGTATTGCTCTTTGGTGTAGTCGACCGGTTCCAGGCTTTGCGGGCGAATCCGCTTGACATTCCATACGTGGAAAAATTCGTGCGCGGCGGTGGCCGCGGCGCGGTCGACGGTCGCCGCTGCAATGGCAGTCGAGTTCGAATGCTCCATGCCGCCGCTGCCCATCTCAGCGTACGGGCCGACGTGAAAGAAAAACGTGTACTCGCGGAAGGGCGGACCCTTCATCAGTTGCAATTCGTAGCCGGTGATGCGGCGCAGGGCTTCCTCGAGGCGGCGCTGATTGGAGTTGTTCCAGTCGTCGGCATCTATAACGACGCGAAAGTGGGCGCCGGCGTTTTCGAAAGTGAATTCGTCGAACTTCCCGGCCTCAACGGGCGCATCTACGAGAGCATCGTAGGTCGGGGCCGTGAAGGAGTCAGCGGTTTCCGCGGCGGCGAGCTCGGAAACGATCTTCCAATCGGCGGGAACGTTTTCAAATGCAATCTCGCTTTTCTCACTGCGTCGGCCGGGAATGTACATCAGAATCTCTGCGAGATTGATAAAGGCGTGGTGAGCGTCGAGCTGCGAATTGAAAGGGCCGGGATCGTTCCATTCAATCGCGTAGCCGATCTGCACATCGTCCGCTGCCGGCTCCGACGGAAGCGTCGCCGTGGAAATCCGCCAGGTTTGCTTATCGGCAGCTTCGACCTGGAGCGGAGTGGCTTGGGCGGAATGCGCCGACGCATGCAGGTCGCGAACGCGATAGGAAAAGTCGCGCACTTGATAAAGGGCGTTCCAGGCTGGAAGCGCGACATCCAGCGCTTGCCGCTCGGCTTCCACGGTCATCACAACATGGAAGACGTGCCGGCCGGGATTATCGAGCGAGACACGG
>OBLQ010001066.1_pt1 | contig 10357 bp, 11 predicted proteins | sample 1519881 | NCBI WGS metagenome assembly OBLQ01 (sample SAMN01911456, study PRJEB22533) | soil metagenome | biome: Soil | place: Malaysia | collected 2012-04-30 | depth DG_metagenome m | reverse complement strand
GACGCCCGCGAGAATGCCCGTGGGACAGGCCGATCCAGGCGAGCCCTCCCAGCAGTCCGCGGAAATCTGTTGCGCCCCCCGCGGAGGTAGGCCATCATGTTCACCGGTATCATCGAGTTCCAGGGGTCGATCGAGGCCTCCTCCGCCGTGCCGGGTGGGATCCGATTGCGGATTCGCTGTCCGGGCTTCGGCCGGGGGCTGGCCATCGGCGAGAGCGTGGCGGTGGACGGTGTCTGCCTCACCGTCACGGCGCGGGGCGCGGGCTGGTTCGACGCCGACATCAGCCCGGAGACCTCCCGGCGCACGACGCTGGGGCGTCCCGGCCGTGGGCGCGTGGTCAACCTCGAGCGCCCTCTGGCGGCCACGGGGAGGCTCGGCGGCCACTTCGTCCAGGGACACGTGGACGCGACCGCCGCGGTCCGCTCGATCCGCCGCGGAGGCGAGTTCACGGAGATGGCCTTCGAGGCGCCGCGGGCCCTGAGGCCTTTCCTCGTCGAGAAGGGCTCGGTGGCGGTGAACGGCGTGAGCCTGACGGTGGCTTCGCTTCGCGGGGGCCGCTTCACGGTTGCGCTGATCCCGCACACGCTGAAGGAGACGAACCTCTCGAGCCTGAAGTCCGGCTCGAAGGTCAACATCGAGGTGGACATCCTGGCGAAGTACGTCAGGTCCTTCCTCGATCGCTGAGGTGGGCAAGAGATGAAAGGTGAACGGAAGGGCGGGACGAACGGCAGCCGGGCCGGCGAAGGCGCTCAGTCCCCGGCGAATGGCTTCTCGACGGTCGAGGAGGCGGTGGCCGACATCGCCGCCGGCAAGATCGTCATCGTCGTCGATGACGAGGACCGAGAGAACGAGGGCGATCTCACCTGCGCGGCCGAGAAGGCGACGCCCGAGATCGTGAACTTCATGGCGCGCCACGGGCGCGGCCTGATCTGCGTGCCCATGACGGGCGAGCGCCTCGAGGACCTCGGCATCCCGCTGATGGTCGAGAAGAACACCACGCCCTACGGGACCGCATTCTGCGTCTCGATCGACGCGCGCAAGGACGTCACGACGGGCATCTCCGCCGGCGACCGTGCGCGGACGATCCAGGCCGTCGTCGATCCCGCCACGCGCCCTTCGGATCTCGCCCGGCCCGGCCACGTCTTCCCGCTGAAGGCCGCCCCGGGCGGCGTGCTCAAGCGGGCGGGACAGACGGAGGCCGCCGTCGATTTGTGCCGCCTCGCGGGGCTCAAGCCGACGGGGGTGATCTGCGAGGTGATGAACGAGGACGGGACGATGTCGCGCGTCCCGCAGCTCCTCGAGTTCGCGAAGCTCCACGGGCTGCGGGTGCTCTCCATCGCCACGCTCATCCGCTACCGGCTCGAGAAGGAGCGGCTCATCCGGCGGATAGCCGAGACGGCGCTGCCGACCCTCTACGGCGGCTTCAGGCTCCACGCCTACCGAAGCGAGCTGGAGGGAAAGACCCACCTCGCGCTCGTTCTCGGCGAGCCCAAGCCGGGCGAGCCCTGCCTCGTGAGGGTGCATTCCGAGTGCCTCACGGGGGACGTCTTCGGGTCGCTGCGCTGCGACTGCGGCAAGCAGCTCGCCCGGGCGATGGAGATCATCGGGGCGGAGGGCAAGGGCGTGGTCGTCTACCTGCGCCAGGAAGGGCGCGGCATCGGGCTGGAGAACAAGCTGCTGGCCTACCAGCTCCAGGATGCCGGCAAGGACACCGTCGAGGCGAACGAGTCGCTGGGATTCAAGGCGGACCACCGCGACTACGGTATCGGGGCGCAGATCCTCTGCGACCTGGGAGTGGACCGGATCCGCCTGATGACGAACAACCCCAAGAAGTTCATCGGGCTGCGGGGCTTCGGCCTCGATATCGTCGAGAGGGTCCCCCTCGAGATCGCCCCGGGGAATCACCTGACGCAGCGCTACCTGAAGGTCAAGAAGGAGAAGCTGGGGCACATCCTCCACTCGGTCTGAGGAAGGCCCCGGTACCGGCGCCGGGCGCATCCCGGCGGGGGAGGCTCAGGTGAAGCAGGAGTTCCTCAAGCGCTCGCCCATCTTCGCGGACCTCGACGACGAGGAGCTCGCGCAGGTCCTCCTCATCGGTACGGTCACCGGCTTCGACGCCGAGAAGAGGGTCTTCGCCGAGGGTGACCCGCCCGGCTCGATGTACCTCGTCGAGAAGGGTGCGATCCGCATCTCCCGAATCACTCCGATGGGAGAGGAGGCCCTGGCGGTCCTGCGGGAGGGGTCCTTCTTCGGGGAGATGGCGCTCCTCGACGAGACGCCGAGGTCCGCGCAGGCCATCGCCCACGAGGGGCCGGCGCAGCTCATCGAGTTCAGGACGGCCGACCTCAAGTCGCTCATGGAGCGCGAGACGGCCCTGGCCTGCAAGATGCTCTGGGCCATGTGCCGGACGCTGACCGCCCGGCTGCGGGACACGAACGAGAGGTTCCAGAGCCTCTTCGTCATGACCTCGACCTTCCAGTAGGCCGCCCGGCCTTCCGCGCAAACCCTGCCGGGGCAAGACCTTACGGTTGACGGCTGGACCCGCCCGGGTATAATGCCCGGATCCGACCCGTCCATGGGCCCTCCGGGGCTTCCACGCCACGTGTCATCTGAGCCGGTGCGCCGGCCTCCGGGAAAATAGACGTGTTCGACGCCCTGACAGACAGATTGCGCTCGATCCTGAAGACGGTCCGCGGGCAGGGCCGCCTGACGGAGGCGAACATGCAGGCCGGCCTGCGGGAGATCCGCCTGGCGCTGCTGGAAGCCGACGTCAACGTCAAGGTCGCGCGCGATTTCATCGAGAGGGTGAGGACGAAGGCGCTGGGCGCGGAGGTGCTCTCCAGCCTGTCGCCCGACCAGCAGCTCGTGAAGGTGCTCCTCGAGGAGCTGCGCGCGCTGCTCGGGGAGGGCTCGCAGCCGCTCCGCTACTCCGGCGCGCCCCCGAACGTGATCCTCCTCGTCGGCCTGCAGGGCTGCGGCAAGACCTCCACCGCGGCGAAGCTCGCCCGGAAGATCCGCTCCGAGGGCCGCTCGCCGCTCCTCGTGCCCGCCGACGTCTACCGGCCGGCGGCCATCGACCAGCTCCGGACCCTGGGAGGCTCGATAAACGTTCCCGTGCTCGACGCGCAGACGGGCGAGGACCCGCGCGACATCGCGCGCCGCGCCGCCGTCGAGGCGAGGACGAGCGGCTTCGATCCGGTCATCGTGGACACCGCGGGACGCCTGCACGTCGACGACCAGATGATGTCGGAGGTCCGGGACATCGCGGCCATCCTCGATCCGCGCGAGATCCTCTACGTCGCCGACTCGATGACCGGCCAGGACGCCGTGACCTCGGCCGCCGCCTTCGCGGGGGCGCTGAGCCTCACGGGGGTCGTCCTGACCAAGCTCGACGGCGACGCGCGCGGCGGCGCCGCGCTGTCGATCAAGGCCGTCACGGGCGTCCCGATCAAGCTGGCGGGGACGGGCGAGAAGGTGGAGGATCTCGAGGTCTTCCACCCCGAGCGGATGGCCTCGCGCATCGTCGGCATGGGCGACGTCGTCTCGCTCATAGAGAAGGTCGAGGCCAGCGGCGTCGCGGAGGAGGACGAAGAGGCCGCCCGCTCGCTCGCCGAGGGGCGCTTCACGCTGGAGGATCTCCGCAAGCAGATCCGCCGGATGAAGAAGATGGGCCCTCTGTCGTCCGTCCTGGAGCTGCTGCCGGGGGCGCCCCCCATGGGCGACATGCAGGTGAACGAGGCGGCCCTGACTCAGTCGACGGCCATCCTCGATTCCATGACGGTCCGCGAGCGGCTGCGCCCGGAGCTCATCAACGGCAGCAGGCGCCGGAGGATTGCTGCCGGGTCGGGCACGTCCGTGCAGGCCGTCAACAAGCTCATGAAGCAGTACGGGCAGATGAAGAAGATGATGAGACTGGCCGCCCGGAAGCCGGGAAAGAGTCCGGGACGTTCCGGGAAGTTCCCGTTCGCGTTCAAGTGACAGGGCGGCGCGGGGCGGCCCGCGGGGCCGCCGCCCGTCCTCAAGGAGGTCATCGGAGGTGCTGAGAATCAGGCTGGCCCGGCGCGGGGCGACTCACCGGCCCTTCTACCGGGTCGTCGTCAACGACTCCAGGTCCACCCCGGACGCCCGCAACGTCGCGGAGCTGGGGTTCTATGATCCGAGGAAGAGTCCGGCGGTCCTGGAGCTGGACGTGGAGAAGACCGAAGACTGGATCCGGAAGGGCGCCGTGCCGAGTCCGAGGGTGCGCGCCTTTCTGAAGCAGGCAAGGACCCGGCCACAGTCGAAGTGAATCTCTTGAGACAGCGGTTGAAGCACACGCTCGCGTTGCCGTTCAGGTGCCCAGATGAGTGAGATGAAGGAGCTGCTCGAGGAGATTGCGAAAGCGCTCGTGGACAAGCCCGACGAGGTTCATGTCTCGGAGGTTGCCGGGGAGCAGACGACGGTGCTCGAGCTGAGGGTCGCGCAGGACGATCTCGGGAAGGTCATCGGCCGCCAGGGCCGGACCGCCCGGGCGATCCGCACCATCCTCGGCGCGGCCGGCATGAAGCTGCGCAAGCACTTCGTCCTGGAGATCCTCGAGTGAGGCCTTGAGCCCCCCGCGCGAAGGCACCGTGCTGCTGGCCGAGATCGACCGGCCGCGCGGGCTGAAAGGAGAGGTGGTGGCCACGCTCCATGCCGACGATCCGGAGAGACTCGACGCCGTCGGGAGGGTGTGGCTCGTCCGGGGCGGGGACTCCGGGGAGCGCCGCGAGGCGCGGCTCGAGGGATGGAAGCGGCGGGGCGACCGTGTGGTGCTCAAGCTCACCGGCGTCGACACCGTGGAGGAAGCCCGGGCGCTGGCGGGGGCAGAGATCCGGATCGATGCATCCGAATCCCCCCGGCGGGCGCCGGAGGGGCGCTGGTTCGCCCACCAGCTCGAGGGGCTCTCGGTGGTGACGACGGCGGGGGTAAGGATCGGCGAGGTCGTCCGCGTCCTGAGCCCGTCGGGGCAGGCTCTGCTGGAGGTGAGGGGGCCGCGCGGCGAGTGCCTCGTGCCGCTCGTTCCGGCCATCTGCGTGCGGGTGGACCCGGAGGCGGGAGTCATCGAGGTCGATCCGCCGGAGGGCCTCCTGGATCTGAATGGAGTTTGACGTCATCGCGGTCTTTCCGGGGATGGTGGGCGCCGCCGTCGAGGAGGGCGTCCTGCGCCGGGCCCGGGAGCAAGGCCTGATCCGGGTGCGGCTGCACAACCTTCGGGACTATGCAGACGATCCCCACAGGCGTGTCGATGACTATCCTTACGGCGGCGGGGCGGGGATGGTGCTCAAGCCGGAGCCTCTGTTCGCCGCCGTGGAGGACGTGACGAGGCGCTTCCCGTCGGGAAGCAGCCGCACGATCCTCCTGGGCCCGCAGGGCCGGGTGCTCGATCACGGAGAGGCCCTGCGCCTCGTCCGCTACGAGCGGCTGATCCTGCTCTGCGGGCGGTACGAGGGGGTGGACGAGAGGGTGCGCGAGCACCTTGTCGACGAGGAGCTCAGCATAGGAGACTATGTCCTCAGCGGAGGCGAGGCGGCCGCGGCGGTCGTCATCGACGCGGTGGCCCGGCTGGCGCCGGGCGTCGTCGGGAACCCCGACTCGGTGCTCGCCGACTCGTTCTCCGCGGGGATTTTGGCGGTTCCACAGTACACACGGCCCGCGGATTTCCGCGGCCTGAAGGTCCCGGACGTGCTGGTCTCGGGAGATCATTCCCGGGTGGAGGCCTGGAGGCGTGATGCGGCCGAGAAAAATACGGCCCGGCGCCGGCCCGACCTCCTCCGGGAGGAAGCCGGCGGCGAAGCGCGGGACGGACAGTGCGTCAAGCAGGAGTCGAGAGATGGATCCCATAGCGATCGTTGAGTCAAGGGAAAGGAAATCACAGTGGCCGGATTTCAGGTCCGGCGATACCGTCCGCGTGTCGGTCAAGGTGAAAGAGGGCGACAAGGAGAGGATCCAGGTCTTCCAGGGTGTCGTCATCTCCTTGCGCCGGGGCAGCCTGAGGTCCACCTTCACGGTACGGAAGGTGACCGACGGCGTGGGGGTCGAGAGGATTTTCCCCTTTCATTCCCCCACGATCAGCAAGATCGAGGTCGTCTCACACGGCAGGACCCGGCGGGCCCGCCTCTACTATCTCAGGGAGCTGAGAGGGAAGGCGGCCCGGCTGAAGCGGCGGACGACGGGGGCCCAGGGCGAGGCCTCCTGACTTGCCCGCCGCGCCCACCTGGCGCTACGAATCCCGCGTGGCGCGGGAGGGATACCGGCGGGTGGCCGGCCTCGACGAGGTCGGCCGGGGATCCCTGGCGGGGCCCGTCGTGGCCGCGGCCGTTATCCTCAGCCGGCGGCGGCCGATCGAGGGGGTCCACGACAGCAAGCTCCTGGCCCCCGCCAAGCGGGAGGATCTGGCGCGTGCCATCGCGGATCGGGCTCTCGCGGTGGGCGTCGGAATCGCCGCGTCCGGCGAGGTGGATCGGCTCAACGTGCTCGGGGCCACCAAGGAGGCGATGGCTCGGGCCCTGCGTGCACTTCCCGGCGGCGCGGACCATCTTCTCATCGACGCGGTGAAGCTGACGGGAGTCGGGCTCCCCCAGCTCAGCCTCGTGCGCGGGGATCGCCTCAGCGTCTCCATCGCGGCGGCATCGATCGTGGCCAAGGTCGTCCGGGATGGGATGATGCGATACTACGCGCGGGTTTTCCCGGGATTCGGGTTCGAGTCGAACAAGGGCTACGGAACGCCAGATCACCTGGGTGCGATCGCCCGCCTGGGGCCCAGCCCGATCCACCGGCTGAGCTTCCGGGGCGTGTGGGACCAGTTGCCGCTGGCGTTCGGCGCCTTCAGCGGATGAGGAGCTTCTTCGTTGCCGCTCAACCGCACCAAGATCCAGCAGCAGGCCGAGAAGCACGTCGCGGCAGGTAAGATCGAAGCCGCCGTCGAGCAGTACAAGAAGCTCGTCGACGACAACCCCCGCGACCTCGGCACGCTCAACAAGATCGGCGACCTCTACGTCCGCCTGAACCGGAAGGTCGAGGCGATCGGGACCTTCCACCGGATTGCCGAGATCTACGCCGAGGACGGCTTCTTCCTCAAGGCGATCGCGATCTACAAGAAGATCACCAAGATCGATCCCGCCAGCATCGAGATCATGCAGCGCCTCGCCGAGCTCTACTCGCGGCAGGGGCTGAAGACCGAGGCCCGCAGCCAGTACGTGGCCGTCGCCCAGGCGCACGTGAAACGGGGCCGGCCTCAGGAAGCGATCCAGTGCTACGAGGCGCTGGCTGCGATGGAGCCCGAGTCGATCCAGCACCGTATGGCGCTGGCCGAGCTGAAAGCCAAATGCGGAATGCACACCGAGGCGGCGGGGACGCTTCTCGCCCTCGGCATCGAGCTCGAGAAGAAGGGCAACTCGAAGGAGAGCTCGAGGATCTACGAGCTGGCCTTCAAGACCAGCCAGGGAGATCCCGGCGTGGCCGAGCGGCTCGGGATGGCGCTGATCGGGTCGGGCCAGCACGAGCGGGCGATCGAGATTGCCGAGAAGATCCTCGCCGGCCACCCCGATAGCGGCGCGATGATGGAAGTCCGGGGGCTCGCCCTCGAGGCCGCCGGCCGCAAGGAGGAGGCGGAGGTCGCGCTGAAGCTCAGCCTCGACTCGGATCCCGAGCGGTGCGGAGCGCTGGTCGCGCTGGCGCGTCTTCTCGCCGATCGCGGGGCGCCCGACGACGCAGTCGAGACCCTCTCCGGCGGGATGGAGATCATCACGGACGGCGGCAAGGTCCAGGACGCGGCCCAGGTTCTCGAGTCCCTCCTCGCGGAGAATCCTTCCTACAGGCCGGGCCTCGAGGCGCTCTACCGGATGCACTCGCTGTCGGGGGACACCCGCGCGGCGGTGGAGGCCGGCAAGCAGCTCGTCGAGGCCAGCCTCTCGGGCGGCCACCGCAACGAGGCTCTGGCCGTGGCCCGCCGGCTGGTCGAGATGGAGCCCGGCGTGGGAGAGCACGCCGAGCGGGTGGCTCGCATCGAGGCGGCCGACGAGAGCCCTGAGGCCGGCGAGGAGCCGGAGGTGACCGGCGAGGTGGAGACGGACATCGTCGACGTGGTGGATTTGGACGCCGGCGTCGAGGCGGAGCCGGAGCCACCCGTCCCCGAGGCGCCCGTACCCGCGGCGGAAGCCGAGATCGAGATCGAGGAGGAGGTCGTCGAGGGGTTCGAGCCCGAGCTTCCTGCCGTCCCTCCGGAAGTCGCTCCCGTCGAGCGAAGCCTCACCTCGGAGGACGAGGAGTTCATCGCCGAGCGGGTCACGGAGGCCGACGTCTTCATCAAGTACGGCCTCACCGACCGGGCCATCGAGCAGCTCGCGGCCATCGCGCAGCGCTTCCCGTGGCACATCACGACCCGCGCGAGGCTGCGGGAGCTCTACCTCGAGGAGGGCAACCGGCCCCGGGCGGCGGTCGAGGCGGCCGAGATCGGGAAGGTTCGCCTCCAGGAGGGCGACCGCGAAGGGGCGGCGGCGGCCCTGGAGGACGCTCGGAAGATCGACACCGCCTGTCCCGCGATCGCGTCACTGCAGGCGATGCTCTCCGGCGGGACGATGGACGCGTCCGAATTCTCCGCGAGCGTCATGCCCTCGTCGGACACGCCCGCCGGGGAGCAGGACAGCCTCGAGATCGAGGAGGAGCCGGCGTCCCTCGCGGAGGAGCCGGAGGCTGCCGCCGTCGCGCGTGACGAGAGCGAGGAGGACTCGGTGCCCATGGCCGCCGTGCCGGCCGAGGCGCCGCCGGAGGGGATGGAGGAGGATCCTTTCGACCTGGCGGCTGCGCTCGACGTGAGTCTTTTCGGCGGCGAGGCCCCCGGCGAGGCAGGGGAAGGAGACGCCGTCGTCGAGGAGCTGGAAGCGACTCCGGAGGCGCACAGCCTCGACGAGATCGTCTCGGCCTTCAAGAAGGGAATCGAGAAGCAGGTGGGAGCGGAGGACTTCGAGACCCACTACAACCTCGGCATCGCCTACAAGGAGATGGGCCTCGTGGACGAGGCCATCGCGGAGTTTCAGTTCGCCGCCAAGAGCGATTCGCTGCTCGCCTCCTGCTGCTCGATGCTCGGGATGTGCTTCCGCGAGAAGGGGATGAACCCCATCGCCGTGAAGTGGTACCGCCGCGGGCTCGACTCCGTGGCGGGCAGCGGCCAGGAGGAGGAGCTCAACGGCCTGCGCTACGACCTCGCGGAGGTTCTCGAGGCGATGGGGGAGATCCAGCAGGCGCGCGATCTCCTCACGGAGGTCTACGGCGTGAACTCCCGCTACCGCGACGTCGCCGATCGCATGAAGGCTCTCGAGGCGCGCCTCCATAGCTGAGCCGCGCCGGGTCCTCCGGCGCGATCGTGGTCCGACCTCGCGAACACTTTCCCCTCGCTTCTGTATCGAAGGAACGTCGTCCGTGATTCCCGCGGCTTGGTGCGGGCCGCGAGGAGGAACGCCTTCCGCTCCCGGTTCGGGCCGTGGAGGGTGGGAGGCCGTCCATCGACCACGGAGGGGCCCTCACGACGTCCGCTCCAGGCGTCCCTCCTCGCGTCCGGCCGTGATCGGGGTCCGTGATTCCATGGCTCGTTGGGTGTTGCGTCGTGGCGTTCCACGTGAAGCAGGGGAGGAGCTCGGGAGACGGCGAAGATGGCGACTCGTTGTCATTCGCGTCGATTTTCCGACGCCGGGCGCAACGTCCTGCATCCAGGAGGGTTGAACGGATCCACCTCGGTGCGTGTCTGTATTCTTGACGTCCGGGCTCTGCGGGAGCGTGATCGGCGTGACGGCGGCCCGGACGCGAAGACGTGACGTAAATCACTCGTTCGGAAGGGCTTATCGAACACGGCCTTTCCGGCAGGCCGGCCGCAACGAGGCTGGCACGCGGCTCGCAGTGTAGAGGGAACGAACGGGGCGGCGACAGAGAGCCCCCGAAGAGGAGAACGAAGCCGACCAGCTATCATAAAAGGTTCCAGGAGGCCCGCCGGCCTCACCCTAACTCCCCCCAGTAGCTTGCCCAACCCCCCCTTCAGAGCATGCTGCTCAAGGCGGGGCTCCTGGACGCCATCATCGGCCCGCTGCGGTTCCGCCGCAGCGGGCCTTTTCATTTTCCGGCGCCTCCTCTCGCCCCGCGCTGTTCCGGCTATAGTGCCGGCGCGGAGCCGGTCTTCCTAGCTGGCCCGCGCATCCCATGTCTTCGTGGCGTCTCATCCGCAGCGGCCCGGCCGACGGCAGCCGCAACATGGCCATCGACGAGGCGCTGCTCGAGGCGTGCGCCGCCGGTGCCCCGGGCTTCCCCTGCCTCCGTCTCTACGCCTTCTCGCCTCACTGCCTCTCCC
>OBLQ010001065.1_pt1 | contig 10360 bp, 4 predicted proteins | sample 1519881 | NCBI WGS metagenome assembly OBLQ01 (sample SAMN01911456, study PRJEB22533) | soil metagenome | biome: Soil | place: Malaysia | collected 2012-04-30 | depth DG_metagenome m | reverse complement strand
TCCGCCGTGTTTGTCAGGTAGCTTTCAGCTTTTTCCGGGTGGTCGCGGAATATGCTTTTCACGGTATAGATGGCGTTCCTAGTCATGAGCGAGTCCGGAGGGTTTGCTTCGATAACGTTTACAAGGGCTGGCAGCGAGGCCTCGCCAATTTGCGCAAGGGCGCCGGTTGCAGGATAGCGGCTTGGGGTGAAGATCGGCTGCAAGCGGATCGTCGTCCCTTCCCAGTCAAACCGATACTGGAAAGCTAGGAGGGCCGCCAGGTCGTCAGCCGCGGCCGCACACCCCCGGTAGCCCAGCTGCAGGATCGCCTGTCTCACTCGGTCCGGGTCTTTCTTCTGCAATTCCTTATCCCTCAGAATCTGGATCAGCGGCTTTACTTCGTTGGACTGCAGATCGCATTGGCCCCGGGCTTGCGGGCTGCTCAACCCGCAGAGCGTGGCAAGGGCAAGGATAAGGACCTGCACCAGCTGCGGCCGGACCCTCAGAACTGAAGCCTGAATACTTTGCGTCATTGTGCAGATTCCCGAAGTTCTAGCGGGTGGTAAAAACGATTGCCTTGCAGTGCCCGGGTTCTAGCGCCGGGAGAACCACTTCGAATCTGGGGAGATGCTCTCTTCGTGAAAACGCAGAGGCCGAGATCGGCCTCTACTCCAGCCCCGCCCTTCTATGAACAAGTGCTATTCGCCCGTGATGCTGACTTCAAAGAAATGCTTCCCTTGGGGGCGGGAATACTCCCTATAAATCCATACGCCACGTCCGTGAGCCCTCACAATTGCATTGAGGGCATCCAAGAGAGAGGCATTCTTCACATGAATGGAAAGCGGATCAGGGCTTTTTGGCGGCAGAATGCCAGGCTGCGTGATTGGGTAATATCCTTGCAGTCTGTTAAAACCTTCACCGTAATTAAGCTCTTGCATGCGCTTTCGTACCTCGGGCGACCGAAGAAGCAAGCCCACTGCGGCGGTCAGGGTTGTCAGATCTTGGGAATTGAACTCGGCAATTCGAGTTTCTAAGATGGGGGGAATGCCACGCCTTGGGACTACGTTGACTACGCCTCGGTTCGCATCCCAAGCGTATGCGTCGTCAGATAAAACGATAGCGTCAAGGACTTCACGGAGCGGTGACGACGGTTGAAATGTGTAGCTGTGCTCTATCTGGTCTGATTGCTTATCTGCGAGGACGATGCCGCCGGGAACGTTGGTAACGCTCAGAGCTAGTCTTGCCATATCCCAGGCAGCGGCCTTCGTAGATTCGGACAAGTTGATATGCCTTACCAGGATGTTTTCCGGTTTTGATGCCTTCGGATTGGGGCGTACCATGTAGTAGAGAGGCAGACAAAGCACGCTTATGGAGGCATATATAAAGTATCTCTCCGCTTTGTTCATGTGTTCCTCCTCCCGCGCGAATTCGCTAAGGGACAGTGATGGTGCTGTCCACTTTAGAAGTACCTGAAAAATTTCCTTTAGCTATGTGGATCACAGTCGTCAAGTCATACCTTGGCCCGTTTTGTCCCCCAGCGTTAACGAAGTTTGAAATGTCAAATGACTCGTGATCATCGCTACCGGGGCAACTGGGAGCCGTCTTTCCAAAGAACTGGATATCCGCAACAAAGGCGCCGGGGGTCATGTCCTGGCTATTGTCGCCGGGCGTTGAGCCCGGGCCCACGTAATTCGTGAAGTGTGCGGTAATCCTGTATGTTCCACTGATTGTCTGTGCTGGTGAATCTTGGTCAACTAAGCTGAAAGCGTAATTGCGGTAAACGCCGCATTGGTGCTGAAGTAGTATTTGCCCCCCAAGATTAACAACATTGCCATCCGTGATGACCACGAGGGGTCCTATCCCCCCTGTTGCGCCTGGATAGTCCAGCCGAACGAGCTTTTTCGGCACTTGGACGTAGAAGTTGACGCTACTGCTGGTCCGGGCCGGCGAGACCGAATTATTGGTCACCGTGACAGAGTGATTCCCAGATGGGGCATTGGACGCCACGACAAAGTTCACTATTATCTGGGTGGCACTGCGGCTGGAATAACTGAAGGTTATATTGCTTCCTGCATTCACTGTCGGGCTGGTGCCGAACCCGAACCCGTTTATCGTAACAATCGTTGTAGCTCCGATAAGCCCGCGCGATGGCGAGATGCCAGTGATTTGTATCACTTGACCCGCACCGATGCCGTTTAGCGTACTCCAATTTATGCAGGGGCAGTCGGGGAAGTCGGGGTTGCTGTCGTACATCGAACAGTCCGTATAACTTCCGGTGACGTTGGCTGTGCCCCCCGCCATTCCTACAGCCCTGTAGTGGATCGAGCTGTTCATTTGAATGACGGGCGTGTTATTGCTGGTCCAGCTTGAGCCTGCGGTAAGGTTATAGTAGAAATTGCCGCTGCCGTTGCAACTGTGGTAGGTTCCGGTGTCGCTCATGTCCTGATAGGCGGTAGGGATGATGCCGAACGACGCCGGAGCAACGGAGAGGCTGCTGAATCCGGCTGGGCAAGAACATGCTTCACAGTCATAGCTGGAGGCCATGCCCTGTTCCTTCTGGATTACCATCAGGCGCCCTTCCACTGCAACGCTGTCCAGCCGAATCCATGATACGCTGCCATCCGCGGCTGCGGCGGGAATTTTGTTGCCCTTGAAGTCCTCTTGCTGCGCGTCCCTGAGCTTACGGAAGTCAATAGCCCGAGTCTCGTGAGGTTGCAGCTCGAGGTTCGTCAGCCAGTAAGTGGCGCCGCCCGCCGTGACGCGGAAGCCGATGCGGGCGGGCTTTTCGCTCTCGTCGGTGAGAAAAAGGATCGAATTCGTCTGGCTGTCCAGGTGCCAGGGATTTACGCCTGAGCCCGCCCATCCGTCGCGTTCATTCGCCGTGCGGGCATCGACCACGAGATCCTGGCGCTCATCGACGCTTGAGATCTGTGCAATCATAGAACCCGCCGGCCCACTGTATTGGATGCGCAAGGAGGCGTAAGGGATGGGCAGTGGCAATTGGCCGATCTCCGCGGCGAGCGAGAAGTCCTCCGTACTGTCGGCAGAAACCTGCAAGGTGGCGAGTGTCATCTGGCCCACTGCCGTGCCGCTCTCACCATCAAACTCTTTCTCACCCACGGGCACGAGCTTTGTCCCTTCTGGATACTCGGCGGTAATGGTTACGCTCTGCGGCTGGCTCGAGAGGTTTGAAATGATCACGTGCGGCGTAAAAGTGCCGTCACCAGCAAAGGGCGAGTCTGCCGAAGGAGTGCCTACAGGTATGCCGCTGGCGTGCAGCGTGCTCGACCGCTCGTGCGCCGGGTCAGGAAATTCAAGCGTAGTCGAGAAGCCGGTGACGGGGTCTGTCACACGCCCCTGGGCAACCAGCGCCGGGTTCGGCCCGCGCTGGATGATCGTGATCCTCCCTTCGGGGGCCTGGGCAACGTCCAGTTTCAAGGACGCCAACATGTCCGCCACCGACAGACGCTTCGTTTCATTGGGCTTAAAAACCAATGGGGCGACCCCGTGCTCCTTGCCGCCGAAGGCAAGAAACACGTCCGCCGTCACCATGTTTCCGGAAGAATTGGCCACCATGATGGTGGCGTCCCTGCCACCCGCGAAGCCCCACCATTGCCCGCTGAGCACCGGGGGAATGTCGGTGCGCCCGGGGTCGTTCTCTACCATCTCGGCCTGTTGCACCCAGTGGCGGCTGGGGGTTTCCATCGTCATCTGGCCGAGCAGCGGCATGATGGTCCCCTCAAAATAAACAGACACGCTGCCCTGTGAAAAAGTTCCCGTGACGTCAGCGCCAAGGCCTGTGAGCAGGCTGCGCATATCGATGGGCAGCTTCGCGCCCGGCTGAATCTTCATCGAATTCGAAAGCTGGGTCTGGCCCGTGAGGCTATGGACGGCCACTATAAAATCCAGCGGGTCGCCCGAATCACTGACAAGCAGCAGGGTGGAATTGAAGCCGTCGGCCAGCGAGTAGTAAGGAAAAACGATCTCGCGTGGTGCGGTCGGCGGGGTCGTTCCGCAGCAGGAGCTTGTGTCTTGGGCGTCCGTCTTCGGGCGCGGGTTAATCAGGAAAAGTGAAGATAAGGCAAAAACAAGAAGAACCAGGGTCCCGGGGTAGACAGCTTTGAGTCGCATGACCATCCTCCCCTCAACGGTTTGGTGCGCAGGCCCGACCACTGAGAGACTGACTAACGCTGATCTCTACCCAATACAGTGACGGATGAAAGTGCTGCCTCGCGCTTCTCAGTATCCCTCGGCCCAGAATCTAATCGTTTGTGATGATGGTTGCAAGTTGATATCGTTAGCCAAAACGATAATCTATTGGCCAAACCGACAATCGATCACCTTGGATCTCATTACTCTTTCGCGTGGATGCTTTGCCTGTGCAAGCTGGGCAACATTCCGAAATGCTTTTTGAAATCCCGTGAGAAGTGGCTGGGATCGTTGAAGCCAGCGGCTGCCATTACTTCTTTTATTGACAAGGAAGAGTCCTCGAGCATGGTTCGGGCGCGCTTCAGTCGGAGCTCGCGGATATACCTGCCCGGCCCGACGCCCAATTCCGTGGCAAAGAGTTGGCGCAGGCGCGAGGTTGAGATTTGAAGTTTTCGGGCAACGTGCGTGACGGTAAGGTTTGGATTCTTAAGCTCCGCTTCAATGAGCTGCAAAGACCGTTCGATTCGGAGGTCTCTCGGCTTCCCAAGCTGTTGAAGCTTATCGCCTAATCTCCCGTCCCCAGCCGTGATCGTGTCTCCTTAATGGGAAACGTTGAGCACCGGCTTGTAGACGGACGTTTGTTGGACAACGAAGCAGAAGCACAACATAGGCTGTTACGCTTCGTGGGGAAGACCTCTCAGCAAGAAGCAGCGCAACAAGGCCCTCTTCCAACCCTGTGTGAGACCTTTTTCAGGTTGCGGTCGCAGGGACAGCGCTAATGAAGGAGATCAAAGATTGCTTAGGGACGCCCCGTGCTCCGCATCTGACCGTTGGCACACATTCACAAGCCGTCAATTATCAATTTGTCCAGTTGACGCATTGATACAACGCCGTGTGTCGCCTTGTCAAGAGAATTCCCGCAATTTTGCCCTTCGCGCGTGGCGCTCACATCGCAGTACTTGCGATGTGCTCGATTTGCTCTTGCAACATACCTCCATCCCGTAGCCGAATGACTGCTTCGGTGATTTCGGGGTGGCGCACTTTTGGAAATAGCAGTATCATTACGGTTTTCTTGCGGCTGGTTGCGGATCACGATCGCCAACAGGAGTTCGCTCCGGGGCTTTGAAGAAAAACAACCAGGAGATTAGACGCACCGCCAACAGCTGAGGTTGGAGTGTGCCCCATCGTATTCTGCTTGAGCTTTTGGGCGGCGCCAACAACACCGAGTGAGATGGTTGGAATGAATGTGAGGAAAAATAGAACACCAATGGCCGGCGCGATTTGGATAGCTCTGCCGTTTGCGCTGGCTTTTGTCATGATCACCCTGGCGGTGCTGCCGGCGCTGTCGCAGGAGAAGACTTCGCCCGCAGCCAGGCGTCGTCGTCGGCCGGTTGAATTGAAGCCTTCGCCGGCGGCGGAACGCGGCAAGACAGCCTACGCCGGCAACTGCGCCTTTTGCCACGGGGAGGACGCAACGGGCGGGCGCGGTCCGGACCTGGTCCGCTCGCCGCTGGTTTCGCACGACAAAGCCGGAGACCAGATTGGCCCGGTCATCCTGAACGGCCGGCCCAGCAAAGGGATGCCGCCCCTTCATATGAGCGACGCCCAGATTAAGGACATCGCCGCGTTTCTGCATTACAGGCAGGCGGAGAGTCTGGCGTCCGCTCACCTGCCGAGTGATTACGCTCTTAAGTGGATGCTGACCGGCAACGCCGCTGCCGGTAAGGAGTTCTTTAACGGAGCGGGAAAGTGCAAGGACTGCCATTCACCCACTGGAGACCTGGCGCACGTTGCAACCAAATACCCGCCGCTGGACCTGGAGTCGATGATGCTTTACCCCCGCGGCGCAGACAAGAGGACGGTCACCGTTACGTTGCCCTCCGGCGAGACCATCAAGGGTCCACTCGATCATCTTGATGAGTTCACCGTGGCGCTGCACGATTCTGCGGGATGGTATCGCTCATTCCCGCTCGACCAGGTCAAGGCAAGCGTTCACGATCCGCTTGCTGCGCATCGCCAACTGCTGGACAAACTGTCCCAGGCGGACGTTCACAATCTCTTTGCCTACATGGAAACTTTGAAATGAGGACGTTGTTGATGACACACCGTCGCACTGCCTGCCCCAAACATTCCAGGAGGCGCTCTCTCAATCGAATCGCCGGGTATGTTCTGATCGCGGCCTGCTGCATGTTGCCGTCCGCGGCTGCCGCGCGCGCTCAGGGGCTGCCGGACAAAGCCTTGCTTGAGCCGCCCACTACAACCTGGCCCACTTATAACGGAGACTATTCCGGGCGCCGCTACAGCGCGCTCGACCAGATCAACTCATCGAACGTCTATTCGCTGGCACTGGAGTGGCTTTTTGCGACCGGCACGCAGGCTATCAAGTCAACTCCGCTGGAGGTGAACGGGATTCTCTATTTCAGCGTGCCCGACAACGTCTGGGCGATTGACGCCCGCACGGGACGCGAGATCTGGCACTACTATCGCAAATCCGAAGGTGACCACATCGGCAACCGCGGCGTCGGCATGTGGCATGACCGCCTCTACTTTACGACGCCCGATGCGCGCCTCGTGTGCCTCAGCGCCAAAGACGGCAAGGCCATCTGGATTGTCAAGCTCGCCGACGCTGACCTCAAATATTTCGCGACCATGTCGCCGCTCGTGGTGCGCGACCACGTGATTGTGGGTGTTTCGGGCGACGTGACGGACATTCCCGGGTTCCTCGATTCGATTGATCCGGTGACGGGCAAGCTGCAATGGCGCTGGTGGGTTGAGCCGATGCCGGGCGAGCCGGGCGCCGATACCTGGCCCAACGAGGACGCCATGAGGCACGGTGGCGGCATGACCTGGATGACCGGCACCTACGACCCTGAACTCAACCTTCTCTACTGGGGCACTGGCAATCCTAATCCGGTGCTGGTGGGCTCGGCGCGCGAGGGCGCGAACCTCTACACCTGCTCGATTGTGGCGCTCAATCCGGACACCGGCAAGATGGTCTGGTACTACCAGGCCTCGCCGCACGACGTGCACGACTGGGACAACGTGGAAACCCCGGTGCTGTTCGACGGTGAGTTCAACGGCAAGCCGATGCACATGCTGGGACAGGCCGCGCGCAACTCCTTCTTCTTTCTGCTCGACCGCACCAACGGCAAACACTTGCTGACCGCGCCGTTCATCGATCAGACGTGGTCATCCTCGTATGACGCCGAGGGCCATCCCATTCCCAAGCCGCACACGGCACCGTCGCCCGACGGCGCTCTGGTGGAACCCGCATCGGGCGGAGGCACCAACTGGATGGCGCCCAGTTACAGTCCGCAGACCGGCCTGTTCTACGTCACCGCCACCCGCACCTTCAGCATCTTCTACCTGACAGCGCGCGGCAAAGCAGAGGGCTGGGGCGGACGCGACCGGGGACTGTGGGCGGATTCGGCTACCCGCGCCATCGACTACAAGACGGGGAAGATTGCCTGGACCCACGAACTTGGCCGCGGCGGTTCCGGTGCCGGCAACCTCTCGACCGCGGGGCATCTGCTGTTCACCGCCGACAACTCCGGCAACCTGCTGGCTCTCGATCCAGCCACGGGCAACACCTTGTGGCACGTGAACGCCGGCGGGCGAATGGCCAGCTCGCCCATGACCTACATGCTGGACGGGCGGCAGTACGTGGTGGTGGCGGCGGATGACCGGCTGATGGCCTTCGCGCTGCCCGAGCAGCCGTCGGCGCCGGGTGTGCAATCGGCCGCGCGCTGATCGAAAGCGGAGGGAATAGGGGAATTGTAATTTTTACCCACTGTTCATAAAGTGAACAACTTTGGCACGAAAAAGCGCAATAAGCCGCGAAATTGAAATTTAAGCCTATTATTATCAACAACTTAAAATTTAGAGAATTTTCGTCCCAAACGTCCCATTTGTCTCATCTGGGGGCTAATCCGGCTCGAATATAGCCTACTTTGATAAGCCCATATGCACCGACCCGAGTGTTAAATCCGTTCGATCTCCTGCCAGCGTTCATTCATATTGTTAGTTCCCACTCGGTTCGCGATGGAGCCAGGCCCGACGCTCGCAGGCTCCGGGGCGCATCGCATCGGTCGTCACCTAAAGCTGCTCTCAATAATTTTCCAACATCCACACGTTGTTGTCGTTTGTATAGCCCAGCAGTGCCAAATGGCGGCCGTCCGGGGAAGGGGTACTCCATATGAAATACCTCCCGGGAAACCATCGCTGCCAGAGGACGTTGGCGCGCCCCTGCAAGTCGACAAAGAGCACCTTTTGACGTTGCCATTGGCTGGCGCTCACAAACAGGCCTTTGTCGTTGGGCGCCCACTGCACGCCCATGAAACCACTCTCACCCTTCACATCGATCTCGTGACCTTCTCCTCCGGTCAACGGTAGAATTTGGATACGAGCCCGGCCCTCCTCCACCTGCGTAAATGCGAGGCGCAAACCATCCGGCGACAGGTCCCAACTATAAACAGGTTTCAGTTGCCAGAGCTTAATCCTGGCGAGTTCCTTCCCTCTCCCGACAACGGGGTCAAAGGCTGAGAAGATGAGCTGCCTGTTGTCGGCGGAAGGCTCGCTAAAAACGCAGTTCGTCGCCGGAGATTTCTCACAGGCCAGGCCGGTGATGTCCCGCCCCTCCAGCACCAGTTGGGGTGCTCCTCCCGAGGTTGGCACGCGCATGATGCGTACGGGGTTGCCAATGCGAAGCCTTGGGTCAGCGGAACGAGCCTGTGTAGTTTCCCCGGACAAGTAGAGAATCCATGAGCCGTCCGTGCTCAAGCAAGGGCGGTATTTTCTATCCGGTCCGGTGACCACTGGTTGAGCTTCGGGCTGATCCAGCGCCTGCTTGTAGATATCCAAGGGTCCGTTGCGGTCAGACCAAAAGAGGACTGCTTTGCTGTCGGAGGTCCATTCGCCGGGATAGTCGTTGTTGTCGTTGAGCGTCAAGCGACGCACGTCCTTCAGGCTGCGCCCTCCAGCCTCCAATTCCCCGACCAGGACATCTGTCTGGCTACTGAGTTTCGAAACAGCCAGCCGTTTCCCGTCCTGCGTCCTGCTTAGCTGACACATGTCTACTCCAAACCAGGTTGTGAGCCGTCCGGGTTCGCCGATGGCCTGGCCGGTTTTCGTAGCGACTTTGATCTCCCAGAGATCTATTCCGTGTCCCCCCGACCCCGGTCCCCCTTCCAGCATCCTGAAGATGAGGCGGCCATCCGGGTTCCATAGAAGATTGGAGCTCACATTACAGAGCCGCGGGTCAGACAGGAGCACGGTCAGCGATGTTCCTCTCAGGTCTCGACTCTCGATGGAGCATTCGAGTTTGTTGCGCGCGCGGTGGTATCTCTGGTAGGCGACCCGCTGGCCGTCTGGGGACCACGTGGCGGAGAAGAAGGCGTCATCCGCAGACTCGGAGACAAATCTGCGGGGCTCCTCTCCCTGTGGTCCCATCAGCCAGATCTCACGGTTTCGAACAAAACCGGCGCCGGTTCCAAAGGCGATCAAGGCGCCGTTCGGTGAGACAGCCCACGGGTCGGCATCGTCCCGGAGTTTGCGGGGAGGCCCGCCCATCACGGAAACCTCCCAGGCGCTTGGGGGCTGACGTGCTGTTCTGGTTTCGGCGGCGACGAACTTGCTGCCATCCGGGAACCACGCGTTTGGCCACCAGGCTTTCGTTACGCCAATGCCGGTTCCCGGCTCTTTCGGTTGAGGAATGTCGGTGATCTCTCCAGTTTGAATAAGCTTGAGGTGCAGCCCCAACCGGTCGCCATAGGCCAGGTACTTCCCGTCCGGAGACATCACGCCCTGAGTCAGGATGTTTTCTCTGGGATTGAAGGTGATCTGTCGTTCCTTCAGTTGAGGCGGGGCCGCGGGCGGCCGGCGGGTGGCAAGCCAGGCGAGGAGTGCTCCCAGGACGGCTACAACCACTGTGGTGCTTAACACGAAAACCCGGACTGCTTTGGGCCGAGCTGCCTGGGGCCGCCCCACAGCCTCCACTGGCCCGATGAACCGGTATCCCCGCCGTGTCAAGGTCTCAACAAAGCGCGGATTGTTGGCGTCGTCATCCAGCGCCTCCCGCAGCTTGTTGATTGCCTTGCTTAAGCCGTGTTCGAAGTCCACAAAGGTATCGGCCGCCCACAGCCTCTTGCGCAATTCCTCCCGGGTCACCACTTCGCCCGACCTTTCCAGCAACGCCACCAGCACCTGGAAGGGTAGTTCCTGGATTTTCACCTTC
>OBLQ010001064.1_pt1 | contig 10364 bp, 10 predicted proteins | sample 1519881 | NCBI WGS metagenome assembly OBLQ01 (sample SAMN01911456, study PRJEB22533) | soil metagenome | biome: Soil | place: Malaysia | collected 2012-04-30 | depth DG_metagenome m | reverse complement strand
GCAAAAGTATATGGAAAGAAAGGGTCTGTTGGGAAACGAGGTGGAAGAGAAGGTCCTCCAGGAAGCTCAGGAAAAGGTCTCGACGGCCGTCCGCGAATTCGAAGCAACGCCAGCCGCCGACCCGCTCGACTTCTTCCGCTACGTCTACGCCAAGCCGACCGCAGACCAGCTCGCCCAAATGGAACGCTTCCAGCAGGAGATCGAACGAAAATCGAAAGGGACGTAACGTGACGAAGCTGAGCCTGGTCCAGGCCGTGAATCTGGCCCTCTCCGAAGAAATGGAGAAGAACCCCAACGTGGTCCTCCTGGGAGAGGACATCGGAAAAGACGGAGGGGTCTTCCGCGCTACGGAAGGACTTTTCGAGCGGTTCGGAGGGGACAGGGTCATCGACACCCCGCTGTCGGAGTCGGCTCTGGTCGGGGTGGCGATCGGAATGGCCGCTTACGGTTTCGTACCCGTGGTCGAGATTCAATTCATGGGTTTTATATACGCCGCCATGGAGCAGCTTCTCTCCCACGCCGCCCGCCTTCGAAGCCGCACTCGCGGGCGATATCACTGCCCGATCGTGGTCCGAACTCCTTATGGAGGGGGTATCCACGCCCCGGAGCACCATTCCGAAAGCAGCGAGGCCCTCTTCGCCCAAATCCCCGGGCTCAAGGTGGTGGTTCCGTCGACGCCGTCGGAGGCAAGAGGGCTCCTTCTCTCGGCCATCCGCGATCCGGACCCGGTGATCTTTCTCGAACCGGCTAGAATTTACAGGGCGATCAAGGAAGAGTTCCCGAGCGTGAAGGGGGAAAACGGCAGTATCCCCTTAGGCCGCGCGCGACTCGTGCGCGAGGGGAAAGATGTCACCCTGATCGCCTGGGGGGCGATGCTCCATCCGACCCTCAAGGCCGCCTCCCGGGTTGCCGACAAGGGGGTTGAGGCCGAGGTCGTGGACCTTCGATCCCTTTCGCCGCTCGACAACGAGACGATCGTGAATTCGGTCAAGAAGACCGGCCGCGCCGTTGTGGTCCATGAGGCTCCCCGGACCGGAGGGCTTGGGGCTGAAATCGCCGCGCGGATCAGTGAAGAAGCGCTTTTGGAATTGGAGGCACCGGTAGAACGGGTAACGGGATTCGACACGCCGATTCCCCTCCCCCGGCTTGAAGATTACTATCTTCCCGACGTTGATCGGATTGTCACCTCAATTCAGAAGGTCACGGAGTTCTGATGCGAAAAGAGTTCAAATTCCCCGATGTGGGGGAAGGAATCGTCGAGGGGGAAATCGTCCGCTGGCTGGTCGCCGAGGGTGAGTCCGTCAAGGAGGACCAGCCGTTGGTCGAGGTGGAAACCGACAAAGCGGTGGTCACCCTTCCCTCCCCCTTTTCCGGAAAGGTGGTCAAATGCCACGTCAAAGAGGGTGGACTGATTCACGTGGGGGAAACCCTCGTCACCTACGGAAACGGCGAAGGAACCGCATCTCCGCACAAGGAGAAGAAGAAAGATTCCGCTTCGGTGGTCGGTCGGCTTCCTGAGTCGGAAGATGAAGAGGAAACCGTGGTCAGGGCGGCTGGAACGGTCGGGAAAGGGGTGACGCCGCTTCGGGCAATCCCATCGGTTCGTGCTTTGGCCAAGGAGCTGGGAGTCGATCTATCCAGGGTGAAGGGAACCGGACCGGAGGGACGGATCACGCGCAGGGATGTGGAGCGGGCGGCGGAGAAGATCGTTCCAAAGTCCGCGCCGGTGACCAAAATCGTTCCCGAATCGCTGTCGTATGGACCGATCGAGCGGGTTCCCCTGCGCGGTCTTCGCCGAAGCAGCGCGCGGCACGTCGCCCAGTCGGCCGCACGCGTGGCCGCCGTCACCTTTATGAACGAGGCAGACATCACCGACCTTGAAAAAGTCCGTTTCAAGGAAAAAAAGGTCGCCGAGGCGAAAGGATACAAATTAACCTATCTTCCGTTTATCATGAGGGGGGTTATCGCCGGCCTGAAGGCTTACCCTTATCTCAACGCCACGCTCGATGAGGAATCCGAAGAGATCATCCTGAAAAAATATTACAATATCGGCATCGCGGTCGACACGGCGGATGGTCTGATGGTCTTTGTGATCAAAGAGGCCGACCAGAAAAGCATTCTCGACCTGGCCGAGGAAATCTCGACGATGATTGAGAAAGCGGAGCGGAGAAAGATCGATCTGTCGGAGTTGAAAGGGGGAAGTTTCACGATCACCAACTACGGGGTGATCGGGGGAACCTATGGCACGCCGATCATCAATTATCCCGAGGTGGCGATTCTCGGCGTGGGAAAAGTTTTGGAGAAGCCGGTGATCAAGGAGGGGGCGATTGTGGCCCGCAAGATGTTACCCCTCTCACTTACCTTCGATCATCGCGTCATCAACGGGGCAGAAGCCGCCCGCTTCATGAATGAGGTCGTCCGACATATCGAGGACCCCGACCTGATGCTGATCGAGGGAAAATAAGCGATCAGCCGCCCAAACAACCATTATCCATCCAATTTCTCTTAGAGATAGAACAAACGGAAAGGAAATTCCACTCCCGCCTTAAATAATGAAGTGTTTAGCCGACTACCGATCGACGAAAGCCGTCCATGCCTTACACCTCGATTAATCATCTCAAGCTCCACTACGAAGAGGTCGGCGAGGGCGTTCCCATCGTCTTTCTCAGCGGTCTGACGCAGGAGGTCCGCTCTTGGCGGTTACAGGTCAATTTCTTCACCGAAAGAGGATTTCGGGTTATCACCTACGATACCCGGGGTCAGGGGGGATCGGACAAACCGGACGACCCAGAGGCTTATGCATTTTCCCGCCATGTCGACGACCTCTATGGCCTTCTGGACCACCTAAGAATAGACCGGGCCCACCTCGTCGGCCTATCGCACGGCGGCGCGGTCGCTCAATGGGCCGCCCTTCACTCTCCGGAACGGGTTTCTGCCCTGGTCCTGGCGGACACCATGGCCTATGTCACTCCGATTTTCCGCAAGATCTTCCTCGGGTTGATCCATGCGGTCGAGGCAGGAGGAAATCTCCTCCGATTCGACGTCGCCCTTCCCTGGCTTTTCTCCGATCGTTTCATCGAGGCCAACGCTCCCCTTCTCGATACCCTCCGCGATTCGTCGAGAGATCAGCCCGAAGGCCCTATCCTTCATCTCTTGCGCGCAAGCCTCGCACACGATCTGCGGAACCGGGTCGGCGAGATCGTCGCCCCCACACTGGTATTGTGCGGGGCGCTCGACCTGTTGACCCCACTCTCCGCCGCCAGATATATCCACAAGCGGATCAAAGGGTCCGAGTTGGTCATCCTTCCGGAGTGTGGGCATGTTTCATCGATCGAGGCACCGGAACCATTCAACCGGGAGGTCCTGAAGTTTTTCCTCAAAATCTTCCCAAGGTTGTAGAATGACCGGACCATGAAGGAGACGGATAAATTGACACTCCCTTTCGTTTTCGAGTATCTTGATCACGGTTTGGAGAAAGAGGCTTGCTGGAAGACACCTTCAGCGATATCATCGGTAAGGCGCGCCGGGGAAAGGATTTATCGCTTGAAAATCTGTCGACGACGAGCGGTCTGTCGTCCCGAAGAATCGCGGCGCTCGAGCAAGGAACTCCCCCGAAGGGCGACGAAGTGCTCGCGCTCGCTTCCTCCTTGGGATTGGAGGGGAAGCGGCTCCTTTCGATCGCAGAGGATCGATGGATGCCGCTGTCGACACCAGAGTGGGCCGAAGGTTGGGTCCGCCCAATCCAGGGACACATCGGATCGTACGCCGTCTGGGGATACTTGCTGGCCGATTCGGTGGCACGCGTTGCGGCCCTCATCGACACCGCCTATTCGCCAAAGTCTGTCTTGAAGACCCTGGAAAAGGAAGGAATTCGACTTTCCCTTATCCTGTTGACCCACGCCCATCCTGATCACATCGGCGGGCTTGAGGAAATCTTGCGGGTCACGCGGGCGGAGGCTTATCTTCATCGGAACGAAGAGGCGACCCTAGGTCGTCCGGCCGGCGAAAATATCCTTCCGATCCAGGAGGAAACTCGGTTCCAAGTCGGAAGATTTTCAATCCGTCCCCTGGAGACTCCGGGACACACGCCGGGGGGAACCAGTTATCTCGTAAAAGAAGAGGACCGCGCCGTTGCTTTCGTAGGAGATGCGCTCTTTGCGGGATCGGTCGGAAGATGCCGCTCCCCCGAAAGCTACCCGCTCCTCCTGGAAGGAATTCGGAGAAAAATCTTTTCGCTCGAGAACCATACCATCCTCTATCCCGGACATGGCCCGGCCACGACGGTGGGGGAAGAAAAACTACACAACCCCTTCTTTCCCTGAGGAGGCATGTCCTTTTTATCGATTAGAGATCTCTCGTTTCGTTATAAAAACGCGCCCTCCTTTGCGCTCTCTCAAATCTCAACCTCGATCGCTCAGGGAGAAAGGGTCGGTGTCGCGGGTCCGAGCGGCGCCGGAAAGTCCACTCTCCTTCTGACCTTCAACGGATTGATCCCACACTTGATCCGGGGAGAGTTCCAGGGGGAGGTGCTTGTGAAGGGAAGAAAGACCTCTGAGGGACGGGTCGGATCTTTTGCCGAAGCGGTCGGGCTTGTTTTCCAGGAATTCGAATATCAGCTCTTTGCGAGCACCGTTGAGCTCGAGGTCGCATTCGGGCCGGAGGGTTTGGGGCTTCCCCGCGATGAGATCGGGCGGCGAATCGATTGGGCCTTGGAAAGAACGGGGCTTCTTCACCTTCGGCATCGGACCATTCGAACATTATCGGGGGGGGAAAAACAACGGTTGGCGATTGCGGCGGTGCTGGCGATGCGTCCTCAGCTCCTCTGTCTCGATGAAGCGACCACGGACCTCGATCCGGCGGGAAAAGCCTCCCTTCTCTCCATGGCCGAGACGGGGGGATGGCCGGGCTCATCGATGCTGGTGGTCGAGCACGACGCCGACGCTCTTCTGGAAATGAACCGCCTCTTTCTGATGGATCGAGGCAAGATCGCCGCCGATGGGCCTTCCGACCAACTTCTCCGCGATACGCAGCTCTTGCGATCTCTCCGTCTTCGTCCTCCTCAAACCGTCGCACTCTTCGAAGCGCTTTCCCTTCCCGAACGCCCCGTTCATTTAAGGGAGGCCGACCGGCTCCTCGAAGAGCGTTATCCCTTCCCCGTATTTCATTCCGTTGTAACGCTTGATTCTCCGCCGGTCGGCTCGCCCATCATCGAGGTTGCGGGAGTTTCAAGCCGCTACGGAAAACATTCGGTTCTTCGCGGAGTTGACTTGTCGGTCCGCAAGGGGGAATGCTTGGCCATCGTCGGACCGAACGGTAGCGGCAAGAGCACCCTCCTTAAGCACCTAAACGGTCTGCTGATGCCCGAGGTCGGGGAGATTCGAATCGACGGTATCCCTACCCGCCAACTCGGTTTAGATCAGATTTCTCAACGGGTGGGGTATGTCTTCCAGAATCCCGATCACCAAATCTTTGCCAATACTCTTTTCGAAGAAGCGGCCTTCGGCCTGCGCATTAGAAAAAGACCGGCCCAGGAGGTCCGGTCGAGAGTAGAGGAGGCTCTCTCGTGCGTCGGCCTCCTTGAAAAAAAAGACGCCGATCCTTTTACCCTGACCCGTGGGGAGCGGCAAAGGCTGGCTGTCGCGTCTGTCCTGGTAACTGCGCCGGAGGTAATTCTTCTTGACGAGCCGACCACCGGTCTGGACCCGGGGGAGATCGAAGAGATGACTTCCCTGATCCAGCGCCTTCGGCGGGAAGGGTGCACCTTTGTCATCGTCACCCATGCAATCCACCTGGTGGCGGAGCAGGCCGACCGGCTGATCGTTCTAAAGGAAGGAAGGATAATCTTCGACGGACCGACGAGAGAGGGACTGTTCAATCCTACCCTCTTGGAACAGGGGCAGCTTCGGCCCACCCCGATCATTGAGTTAAGCCGGCGGAGGGCTACAAACGCCTTGTCGATTGCCGAGTTTGTTTCCTCGGTGAACCGGACAATCTCAAAAGAGGTTCCGCGTGTCCCTTGACCTTTACATCGAATCCCCTTCGATGTTTCACCGTCTCGACCCCCGTACAAAGGGGTTTCTTCTCCTGGCGACCTTTTTACTTCTCTTGGTTGAAGGGTCCTCATATATCCTTCTTTTTCTGCTCGGCCTGATTCTCCTGCAGGGAGAGCTTTCGGGCACACTTGGATTGGTTCGGCGTTTTTGGCTCCTCCTCACTTCCGTTTTCGCCCTTGCCGCCCTGACCAAGGGAATCCCGGCAGGGCTAAAAATGGATGGGATGATCTTGTCGGGGATCTTCTTCTTGGCCACGACACGTCAAGAAGAAATCTTGCAGGGATTGGTCAAGCTGGGCCTCCCCTTTGTGGTCGGATTCGCATTAACCCTTGCCGTTCGCATGGTTCCGGTCTTGGCAGAGAGCGCGGAGACGGTTATACTTGCTCAACGTTCGAGGGGCCTGACGACAGACCGCGGCTCCATTCTTCAACGGATCCGAAGCCATCTCCCACTCCTCGTACCGATTCTCGTTACCGCCATTCGCGGCGCAAATCTCCTCTCTTGGGCGCTGGAGGCAAGGGGGTTCGGTGCGGAGCCACGGAGAACTTCCTACTTAGAACTGCGGTGGTCTGCCGCCGACTTTTTTATGATACTTCTTACATTTGTCTTGATTATTTTTCTTTTTTTGCTAAAATCCCACTGGTTTTAACCCTCTTTTGCAAAATTGACACACTCACACGCGATGATGAATAGACAAGAGGAGGCTGCAATGGCAATGGACGCTGAAAGTATCGAGCGGGTCTACTCCGCTTATTCCGGTTTTTATGATATCGTCTTTGGTCGTTTCTTCCATCAATCCAGGGCGGAGGCCATCCAACTCTTGGAGATTCAGGAGGGAGACAAGGTTCTAGAGGTCGGGGTTGGAACCGGGCTTTCTCTCTATTATTACCCGGAGAGCTGCCGCGTCATCGGAATTGATTTCTGCGAAGCGATGCTGGAGAAAGGGAAGCAGAGAGTTGCTCGTTACGGGTTGAGTCACGTCGACTTGCGTCAAATGGACGCCATGAAAATGGAGTTTGAAGATAACTCCTTCGACTCCGTATTTGCCGCATACGTAATCACGGCGGTCCCGGATCCCCGTCAGGTTCTCTCCGAAATGATCCGGGTCTGCAAGCCTCAAGGAAAAATCGTATTGCTTAACCACTTTCAGAACCGCAACCGCCTCATCTCCATCTGCGAGCGCGTTGTTTCTCCACTTTGTAAGCGGATCGGTTTTCAGGCCGACCTTCCCCTTTCTTCTCTCCTTGAGGGAACCCCTCTCTTGGTGGAAAGGACCGAATCGATGCGGCCCCTCAACTATTGGAAGGTGGTCCAATGCACCAATCGCAAGCCATTGAATTGGCATGGATTAAACGGAACACTTCCTAAAAGATAAGAAGAAAAGGCAAGAAGAGGAAAGGAAATAAAAAAGGAGGAATCTAAAAGAACCCGATGTATATCGAACAAAAATAACGAACGTTAACCAAAAGATTTACTTGAATCGGATGAATCTGTTTCCTCTACGATCGTTTTCATCAATCTCGTTCAACGATCCCTCCCCCCAACACCTCGCCATTTTCATAGAAGACCGCTGATTGTCCAGGCGTAATCCCCCGATGGAGTTCATCGAAGACGACCCGGACGGACTTTCCGTCGATCTGCTCCAACCAAGCAGGCGCCGGCGAGGTCCGATGGCGGATCTTGGCCGCGACCCGAAACGGAAAAGGGGGGGCTTCCCATCTGATCCAGTTCAACGATCCGACCGTCAGCTCCTTTCGGTAAAGCGATCCTTCCTCTCCAACGACGACGGCATTCTGAACCGGGCGAACCTCGGTCACGTAGAGCCGTTGCCGGGCAGATATTCCCAGGCCGCGCCGCTGACCGACCGTATAGAAGGGAAACCCCTCATGTGAACCGAGAATGTTCCCTTCCCGGTCTAAAATCGGTCCAGACCGCCTCGCCTCCGGACGCATCTCCGCCAAAACATCCCGATAATCCCTCTGGTTGACGAAGCAAATCTCCTGGCTTTCTAAAACCTCTTCATAAGGAAGGCCCAGCTCGGCCGCCTTTTGATAGACCTCTTCTTTACGCAGGTCTCCCAACGGAAAACGAACCTCGGAAAGCTGCGACTGTCCGAGTCGGTAGAGAAAATAGCTCTGATCCTTTGAGGGATCGTTCGCCTGAAACAGGCGAACGCGCCCAGAACCCGCATCGGTACGAACCCGCGCGTAATGGCCGGTGGCCAGGGCGACGGCGCCACGCTCTCTGGCCAGGTCCAAAAGGAGCCCGAACTTGATCCGCTCGTTGCAACGGATGCACGGATTCGGAGTCGCCCCGGAGAGATACACATCGCAAAAATCGTCGATCACCTCACGCCGAAATGCTTCATTCAGATCGACGACCTCATGGGAAATCGAAAGGCGCTGGGCCACGAAACGGGCCAATCCGACCTTGCAACAGGAACGGTCCTTCCAACTCTTTTCCTCTTCCGCACGGTCCTCATCCTTCCAGAAGGTCAGGGTTACGGCCTCAACCTCATAACCCTCTTCCTTCAGAATGGCCGCGGTGACGGCCGAGTCGACCCCTCCGCTCATTCCCACAACGACGCGCTCTCTCGGCATATCAGTCTTTCAACAGATCTTCCGAGGCGCCGATGCCGACCTCTTCGTGCATCGGAATGCCGCTCCGATCCATCTCGCATTTCCCGTTGAAGGTGACCCCTTCCTCGATGACAAGAACCGGGGTGACAATTGTTCCGGTCTGGACCGCTGTACTGAGGAGTTGGACTTTTTCTTGGGCCCGGATATTTCCCGTGATTTTTCCGCCAGAGATGACGGTTCCCGCGCTGATCTCCGCATTGATGACGGCCGTCTCTCCTACGACCAGGGTACCCTTCGTGATGATTTCACCCTCCACCTTTCCGTCGATTCGGATCGTCCCCTCGTAGGTGATCACCCCTTTGAACTCCGTTCCTTTACCCAAAAAAGCAATGATTTCCTCGTTTTTGAATATTCTATCCCGTTCCTCTTTTTTCAGCATGGCACCTCCTCCGCAATGGATTCCGATCCGAACGGATCAACAACTAGACGAATCGGTCGATCAGCCGATCCAGCTCTTCCAAAGAATAATATTCGACGGTGATTTTCCCCCCTTTTCCCCGTGGCTGGATCCGGACACGGGTTCCCAATGACCTGGAAAGTTTCTCTTCCAAATCGGTCACTTCCGGCGGCTTTTTTGCCGGCGATTCGGTTCTTGCCGAGGGACGAGACGCTCCTTCCGCCTGGCGTACGGAGAGTTTCTCAGATGTTATCCTTCGCCAAAGAATAAGTTGGGCCTCCGGCCCCCCGACAGAGAGGATCGCTTTGGCATGTCCCATGGAGAGGCGTCCCTCTGCCAAATCCTCCAGGATCTCCATGGGAAGAGTTAACAGTCTCAGAAAATTAGCGACTGTCGAGCGTTCCTGCCCAACTCGTTCCGCAACCTGTTCTTGGGTCAGCCCCCGTTCCGTCATAAGCCGCCGATATGCCTGCGCCATCTCGACCGGATTTAAATCCTCGCGGTGAAGATTCTCAATAAGCGCCCAATCCAAGAGCTCTTCTTCAGGAACCTCCCGGACCCAAGCCGGCAAAGTCGAAAGACCAGCCATTTGGGCCGCCCTCCAACGCCGTTCACCAGCGATGAGCTCGTATTTATCACTGTCAACTTTCCGAACGACAATCGGTTGAATCGCACCCTTGGCCTTCAACGAGATCGACAATTCGGAAAGCTCCTCTCGTCGAAACACCTTCCGAGGTTGATACCGATTCGGTATGATCTTTCCGAGTGAAAGCTCCAGAAACTCAGCCCCTTCCTTCGGTCCGGACGGGATCAGGGCCGTAAACCCTCGACCAAGGGCTTTACGTGACGTCGGCATGTTTGATCACCTCTTGAGCCAGTTGAAGATAAGCCTGAGCACCTTTCGACAGAATGCTGTAGAGGAGGACCGGTTTCCCATGGCTTGGCGCTTCTGCCAAAGTAATATTCCTGGGAATCCGGGTCTTGTAAACTTTTTCACCAAAGTGACTTTCCATCTCTTCGATGACCTGGCTGCAAAGATTATTGCGAGGATCGACCATCGTTAGGAGAATTCCTTCTACTTGAAGGTCGGCATTCAGTGATTGCTGTACATGAGAAATCGTTTTAAGGAGCTGCCCAAGCCCCTCCATGGCATAATATTCGCACTGAAGCGGAACCATGACCCCTTGCGCCGAGGTGAGGCCGTTTAGGGTCAACAATCCCAGGGAAGGGGGACAGTCAATCAGCACGAAAGTATAGTCCCCTGAAATCTCTTTT
>OBLQ010001063.1_pt1 | contig 10365 bp, 7 predicted proteins | sample 1519881 | NCBI WGS metagenome assembly OBLQ01 (sample SAMN01911456, study PRJEB22533) | soil metagenome | biome: Soil | place: Malaysia | collected 2012-04-30 | depth DG_metagenome m | reverse complement strand
AGTGCGAGCTCGGGGCGTGCACCGAGGACGTGGACCTCGGCTGGTGGAAGCTCCCGAAGGGGAGCGTCGGCGGCAGCCTCGCGAAGTTCAAGGGCCTGGTGAAGGGTGAGCCGAAGATCGAGGTCCACATCGAGTGGCAGATGACGCCCCGGACCGAGCCGCACTGGAACGTGAAGGGCTGCTACGTCACGACCGTCCAGGGCGACCCGATGATCATCAACAAGCACATGATCCTGCCCGCCTCCGGCACGCCCGCCGACCTGATGAACGCCGACTACTTCGCGTCCCTGGGCATGACCATCACGGGCATGCCGGCGCTCAACGCCATGCGCTTCCTGTGCGAGACGGGGCCCGGCCTGCTCACCAGCGCGGACCTGCCGCTGCGCGCCTTCGCCGGGCGCTTCTCGAGCGGGGGGTAGGCGATGGGGACGGATCCACGGCTCGCGCATCCATGGATGCGTTCGGCCGGCACCACAGCGGAGGAAGAGGAAATGGGAGAGCTCGAAGGAAAGGTCGCCATCGTCACCGGAACCAGCCGGGGCGTCGGCGTCGGGATCTCGCGCAAGCTGCTCGAGGCCGGGGCCACCGTCGTGGGCTGCTCGCGGCGCGAGCTGCCGGCGCTGCCGGCGGCGAAGGGAATCGACGACGACGGCAAGCGCTCGGCGCAGTGGGTGTGCGATCAGGAGGACATCCAGCAGATCGACGCCTTCGTGCAGCGGGTGGTGGACCGCTACGGCCGGCTCGACATCCTGGTGAACAACGCCGGCGGCACCCTGCCGGTGCCGGTGCCCGAGGACATCCCCGCCCTGCTCTCGAAGATCGGCGGCGCTCCCGCGTCGGACGACGACTTCGAGCGCTCGGCGCTCTTCCACGCCTATGCGATCCAGAACAACCTGACGAGCCCGCTCTGGTTCGCGCTGCGGGCCGCGCGGCAGATGCTCACGCAGGAGGGCACGGCGTCGATCGTCAACATCTCGAGCGGCGCGTCGCACCCGGCGGGCTCTCCGACGCTCGTCTCCTACGGAGCGGCCAAGTCGGGCCTCAACCACATGACGAGGTCGCTGGCCCAGGAGTGGGGCCCCAGGATCCGCGTCAACTGCCTGGCGCTGGGACCCACCATGACCGAGAACTTCCGCACCTTCGTGCTGGGCCAGGAGCAGCGGGCGGAGGACTACTTCCGCAACGTGCCGATCCGTCGAGCCGGCGAGCCGGAGGAGGTGGGTGAGGCGATCGTCTTCCTCTGCGCGGGGGGAGCCGACATCATCAACGGCGCGACGATCTTCATGGACGGGGGCATGCTTCCCGGCGTGCTCTACGAGCCGGGGATCGAGCCGATCCGCGCGCTGCTCGAGAACGCGGGCCTTCCCGGCGGCCGCACGAAATGACCGATTCGCGGACCGAGGCGAACCGCCGGACGGCCATCCGCTTCATCGAGCGGCTGGGAACCGGCGTGCTCGACGACGACCTGCTCGCCGACGATCCGCGCTGGTGGGTGCCGGGGCTGGGAATCGTCGGACGCGGCGAGTTCGAGGGCTTCGTGAGCGGATTCCACCAGCTCTGCGCCACGCCGCCCCTGATGACGATCCTCGGCGTGACGGCGGAGGGCGATCGCGTCGCCGTCGAGGCGAGGTGCGACGCGGAGCTCCGGGACGGCGCGCGCTACCGCAACACCTACCACTTCCTGCTCGAGTTCGAGGACGGGAAGATCAAGCTCGCCAAGGAGTACAACGACACGCGCCACTCGACCGAGACGGTCGGCGCCCTGCTGATGCGCGGCGCGCGCGCGGCCAGACCGGAAGGGGGCGGTTGAGCCGCGCGGCTCAGTCGCCGCGCAGGACGCCCTCGATGGTCAGCGCGGTGGCGATGGGCGGCGAGAGCGGGCTCGGCGGCGTCGTCGTCAGCGAGACGAGCACCACCTCCCCCGACGCATCGTCGAACGGCGCACCGGTGACGTCGAAGCCGGCGAGCATCTCGGTGCCCGTGGTCAGCTTCACGCTGAGGGGCAGCAGGTTTCCGAAGAACTCGAGACCGATGAGGACGTTGTCGATCTCGATCTCGCCGGTGTCGTGATCGATGCTGCCCTCGTAGAGTCGCGGCGCGAACACCAGCGTGCCCGGGCCCGCCGGGGTCTGGAAGGGCAGCGGCGGTATCGATGATCCGTCGATCTGGATCACGCCGTCGTGCTCGTCGATGTTCACGGAGATCACCACGCCGTCTGCCTGCACGGGGAGGTCGAAGCCGACGCTCAGCAGGCTGATCGTCATGCCGGTCGAGAAGCGTCCGAGCGACTGCACCGCCAGCGTGCCGGGATGGCCCTTCGGGAGCGGCGGCGGACCGAGGTCGGGGAACGCGGGCGGCGGCGGCAGGTCGGGCGGAATCGAGGGCGCGAGGGTCGGTGCAGGCGCGCCGGGGGTCACGTCCGTGGCAATGGGTCCGTGGGGCGCCTCGAGGAACGCCACCAGGTCGTGGAGCTGCTCCGGCGAGAGCTGTGAGGTCACGCCGTGCTGGTCGTCGATGTTCCGGCCCGTGTTCTTTCCCGTGCAGTCCTCGAACCTGGGATTGCAGCACTCCTCCACCGCCGAGTTGCACGAACGAACGACGTCGTAGAGCGTCGCCGCGCTGCCATCGTGAAGATAGGGAGCCGTGAGCCAGACGTCGTTCAGAACGGGCGTCAGGTACGCGCGCAGCGGAGCGCGCGACGACGGCATGATCACGTCGTTGGGGTCGTTCTGGTTCGGGCGGTTCTGGTAGACGTCGTCGGCGACGGCCACGACCATCGGATCGGTCTCGTCGAAGACGTTCGCGGTCCCGACGTCGTGGCGCAGGAACGGGTCGTTCCGCGAGTCCGCGGGCTGCGAGGGATCGAAGTACGGGTTGCGCTGCGCCTTGTCGCTGAACTGCTGGTTCTCGCCCGACGGACCGAAGTGACAGCCCGCGCAGCCCACCACCGGGTCGTTGAAGATCTTGCGGCCGCGCTCGGCGGCCGGGTCGAGGGGATCTCCGGCCTCGTTCAGGTTCGGGTTGCGGACGAACTTCGAGACCGAGTAGACGTAGTCGGCCAGGTGGTTGAGGCGCGGTCCCAGGCCCCGGTTGGGCTCGCCCAGATCGGGATTCACGTCCACCGGCTCGAGCGTGCTGTTGCGCATGATGAGCCCGCCGAAGCACTTGTCGACGAGCTCCTCGGACCCCTCGCAGTCGCCGGAGCCCATCAGCGAGCGCACGGTGTGCTCGAAGTCCTCGACCTCGTCGCGGTCGCCGTTCCAGTGGATCGTTCCCATCGGGTTGAAGTAGCGCTCGCGGGCCGCGGCGACGGCCGGGTTCCAGTCCGGAACGTACGCGGGATCGGCCCGGCAGGTGCCCAGGGGAACGCCCTCGCCGCAGTCCGCGTCGGTCACGCAGTCGACGCGCGGCGCGTTCGAGCACGTACCCGGCGCGAAGGACGCCCGCCCGATCAGCGACATGGTGTTCCGCAGGCTCGACCCGAACTGCGAGAAGTCCCAGCTGCGCCCGTCGAAGCCGGCCTCGGGGTGGCACCCGCTGCACGAGAAGTAGGTTCCGTCGTGCGAGGTGCTCACGACCTCACCCGGCGGCTCGAGGACGCCGGGCCGGTCGTAGTTCTCCGGGGGGATCGGCACGGCCTGGCCGAAGTCGTTCGCGACGCTGGAGTCGCGCGCCGAGGTGTTGAAGAGGATCTTCCCGTCCAGGATCTCCGGCGGCATCGGATCCTGCGTGGTGCTGGGGATCACCGCCTCCACCACGACCCGACACTTCCGCGACGGGCAGTCGGCGTTCTGCTGGCAGGAAAGCTGCGGATCGCCCTCGCAGACGAACTGCGTGGCGTCGAGCACCGTGACGTTGCGCGACAGGAAGTTGGCGGTGTAGACGCGCGTTCCGTCGCGGGACAGGGCGAGGCCGATGGGGTGCGTTCCCACGCCGTCCGGGATCGTGCGGTCGAGGAACGGGTCGAGGCCGGTCCTCGCCGTGCTGCCGTCGCCGTACTGCGGTAGATCGCTCGGCTCCAGCTCGACGGAGGGGGGCAGGAAGTGGGCGAAGGTGGCCTCGTTCGCGGCGTCGTTGAATACGCCGTTGCAGCTGCCCGCGGGCTGCACCGAGTCGGCTCCGAGGATGGTGAAGGTCGGTCCGGTCGTGGACTTCCGCAGCGGGTTGAACACGCCGAAGAAGTTGAAGGGCGCGTCGGTCAGGTAGCCCGTCTGGCCGTCGGGGCTGAAGGCGATCCCCGACACGCGGCCGCCGTCGTCGATGTCGATGTAGTCGACGCTCCCGGTGTCGAGATGGACGCGCGCCATGACCGACCGGATGATGTCGTGGAACGAGGCCTTGTAGACGTTGCGGGAGCGTCCGACGAAGTTGTCGAAGGGAAACGGGTGCCCACCCATCATCGTGCTCCGGGACAGCAGCCCCTTGCCGATGTTGTTGGCTCGCTCGCAGCCCACCCAGACGGTGTTGGCGATGTCCGCGGGCGATCCGGGGGGCGGCAGCGCGATGGTCGAGCACAGGTTGGTGACGCCCTGGCCGGAGGCATCCGTCTCGCAGGTCTCGTAGTCCGGCGGAAGCTCGATGGTCCTCGAGACCGAGCGGGTGGAGAGGTCGACCTCGGTGACGAGGGAGCTGTTCGACGGCTCGAACGTGATGAAGTGGCTGAGGTAGGCGTAGTCGCCGGCCCGCGTCACGGCGATGCCCCGGGGCGTCCGCGGCACCGGGATGATGTCTTCGACCTTCAGGGTTCGCGGATCGACGAAGGCGAGCTGATGGGTGCGCTCGAGGGTCACGAGAAGCGTCTCGCCGTCGGGCGTCAGTGCGACACCGTAGGGCGCTGATCCGCGCGGCAGGTCGAGATCCTTGGTCTTGCCGCTCTCGATGTTGATGCGGGAGATGCTGTCGGAGCCCTGGTTCGCCACGTAGGCCCAGGGGCGTCCGGGGGGAGGCATGAGCGCGAGCGTACGGGGGTTGTCCCCGACCCGGACCTCCTCGATCAGCGTCGAGCTGGCGGTGTCGATCTTCCCGACGGTGTCCGAATCGGGGTTGACCACCCAGACACTCGCGTCCTCCCGGCCGACCGCGATCGGGCTGCTGGCCGTGGGCGCGCCGCTGTTCCTCGGGCCTTCGCAGATGACACCGAGCTGCCCGAGCGCCAGGACCAGGGGGACCAGGGCCCACCGCGAACCGTGAAGCACCGCCTTGTTCCTTCGAGTGGCCCCCGGGCGAGCATGAACTTCGCCGCGTCGCGGTGTCAAGCAGGCGTCTCTCCACGCGGGTCGAAAGGCGGCGAGCGCCATCGTTCGAACGCCGAAGCGCCAATGGGTGGCGCAGCGCTCACGAAGGGCGGCCGCGGCGGGAACACTTCCATCTCGCCGTTCGTCTAGCGGGCGGGGGAGACGCCTCCGGCGAGGGTCGCGCCCGACCAGAGCGGGAACACGCGCTCCGGATCGCAGGTCTCGTCGACGATCCACTTGCACATGCGTCGCATGGGCTCGATCGCATCCTGGGGGCCGGCTCCCGTCACGCTGCAGGCGTATCCGAGCGACACCAGGCGCTGCGCCCCGTAGAGGGGCAGCTCGTTGCGCAGGGTCTCCTTGAGGCTGTCGGGATGGACGCCGACCGTCTGGGTGTACGCGTTGATCGCGTCCGTCACCTTGTCCAGCGTGTCGACGGGCACGAGGTTGGCGGTCCTGCCGGAGAGCATCGGGGAGTAGTCGATCGCCTCGTCGAGCTGCGAGACGATGATGGCGCCCTCGTCGTGCTCGCCGCCGATGACCTTGAAGAAGGTGTCGTCCATGCGCGTGCCTTCGAGATGGTCGCGCAGCTCCCGATCGAAGGTCCTGGGCTTCGTGGAGACGTGCTCGGGGAGCCCCTGCAGGTAGCCGTAGATCAGCTCGCCCAGACGACCGACCTTCGCGAGGCCCTCGCCGTCGGTCCCGGAGAGCACGTAGATCACCCGCGCACAGGCGCAGCCCTCCTGGTTCGCGACACCGATGTCGCAGGCCGCGCGAACCGCGACGTCGTGCAGCGTCTGGTCGGACTCGAAGGCCTCGGGACCGATGATCGTCGCGCTGCGCTTGGGATCGAGGGAGATCAGCTCGAGGCCGGGCTGGATGTAGCGGGTCACGTGCTTCACCGAGGCGAAGCCGCCCCAGGCGATGATCTTCTCGATGTGGCGGGGCTGGTAGAGCGCCGCTTCGACGGCCTCGTCGCCGCCCTTCCAGTAGCCGACGCTGAGGTGCTTCGTGACCGGATGGTTCGGCGCGATGTCCACCAGCGTGCGGGCGATCGCCAGCGCCGTCATCGGATCGTTGGAGGGCGCCTTGATGATGGCGTCGCTTCGCGTCAGCGCGTTGCGGATGATCGTCATCGCCGACACGACGCCGCCGTTGCCCGCCGGGATGTGCAGCGCCCTGGCCCCGAACGCCCGGATCGCCACCCGGCGCCCGTCCTCGTAGGTCTTCGTGACCCACCCCTCGAGGTAGTCGCGACCGACGCCCTGCTCCGCCACCTGAAGGAGGCGCTCCCGCCGGAACACGTGGGGGAGGCCCGTGTAGCTGTTCCGCAGCAGGGAGGCCGGATACGGCGCCGCGCGGAGCCCCGCCTCGTAGGCGTCCCGGACGTGGACGTTCTTCTCGATCGCCAGGTTCTTCCCGAGCTCCACCAGGACGTCGATGATCTCGTCGAGGGAGACGTCGTAGAGATCTCGCAGCAGCGCCGGGCTCTTCAACGGAATCCGGTCGAGATGCTTCGCGATGTCGGGAGCGGTGAAGGTGAACCCCGAGCCGCGTCCACCGAACTCGACGAGGTCGTCCTCGACGAGCTCGCCGCGGATGTAGAGCGGGACCGTGAAGGCGCTCACGCGTCGAACCCCTTCATGAAGTCGACCGCCTCCTCGGCGAAGCTCTGGGTGGCGTTGCAGGTGATGCGGTCGTCCTCCACCCCCCGCTTCTCGCTGTAGCGGATGATGTCGTCGGCGATGTGCACGCTGGTGCGGCCGCACGCGCACGGGGTGTCCCAATCGATGGTGATCTCGTCGCCGGTGATGACGCCGCCCCAGTGGCTGTCCGAGAGCAGGTCGTAGAACGCACCTCGCCCCGTGACGACACCCTGCCTCGGCAACGGCCGGCTCGTGTCGGGGTCGAGCAGGAAGGGCACCACCCAGGGCATCACGTGGTAGCGGCCCTCGCCGCACAGCCAGTGGAAGGTGCCACCCTCCGAGAAGCCGTAGCCCTTCTTGATCTCGCTCACGCCCAGGAAGGCGTGGATCACGTCGAGGTAGTCGTCGGGCAGCACGGCGCCCTTCATGCCGCCGCCTGTGAGGATCGCGGAGTCGGACGCGAACACCCGCTCGACGCCCCGCGCGAGGCCTTCCTTCGCCATCCCGTACAGCTGCGGATAGCTGCCCACCATGAAGACCCGGTGACCCGCCAGCTCCTCCGTGCAGCGCCGGAGGAAGTTCGCCATGTCCTCCGGCATCCGCGCGGTCTGCTCCTCGAACTCCTGCTTGCGGGCGAGCAGGTGAGGCTCGACCTCCAGCCGATCGAGCTCGCCCTTCGCCGCGGCCGCGCGCATGCGGCTGGCGAGGAGCAGCAGATCGGAGTCGATGCCGAAGTCGTACAGCGCGTGGAAGCGCGACGCATCGCCGCCGCAGAAGGCGTCGATCATCTCCGGAATCGTGCGCATCACGCCGACGGTGCCCTTGGAGTAGTTCGGCCAGACGATGTCGACCGTCACGTTCAGCTGCTCCTTTGTCGGCTCCTGTCCGAAGACCTGGAACATGCACATGTGCCACAGGCGCATGCCGTAGGCGGTCATCTTCCTGGACTTCGGAACGAGCGACATCGTGCCGGTCGTGCCCGAGGACGTGACGACGTTCAGCTCGGTCTGCGCATCGAGCCGGTCGATGAACTCCTGCAGTCCGGAGCAGCCCTCCATGTCAGCCCTGGAGACGTCGTACACGGTCTGCTTGTCCAGCCACTTCGCCAGCAGATCGAAGCGCTTGTTCGTGAGCAGGGAGGCCGGGTACGACTTGAAGGCCGTATGGGCGAACATCAGCGGGACGACGTCGTCGAACTCCTTCAGGTCCGTGACGCCGTGCTTGTCCGCGAGCTTGCGCAGGATCTCGATGCCCTCGTAGTGCTCCTTGAAGCGGAGCGACATCGCCCGCCGCTGGATCTCTGCGAGATCGCTCCTTTCGATGCTGTGCATCTTCGTGAGCGAACTCTCGAAGAGGGACATCGGGTCGCTCAGTAGCAGCCCTGCTGCATCGTCGAGGCCGTGGCTCATGGAATTCATCCTCCCGGGTTGGAGAGCGCGGAGAGCACCTTCGCCGTCTCCCGCGCTGCCTCTCTCACGTCGAAGTCCTCGCTCGCGCTCCAATTCGAGATGAGCACGATGATCGAGCCCACGAGCACGTCGGCGAAGGCGTCGGGCGCGAGGCCGCGCGCGATCTCCCCGCGCCCGATCGCGCTCGTCACGAGCTCGCGGGCGCCCTCGGCGAGCGGGGCGCCGCGCACGGCGTCGCTTCCGCGCGCGGGATGTCGCTGGAGCATCTCTCCCACGAAGCCCCGATAGGCGGGGCGGCGGGCCAGGTAGTCCGCCATCTCCGAGAACATCTGCTCGAGGCGGACCGCGAAGGGCCGCGGATCGTCCGCGAGCGCGCGGAGGAGCTCCGCCATGCCCGCGGCGCGCTGGTGGGCGATCACGTCGTGCAGGTGCTCTCGGGTCTCGAAGTGGTTGAAGAAGGTCCGGACCGCCACCTCCGCCCGATCGCAGATCTCCTCCACGCTCGTGACCTGGACGCCCTTCGACTGGAAGAGATCGATCGCCGCGCTGACGATGGCGTCGCGGGTCTTCCGGCGGCGCCGCTCGAATCCGTTCGTGCTCCTCGCCATGCGGCTGTTCTCGCATATTCTGCATGAATATGCAAATATGCTGGCGAATGCAGAATTGGAAGTCCGGCCCTGGCGACCCGTGATAGGGTGGGCCGATGACCCGCTCCCGATCCCTCGCCGTCCTCGTCTTCCTGCTGCTGCTCGCCGACGTCGCCGCTGCCCAGAGCGCGGACGCTCCCGCAGAGAGCGCGGGCACGCGGCAGCCGGTGGGTGGCGTCGTGCTGGGCGACCCGCACTCGCGCCTCTCCCACTTCTCCGCCAACGCGCAGGGCTACTCCTATCCCTCGTACCTGGTCCCCTGCTCCTGGGCGGGCGGTGGGGGATGCGCCGCCCCGCAGCCCGGCCGGTCCGGTTCCGTCGCGGCCCCCGGCTACCGCGGCAAGCGCAGCTACGATGCCCTCCGGTATCGCCGGGATCGCAGCTACGCGCGCGATCGCTTCTACGACAACCGCCGCTACGCCCGCGAGCGCTACTACGACGACCGCAGCTACGCCCGCGACCGCTACTTCCGCAACCGCCGCTACGCGAACGAGCGCTACTAGCCGGCTCCCCGCGAGGGTCGTCAGTGTCCAGCGGGTCGAAGCCTATCGCCCGATCCGCCCCAGGCGCTTCAGTACCGAGCGCGCCGCCCACCAGCCGCACATGCCGTGGACACCGCCGCCCGGGGGCGTCGACGCGGAGCAGAGGAAGAGCCGCGGGTTCGGGGTCGTGTAGGGGTCCAGGCGCGCGACCGGGCGGGTGAAGAGCTGGAAGAGATCGGCGACTCCGCCCGTGATCGCGCCACCGGGGTAGTTCGGGTTGTGCCGCTCGATCCAGGCCGTGTCCATCTTGTGGCGGGCGACGATGCGGTCGCGGAAGCCGGGGGCGAAGCGCTCGACCTGGCGCTCGATGGCGTCGGTCATGTCGACCGTCGAGCCGCCGGGGACGTGACAGTAGGCGTAGCCGGTCTGCTGGCCGTCCGGGGCGCGCGACGGGTCGAGCTGGCTCTGCTGGCAGAGGATCAGGTAGGGGCGCTCGGGGTGACGCCCGCGGAACATCTCGCGCTCGCTGCTCGCGATCTCGCCGAGGCTGCCGCCCACGTGCACGGTCGAGGCCTCGAGACAGCGCGGATCCCTCCACGGGATGGGACCTTCCAGCGCCCAGTCGAGCTTGAAGACGCCGGGACCGTAGCGGTAGCGCTGGAGCCTTCGCCGGTAGCCGGCCGGTAGTGCCTCGCCGGCGATGCGCAGCAGCTCGGCCGGCGAGGTGTCGAAGAGGACGGCTCTCGCAGGGCCGAGCTCCTCGAGCGTCGCGACGCGGCGACCCGTCTCCAGCGTTCCGCCGAGGTGGGTGAGGTAGGACGCCAGCGCGGCCGCGATCGCGCGCGAGCCGCCGCGGGCCACCGGCCAGTCCTCCACGTGGGCGGTGAGAGCGAAGAGCACGCCCAGCGCCGAAGTGAGCAGCGACTCGAGGGGCAGGATCGCGTGGC
>OBLQ010001062.1_pt1 | contig 10376 bp, 5 predicted proteins | sample 1519881 | NCBI WGS metagenome assembly OBLQ01 (sample SAMN01911456, study PRJEB22533) | soil metagenome | biome: Soil | place: Malaysia | collected 2012-04-30 | depth DG_metagenome m | reverse complement strand
CGCATCGATACTGGTTTATGCGCCAATATGACACGGAAATCCGTGGGTTACAGGAGACGCTTCAGCTGTTTCCCGAGTTCGCCAATGCCTATGGCACGCTTGCTTACGCTTACCTGGCGATAGGCCGGCATCAAGAAGCGATCAGCGCTCTCCAGAAATGCAGGTCCCTTTCCGGGGCAAGCCCGGCCGAGGTGGTAGCGCTCGGAGAAGCTTACGCGAAAGGCGGGGTACGAGGTTTCTACCTCTATGATCTTCGGAGATTGATGGAAGAATCAAAACACCGCTACGTCAGGCCGGTTTATATCGCCAGGCTTCATGCTTTCCTGGGTGAGAATGATGAGGCTTTTTCGTATCTGGAAAAAGCCTACGAGGAGCGTGAGTGGCATCTGACTCGGCTCCAAGTCGATCCAGTATGGGATCCCCTGCGCTCCGACCCACGCTTCCAGGACCTCGTGCGCCGCATGAACTTCCCGCCCTAAATGGCCGGCCGCAGGCTTCAAGCAAGCGGCCACGCCCTATCTGATCTTCGGTGCCTGCACTTCGTGTCTAGCTCCGGCATTTCTTTTCCACGCCACTACTCCTGGCCTTCTTTCCTGTGCAACAGCGGTACAGCTATTTGGGAAGTGTGGCATCGAGATAAGCGAGATAGGCTGCTATCAGACGGTAGGAATCGTAATAGTCGTCGAAATGGATGGCGGAAAATATATCTCTCGGACTGTGGAGGATGGGCCAGGTTTGTTGCGTGACGGAGTGAATCGTGATGACTGGCACGTGCCGCCACAGAAACGGGCGCGTATCATCATCCCCGACGCCGTCGACGTTCACGCCTTGCAGGTCAACCTGAAAATTCCTCGCAATCAGAATAAGGTCGCTCAGCAGTCGTCGATCCGACCGGGCAGCCCAAACTTTGGTCGGCGTCAGTCCCAGGCATTCCAGGTTGACCATGGCGCGGATACCGTCCACTCGTTCGCGGCTCAGGTGTCGGACGTAGTAATGCGAGCCCCACAGTCCCTTCTCCTCATCTGCGAAACCAATAAACAGGAAGGTGTGGCGGCGAGGCGTCTTGTTTAGACTCTCAAGAAGCGCCGGCAGCAACGCGGCCCCGCTCCAATCATCGACCACGCCCTGTCCCCTTTCGACGTGGTCTGTATGAGCCCCGACGATGATGACGGAATCGCTGCTGCCTCGCAGCGTGCAAATGATGTTGGGAGGGTCCTTCCGCCGGACCTGTTCCTCTTTCAGATCGGCATCGGCACAACCGGCTTGCAAAAACATTTTCCGAAGTTGTGATTCCCGCGCTGCGTTATCGCCAGTATACAATCGAAGGCCCTGCTGGATCTCGGTGGGCGGCAATTGGGAGAACTTTAAGTAAACGGTTTGCGCGGCGACTGGCGCACAACAACAAAGCAGGGCTGCAAGCAATGAAGCAAAGAAGTACCGGACACTCTTCTCGCGCATCCTGCGGAGTATACATCGTTCTCGGACTAGAAAGGTGCAGCCCATGCAAGTCACCCTTATCGACCGCAGCCGGCAAAGCGCGCCACGTTCGGCTCGGGGGTGTTCAAAACAATCTTCCCTGGTCGCGGTCGGGGGGATTATCGATTTCGTGGCGCACGGGATCGCTCAAACTGAAGCGCGCATGGTCTTCCTGGATGACCAGTCGCCTTTGCAGTTCCTGGAGCAGGCTTTCAGTGAATTCCACCGGCCGCTCGATCACGCGTGCCAGCTGGCCAATGTCCGCCTCAGGAGTCTTGTGCAGGTGCTTGAGGACCAGAAGGGTTTCCAGCCTCGTGAACTCTTTCCCCCGATAGCGGATGAACGTTGCAAGGTTGGCGTCCCTCTGGAGCGGGACAAGGGCAGTGAATGCCTCAGCATCGCCGTCGAAATAAGGGTAATCGTGCCCGGAGGCAACGGTCTCCTGATAGACGATGTCGATTCCGCTGCCGCTCTTTTCGCAGAACCCGAGCAGGGCTGCCGCTTCAGTCAGCAAGGGATTCCGGTGCACGGGGCTGGCGTTGATGAGGTTCCGGGGGCCAAGGTTGCGAAGAAAGCCGCCGGGGTTCTGGATTTCGAGCAGATGGTCGGGCGTGATTCGCACGTTCACGGGCTCCAAGGAGCGATAGGACCGGTGGACCAGCGCGTTCACCATGAGCTCGCGCAGGCACCTTTCCGGAAGCGACGATGCCGTGAGGGCCGTCAGGTCTCCCCGGCGCGTCCACAAGTCGCGGAATGTGTCGGCAATGTTCTGCTGGATGTGGACTGTGTACGGCTCTGATGAAGCGTTGCCTGAACCATTGATGGTGACGCGCAGGAATGCGGATCCCGACACCCGGGAAAGAAACTCCCTCCTGCCGAACAGGAGCGCTGCTGCCAGGGTGAGGGCAGAGCCTGTTCCCCGGGGGCTGACGAGATTGAAATCCACCAGCAGGTCTTCAATGGAGCGGCCGGACTCCCGCCAGCGCTGCGGCTGCCGAGGACGCACTACGTGATTGGTAAACGCCCAGTGCAGCGATTCCTTTGAAAGGCTTTCCATGCCGCTGTCATCGAGCAGAATGCCTGTGTAGTCTTCCTGGGACGTCAGGTGGTCAACCTCGCAACGGTCGCCACGGCGGATGAGGCATACTCCCTGGTGGGTGCGGTGCATGCCGGCAATCGCCTTTCGCGGAACCAGCACGGCTATGCAGTGTTGCGCGGCGGCGGGCGTGTGCGGTGCCGCTTCTCCAAGCCAGCAGGCGGTGCATTCCACCGGCGGGTGGCTGTGTGTGCGGACCGACTCCTGCAACCATTCCGGTGTGACATTTTCGTGCGGGCAGGGAGTGGCGTCTTCAATCACGCGCGCCGAATCGAGGCCGACCAGAACGATTCCGCCCTCCGCGTTGGCCAGGCAGACTGCGGAGTCGGTTGCTTCTTTCCAGAGCTGATTCTTGCTGTCGCACCATCCCCTGACTTCAAGGATGTCTCTCTCCACCTGGGCGGGCGGAGTCGCCCGCAAACGCTCCACGAAGCCCGGGAGTCGCCCAAGCAGTTCGTAGGGGGTCATCGGCATCCCAAAATGCTGAAAAGTTGTTGTCACGTGAACCGCTATTTTAGCAGATTGCGGGCAGCTCAAGCCTGGCATTCAATGGGCGCCTTCTTTCGGGTCGACTGGGAAAGCTGAAACGCCAATTCGGGCGAACATCACGCCACCAGGCCTTTGCCATCCCTTGTCTGGATTTTGATATCTTCGTTTGTATACCACTGGCGAACTCACGAATCAAGGTGCAAGTGTCTCCGATCAAGGATCAGGTGTTTGCGTAGGGCCTCAAAGCCTCTTCTGCAAGAGCTTTGGGGGCATGCGAGGCCGGGAAAAGGAGGCTAGTTTGAGAGGCTCTAAAGTTGTTTCCGCACGATTGAATACGGCCGCTTTTGTGCGCCCTTACAAGTGGCTTTCTCTGGCCCTGTGGAAATTCCTGTAAGTTGCACATTTCAAGATACAAACACAATATGGAATTAGACGAGTTTTTGTGCTAAACTATGAGTTTGAAAGTGGCCGTAATCGGCATTGCTGGGCAGCCCGCTTCTAAAGACATTTACGCCTAAAAAGCAGAGGAAAAGCCGGGGAAATCGACCGCACAACGGGATTCCCCGAAGCGCGCAAGGTTGAAGAAGTGAGGGCCTACTTGCACGACGGCGATCTGACCGGTCTGTGGGTATTTTTAACCAACTGAAACTGCTATGAATGCCTGGCAAGAAGTTCTGAACTACGTGAAGACGAAGGTAAACCCCCAAAGCTACCAGACGTGGCTCAAGCCCACCAGGTACAGCCATTCAGAAGCAGATACACTGGTGATCCGCGTTCCCAACCAGGAATTTCTGGAGTGGATTCAGGACCATTACAACGCCGTTATTCAGGAAGCGCTCGAAAAGCTACGATTGGGATTCAACGGCATCCGTTATGAAATGGAGATCATGCCGGAAAAGAAGTCTTCGGGAAACGGAGAGGCAAAACCCAAGCAGGGGAAGCTTGATTTTGAGTCGGTGGACCACCAACTGAACGCCCGGTACACGTTCGACACTTTTGTGGTTGGTTCGTGCAACCAATTCGCGCATGCTGCGGCCCGTGCCGTCGCGGAAACTCCAGCCAAAGCATACAACCCGCTTTTCCTGTATGGCGGCGTGGGACTGGGCAAGACCCACCTGATGCAGGCCGTCGGACACATGATCAAGCAGCGGCAGAGGGAGATGCGCCTGGCATACGTTTCCTCGGAAGCTTTCACCAACGACGTCATCAATTCCCTGCGCTATGACCGGATGGTTTCTTTCCGCGACAAGTACAGAAACGTTGATGTCCTGTTGATGGACGATATCCAGTTTATCGCCGGCAAGGAACGCACCCAGGAAGAATTTTTCCACACGTTCAATACCCTTTATGAGGCCCAGAAGCAGGTGGTGATCTCGAGCGACCAGCCGCCGAAAGACATCGCAGCGCTTGAAGAACGGCTGCGCTCGCGATTCGCGTGGGGTTTGACGGCGGACCTGCAGCCTCCGGATACGGAGACGAAGCGCGCGATCCTGGCCAAGAAGAGCGAAGAGCAGGGGGTCAAGCTGCCAGAGGCCGTCGGAGAATTCATTGCGACCCGAATCAAGACCAGTATCCGGGACCTTGAGGGAGCATTGACGCGTTTGATTGCGTATTCGTCGCTGACGGGCGCCGAAATCTCCCTGCCCATGGCGCAGCAGGTGTTGAAGAATATTATCGACCTTGAGCAGCGGCGTGTCTCAATTGAACACATCCAGCGGTTGGTTTGCCAGGAGTACGGACTGTCGCTTACTCAATTGAAGGCCAAGGATAACAGCCATGCGGTTGCTTTTCCGAGGCAGGTGGCAATGTACCTTGCAAAAGAACTGACACCTGCGTCCTTGCCGCAAATCGGAAGAGAGTTCGGCGGAAAACATCATACGACCGTTCTGCATTCAATACAGAAGATTGAGCAGTTGAGGAAGACGGAAAAAGATTTGAACAGACTTCTCAACAGGCTTCGGGATACATTGAGTTAGGCTTACGCAATTTTCAACAGGCGCGGTCAAAATGAGGATTGTGAATTCAGAAACACGTCTGAAACATGCACAGCTACCCACAGAAAGAAGGAAAGTATTCACAAGCATTCGCCACCGACTGCACGCACCAGTAGAGGGGTTCCGGCGTTTTCCACACGTCCACAACCTCTACTACTAAGACTCTATATAGAAGGAAATTTAAATATATGGAACTCTCAGTAGAAAAGAGCCTCCTCCTCAAAGAATTGAACCTCACTCAGGGTGTTGTTGAGAGAAAGACGACGATTCCAATCCTCTCGAACCTTCTCCTGGAAGCTGGAGATTCTTCTCTTCGAATCAGTGCTACGGACCTGGAGCTTGGTATTTGCTGTGGATGTACCGCAAAGATCAAGAAAGCGGGATCCGGAACGATTCCGGCAAAAAGGCTGTTTGAGATCGTCCGATCTCTGCCGGAAAAGGAAGTCAAACTCAAACTTCTTGAAAATCACTGGATCCAGGTAACGTGCGAGCGCGCGTCATTCAAACTGGTGGGAATGGCGAAGGATAATTATCCCACTCTTCCTTCGCTTCCCGACGCCCTCGTCTCGCTGCCGGCTGGCGTGCTTTCCACCATGATCAAGAGGTCGATTTTTTCTATTTCCAGCGAGGAGTCGCGCTATACGCTGAACGGCGCCCTGCTGATCCTGAAGCCGGACAATGTGGCCATGGTAGCCACCGACGGGCATCGCCTGGCGTTGGTTGAGAGTGATCTGGAAGTTGCAGGGCTCAAGAATGAATTACGCATCCTGATTCCCAAGAAGGCGATGGCGGAACTTCAAAGGCTGTTGGCAGAAGCTGAAGATGAATCAAAAGTTGGACTTTCTAAGGATGATAGCCACCTTTATTTTTCCATGGGGCACCGAGTCCTGATTTCGCGGATGTTGACCGGGCAGTTTCCGAATTATGAGGCAGTGCTGCCCCGGGAAAACAATCTTGTGATTGAGATCGATAAGGATGTGCTCTCTACAGCCATCCGCCGCGTTTCACTGCTGGCTGACCAGCGTTCAAGGGCCGTACGGTTGAAGCTGAGCGAAGGCCAGATGGAAATCTCTTCTTCCAGCGGTGAGTTTGGCGAAGCCCATGAAGTGCTCGAGGTGGAGTACAACGGCGAGCCGATGCAGGTTGGTTTTAATTATGAGTATCTGCTTGATTTCCTGAATGTTGTTGACGAAGGGGGCAAAGTCCGTCTGGAGTTGAAAGACGAGCAGAGCGCGGGACAAATGCGCTCTGGGGATGAAAAGACATTTCGATACCGGTACGTCGTGATGCCAATGAGGGTGTAGGTCCTTTCGAACCACATGTGGTTACTTGCCGTCGGTTCTGTTGTCAGCTCTCAATGCAGGGGCCAGTTTCTGTATCCGCCGTTCCAACGTCGGAATGGAGGCATTCAATTAACAGAACGGTTGAGAATGATGTCTTCGCGCATGGCAGGCGGATTGAGTGCCGCATTATGGAGGAATAGCGAGTGAGCAAGGCTAAAGAGGTGTTAGAGCAGGAAACGAACACGTATGACGCTGGGAGTATCAAGGTCCTTCGGGACCTGGATGCCGTTCGGAAGAGGCCGGCGATGTATATCGGCTCAACCGGTTTGACCGGCCTGCATCATCTGGTGTGGGAAGTCGTAGACAACGCCGTGGACGAGGCGCTGGCGGGCGAGTGCGACCGGGTTGAAGTTACAGTGCACAGCGATAATTCCGTGACAATTGTTGATAACGGGCGTGGAATTCCCGTTGATATGCACAAGGAAGAAGGGAAGTCTGCGGCTGAAGTTGTGATGACGGTCCTCCACGCCGGCGGGAAGTTCGACACCAAGAGTTACAAGGTTTCAGGTGGCTTGCACGGGGTCGGAGTTTCGGTGGTGAATGCTCTTGCCGAGTGGCTGGAACTTGAAATCTGGCGTGATGGGTACACCTGGGAGCAGTCCTACGCATTCGGTAAGCCTACCAGCACGTTGAAACAGGCTGGAAAGACGACGCGGCGCGGCACTAAGATAACATTTCTGCCGGACGCCACCATTTTCACTTCCATCGAGTTCAACCATGACACGCTGGCCCAGCGCCTCCGTGAACTTTCTTTCCTGAACAAGGGCCTTACCATTGTTCTGAAGGACGAGCGCAATAATAAGGAAACAGAGTTCCGTTACAGCGGTGGAATCGCGGAATTCGTCAAGCATTTAAACAGAAACAAGGAAACGCTGCATCCCGTGCCTATCTTTGCAGATGCCGACAAGGACGATATGCACGTGGAGTTTGCGCTGCAGTATAACGACGGCTACGCCGAAAATGTCTTTACGTTCGCCAACAACATTAATACCGTGGACGGCGGCACTCATCTTTCCGGATTCCGCTCGGGCCTGACTCGCGCCATCAACCAGTTCGGCCAGAACCAGAACCTTTTCAAGGACGTCAAAGACAACCTCTCGGGCGAAGACGTGCGCGAGGGTTTGGTAGCCGTCATCAGCGTCCAACTGCCGCAGCCGCAATTTGAAGGCCAGACCAAGGGCAAGCTAAACAGCGACATCCAGAGTGCGGTGGGAAGCTTCGTCTATGAAAAGCTGATGGAAACGTTTGAGAAGAACCCCACCGTGGGCCGCAAGGTCTGTGCCAAGGCGATTGATGCCGCGCGCGCGCGCGAGGCGGCGCGCAAAGCGCGGGAACTGACGCGCCGCAAAGGAGCGCTCGATTCCGGCGGGCTTCCAGGAAAGTTGGCTGATTGCCAGGAGAAAGACCCGGAGCGCTGCGAGATTTTCGTGGTCGAGGGCGATTCGGCCGGCGGCTCGGCCAAGATGGGACGCGACCGCCGCTACCAGGCCATCCTGCCATTGCGAGGCAAGATCCTGAATGTTGAGAAAGCTCGCTTCGACAAGATGCTGGGGCACGAAGAAATTCGCGCCCTGATTACCGCGCTTGGCACCGGGATCGGCAAGGATGACTTTGACGTCACCAAGTTACGCTACTCAAAAGTGATCATCATGACGGACGCCGATATCGACGGGTCGCACATTCGGACGCTTCTACTGACCTTCTTTTACCGGCAGATGCCGGAACTGGTGGAACGCGGCCACATTTATATCGCACAGCCTCCGCTCTACTTGATCAAAAAGGGGAAGAGCACAAAGTACATTCATGACGAAAAGGAATTCCGGCGCGAAGTGTTGCGGCGCGCCACCGAGGATCACGCGGTCGAGGCCGGCGAAGGCAAGGGCAAGGTCCGGCTCCAGGGCGGCGAACTGACCAACTTCCTGATGGCACTGGGCGAGTATATCGAACTGTTTGACAAGATCGAGAAACGGATGGCTGACCCGCGCCCCGTTAATTCCCTGCTGCGGGTGGAACTCGGAAAGAAGGCGGAACTGGAGGGCCGGGATACGTTGCAGCAAGTGGCCAAAGATCTTAAAGCGGAAGGATTCAAGACGGAGATCAAGCTCGACGAAGAGCACAACCTCTACACGCTGGTTTTCTGGAGTGAGAACCTTAGTGAGCGAGTGATTGATTGGGATCTGATCTCGAGCGCGGACTACAAGCGGTTGCTGGATCTGCACCGGCGCGTTCGTGACAACGACAAGCCGCCATTCCTGGTTTCAACCAACGGAAGCCAGTTGACCATCGAGGACCGCAAGGAACTGCTGGAGCACATCATGACGCTCGGCAAGAAAGCCTTCACCGTGCAGCGCTTCAAGGGACTTGGAGAGATGAATCCCGACCAGCTTTGGGAAACCACCATGGACGCCGACCAGCGGACCATGCTGCAGGTCAAAATCGAGGACCGCACCGAGGCGGAAGAGATCTTTACGATCTTGATGGGCGACGCCGTTGTCCCGCGCCGCGCATTCATCGAGCAGAACGCCCTCGACGTGAAAAACTTGGATATCTAACCCGACGCAAGACTTGATGTCGGCGAGCAAAGGAAAAAGGAAAGCTGATTTATGGGTGACCAGGAACTGATCAGGCCAGCGAACGAAGTGCCTGTGAACATTGAAGACGAGATGCGGAAGTCGTATCTCGATTACGCTATGAGCGTGATTATCGGGCGCGCGCTGCCTGACGTGCGCGACGGGCTCAAGCCTGTCCACCGGCGGATCCTCTACGCCATGCACAAGGAGGGAATGACCTCCGACAAGCGGTACACCAAGTGCGCCGGTGTGGTGGGCGAAGTCATCAAAAAGTACCACCCGCACGGTGATTCTGCGGTTTATGACGCGCTGGTGCGCATGGCGCAGGATTTCAACCTCCGTTATCCGCTGATAGACGGGCAGGGAAATTTCGGATCGATTGACGGTGACCCCGCTGCGGCGTACCGGTATACAGAGTGCCGCCTGGAGCCGCTGGCGGAAGAACTGCTGGCAGATATCGCCAAAGATACGGTGGATTTTGTTCCAAATTTTGATGAGTCGACTGAGGAACCGCTGGTCCTTCCCACGCGGGTTCCCAATCTGCTGATCAACGGCTCGGACGGCATCGCGGTCGGTATGGCCACCAAGATTCCGCCGCACAACCTGTCCGAAGTCATTAACGCCACCGTCCTGCTGATCGAAAAGCCCACGGCGACCCTCGACGAAGTCCTGCAGCTCGTTCCGGGCCCCGACTTTCCAACCGGTGCATACATTTATGGGCGTAGCGGTATCAAGGCCGCATACGAAACCGGCCGTGGCCAGTTCACGATGCGCGCCAAGGCGGCCATCGAGCACCAGACCAAGGAAAAAGAGCAAATTGTTATCACGGAAATTCCCTACCAGGTGAACAAGGCTCGCGTGATCGAGCGCATCGCCAATCTGGTGCAGGACAAGAAAATCGAGGGTATCTCAGATATCCGGGATGAATCAGACCGTGAAGGCATGCGCATTGTGATTGAGATCAAGCGCGGCGAGCAGCCCGAGATTATCCTGAACAACCTCTACAAACACACTCAGCTGCAGGAAAACTTCGGGATGATCATGCTGGCCATTGTGAACGGCCAGCCGCGTGAACTGCCACTGATGGAGGCCATCCAGCACTTCATTGACCACCGCGTGAACGTCGTCCGGCGGCGCACCACTTACGACCTGCGCAAAGCCCAGGAGCGGGCCCACATTCTGGAAGGCTTCCTGAAGGCGCTGTCACATCTGGACGCCATCATCAAACTGATCCGGGCGTCCAAAACGCCCGCGGACGCCCGTACGGGCCTGATGGAACGGTTTGAATTTTCGCAGCGGCAGGCGCAGGCCATCCTGGAAATGCAGTTGCAGCGACTGACGGCCCTGGAGCGTGACAAGGTCCAGGAAGAGTACGACGAGCTCCAGAAGAAGATTGCCGAATACGAAG
>OBLQ010001061.1_pt1 | contig 10378 bp, 6 predicted proteins | sample 1519881 | NCBI WGS metagenome assembly OBLQ01 (sample SAMN01911456, study PRJEB22533) | soil metagenome | biome: Soil | place: Malaysia | collected 2012-04-30 | depth DG_metagenome m | reverse complement strand
GCACCGACACCAGGATGATCAGCGGGTCGCGGAAGCTCTCGAACTGCGCCGCCAGGGCCAGGAAGATGATGATCAGCGCGAACAGGAAGGTCTCGACGAAGCCGCTGGACTCCTGCATGAACTGGCGCGACTGGCCGCCGTAGTCGACCGTGTAGCCCAGCGGCAGCGTCTTGTCGGCCAGACCCTTCAGGTAGCTCAGCGCCTCGCCGGTGGTGATACCCGGCATGGCCACGCCCTGGATGGTGGCAGCGTTGAGCTGCTGGAAGTGGTTCAGGGATTCCGGCGTGGTCTTCGTCGTGATGTGCACGACGGTGGACAGCGGCACGGAGCTGCCGCTGGCGGTGCGGATGTAGTAGTTCAGCAGCTGGTTGGTGTTCAGGCGGAAGCGCTGCTCCACCTGCGGCATCACCTTGTAAGAGCGGCCGGACAGGCTGAAATAGTTGACGTAGCCGCCGCCGAGCATCGAGGCCAGCGCATCGCCGATGTCCTTCATCGACAGACCGAGCAGCGCGGCCTTGTTGCGGTCGATCTCGACCGTGGACTGGGGCAGGTCGATGCGCAGGTCCGAATCCAGGAACATGAACATGCCGCTCTTCTGCGCCTGGGCCAGGAAGTCCTGCGCCACCTCGTTCAGGTTCACGAACGGCTGGGTGGTGCCGATGACGAACTGGATCGGCAGGCCGCGGCTGCCCGGCAACGACGGCGGCTGGAAGGCCACGGTGCGCATGCCGGCGATCTGGTTCAGCTGCCCCTGCACCACCGGCTGCAGGTCGCTGGCGGTCTTCTTGCGCTCATCCCAGGGGGTCAGCACCATGCCGGCGATCACGCGTCCCGGGGCGTCGATCTGGAACACGTGGTCGGTCTCCGGATGGCCGGCGAATATCTCGTAGATCTTGTGCGAATACGGTTCGCGCTGCTGCAGCGTCGAATCCGGGGCGGCCGTCGCCGCGGAGATGATCACGCCCTGGTCCTCCTGCGGTGCCAGCTCGTGCTTGGCCCCGGCATAGAGGAAGTAGATGCTGACCAGCACGATCAGCGCGAACACCCACGTCACCGGCAGGTTGTTCAGCGAGCCGCTCAGGCCGCTGGCGTACTTGCGGCGCACCCAATCGAAGCGGGCATCGATGGCGTGCACGACCCTCGATTCCAGGCCGGGATCATCCTCGGCATGGTGCCTGAGCAGGCGCGAGCACATCATCGGCGACAGCGTCAGGGCGATGATGCCGGAGATGGTGACGGTGCCGACCAGGGTGAAGGCGAATTCGGTGAACAACGCGCCGGTCAGCCCGCCCTGGAAGCCGATCGGGATGAACACGGCGATCAGCACCGTGGTCATGGCGATGATCGGTCCGCCCAGCTCCCGCGCCCCCAGGATGGCGGCCGCCATCGGTTTCATGCCCTGTTCGAGATGGCGGTTGACGTTCTCCACCACGATGATGGCGTCGTCGACGACCAGGCCGATGGCCAGCACGAAGGCGAGCAGGGTGAGCAGGTTGATCGAGAAACCGAAGATCAGCATCGCCGTGAAGGTGCCGACCAGCGACAGCGGGATAGCGATGACCGGAATCAGCACCGAGCGCGGCGAGCCCAGGAAGGCGAACACGACGAGGGTGATGACGATCAGCGCCTCGGTCAGCGTCTTGACCACCTCGTGGATCGAGCTGTTCACGAACTTGGTGGAATCGTAGACGATCTTGCCGTTGATGCCTTCCGGCAGCTGCGCCTGGAGATCCGGGAACACCTTGCGCACGCCGGCGACCACATCGAGCAGGTTGGCCGACGGAGCGACCTGGATACCGATGTAGACCGCTTTCTTGCCGTCGAAGGCGACCTGCGACTCGTAGTCCTCGGCACCCAGCGTGATGTTGGCGACATCCTTGAGCCGCACGATGGCGCCGTTCTGCTGCTTGATCACCAGGTTTCTGAATTCGTCCACCGAATGCAGGTTGGTGGAAGCGTTGAGGTTGACCTGCACCATCTGGCCCTTGGTGTTACCCAGCCCCGACAGGAAGTCGTTCTGCGCCAGTGCGGCGCTGACATCGGTGGCGGTCAGGTTGTAGGCCGACATCTTCTTCGGATCGAGCCAGGCGCGCAGGGCGAAGTTCTTGCCGCCCAGGATCTCGGCGGTCTGTACGCCGTCCACGGACTGCAACTTCGGCTGTACGACGCGCAGCAGGTAGTCGGTGATGTAGTTGGACGGCAGCTGGTCGCTGTAGAAGCCCAGGTACATGGCATCGATGGTCTGGCCGATACTGATCTTCATCACCGGCTTCTGTGTCTGCGCCGGCAGCTGGTTCAGCACCGAGCTGATCTGGGCGCTCATCTCGGTCAGCGCCTTGTCGGAATCGTAGTTCAGCTTGAGGTTGGCAGTGATGGTGCTGGTGCTGTTGGTGCTGGTCGAGGTCATGTAATCGATGCCGTTGACCTGCGCGATGGCGTTTTCCAGCGGCGTGGTGATGAAGCCGGCAACCAGATCCGGGTCGGCGCCGTAATAGACCGTCGTCACGGTGATCACCGCGTTCTCGGTGCGCGGGAATTGCAGCACCGGCAGGATGCCGAACGAGCGCAGTCCGAGCACCAGCAGCAGCAGGCTGACGACCATGGCCAGCACGGGCCGGCGGATGAAGATATCGGTGAATTTCATCGGTGCATGGCTGCCTTACTGGTCTTTCGGCTGCGGATTGGGCTCGTTGGCCGGCTGGATGCTGTTATTGACCACCACCGGTGAACCCTTACGCAGCTTGATCTGGCCGCTGGTGACGACGACATCGCCCTCCTTGACACCCTTGAGGATGGCGACCTGGTCGCCACGCGTGTCGCCGGTGGTGACGAAAGCCTGCCTGGCCACCAGCTTCGGCTGCCCCTTCTCGTCCTTGCCCTCGGACTCGACCAGATAAACGATGTTGCCGTACGGATTGTAGGTCACCGCCGTCTGCGGCAGCGTGATCAGGCGCCGTGTCTTGCCCGCCACGATATCGACGCTGCCGTACATGCCAGGCAGCAGCTTTTTGTCCGGATTGTCCAGCCGGGCGCGCACCCTGACATTGCGGGTATTCGGATCGACCTTCGGATCGATGACCGCAACCGTGCCGCTGAAAACCTCGCCCGGCCAGGCGTCGGTCTTCAGCGTCACCTCCTGGCCGACCCTGAGCTGGCCCAGGGCCTGCTGCGGCAGGTAGAAGTCCGCATCGATCGGATCCAGCGATTGCAGCGTCACCATGGCCGTACCGGCATTCACATACTGGCCGAGATCGACGTTGCGCACACCCAGACGACCGGCAAAGGGAGCGCGGATCACCTTCTTGTCCACCAGCGCCTGCTGCTCGGCCACACTGGCGCGCGCCTGCTTGAGATTCGCCTCCGAGGCATCCAGCGCCTGCCGGCTGATCGCCTTGACCCCGAACTGCTCCTTGTCGCGCTTGTAGGTGGTGGCCGCGAGGTCGGCTGCGGCCTGCAGCGAATGCAGCTTGGCGATGTCGCTGTCGGCATTGAGCTCCAGCAGCACCGTACCGGCCTTGACGTCGTCGCCCTCCTTGAAGCGGATGGCGGAAACGATACCGGGAAGTTCGGTGCTCAGATCGGCACCGCGCACGGCGCTGAGGCTGCCCACCGCCTCCAGCGTCGGCTGCCATTCCTGATAGCCGGCCACGGTGGTGGAAACCGTCTGCGGCGGCATGCCGCCGGCGCGCATGTATTTCTGCATCATGTAGCCCTTGAAGGCCTGGAAGCCGAAGATCCCCCCGAACACCAGTCCGGCGAGGACCAGCATGATGGTCATGCGTTTCTTCATGGGTTTGCTCCCTGTTGCTGGCTGGCGGGCTCCGAGTTGCCGTCCGCCGCGGATTTCTGGTCGGCATTGCCATGGTTCCACCAGCCGCCGCCCAGGGCGTGGATCAGGGCCGCCGAATCGGCAAAGCGCGCCGCCTCGGCCTGCGTCAGGTTGATGCTGGCCTGCTGGTACTGCTGGCTGGCGGTGAGCAGCTCGAGGTAGCTCGCGGCACCCGCCTGGTATTGCTGGCGAACCAGGGCGAAGGTCTGGCCGGCTGCCGACTCGGCATCGCGCTGCAAGGTCAGCGTACGGCTGTCCATCTCCAGCGCCAGCAGCGTGTCGGCCACATCGCGGAAGGACTGCAATACCACCTCCCGGTAGTTGGCGTTCGCCTGGTCGAAGGCCGCCACCGCCGCCCGCTTCTTGGCATGCAGTTCGCCGCCGTGGAACAGCGGCTGCAGCAGCCCGGCACCCAGACCCCAGACGGTGGTGCTGCCGGCACCGAACAGGTTCGATACCTGGCTGCTTTCGGTACCGTAGCTGGCGGTCAGCGTGATGCTCGGATACATGTTGGCCGTCGCCACGCCGACATTGGCGCTGGCCTGATGCAGCAGCGCTTCGGCGGCCAGGATGTCGGGGCGCTGGCGGACCAGCTCCGACGGCAGGCTGAGCGGCAGCGTCGCTGGCAGATGCAGCGTATCGAGGCCGAACTCGGGCAGGCCGCCGTCGGCCGGCAAGCGTCCGGCCAGCACATTCAGCAGATTGCGGTTCTGCTCCAGCTGTTTCTGCAGCGCCGGCAGCGTGGCACGGATACGCGCCAGATCGCTCTGCTGGCTGAGCACCGCTTTCTGTGCGACCGCGCCCTGCTCATATTGTTGTTGGATCATCGCCAGCTGCGACTCGCTGTCGCTGATCATCTGGCGCGTGGCCGCAATCTGGCCGCGCAGCGAGGCTTCCTTCACGGCCGCCGTCACGATATTGGCCGCCAGTGTCAGCCGTGCCGCCTGCAGCTCGTACTGGGCGTAGTCGATCTGCGAGCGCAAACCCTCCAGGTAGCGGCGGCTGCCACCGAACAGGTCGAGGCCGTAACTCGCACTTACCGAAGCGTTGTACAGGTTGTAGATGCGTGCCCGGCCACCGAAAGAGGCGCCGGAGATCTTCTGCCTGCTGGCCGAAGCCTTGGCATCGATCGTCGGATAGAGCACGGCGCCTACCTGCGCGTTCAGGTTCTCCTCGGCCTCGCGCAGCTTCGCTTCCGCTGCCGTCACCGTCGGGCTGCTGGCCAACCCCTGTTCGACCAGCCGGTTCAGCGGCTCGGAGCCGAACAGCTGCCACCATTGCGCCGGGACCTCGCCGCCGGCCAGCAGTTTCTGTCCCGTCGCCGCTTCGGGTAGTTCGAGGGTCAGCTTCAGCGAGGTGTAATGGTCGGTCTTTGGAGCGGCGGGCTGCTTGAAGTCGGGGCCGACGGCACAGCCGGCCAGCAGGACGATACCGATCGCGGCCATGGAACGTTGCAGGATCATGCCTTCAACCCTGCGTACAACAGCTCGACCAGGCGGTCGAGCCGGGTTTCGAGCAGATCCAGTGGCTCCTGCATGAACAACGGAATGCAGAAGGCTAGGGTGGCAACGAAGATCGAGCCGGCCGATTGCCTGGCATCTTGCGAGCGGAACTCGCCGCGGCCGATACCACGCTCGATAATCCCCGCCAGCCAAGCGATAGCGCGTTCGTCGTAGCGGTCGATCAGATCCCGGTGCCGGTCGGTAATCAACTGCACGACCTCGTGAAGATGGGTGCTGCCGCAGGTAAGGGAGTGGGTGAAACGCAGGCGGGCCAGCAGGTACTGCCGCAACTGCTCAATCGCCGGCGCGGCCTCATCGGTAGCCGTCTCACAGGTCGCCGACTTCTCCTCCATCTTCGCCTCCACGCCGGCGATGGCGATCGCCTCCTTGCTCTCGAAATAGCGGTAGACGTTGCCGCTACTCATGCCGCAATCGGCGGCAATTTCGGCCACCGTGGTCTTGCCGTAACCGTAGTCGGCAAAGCGCTTGGCTGCTGCGTTGAGAATCTGCCGGCGAATCTGAAGTTCCTGCATAGTGGCAGTGAAGCAGAACTAAACAGTGAATGCAAACGGAAATATTCATTCGTTACTCTCCCGCCACAGCCGCTTTCTCGCTATCGCTGAGAGGGCATAAGTCGGAAACCGGGAGGCCGGCGTATTCATCTACCTATCGTAGCAGTCCATCGACAGCTGCGAGCACAAGGGTGTGGCTGCGCAGGTCAGGCTCGCTTGGGTTCCCAGGCAGGCAGGCCGGGCATGGCGCTGATCAGTGCCAGTACCACCGCTGCGAGATAGGGAAGCGACTGCACCAGCAGCACGATGATCCACAGCAGCAGGTCCGGGCTTTCGACATTCTGACCGATCGCCACGCCCCAGGCCGCCAGCCACAGCACCAGCATCAGGCCGGCCTCCTCGCGCGAGTCGGCCAGTGCCTTTCGCCAGGCCTGGGTGCTGGCCAGTTTCGGGGTACGGAAGAAGGGCTTTTCACGGCTTCGGAAACCTTCGACGATGGCGCGCGAGATGGTGTGCGATAAAGCCAGGCCCGCGAGGCCGGCCGCCAGCGTCTGGGCGATGCTGGCGCCCACCCGGGTCTGGTAGAGATAGAGCAGCTTGGCCGATTTGAAGGCGAACAGTGCCAGCGGCAGTACGGAGAGTTCGAGCAGCGGCGCATCGACCTCTTTCGGGAAATAGATCATGCCGAGCGACCAGGCCACGGCCGCCAGCGTAAACAGCAGGTTGGCGCCATCGGCGATCCACGGCAGCCAGCCGGCAACAAAGTGATACCGCTGCCCCATGGTCAGCCCCGATGGCTTGCGACCCAGCAGTTCCGCGGCATGCCGGCGCATGATCTGCACCGCACCGTAGGCCCAGCGGAAGCGCTGTTTCTTGTAATCGGCAAAGGTGTCCGGCATGACCCCGCGGCCGTAGCTGCGGGCGATATAGGCCGCCTCATGGCCGGCGGCGAAGATGCGCAGGCCGAGCTCGGCATCCTCGGTGATGCACCATTCGCTCCAGCCGCCGACCGCCTCGAGCACCGACTTGCGGACCATGGTCATGGTGCCGTGCTGGATGATGGCGTTGCGCTCGTTGCGGGTCACCATGCCGATGTAGAAGAAGCCGCGATATTCGGCATGGCACATCGCCTTGAAGGCGCTGTCATGCTCGTCGCGGTAGTCCTGCGGCGCCTGCACGACGGCAATGGCAGGGTTGGTGAATTGCGGCACCAGATCGCGCAGCCAGGAGGACTCGACCACATAGTCGCTGTCGATCACCGCGATGACCTCCGCATCGGCCGCGGTCTGGCGCAGTGCGAAATTGAGCGCCCCCGCCTTGAAGCCGGCCAGTGGATCCTCGTGGAAGAAGCGGAAGCGCGGCCCCAGCTTTTCGCAATGCTCCCGCACCGGCTGCCAGACGGCGGCATCCTTGGTGTTGTTGTCGATCACGATAACCTCGAAATCGGGGTAATCGAGGCGGGCCAGCGCATCCAGCGTTTCGATCATCAGCCCGGCAGGCTCGTTGTAGGCGGGCAGGTGAATGGAGACCTTCGGCAGTTTCGTCGCATCGACCGGCACCGGCCTGAGTTCCCGGCGCCGCTCCCGGAACCAGTGCGCCTCGGCCCATTCGTGCGCCTCGGCCAGGAGCACCAGGATGACGCCGCTCATGCCGATCGTCAGCAGCAGCCCGACCAGCACGCTGCCCACCGACAGATAGCGCTGGGTATAGTCGTACACGATCCAGACCACGGTAGAGGCGGCGGTGAATGCCACGATGGCGAGGAAGCCGCGGCCGTGATGGCTGAGGCTGCTGCTCTTCGCCAGCATGAACAGCAGCACGATACCGGCCGCCAGGATCGTCGCGGTGGCGAGCAGCGGCCAGTTCGGGATCCGCACGATCGGGGCGGTAAACTCGAACTTGGGCTGACGTTCGACGTTCCAGACGCCCCAGTAGGCGCCCACCGACCCCTCCGTCTCGGCTTTCCAGGGCTGATCGAAGGCCTCCATGACGTAGTAGACGTAGCCCTCTGCCTCGGCGCGGGCGAGGAAGCGGCGCAGGAAGATGGCTTCGTTGGCCTTGCTGGCCACCGCCGCTATGCGCGTCCGGCCCTCGCTCGGCCAGCCGACCTCGGTGATGACGATCGGCTTGGCCGGGTAGGCTGCACGCAGCTGCCGCATGCGCTCGTCGATATAATCGATCGAACTCTCCACGGCCTGCCCTTCCCAGTAGGGCAGCATGTGCACAGCCAGGTAATCGACATGCGCAACCAGTTCGGGATGCTTGAGCCAGACATGCCACGGCTCGGCCGTACTGACCGGGATGTCCAGCGCGACGCGGGCGCGGTCGAGATAGGCGATCAGCTGTTCGGACGTGACATCGCCGCGCAGCAGCGCCTCGTTACCGACGATGGCGCGCACGACGTTGCTGTGGTGCGGCGCCACATTGATCAACCGTTCGAGCTCGGTTTCGTTGTTGTCCAGCCGCCCGTCAATCCAGGCGCCGAGGGCGACATTGATGCCATGCCTTGCCGCCAGCGCCGGAATCGAGGCGAGCACCCCCTCGGTCGAATAGGTGCGTACGGCATGCGTCTTGCCCGCCAGCATGGCGAGATCGGCATCGATTTCGGCCTCGCTGGGCAGCCGGTGTTCAAGTGGCGTCTGCCCTTCGCGATAGGGTGAGAAGGCGAAGCCGTCGATACGTTTCGGCCATGGCGTTTCCGGATGCGGCTGGTTGAACAGCGCATACAGCGCCAGGGTCAGCATGGCGCCGGCAACGGTGATGATGAAGTTCGCCTTGTTCAAGGTTTGCCACCCCGAAAATCGCCGCAGCATCATCCCGCCACATCTTTCTGTAAATACCCGGCACAATGTCTACAATGATCTTTTGACTCAGGAGACGATATTGACCCATTTCACGACATGGCGCTCCACCGCAGACCGCATCCTTCCCGGTCATGCTGGCGCCATGGCATTCTGACAACCGGTGCGCGGCCCGTTTTCCCCCCTGCACCTGCTCGTCTTCGTCGCGCTGCTGGTCTTCCTGCTCGTGTTCGTGCAACTGGGATTGATCTCGCTGGCTTTCGAGAAGCTCGGACTTTCCACCTCACAGGGCATGCTGCTGCTGTTCGCCTCGCTGTTCGGCAGCGCGCTGAACCTGCCGATCACCACCATCAAGGCCGAGCTCCCCGAGCCCGACCAGGAGCGTATCGATCCCCGCCGGCTGCTGCGCCTGCCGATCCTGCCGTTCACCGGCCGCACGCTGATCGCCGTCAACGTCGGCGGCTGCCTGGTGCCGCTGGTCTTTTCGGCAAGCCTGATCGAGCGCTTCCCGCTGCCGGCGATCGAAATCGTTCTGGCCATCGCGCTGGTTTCCGGCATCTGCTATTTCTTCAGTCGGCCGATCACCGGCATCGGCATCGGCATGCCGCCGCTGATCGCCCCCGTTGCTGCTGCACTGGTGGCTTTCTTCACCAATGGCGAGCAGGCGGCACCCCTGGCCTATATCTGCGGCACGCTCGGCGTGCTGATCGGTGCCGACCTGCTGCGTATGAAGGATGTCGCCCGGCTCGGTGCGCCAATCGCCTCGATCGGCGGTGCCGGCACCTTCGACGGCATCTTCCTCACCGGCATCGTCGCCGTGCTGCTGACCTGGTAGCGCCCCGTGCAGCCGCTGGACACGGTCGTAACCGGCTCCTGAGGTGACCATCGGCTAAGCTTGGAGCATGCAGATCCGCATCGGCTGTTCCGGCTACTACTACCGCCACTGGCAGGGGCTGTTCTATCCCGCCGACCTGCCCGCCTCACGCTGGTTCGGCTTCTATGCCGAGCATTTCGACACCGTGGAGATCAACGCCAGCTTCTACCGTTTCCCGACCGAATCGGCCGTCAAACGCTGGTATCGGCAGGCGCCGGCCGGTTTCGTTTACTCGGTGAAAGCGCCGCAACTGATCACGCACCGGAAGCAGTTCCACGATTGCGACTGGCTGATGGGCGACTTGTATCGGGTACTGGGGGGACTGAAGGAGAAGCTCGGCTGCATCCTGTTCCAGCTGCCGCCGCAGCTCGCCTGGTCGGAGGAGATACTGGCCCGCGTGCTGGCCCGCATGCAGCCCGATTTCCGCAACGTCATCGAGTTCCGCCACGCCAGCTGGTGGCGACCGGAGGTTTACGAAACCCTTCGCGAACACGGCATCGGCTTCTGTTCGGTTTCCGCCCCGGAGCTACCGGACGAACTCGTCGTTACCTGCCCGGATCTCTACCTGCGCCTGCACGGCAATCCTTGGTATGTGCAGAACTATAGCGAACAGGAGCTCTCCGAATGGGCAAACTGTATCTCAGACACAGTTGCAGAGCGGGCCTGGATCTACTTCAACAACGACAGCAACGCCTTTGCTCCAAATAATGCCATGGTGTTTCGAAAAATATCGGACAACTAATCAAATCTTTCTGACTTCGACCTGCCTCCTATCGATAGCTTAGTGTCATTCATATATCGAATATTTTTGTCTATAGTCAGAATCCATAGGAGGTTCTTAACCATGGCTGTCACTAATC
>OBLQ010001060.1_pt1 | contig 10384 bp, 4 predicted proteins | sample 1519881 | NCBI WGS metagenome assembly OBLQ01 (sample SAMN01911456, study PRJEB22533) | soil metagenome | biome: Soil | place: Malaysia | collected 2012-04-30 | depth DG_metagenome m | reverse complement strand
GCGCGCGTCACGCCGGCGATGATTCTGGGACTGACAACGCGGCCCTGGCGAGTTCGGGATCTGCTCAAGGAGCGCCTGTTCTTCGACAAGATCGAGCTCTCACCGCGCTGGCAGGGCTACTACCGGCGGGAGGTTCGCACGGCGGCGCTTTCCGTCAACCGCACACACCACCTTCGCTACGCATTCTAGAGGAACGCGGATGACGATTTTGCTACTGCCCCGACTTCTCTGTCACTCGTAGGGACAATCTTACGCCCACAACCTACCGGTAACCGAAGATCATGGAGTAGATGATCAGTCCGATCAGAATCAGACCGACAACAAGGAAGAGGGACCCGAACACGTACACTGTGGTCATCCAGCGCCGCGACAGGTTCGCCTTGACGAGACGGCGGCGCAGCTCACCCGAGCGCTTCATGGCCTCGTATTCTTCCGGACGGTCCTTGATGTAGTCCTCTAACGGCGTCAGTCCGGTGAACACGACCGTGTCCATGGGGAACGCCTCGGGACGCAGGTGTGTGTTGAAGAAATGGATGGTGAATATGAATCCGACGGCCAACAGCGCCTCGTCACTGTGGATGATCGTGGCCACATTGATGAGCCACCCCGGCAGGACGCGCGTGAACATCACGGGCAACCACAGCATCAGGCCGGTAAACCCGATTACCGCCACGCCCCAGAACACCGCCAGATAATCGAACTTCTCCCAGTAGGTCCAGCGCCCGTAGCGGGGACGCGGGCCCGCCCCGAAGAACCACTTCAACGTTCCGATGAAGTCGGAGATATCCTTGCGGTTGAACATCAGCGAGCCCGGGCCGAACAACAATTCACGCCACGCCATGTGCCGCGTCCGTTTCATGCGCACCAACGAAAAGATGTGGAACGTGAAGTAACCGAAGGTGGTGACCGCGGCGATGCGGTGCAGCACACCCGCCACCTTGACGCCTCCCAGCGCGTTGGCCAGGAACGTGGCCCATGTCATGTGCGAGAATTTCAGCATCATTCCGGTCAGCGCCAGCAGGAGGAAGCTGCTGATGACGAAGATGTGCGTCAAACGCTGCGCGCGCGTGAAGCGCCGGATGTAGTACGCATGCGGATGTTTCTTCGCGTGCTGCCGGTGCTCGATCATGTGCCGGAACGACCGCGGCAACCACAGTGCCGTGTGCAGCCCGAAGAACGCAAACACCCCGATGAGCAGGAACGTCATCGCCCAGTACGAATAGAACAGGAGCGGATACTTCTTCGGGTCGTGGTGCGTGGCGTGCGTCAGATAGCCGGTGAACCGGGCGTTGGCGTCGGGATGGCACTTGCGACAGGTGGCCACGATATTGCGGTGCCCCACCGACGAGTTGGGATTGTCGACGGCGAGAATCTCGTGCGCGCCGTGACAGTCGGAACACTTGGCCGCCTTCAGGTATCCCAGGCGGTACGCCTTGCCGTGCATGGTTTCGAGATACGTCTTACCGAGTTCCTGGTGGCACGAACCGCACTGCCCCGTCACCTGGGTGAGGAACGCGTCCTGCTTGACGTCCCCGATGGTGTGGGACGAATGACAGTTCGCACAGTTGGGAAGCTTGGCCGAGTCCTTTGCGTCCGGCGAATAATGGACGCTCTTGATGTACTCCTTGTAGATGCCACGGTGGCACGTGGCGCAGGTAGCGGGCAGGTTCTCGTGTGACACCGTGGAGCGCTCGTCGGTGTGCTTGAGAATCATGTGTGACGAGTGGCAGTCGATGCACACGGCGCTCGGCAGCAGTCCCTTCTCCGTCAGCGCGCGCCCGTGCACGCTCTTCGAATAGTCCGTGAACGCCGAGACTTCCGAAAGGTGCGCCACCTGCGGGGCCTTGCCCTCCGTCCGATGGCAGCCGCCGCACAGCGAAGGCACATTGGCGCGGTACGTGGGTGACGTTTCGTCGACATGCGGACGCACACCGTGCGTACCGTGACAGGTGGTGCAGTAGGGCGCCTGCGGGACGCCCTTCGCATGCGCCTGTCCGTGCCCGCTGACCGCGTATTCCTCGGATATTTTCTGGTGGCAGTTCGAACAATCCACCTTTCCCGCGGTTTCGCAGGGGCGGTGCCGGCGCGGGTCGACGTCGCTGTGACATTTTACGCACGGAATGTTCTTGTGCGTCGACATGGCCAGCTCGTTGCGGTCGACGGTGAGCGTGTCCCCGTGCGCGGTACTGACCAGTCCCTGTTTTTCATGGCAGGCCATGCAGCTGTTGTCCGAGATCGTCAGCGTCGTGATCTCCTTGCGCACGCGATGCGGAACATGGCAGTCCGTGCACGCGGGAATGGCGCCGGGCGCCTTTTCCCACAATTCGCCGCGGATGACCTTGGTGTGCACCTGTTCGATCTTGGCATGGCACTGCATGCACGTCTTCGTGATGTTGCGCGGCGAGATGGACGCGCGCGGGTCGGTGTGCGGAAGAATCAGGTGGGCGCGGTGGCAGTCGGCACAGGCCGCGGCCACGGTGAGTCCCTTCTTGAACAGCCCCTCACCGTGAATGCTCTCGCTGTAATTCTCGAGGATGTTGTGTTCCGAAATGTTGTAGGTGCTTGCAACCGGTGCGCCTTCACGGTGGCACCTGCCGCACAGGAACGGCACGTTCATCTTGTAGGTGGGCGCGCGTTCGTTTTTCGGCGAGAGGATGTCGTGCACCCCGTGGCATTCCTTGCAGGACGGGGCGTACGGTTCGTGCCGGTTCAGCGCCTGCCCGTGGATGCTGGCGTCGAAGTCGAGTTGTTCGTCATCGTGGCAGGTGCCGCACTTGACGGGTTTGAGGTGCTCGGGGTGCGGGAGATCGTCCGGATCCACGTCGTCGTGGCAGTCCGAGCAGTCGAGATCGCGGTGCACGGATGCGCGGAACAGCTTTGCATCGACGAAGGGAGTTTCGTCGTCGCGTTCGCCGTGACACTCAAGACAGGTTTCGTGATCGCCACCCGCGGCGGCGGAGGGCACCGGTGGGGGCGTGACGATGCAAAGCAGGCCAAGGAGAACAAGTATCCACCAGCGCGGCACAGCCGCGCGCCAGTTACGCTCAGGGCTGGGTCCCCGTGTGGCACTCATAGCAATCGGTGTCCCGCCAGTCGTCGCCGCCGTCCGGGTGCTTGAACTCAAGCCCCTGTTCCGACATTGCCATCTCCATCTGCTCGCCGGCACCCTGACGAAGAATGATGTGACACGTGGTGCAGTTGCGCGAGATGGTCCATCCCTCTTCGCTCTTCTTCTTGCCGTTGTGGCAGCGGAAACATCCCGGGTAGATAAAGTGACCGATGTTGTCGGGATAGCCCTCCCACGTCACCTTCATCTCCGGAAACATGTTCTGCGAAAATTCCTGCTGCGTGGCGACCACGGCGGCGTCGATATCCACCTGGCGCTTCGCGAACACGTCGGGGAAATCCTTGCGATACGCGGCGGGAATCTTCGACGCGATCCCGCGCATGGCCTCGTCCTCCGTGGCGTAGTTCCCCGCCATCGACTCCACGGCGATGCGTTTGATCGCGGGCAGCGTCTGGCTGATCTTGCCCGTAAGAATCGCCTGATCGATCACGTAGTCCGGTGAATGGAACTTGTGGCTGGGCCGGTTGTGGCAGTCCATGCAGTCCATGCGCCGCGGCGTCGCGGCGGCGATTTCTTCCGGAGTCAGCGGATTATCCTCATCCTGGTAGACGGTGACGCGTCCCGTGGTTTTCTCCGTCACGCGGATCCACGGGATATCCTGGCGCTTCTCGTCGCGCGCAATGTACTCAACCTTGGCGCCGATGTTCATGTGCCAGTGGATGCCCGCCGTCTGGCCGGTCTTGGGATCACCACCGCCCACCTTGATGAGCAGATTGATCGGCCAGTGCGTGGTCGAATCGTCGTACATGTAGTGATTGAACTGGCGCTGCTGGGCGCCGAAGAACTTCTCCGGCCAGTGGCACTGCTCGCAGGTTTCCTGCGCCGGGCGCAGGTTCCTGATGGGCGTCGGGATGGGCCGCGGGTACTTGTTGAACGTGGCCGCATACACCTGATACGAGCCCGACAACTTGGATTTCACGTACCAGTCGGCGCCGGCTCCGACGTGACACTGCGCACACGACACGCGCGCGTGCGGCGAATTGCCGTAGGCGGTGTATTCCGGCTTCATCACCGTATGACAGGTCTTTCCGCAGAACTCGACGGACTCCGTGTAGTGATACGCCTGGTAACCGCCGACCACGGTGACGATGGACACCAGGCCCGTCACCAGCAGGACGACGATCAGCGCGTTGCGATGCGTCGGCTTGTTGAGATCGAGCTGGGGCAACTGGGGTGGAAGGTCGTCCTTGTGCTGCTTGATGCGGCGGCGGCGGCGAAGCATCCCGATGGGGATGAGTACCACGCTGATCGCCAGCATGACGGGCAGAACCATGTAGACGAAAATCCCCAGATAGGGGTTTTCCTTGCCGAACGACGCCATCACGATCAGGAACGACACCAGGGTGCCGCCGACCACGAGGGTCATGGCACCGCCGATGATACTGATCGTGTTGTAGAAAAGCCTTGGGAGTCTGATTTTTGCGACCATTGTGGAAGGATGCCGCGCGATTTTCGCGGTCTTGGTTGCTGATGTTCACCACCAATTTCCGACAAAATACTCCGGATTGTCAAGACGAATTTCGGATTTCCGATCTTCTATGCCGAAATTGCTCTTGAGCGTTGCAGCGACTATGATTACGCGGTGGTGCTTCAGTCCGAAAAATCCATTCACATGTATGTAGCTCGCCTGCTGTCCGCCCTGTTCGCCGGAAGCCTGCTGGTGGCTTCCGCGCGCGCCGCGGAGCCATTGCTGGCGGAAAAGCCGGTGCTGGTGCGCGCGGAGCTGATCGCCGATGTGGCGTCGGTTCAGCCCGGACAGCCCTTCCGCCTGGGTGTGCATCTGGTGATGCGCGACGGGTGGCACGTCAACTGGATCAATCCGGGCGACGCCGGACTGGCGCCCAGTATCGCCTGGAAACTGCCCGAGGGTTTCAAAGCGGGCGTACTGCAGTGGCCCTTCCCGTCCCGCATCATGGCCGGGCCGATTGCCATTTTCGGATACCGCGGTGATGTGTTGCTGGTGAGCGACGTGCAGGTTCCGGCGAACCTGTCCCCGGGCGGGAACGTCGATATCGCGGCGGACGTATCATGGCTGGCGTGCGCGGAGGAGTGTGTTCCGGGTTCCGCGTCATTGAACCTGCGGCTTCCCGTTGAAGCCGCGGCCCGCAGCGACATGGAACACCGCGCGCTCTTTGACGCCACGCGGGCCCGTCTGCCGGGCCACACGCTGGAATGGAACGTGGACGCGCACATCGATGATGCGAATGCGCTGGTGCTGGAACTGCAATCGTCCGGCACGCCCGCGCCGCTCGAGGGCCTGCTGTTCTTTCCGTATGAACCGGGACTCATCGAAAATGCGGCGCCACAGATACTGACTACCCACCCCGGCCCGGGTGGGCAGCCGGTGTACGAATTGAGAATCACACGGGCGCGCATGCCCGCCGACGAACTGCGACAGGCGTACGGGCTTCTGGTCGCCTCATCGGGGTTCAAGACGGGAGAAGCGGCCGCCATCGAGGTCAACGTGCCGGTGGGCCGCCGGTAGCCTGACATTCACCACACACGCTGACAGGAGGACGTCCATGAAACACATGAACTGGCGCACATCCGCACCCTGCTTACTCGGGGTGGCCGCCGTGCTGGCGCTGGCGCCGCTCGCCGCCGCCGATTCCCCGAGCGTCGACACCAAAAGCGCAATGACCGCCGCCATCGACAAGCCGGCGCCCGATTTCAAGCTGACGGGAATCGACGGGAAGGAGTATGCGCTCTCCGCGTTCAAGGGCAAGTACGTGGTGCTGGAGTGGAACAACCTGGATTGCCCGTTCGTGAAGAAGCACTACGGCTCGGGAAACATGCAGGCGTTGCAGAAGAAGTACACCGAGAAGGGCGTGGTGTGGCTCACCATCTGTTCGTCGGCGGCCGGCAAACAGGGCTACTACGACCCCGCCGCACTGCAGGAGATGACGAAGGAAAGAAAGGTTGCGTCCACCGCGTATCTGCGCGACCCGGACGGAACTGTGGGCCGCGAGTACGGGGCCAAGACCACGCCCGACATGTTCGTGATCAACCCGGAGGGCGTGTTGATCTACGCCGGAGCGATCGACAACAAGCCGTCGACCGATCCCAGGGACATTGCCACTGCCGACAACTACGTATCGGCGTGTCTGGATGCATCGATGGCGGGCAAGCCCGTGGCCACCAAGTCCACGGTATCATACGGCTGCGGCGTCAAGTACGCCGACTGACCATCCCCCGGGGCGCGGCGATGAGGCCGCGCCCCGGCCCCTCTCTCATCCCCCTCGGCGCGCGGACGCGTATTGACACAACCTGTTGTCATGTCTTATAGTTAGCAGCTACCGAACCAAGCCGGGCTATCTCTGTACATGCGCAAACTCACTCTCTTTCTCAGCATCGCCAGCGCGCTGTGCCTCTCGGCATGGTTGACGCTGCGCGCCGGCACCGAGCACGTGCACATCACCATCGCGACGTCGTCCGACGACATTCACATGAACGTGTCGGATGGCACGGCGTCGTTTTCTCTCCCGTCACGCGGAAGTGTGGAGTTTTCTCTGCTGCAGGATGTCGGCATGCCCGCCGTCCCGTACCGTGTCGTGCGCGTCGTGCTGCCCGCGGGGCGAAGCGTGCAGGACGTGCAGGCCACGGCCGGGCAGTCATCGGTGATTGGAAACGGCGTGACCGTGAAGAAAACGCAGATGTTGCTTCCCTCCACGGATACGGGCAGGCCGTCGGCCATGCAGTCCACCGTATCCATAGCCGCACCGTCCGGAGACACGTTCCCGGGCGAATTTGCGCGCTACCTTGGAACCGGCACATGGCACGGCTACAGCATCGCGAGTTTCGCGGTCTTCCCCGTGCGGGTGGAAAGCGACCGGGTGGTGCTGTACGGGAACATCCAGATCGACATCGGAACCACGGCGTCCGGTAATATGCAGAGCGCGTTGCGCGCGGGACGCGCCACGGCGCGAACTGTGGCCGACATCGATGACGTGATCCGGCAGTCCGTGGTCAACCCGGAAGCGATCGACGCTTACGCGCCCATACGCGTCAGCGAGCAGCAGGGTCCGTTCCAGCCCACCGGAGTTCCCTCACTCGAGGGAAGTCCCGTGGAGTGCGTGATCATTACCACCGAAGCGCTCGCCGCCGAGTTCGATTCGCTGGCCACGTGGAAGACAGCGAAAGGCGTGCCCACGGTCGTCAAGACCGTGGAGTGGATCGAGGCCAACTACCCGCGTGGAACCGACCGCGCGGAGACGGTGCGCTTTTTCATTCAGGATGCGTATCAGAAGTGGGGCGTACAGTGGGTGCTGCTCGGCGGTGACACTTCGGAAATTCCCGCGCGCTACCTGTACTCGACGTATTTCTACGGCGGAACCTACATTCCCAACGACATCTACTTCGCCGGACTGGACGGCGATTTCAACGCGAACCACAACAGCACGTTCGGTGAAGTGCCGGGAGACGACCCCGATCTGTATCCCGAGGTGTACGTGGGCCGTCTTCCCGTGTCCACCACATCCACCGCGCACGCCGTGATAAGCAAGATCGAGCGCTATGAAACCCCGATCAAAACCGACTATCTCAACAAAGTGCTGTACCTGGCCGAGGTGCTTTTTCCCTCGCCGTGGGATCCGCCCCAGACCATTCTTCAGAATGGCGCCGACTACACGAACTACATCAATTCGTTGTACGTCGCATCCCCGTCGCGGATAACAACGCGGTGCTACGAGACCGAATGGCTGTACCCCGGATCGGTGCACGAATCGGGGGCAATTGCCATCGATTCGCTCAATGCGGGTTACAACCAGGTGTTCCACGTCGGTCACGGGTTCCGCTTCAACATGCACTGCGGCGACGCCAATGTGGCGATTCCGGACGCCGATGCGCTCCACAACACCGACGAGTTCTTCAATCTCTACATGCTCAACTGTACGGCGGCTGCGTTTGACTACGACTGCCTCGCGGAGCACATGCTTCGCAACCCGCAGGGCGGTGCGGTGTCGGCGCTGGGCGCAACCAACAGCACGTTTGCGGAAGTTTCGGCGTACTACCTGGAAGACTACGTCCAGGAGTTGTACACCAACAACGATGTGAACATCGGCAAGACGTTTGCGTTGTCCCGGGCGCAGCGCACGCCCCTGGCGCTGGCCTCCGACAACGTGGAACTGTGGACGCACTACGTCTACGAACTGCTTGCCGACCCCGAGATGCCGATGTGGACCGCCACGCCGGAGAATCTCGTGCTCACGCACTCTGCGGCGGTCACCGCCGGCCGCAATTCCATTGTGGTAACGGCGATGGTGAACGGACTCCCCCGATCCAACGTCAAGGTGTGCCTGTGGAAAACCGCCGAGGACTACCAGGTCGTTACGACCAATGTGTCGGGGCAGGCGGTGTTCAATTTCAATACGCCCACCGTGGGGTCCATCAGCGTGGTGGGAACCGGTCTCAACCTCACGCACTTCGCGGATACCATCACCGTGAACCCGACGGTGGCCGCGCTGCCCGCGGTCGAATCGATCGCCGTGGACGATGACAACACCGGTGGGACCTCCGGAAACGGCGACGGCGTAATCGACGCGGGAGAGACGATCGATCTCACACCGGCGGTGCGCAACCTGGGAGGTGCCACGGCGCCGACGCTGACGGCCACGTTCCTCAACGCCAATCCGTGGGTGACGGTGCTCGATTCCAGCGCGTCCATTCCTTCGACGGCTGCGGGCCAGCTTGTCGCCGCCACCGACCCGTGGCGCATTCAGGTCTCCGCCTCGACGCCCGACGAAGCCATCGCAAACTTCAACGTGCTGCTCGCCAACGGAGGCCAGACCTGGGTAAACAATCTCGCGCGTGTGGTACACGCACCCAGGCTTGCGGTAACGGGACTGCGCAAGAGCGACGAAATCCCGGTCGGGAACGGCGACGGTATCTACACCAACGGCGAACAGTTTCTCCTGTATGCCACCGTCAAGAACTATGGAACCGGGCGCGCCGACGGGCTGACGGCGGTTCTGCGCGAGCTCGACGGCGGGTCGACCCTGGTCGACACCGTCACGACGTATCCGAATCTCAGCCTGTTGCAGTCATCGGAAAACACGGTCGCCTTCAAGTTGAGCGAAGCGAACGTGTCGCTTCCCAACGCGCTCAGAGTTGTTGTCACCGATTCACACGGACGCGTCCTGACGCACAATTGTGAGTTGCGGGAACCACTCCCGCCGACCCTGCAGTCCTTCGACCCCAGCCTGGGCGTGGACAAGATGGGCATCCTGTGGACCGCGGGGGCGTCCTCGGACGTGGCGGGGTACAACATCTATCGCTCCACCAATCTGGCCGGCCCGTACACCCGGGCCAACAGCGACGTGATCAGCCACACGGTATTCACCGACGCCGGCCTTTCACCGAATACGCGCTACTACTATGAGATCGCCAGCGTCGACGAGTCGGGCAACGAAGGCGCTCGCTCGCCGGCGGCGCCGGCGTCTACCAATCCGCCCCAGCTGGCGGGATGGCCCAACGAGCTGGTAAATGAATCGGCCAATTCGCCGGCGGTCGGTGACATCGACGGCTACGGCAAGCTGGAAGTGGTGGTGGGCAACGACAAGCTTTACGCCTGGCACGATAACGGCGACGAGGTCCTCGACGGCGATCAAAAAGGCATCACGTGGGGGCCCATCTCGTCTGAGGGGACTGATTTTGTCGGACCCGCAGCGCTGGCGGATCTCGACGGCGTCCCGGGTTTCGAAATTGCGGCGGCGGCCTACACGTCGAAGCAGGTGTTCTGCTTCAAGGGCGACGGGACCGTGATGCCCGGCTGGCCCCAGGACACGGTGGACATGGTTCGCGCCAGCGTTGTGATCGGGGACATCGACGGCGATGGTTCGCCGGAGATCATCGCCGTGGACCAGGACGCCTATCTCTACGCGTGGCACGTCGACGGCACCGAAGTAATCGACGGTGACTCGAACCCGCTCACCAACGGCGTGTTCAAGCGCCTGCCCGACACCAACCAGTGGCAGTATCAGACTCCGGCGCTGGCCGACATCGACAATGACGGGAAAGAAGAGATTATCATTCCGACGCAGGACATGAAGGTGTACGTGCTCAACGAGGTGGGGGGCAACGAGCCGGGCTGGCCGTTCCAGTTGAACAACTACGCGGGCGGCGGCGTGGCGGTGGGAGACATCGACAACAACGGCCAGCTCGACATCACGTTTACGACGCGTAGTTCCGGCGAGATCTACGCGCTGCGCCCCGACGGCAGCCAGTTGTGGCAGACATGGATCAACAGCAACCTGTTCTTCA
>OBLQ010001059.1_pt1 | contig 10385 bp, 7 predicted proteins | sample 1519881 | NCBI WGS metagenome assembly OBLQ01 (sample SAMN01911456, study PRJEB22533) | soil metagenome | biome: Soil | place: Malaysia | collected 2012-04-30 | depth DG_metagenome m | reverse complement strand
TTCCAAGCAGGAAAAATCCCGTCTGGTCCGCCACCCGTGCCGCCTGCTGCATGTTGTGCGTAACGATGACGATCGTGCAGCTCCCCATGAGAGCGAATAGCAAATCCTCAATCTTCGCGGTCGCGATGGGATCGAGTGCCGAACAAGGTTCATCCAACAGCAGAACTTCCGGATCGACTGCGAGAGCGCGTGCAATACACAGGCGTTGTTGCTGCCCGCCTGAGAGCGCGTAAGCCGACTTGTGGAGATGGTCCTTCACTTCGTCCCACAGTGCGGCGCGCCTCAGGCTCTTTTCCACCACTTCCGCAACCTGGGCACGGCGCGTCATTCCGTTGACCTTCAAACCATAGGCAACGTTCTCAAAGATAGACTTTGGGAACGGGTTCGACTTCTGGAACACCATCCCGACGCGCCGCCTGAGATTGACGACGTCCATATCAAAGATGCTGCGGTCGTCTAGCAGAACCTCACCTTCTGCACGGGTACCGCGGACTGTTTCGTGCATCCGGTTGAGGGTCCTCAGAAAAGTTGACTTGCCGCAACCGGAAGGCCCAATGAGAGCCGTAATCTTACCTTCCAGGATCTGGAGGCTGACGTCAAAAAGGACCTGCCGTGGCCCGTAGTGGAAATTCAACCGGTTGACGGCAATCTTCAGCACAGATTCGCGGGCCTCTTTTTCAGAGTCCTCAAGCGGCCGCTCGTATTCCGGCACTCCGATCATCGCCTCCCGATCAGTCACATTTCCCATAGCATTATCCCCGAAGGGCCGGACTCTTTCGAGACAAAATCAGCCGTGCCCCAATGTTAGCAACAAGCACAAGCATGAGCAAGATGAACCCGGCCGCCCACGCCTGACGGTGCCAGTCCGTATAGGGTCCTGTTGCGTAAAGGAAAATCATCACTGGGAGGGAAGCTGTAGGCTGGTTCAGGCCGTGGCTCCAGAACTGATTGCTCGCACTCGTAAAAAGCAAGGGCGCGGTTTCCCCCGCCACACGGGCAAGCCCCAGCAGGGCTCCGGTGGCGATTGCGCGTATGGAAGCTGGAATCACAACCGTGGCGATAGCCTTCCACTTGCTCGCACCCAGAGCCAGGGCACCCTCCCGCAAAGGCATGGGGACCGCTCTCAGGAAATCCTCCGTGCTGCGCAGCACGATAGGAACCAGCATCACTCCAAGCGCCAGTCCGCCGGCCAGCGCTGAGAAGTGGTGCATCGGCAGGACAACCACGGTATAAGCAAAAATACCCATCACAATGGAGGGAACGCCATTCAAAAGGTCCGCCGTATAGCGAACCAGAAACGTAAACGCCTTGCCTCCGAATTCAGCCAGGTAAATGCCGCCCAGCAGGCCCGTGGGGACGCCTGTCACTGCCGCAATCAGGAGCAGTTTTCCACTCCCGACAATGGCGTTTGCCATGCCGCCACCCGTTTCGCCAACAGGTGCAGGCAGGTGGGTGAGAAAAGTCCAGGTCAGGTACTGCCATCCATTCCAGCCAAGATACCCAAGAACAATCAGCAATACGGAAACAGACAGGACCGCGCAGAGCCCGGTGAGCGTGAGCATGAAGGCGTTGACGAATTTTCTCCAAGCGAGCCGGGGGTTCATGGCTGTGCGGTTCCTTGTCGAGTGGTCACTACAATCAGCACACGTGCCAGTGCGTTAATAATGATGGTCACCAGGAAAAGCACCAGACCGAGCAGCATCAGAGACTGGAGATAGAGATTGCCCGTAGCTTCACCGAACTCATTTGCAATTACTGCTGCGATCGTGTAGCCGGGGGCGAAGAGAGAGGAACTTATTCTTGGATCGTTTCCAATCACCATGGTGACCGCCATGGTTTCGCCCAGGGCGCGGGCCAAAGCCAGGAATATAGAACCGTAGATTCCCGTTTTCGCATAAGGGACAACCACCCTCCAGGTGGCCTCCCAGCGGGTTGCCCCCAGCGCCAAAGCGGCCTCGCGCTGGTCAACCGGCACGGCTAGCAGAACCTCGCGCGAAATCGTAATGATAAACGGAATGATCATGATGGTCAGGATTAAACTGGCAGCCAACATCCCGATCCCGTATATCGGGCCCTGGAAGAACGGCAGGAAGCCCAGTGTGGCCTGCAGGAATGGTTCAACCTCCGTCCGCAGAACCGGTACCAGCAGGAAAATACCCAGTAATCCCAGGATCACGCTGGGCACTGCGGCCAGAAGCTCCACGATAAAGGTAAGACCATGCGAAATCCGTGGCGGAGCAAGTTCTGCAAGAAAGATGGCTGCGCCTACCCCTAAAGGCAGCGCCAGAATCAGGCTCACAGCTGACGTGACTAGCGTTCCATAAATAAAAGGCAATGCGCCAAAATTCTCGAATACTGGATCCCAGGTGCTCGTCACTAGAAAGTGCCACCCGAATCGCTGGCGTGGAAGCACGGAATTGCGCCACAATTCGTAAACCAGTAGGAGCGTGATCAGGAAAATACTGGCGGCGAACGCCAGGGTGACCAAATGCGCAATCTCGTCTCCGCTCCGGAGACGCTGAATAAAGGAGCTCAGACCACGCTTGGGTGCTCGGGACCGAGAAGGGACTGGATTCTTACTGGGAACAGATATTGTTGCCATACCACCGGACCTGTGAACTCTTGTCCGTCTTTTTGCTCGGAACAGCCTGGAGGTGTTCAGAGACCTGCAGAGGGTCGTCGAAGTGGGTAGTAACTCCAACCTGCAGGGATGCTGGCTCTATGAGCGCCAACCGCACACTTTGGCTTCGGTCTCGTCGCACGCAGCCTGCGCCAAACCAAGCCCCTCTTCTGCAAACGCACCAGGAATTCTTGAAGCACTATCATGAACGGCATACAACCGATAAGTCCACAGCGTCACTATCCATGCTCACGGTTCCCACTTCAGGAGGACCTGACAGAACCTTAGGTGGAAGTCCCGCAGCAGACTACCTAACAACTCCCGCCCCCTGACACTCCAAGGGGTTTAGGGGGGACGAGGAACCGCGCGGAGTTCCTCAAATCACCCGGAGTGATACAGATCCCGATATTATTCTTGCCGCCATGGGCGCTCGGAACCGCCGGGCAGGAATCTCCTCATAAACCGGAAGTTGCTTAACTCACCAGGGAAATATGCTCAGTATTAATCTCCTTCACCGTGTCAGGCAACTGGCCGTAATCAAGGCTTTCCACCATACCTTGGCCGTCGTTTAACATCCAATGCAGGAAGTCTTTGATCGCGTCTCGTTTGGCTGCGTCACCAATATGAACCGGGATCAGCAGGTACGTAAAGCTGCAGATCGGGTAGGCATCCTTGCCTGGCGGGTTAGTGATCGAAACGCGCACGTCATTCTGCATTTCGCTGGCAGCGCCGGCAGCCGCTTCCTTGGCCGTTTCCAGGCTGGCTTTAACGAAATTCCCAGAAGAGTTCTGGACAAGGCCGTACGACATTTTGTTTTGAAGGGCGTAGATCAACTCCACGTAACCAATGGAATAAGGAGTCTGTTTGACAACACCGGCCACGCCTTCATTGCCTTTGCCGCCAAGTCCCACCGGCCACTGGACGGAGGTGTTGCTACCCACTCTTGACTTCCACTCCGGGCTGACTTTTGAGAGATAATCGGTCCAGACAAAGGTCGTGCCGCTGCCATCGGAGCGGTGAACCACTGTGATGTCTTTAGCAGGAAGTTTCACACCCGGATTGTTCCTCTGGATCTCAGACGCATTCCACTTTGTGATCTTCCCAAGGTAGATACCAGCCAGGGCCGCCGGCGTAAACTTCAGCGGGGCGTCAGCCCCCGGAATATTATAGCTAGGCACAACCGCTCCCAGCACCGTTGGGAACTGCACAATGTGCAGGTTCATTTCCTGGAGCATATCGTCTTTGAGCGGCATGTCTGACGCGCCGAAATCAACAGTGCCTGCATGGAGTTGCCTGATCCCTCCCCCAGAACCAATGGACTGGTAGTTGATGGCGACGCCAGGGTGAAGCTTGTGGTACTCGCTAAACCACTTGGAGTAAATCGGATAAGGAAAGGTGGCGCCGGCTGCATTGAGTGTAACAGTGCCGGAGGATGAAGGGCCGGAGTTTTCCTGGGAGCAAGCTGAGATTAATCCGACAACCGCAAGCGTAACTGCCAGGGCTGTGATTGTACCTCTAACTCTGATTTTCATTAGCTTTTCCTCTTATCGAGATTGACCGTGGATTGTTACAAGAATGTTAAGGTCGTGTTACAAATCTGTTAAGGCGATGGGGCTGATCGGCACAGTCCTTCCCCTTCGCCAACCTGTCCACGGCAGGAGGCATCCCCGGGAGGGCCCTGCAATTCCCCGCCCAAGGATGCCTGCAGCAGAACCGGGCCCGCGGAACCAGCTCATTCTACTCTCCGCCAGCGGAAACATTCGGACTTAGTGAATCAGAGCGATGTGTTTCATGTCAATTGACTTCACTGACGAGGGCAGCTGGCCGTAATAGAGGCTTTCCACCATGCCTTGACCGTCGTTCAGCATCCAGTGCAGAAAGCCTTTGATCGCATCCCGCTTTGCTGCATCAGCAATGCGGTCCGGGATCAGCAGGTAAGTGAAGCTGCAGATCGGGTAAGCGTCCTTCCCCGGCGGATTGGTAATCGAAACGCGCACGTCATTCTGCATTTGCATGGCAACGCCGGCGGCTGCACTACTGGCGCTTTCCAGACTGGCCTTAACGAAATTTCCAGAGGAGTTCTGAACCAGGCCGTAAGACATGTGGTTCTGAAGGGCGTAGATCAGTTCCACGTAACCGACGGCATTCGGAGTCTGTTTAACAATTCCGGCAACGCCCTCATTCCCTTTGCCACCCAGTCCCACGGGCCAGTTGACGCTGGTATTGCTGCCAACCTGGCCTTTCCATTCAGGACTTACCTTTGAAAGGTAGTCCGTCCAGACAAACGTCGTGCCGCTGCCGTCGGACCTGTGGACAACAACGATGTCATTGCCAGGAAGGGCAACACCAGGATTGGGTCCTGTGATGGCCGGGTCGTTCCATTTGGTGATTTTACCGAGATAAATCCCAGCCAATGCCTGGGGCGTGAACTTCAACGTGGCATTCACGCCAGGAATGTTGTAACTGGGCACAACAGCTCCCAGCACGGTGGGGAACTGGATGATGTGGAGATTGAGTTTCTGGAGCAATTCATCGTTAAGCGGCATATCTGACGCCCCAAAATCGACCGTGCCGGCGTGTAGCTGCTGGATCCCGCCACCGGAACCAATAGACTGATAATTAATGGCCACGTTTGGATGGGCCTTATGGTATTCGTTAAACCACTTGGAGTAAATCGGATATGGGAAGGTAGCGCCTGCGGCGTTAAGTTGTAAGTTGTCAGGCGCCGGGGCAGGTGCAGCTGATGTTGCTGCCATCTTCACGGCCAGAACCACCCCAAGAACTGCTATCCAAATCGATCCTAATTTGAGAATCTTTTTCACCTTAAATCCCTCCTGTTCTAAGTTTCTCTACCAGCGGCTGTCATCCCGCCGGCCATTCTTCACCTACCGCTCTAGTAGTTGAACTGCGTCCAGACGACAATCCCGTTCGTGTCTGGACCCGTCTGTCCCTGGGGGTGGACCCAGTGGAAGTTTTGGTCGCCGAACGCAACGTCGAAGTGACTGGTGACTTTGTAGGAGATGCCACCAATCGTGCGCGCGAAGTCCATCGGGTTATCCGTCAAACCGACCGAAGAGGGCGAGAAGTTGGTGTTCGGGTGGAAGTTCTGATAGAAGCCCCATAATGAGAACGGCGAGTGGCCCAGACGCGCGTGGCCGAAGACGTTGAAGCCTTGCTGCCGTGTGTGCCTTCCACCGAGAACGGTTCCCGCCAGGGTGCTGAGGGGGTCGCCTGACGCCGGTCCTGCGCCTGAGAACATGTTGCCCGCGCTCACCGCGTTGTGTCCGAGCTGATACTCGAAGGCGATCTGGTAGCCCTTGTCGTGGGTCTGATAGTGCGCCAGCAGCGAGAAGATGTTCACGGCTGTGCTTGCCACTGCGGGAAGCGTATTGTTGTAGCCGTAGTCATCAAATACAGTGAACCCCAGGCCCGTGCGGTCCGCGGTTGTGCCGAACGGATAGAGGGTCAGGCGGCCCATTACCGACTTCCTGTCGTTCGTTTCCACGTGATGAAAGCTGGTCGAGTTGAAGACGCCGATGTCATAGTCCAGGTACTCTTTTCCATTCCATTCGAGGGGACCGTGCAGCTTGACGCCATCGTAGGTCGAGCTCAAGCTCAGGTAGTTCCACGGCACGAGATATACGTACCGGTAGCCGCTCAATCCCTCTTCCCAGTCAACAAGGGGTTCCTGCGTCTGACCGAAGGTGAGCTTGGACTTCTTGAACGCGCCATTGCCAAAGATGTTTTGTAAGTCGGCGAAAGCGTATTTCAGGCGGAACGAGAGGCTGCCGTCGCTCACGCGGTAGATGTCGGGAGTGATGCGCAGGGTGACCTTGTCGCTTGGCGCGTAAAAGAGGTTGATGTAGCCCCGCGTCACTTCAAAGGTGTTGAGCCCATCGTTTCCCGGCCCAAGCTGGGTCGTTGGCGAGTCTTGAAACGCCGGACTGAAGCCGGTCTCGTTGTAATGCGAGAAGTTACCGTAGAACGTAGCCCCGATCTTGAAATCCTGCGTGGCGATGGGCCCCAGCTTTTCCTGTTTTTGCGCTTGTGGTGGCACGGGATGCGGGGCGCCAGAAGCGGGCGGAAGAATATTGGGAGGATTTTTCAAGCCAGATCCGCCCCCTACTACGACGGAATCGGCAGGAAGAACAGGACTCAAACTGGCCACTTCTCCCGATGACGGAAACTGTGGGGCAATTTTCGATGCCGAGGCTGCCGCCGCCTTGTTCACTGGCTGCATGGCCGACTCTGCTGCTAAACCCCGCGACGGTTGAGCAACCGGCATATCATTGGGGGGATTTGCAGTGGATGCCACCTGCGCTTGCAACTTATTCATTGCCTGCAGGAGCTGGGTAATCTGCTCCTGCTGGAGGGCAAGCTGCTTCTTCAATTGGGCGATCTCAGTCGCCGAGCCGGCCGGCTCCTGTTTCTTTGCTTCCACTTTTCCGTCAGACCGCTTTTTCTGATTTGCCTTCGGGGACTTCTGATCCAGCTTTTTCGATTCCGGCCCCCCCCTGGCCTTGTGGTGTCTTGCGGGAATGGCGGATGTGTCTCCTGGCTGGCTTGGCTTTTCCGCCCCTTGAGTAAAAACCACGCCTGACAGGCAGGCAGCGAGGAGCGCAAGACTCACTCGCAGCCAGGACTTGGTCACTATTCGATGCATGTCAACTCCTTGTCTAGTCTTCAGTACTCATGTGTGGATTGAGGCCGAAGAAAATTGAACATTTGTTGTCAGTGGATACACAGCCAAATAGTATTGCGGCCAAGTGACCTGCAGATTACAGTCCCGTTACATTTTCGTTACAATCAGCCGCGCTGGAGCTGGAGGTGGGTTCTGTGTTTTATCTTTGCGACAAGAAAACCGCGGGGTCCGAATGGCTACACGCTGCTCCAGAACGGACCGTCGTCTCGCGCCCCGGGCAGACTCCATCAACTTCTTGCCGTTCAGGGAAACTCTGGATAAACGGGCGCTGGTTCCCGCTAGGAGAAGCCTTTACGCTTCAGTGGGCGCACCCCTCACACTTTTCGGGTGGTCGCCAAAAAAATGCAGGACCGGTAATCCTTAACCGGCCCTGCCAGGAGAAGGGACCTTGCGCTTTTTGGAACACCTCTGGGTTGTCAGTCAGACTGCCACTTTAGAAAACCTAAACAACGAGGTGCTGTGCTTTCTCATGGACAATTGCGGCGACATTGAGGCGCGTACCTCTGCGTCTGGCAACATCGTCGATGGCGCACTTTAGTATGTGGACAAAATGCGGAACTGTGAAGGCGTCCGTCATAAAGTCAAAAGCGCCATGATCCATGACGTCCAGCCAGAGCCTGGTATCCGCCGTGGTTGAGACGATGACGACGTTGACCGGTTCAACGGCCTTGGCTGCGACGTCCAGCACGTCCATCCAGTTCCCGTCCGGCAACACTGTGTCGCTCAGCACCAGGTGCGGGCACGGCATCTCGCAAAGTTGCCGCTCCGCTTCCTTGGCGCTCCTGGCCCGGACGACTCTGATGGAGAGCGCCTCGAGCACGAGCTGTAAAACGTAAAAACGGTCATTTCTGTGGTGAACCAATAACGCTGTGATTTCAGGCTTCATCGCCAGTCTGCCTTTTTCGCCTTCGAGTGTAAGCTCTATTCTCACGCTCTCAGCATGAAGCACGACTGTTAAGCCTTGATGACAAAATAATGAATGTGCGGTTACATTACAGGCCAGAGTTGCAAGTAGGAATACAAAATCGAGGAACCTTTCAGGTTGAAGATTCTTAGAAGGCACCCCACGACAGGCGCCACAGAAGAGTATTGGTGGGTGGGTCGCTATGTATACTTTTTGGCCAGATGGGCGGCGACAGGATCGTTGACACGCTCACTCCGGCGAAGCATCAAACCCGCAAGTTCCTTGACGCGCTCCCGCGATTCCGGACGTGGAAGGAGATCGTTCGACTCGCCGACGTCTGCTTCCAGATTGTAAAGCTCGTCCTTGGGATGGTCACGAAGAATCAGCTTCCATTGTCTTGTGCGCACGGCGCGCTCGATGGCGGGAGTGCCTCCAATCCCCATCTGCGAGATATTCTCCATGAACACAGGCTCTTTCCAGCCCAGGTCACTCTTTCGGATCTCTTCAAGTCGGCTCCGCCCCTGCAAACGCTGAGGCAGTGCCAGGCCAGCCAATTCAAGCAGGGTTGGCATCAGGTCAATGGTGGAAACGCCCCCTTCGTAAACAACGCCGGAAGGCAGGATATTGGGGTAACGCATCAGGAATGGCACTTTTGCGCTGTCGTCGTAGCAGACGCCCTTATCGCTGCTCCCGGGCCGCTCACCGAAGGTCTCACCGTGATCGGAAGTGAAACAAACGAGAGTGTTGCCGTCGAGATTCAAAGCTTTCAACTTGGCCAACACTCGGCCGACGGCCCTGTCCACTGCCGATACCGCTCCGTAATATCCGGGAATCGGAACTCCCCAGCGGGCGTAGACGTTCTCATCGTGCAGCGGAGGATCGTACGGCGTGTGGGGTGGATAGTGCGAAACCATCAAGGCAAAAGGCCTGGAACGATTTTTTTCCAGGAAGCTCATGGCTTCATCCGCTTCCACGTCCGTCCGGTAGGCAGACCGGTATCGTTCGCCAACCCAATGCGGTTTGAGTGAATTGTAGCCAGCCCAGTAGTCGAAGAAACCCGGGTTTTCGTCGCCGAGGTGCCACTTGCCAATGTAACCGGTGAAATAACCTGCGCTGCGGAGCAGGCTCGGCCAGTTCGGCTCCAAACTGTATTGGGACAGTGCGAAAGCATTTGGGACGTGATAGATGTTGTGCTGAACGTGCGTCGTGTGAGGATACACGCCCGTGAATAGCGACGCCCGTGAAGGGCTGCAAAGCGCCTGGGGACAGTAGGCGTTGCTGAATCGAACGCCGTCGCGCGCTAGGCCATCCAGGTTGGGAGTCCTCGTGAAAGAATTGCCCGACACTCCGAGCGCATCGGCACGAAACTGGTCAGCCAGAATAATCAGGAAATTCGGCCGCGAAGCTTGTGGACCGGACTTCACCATTGTGGCCGCCGCGGTCAGAGCAAGAAAATCACGCCTGTTCATAAGACTCCCATTTTCTTCAAAGTTTGTGCGCCATCAGGATGCAGCAGAATAGCACGTCCTGCTAGCACCCCTGCAATCTACCAATTTGTAATCGACCCGTCAGGCCGATGGAACATTGGAATGGGACGCGAGCGCTCCGTGATCTCGGCTGCAAGTTGCAGTGGTTTGGTGTCGAGTTCCACTCCGAGTCCGGGCCGGCGATTGGGCCACAGCTTGCCGTTTCGGAAGTCGTAGAATTGCGGCAGGTGGGAGTATTCGTGCACGCCGTTGCCCAGCATCTCCATCATCACCGGGCCGGCGAAAGCTCCGCAACAATGGACCAGCGCTGCTTCTGAAACCGGGCCTGTAAAGTGGGGGATCAATCCGACGTAGTGCGTGTCGCACAATGCGGCGATCTTCACAAATTCGGTGATGCCGCCGACGTTGGGCAGTGTCACACGCGCGTAATCGATCAACTGGTTCTCAATCAGCCACCGGACGTCCCACTTGCTGCCGAACTGCTCGCCGACGGCGATGGGCACCTTGACCTGCGCGCGCAATTCGCGATAGACGCCGGGATCTTCCGAGCGGACCAGGTCTTCCGCAAAATACGGTTCCAACGGTTCGATCAATGTAGAGAGGCGTACCGCATCCGAGAAATCCAGCCGGGTGTGATAATCAACCGCCCAGTCGCCATCAGGGCCGACGCCG
>OBLQ010001058.1_pt1 | contig 10388 bp, 8 predicted proteins | sample 1519881 | NCBI WGS metagenome assembly OBLQ01 (sample SAMN01911456, study PRJEB22533) | soil metagenome | biome: Soil | place: Malaysia | collected 2012-04-30 | depth DG_metagenome m | reverse complement strand
CAGGAGGTGGAGGCGACCATCCAGCCGCTCGTCGAGCGCAACGGAAACGAGCTGATAGTCGAGTGCGAGGCGGGTCTCGGCGGGATGCGCGCGGATGTGACGAAGGTCCGCCAGACGCTGTTCAACCTTCTGAGCAATGCCGCGAAGTTCACCCACGAGGGCGCGATCCGGTTGCGGGTCCATCCGGCCGGTGAGACGGGATCGCAGATCGCGTTCGAAGTTTCCGACACCGGAATCGGGATGACGGCCGGACAGCTCGAACGCCTCTTTCAGGCGTTCAGCCAGGCGGACGAGTCGACCACCCGTAAATTCGGCGGAACGGGCCTCGGTCTCGCGATCAGCCGGCGGTTCTGCAAGCTCATGGGTGGCGACATCACAGTGCGGAGCGAGCCCGGGGAGGGAACGACGTTCATCGCAACCATTCCCAGGGAAGTTGCCGATACCGTGGAAGCTTCCGGGCCGGGGCCCGCTGCAATTCCCGAGGTGATCCTGGAGCCGCATTCCGCGAACAGTGGCGCCCCTCTTGTCCTGGTTGTCGACGACGATCCGAACACCGTCGAGCTTTTGACGCGCCAGTTGTCGCGCGCCGGCTACTCGGTTGTCTCTGCGATCGATGGAAGGGCCGCGATCAAGCTCGCGCGTGAACGCCAGCCGCAACTCATCACGCTCGACGTAATGATGCCGAGCATGGACGGCTGGTCCGTGCTTACAGCCCTCAAAGCCGATCCGCGGACTCACGCGATACCCGTTGTCATGGTGTCGATAGTCGACGACAAGAAACTGGGATATGCGCTAGGGGTGGCGGACTACCTGACAAAGCCTGTCGACCGAACGCGCCTTCTCGCCGTCCTGAGGCGCTATGTAGACCCCGGCGAAAGGCGCCTCGCGCTTATTGTCGACGACCTCGAGGCGAACCGCGGCATCCTGCGCAGCGTTGTCGAAAGGGAAGGGTGGCAGGTGATCGAGGCGGCGGACGGACGGAGCGGCCTCGATGCATTTGGCCGGGATCGTCCATCGCTCATACTGCTCGACCTGATGATGCCGGGTATGGACGGCTTTGAGTTTGTTCGCGAATTGCGCAAACGCGACGACGGGCACGAAGTGCCGGTGATCGTCGTGACCGCCAAGGAAATCACCCCGGCGGAGCGCGAACAGCTGCGCAGCGGTGTGGAGAACATCATCCAGAAAAGTGCCGTCGGTCCGGAAGGTCTGCTCGAGGAAATTCGGTCCAAGATCGTTCAAGTGCGAAAGCACGGCTGAACGGGCGCGGTTGATCAGACGCTGCCGGTGACTTGCGAAGCTTCATTCCAATCGCAGGGGATGCGGCGGTCCGGTCATCCGCGGGTTGCGCTGGCGTCGGCTCCCCCGTCGTGGTCCAGACGCTTGCCGAAGCTGGCAACGTCGTCCTCGTGAAACCCGATCGCCTCGTAGAACGCGATCACTTCGAAATTGGTCCGCCGCACCTGCAGATTGATTTTCGGGCACCCCTCTGCGCGAAGGAGCCGTTCCGCTTCATCCATCAGTTGGCGCCCGAAACCGCGCTTCCGATGGTCCGGGTCGACAGCGAGGTAGTTGATCCACCCGCGGTGGCCCTCGTAGCCGATCATCACCGAGGCGACAACCCTGCCTTCGAGTTCGCCGACGCGAAACAGGTCAGGCCGGGTCTTCATCTTCCGGGCGATATCCTTGTGCGGATTGTTGTGCGGCACAACCAGTCCACAGCGTCGCCAGAGTCTGACGACCGCGCCTTCGTCGCCGGGGCGAAACGCCCGTGTCGTCAGTGCGCTCATCCGACGGACCCGGCTGTGGGGAGCGCCAGGGTCATGAAGGTGCTGTTCGGGTCGAGGCGGTAGTCCCCGAACGGTCCGCACTCGGTGAAGCCGAATCGCGAGTAGAGTCTCCGGGCTGGGATGAAGAAGTCCATGGATCCTGTCTCGAGACTCAACCGCGAGTAACCGCGACGGCGCGCCTCCGCGAGGAGGTGTTCAACAAGACGGACACCGATGCCCCGGCCGCGGTCGGTCCTCGCAACGCGCATCGACTTCAATTCGCCGTGGTTCCGGTCGAGTTCCTTCAACGCGCAGCAGGCAACAAGCCGTTCCCCCTCCCACACGGTCCAGAAGGAGATCCCGGATGTGCGCAGTCCCGAGAGGTCGAGTGCGTGAACGCTTTCCGGCGGCGAGTTTGCGTGCATGTCCTGCAGGTGCTCATCGAGAAGCGCCGCGACCTCGGGACCAAGCAGGTTGTCGAGTCGGAAGTTCATGGATGCGCAATGGAGCCGGTGTTCTTGGCGGGATTCGCGGGACTGTGCGAGCGGACCCGGATCATGAGCCAGGACGGCGGGCCCGGAAGGCTGGAATCTGTGAAATTCGGTGATCCTCTCCGGGTCAAACCGTCTTCCGGCCTGATTCACAGCCGGCGATGCAGTGCGCGTGGGACGAGAAGGATTCGCTGCCCGCCGGTGGCACAACGGCAATGTAGGCTCCGTTTGGACGAAGTTCGCGCGCATTCACAGTGTCGCAAAGCTGGGCCGGCATGATGTCGCCCATGATCCGCTCGCGAATCGCGGGATCGTCCACCGGGAAGATCAGCTCCACGCGCCTGAAGAAGTTACGGAACATCCAGTCGCCGCTGCCGAGGTAGATCGCCGGCCTGCCGCCGTAGTTTTCAAAATAGTATGCGCGGGCGTGCTCGAGGAAGCGGCCGACGATCGACCGCACGCGGATATTCTCGCTGTGGTACTTCACCCCCGGGACGAGGCAGCAGATTCCTCGGACGACGAGGTCGATCTGCACGCCCGCCCTCGAGGCCGCGTAGAGGTTCTGGATCGTCGTGCGGTCGACGAGACTGTTCATCTTCGCGATGATCCGCGCGGGTCTGCCGCGGAACGCGTTGACCGTCTCGCGCCGGATCAGCTCCTGGAGGCGCTCGTGATAATTGTAGGGCGCGACGAGCATCGAGTCGAAGTGCGGCGCGCGCACGAAGCCGGTGAGAACGTTGAACAGGAGCGCGACCTCGTCGGTGAGCTCCTTTCGGGCGGTAAAGAAGCTGAAGTCGGTGTACAGCCTCGCCGTGCGCGGATTGTAATTGCCCGTGCCGAGATGCGCGTAGTGGCGCAGTCTGCCGCGTTCGCGTCGAACGACGAGGCAGCACTTGCAATGGATCTTCAGCCCGGCGACCCCGTAGACGACATGCACGCCGGCCTCCTCGAGCTGGCGCGCCCACTGGATGTTGTTCGCCTCGTCGAACCGGGCCTTCAGTTCGACGAGCGCCGTGACCTGCTTGCCGAGGCTCGATGCCTCGATGAGCGCGCGAATGACTGGAGAGTCGCCGCTCGTGCGATAGAGGGTCTGCTTGATCGCGAGGACCTCGGGATCGCGCGCCGCCTCCTCGACGAAGCGCACAACCGGGTCGAACGAATCGAAGGGATGGTGCAGGAGCTGGTCGCGCGCGGCGATCGCGTCAAACACCGGGGTGCCGTCACGTCGGAACGGACCTGGATCGGGCGTGAAGGGGCGGTCCTTCAGGTCGGGCCGGTTGAGGAGCTCGTAGACGCTCATGAGCCGGGCGAGGTTGAGCGGTCCGTTGAGGCGAAACGCATATTCGCGCGAGATCTCGAGGCGGTCGCAGAGTTCGTGGAAGATGGGGTCCGACACGCCGTCCTCGATCTCGATGCGCACGGCCGCGCCGCGCCGCAGATTGCGAAGCTCCTCCTCGATCTTCTTGAGAAGGTTCTCGGATTCCTCCTCGTCGATGTAGAGATCGCTGTTTCGCGTGACACGAAACGCGTGTGCGCCGCTCACGCGGTAGCCGGGAAAGAGCGACGACGCGCAGAGTTTCACGATTTCCGAAAGAAAGATGAACCGCCGGCGTCCGCTCCCGCCCCGGCCGGGGGCGATCTCGACCACACGGGGAAGAATGCGCGGCACAGGAAGGATGGCCATCGACGGCCCGGCGTTGGGCGAATCCGGGTCGTCCACCGAGACGACAACGTTGAGGGATTTGTTTCCGATCTGGGGAAACGGATGCGAGGCGTCGACCGCGAGCGGCGTGATCACCGGGGAAACCTGCTTGTTGAAGTACGTCCGCACCCAGCGCAGTTCGGACTTCGTAAGCTGGCCGACGGACTTGAAGACGATGCCGGCGCGGCGGAGCTCGGGGACGATCGAGTCGAACCAGCACCGGTACTGGCTCTCGACCATCGTGCCGACAACGGAATGGATGCGCCTCAGCTGCTCGCGCGGACCGAGCCCGTCGATGCTGAGCTGGGCGACGTCGGCGGCCGCCTGCTGCACGAGGCCGGCAACGCGGATTTCGAAGAACTCGTCCAGGTTTGAGGCGACGATCGCGAGGAATTTCATCCGCTCGAGCAGCGGATTCCTCCTGTCCCAAGCCTGCGCAAGTACCCGCCGGTTGAATGCGAGCCAACTCAGTTCCCTGTTGAAATACAGGGACTTCCCGGCGTTTGGCTCCGGGTGCTTGTGCGATGACTTTGACTTCCTTGCCATTGCAGGCGGTGGGCGCGAAACAACAAGCTTACCGGACCCGCTCCCCGGGGCAAAAGCGCAAACCGGCGCTGCTACGCGCTGATTTGCTTCCTATCGTTCGTCCGCCTGGGCCTCTTCAACCGGTTCCACGTGGGCCATGGTGGAGGGTTCCGGCCTGGCCGTGACAACGCGGTAAATGCACCAGACAAAGAGAATTACGACGAATCCGACGGAGAGAATCATTGTTATCCAGCCGCCCAAGGTCATCGCTCAGTCCTCCGCTTCAACAATTGGCTCCTTTGCCCAGATCTTGCCGGCGATGCCGGCGAGCAGGCAGGTGAAGAGCGTCACAATGATTATGAAACCGACGGTGAGTCGCGCGACGGGATTGGCCTTGTCGCCGACGAGATCGAGCATGTAGCCGGTGGGGTGAAATTCGGCGGCGGCACCGAATTCGAAGTTCCAGCCAAAAACCTTCTGCAGTACGAAGCCCAAAAAGATCACAAGAAGGAACGCGGGGCTGATCCATTTGATCAGGGGCTTGAAGAACCCCGGAATGCGGATTTGGGCGCCCATATGGGCCTCGTTCCAGCCGTTCTCAAGGCCGAACAGCCACCCGAAGATGATCACAAGTATCGTCGCCTGAATGAAGAGCATCAGGGTTCCCACCCAGAAATCGATCGTGTCAAGCGCCTTCAGGTCCTTGGAAAAGAACCAGACGAACATTGTCCCGATGCCCGTCAGGAAACCCAGCAGGGTGACGGAAGCCTTGCGCTTGATGCCAAGTCCTTCCTCGAGAAACGCGATGCCGGGCTGAAGCATCGAGAGCGAACTCGTGATCGCGGCGAGGAACAGCAGGATGAAGAAGATGGTCGCGAAACCCTGGCCCCAGGGCATGCGCGCAAAGACTTCGGGCAGTACGTTGAATCCGAGGCCGAAAGTGCCCTGACCCACAATTCCCGCCGCGCCCAGGAAAACGAACGCCGCGGGCACGGTGATCAACCCACCCAGGCCGACTTCGCAGAATTCGTTTGCTGCGGACGCAGTGAGACCGCTCAGCACGACATCGTCGTTCCTTCGCAGATAGCTCGCGTAGGTGATGATCACACCGAATCCAACCGAAAGTGAGAAGAAGATCTGTCCCGCGGCCGCCAGCCATAGTTGCATGTCGAACAGCCGGTCCAGGAGGGGTGATTCTGTGATCCGCTCCGTTCCATCCGTGGCGAGCCGCGCGCGTGCGGATGCCACCATGTCCGGCGTCGCGATTGTCTCGACGGTCTTCCACTTGCCGTCGACCAGCCGTTCCACGACCGGCTTCGACGGGTTCCACATGTAGCCGAGTCCGTTCTCGACGCTCTGGCTTGGCTTCGACGGATCCGGCGTCCCGAGCGTCAGAACGCGGATGAGAATGATCATCGCGATGACGATCAACGCAGGCATGGCAATCTTGCAGACCGTCTCGATGCCCTTGGAGATTCCGCGGTAAATGAAGTAGAAGTTGAGGATGTAGACGATGACGACGAATATACCCACGTCGTGGAGGCCGAAATGGATCGCCACACCGTCCGAGTTTGCGCCGGTGAAGGTGCCGAAGAAGTTTCCGAAATCCACGCCGGGCTGGCTGAGATTGCCGTTAACCGAGTTGAGCGCGTAACCCAGGCACCACGCCTCGATGTAGACGTAGTACATGTAGATCATCACCGGCACGACGAATCCGATGACGCCGAGGTACTTTCCCCACGGCTTGCGGATGATCACATGAAAGATGCCCGAGGTTGAGTGGAACCCGTGGCGTCCGCCATAGCGTCCGAGCGTCCACTCGACCCACCCGATCGGAATGCCGATTACGAGCAGCGAGACGAAGTAGGCGATCATGAACGCGCCGCCGCCGTATTGCGCGGCAAGGCCGGGAAACCGGAGAAAGTTGCCCAATCCGACCGCGCTGCCTGCGACCGCGAGAATGGCACCAACACGTGAACTCCAGACCTCAGAGGAACGAGGCATTGGGTGACATACCTAGGGCCGATCGGCGTTTCGGCAACCGGGAAATTGTCACGCGAACGGTTCCGCTGGAATTTCTTGCGGGCGCGGACGTGCTGGGCGACTGTCCCCGCAGCGTCATGCCTGTCCTCGACCGCCACGTTCTGGTCCAGTGGCTCAAGATCTTCACGCTCGTTGTCGCGGCGATGCTCGGCCTGCTCGTACTCGAGGACATGACGCACAATTTCGCGGACTTCATCGACTACAAGTCGTCGGTGATCGAGGTCGTCTACTACTACCTCGTCATCCTGCCCGGGAAGCTTCCGATCGTCCTGCCGCTCTCGATTCTTGTCTCCCTCCTTTACGCGCTCGGGCAGTTGCACAGGAGCAACGAGTTCACCGCGATGCGCGCCGCGGGCATCGGCACGTTTCGCATCACCCGCTCGATCTGGATCACCGGGGTTTTCCTGTCGGCTGGCTCGTGGTTTCTCGGCGCGAACGTGATTCCGTGGTCCGTCGAGCACGCGCGTACGATCAAGGACAACCTCGCCTACCAGGCGGAGGCGAAGCACGAGTCGATAGACCGAGTCGGCATGCATCCCGACCTTGCGTTCGACAACCAGCGCCAGGGGAGGCTCTGGATGATGAACCGGTTCAGCGCCTACTCGAACCGGGCGTTCGGTGTCACCGTTTCGGAGCTGGACGAAAAGCGGCGCGAGGTTACGCGGATCGTGGCCCGCGAAGGATACTACGATGAAACGCGGCGCGACTGGACGTTTCTTTGGGGTCGCGAGGTATGGTTCGACCCTGACAGCGGCGAACAGACACGCTCGACCCCTTTCGACAAGAAGACGTATCCGCTCATCACCGATGACCCGTCACTCATGCTCCTGCTTGGGAAGAACGCCGAGGATCTTTCGATCACCGAGCTGCGCCGGATCATAGACTACTACACGATCGACGAGAACCCCAAAGTGGTGAGTTTCGTCGTGGAATACGACCGACTGCTTGCCGCGCCGCTTGGCATGCTGATCGTAATGGGTCTCGCCATCCCGTTTGCGATGTCGGGAGTTCGCGTAAATCCCGCGGTTGGCGTTTCCAAGTCGATAGGCCTGTTCTTCCTCTACTACCTTCTATCAAACGCGGGTTCGCTTCTTGGGGAGAGGCAGACGATCGACCCGATGCTTGCCGCGTGGCTTCCCAACATCGCGATGATGGGCATGTCGGTCTTTCTGTTCTGGCGGATGCGGTAGGGCCGGAGCCCGCATCACCCGGGCACGCTGCAGGTGTCGCTTGATGCCGCGAACAGGCCGCCACGGAGGGCGCGGCAGGATGACCGCAAGTACACCGTTTTGTTCCGTTCGGCGCGCCATTTTTTCAATTTGGTATCCGGACCTAACCGACGGTCGCAAAATGGTTTAAAAAGCTGAAATACACTGGACAAGCGGGCGGGGGTGGATACCTGTCAAATCAGTTCCCGGCGCCGTTGAAACCCCAAGTTCCGGTGCACGGCTGACAGTCACTTTGCCCGCGGTGGTCGTGATCTTCTGGAAATGTAAGATGCATAGGGGATGTAATTATCTTTCCTGATCAGCGGCTGCCGCGGGCATTCTTTTTCCCCGACTCTTGGCGGTTCGAGCTCAAGTCACCCGAGGGGCTCCATGGGTCGGTATCCCATCCGCGTTGGCAAAGAAGAGCCCCGCGGGCTTGCGCCAGCGGGGCTTGAATTCTCTTTGGCTCGGTTGGCCGGTCGACTCAGTAGTCGTCCATGCCGCCCGGAGGACCCGCGGGGGCGGGCTTCTCCTTTTCCGGCTCCTCGGTGATGAGGCACTCGGTGGTGAGCAGGAGACCCGCAACAGACGCGGCATTCTGGATGGCGGAACGAACGACCTTCGTCGGATCGAGCACACCCGAGGCGACAAGATCTTCGTAGGCGCCGGTAGCGACGTTGTAGCCGAAGTTGCCCTTCTTGCGGAGGACTTCCTGGACCACGGTCGATCCCTCGACACCCGCGTTGGCGCAGAGGATGCGGAGCGGCTCCTCGATCGCGCGACGCACGATCTGCGCACCGAGCGTCTCGTCGCCCGTGAGGGCGGCGATGGTCTTGTCGAGGGCACCGAGCGTGCGCAGGAGCGCGACGCCTCCGCCGGCGACGATGCCTTCCTCCACCGCCGCACGCGTGGCGTGCAGGGCGTCGTCGACGCGATCCTTCTTCTCCTTCATCTCGGACTCGGTGGCTGCGCCGACGTTGATGACGGCGACTCCGCCGGCGAGCTTTGCGAGGCGTTCCTGGAGCTTCTCGCGGTCATAGTCGGAAGTCGTCTCTTCGATCTGGCGGCGGATCTGCTTCACGCGGCCCTGGATGTCGGCGGCCTTGCCGGCGCCCTCGATGATCGTGGTGTTCTCCTTGTCCACGGTGACGCGCTTGGCGCGGCCGAGGTCGGCGATCTTCACGTTCTCGAGCTTGATGCCGAGGTCCTCGGTGATGAAGCGGCCGCCGGTCAGGATGGCGATGTCTTCCATCATGGCCTTGCGGCGGTCACCGAAACCGGGCGACTTCACGGCGCAGACGTTAAGCGTGCCGCGGATCTTGTTCACCACGAGCGTGGCGAGGGCCTCGCCCTCGACGTCCTCGGCGATGATCACGAGCGGCTTGCCGGTCTTCGCGACTTCCTGAAGGACGGGGAGCATGTCGTTGAGGCTCGTGACCTTCTTCTCGACGAGGAGCATGTAGGCGTCCTCGAGGACGGCCTCCATTGCCTCGGCGTTTGTGGAGAAGTAGGGCGAGATGTAGCCCTTGTCGAACTGCATGCCCTCGACGACGTCGAGGGTGGTCTCGATCGACTTGGCCTCCTCGACGGTGATCGTGCCGTCCTTGCCGACCTTGTCCATCGCGTCGGCGATGATGTCGCCGATGCTCTCGTCCCAGTTGGCGGAGACGTTCGCGACCTGGCGGATCTCATCGCGGCCGCCGACCTTCTTGGAAATGCGGGTCAGCTCGGAGACGATGGACTCGACGGCTTTGTCGATTCCACGCTTGAGGTAGATCGGGTTCGCACCTGCGGTGACGGACTTGAGGCCCTCGCGGTAGATTGCCTCGGCGAGGACGGTCGCGGTCGTGGTGCCGTCGCCCGCGATGTCAGCGGTCTTCGAGGCAACCTCGCGGACCATCTGCGCGCCCATGTTCTCGAACGGATCGCGAAGCTCGATTTCCTTGGCGACTGTGACGCCGTCCTTGGTGATCTTCGGCGAACCGAATTTTTTGTCGATGATCACGTTCCGCCCCTTGGGGCCGAGCGTGACCTTGACGGCGCTGGAGAGCGTCTTGACGCCGTTGAGAATCTTCCGGCGCGCTGTCTCGTCGAACAGTAGTTGTTTCTTTGCCATTGTTGTAAGCGATTCTGGGTTGTCGAAAACAGTGTGGTTCAGGCAACGATGCCGAGGATGTCGTCCTCGCGGATGATCAGGTAGGTGACTTCGTCGATCTTCACCTCGGTGCCGCCGTATTTGGAGATGAGGACGCGGTCGCCGGCCTTGACCTCGACCGGTGTCAGCTTGCCGTCGTCGTTGCGCTTCCCGGCGCCCACGGCGACAACTTCAGCCTCCTGTGGCTTTTCCTTGGCGGAGTCGGGGATGATGATCCCTCCCTTGACCTGTTCCTTCTCCTCGACGCGCTTCACGAGGACGCGGTCGCCGAGTGGCTTGATACGGGGTTTCTTCGATGTGCTCATGCTTTGGTTATGAGTTCTGATCTGTTTGGTTTCAGGATTCATCCGGCTTGGCGGGTTGGGGAAACCCTGGCCGGAAAGAGAGCGGGGATGCTTCACGCCTCGCAGCGTTCTGCATCCCCGAAAATGGGCTATTTGTTCTTGTCCTTGTCGTCGACGACCTCGAAGTCGGCGTCGACCACGTCGTCGCCCT
>OBLQ010001057.1_pt1 | contig 10388 bp, 11 predicted proteins | sample 1519881 | NCBI WGS metagenome assembly OBLQ01 (sample SAMN01911456, study PRJEB22533) | soil metagenome | biome: Soil | place: Malaysia | collected 2012-04-30 | depth DG_metagenome m | reverse complement strand
ACCACAGCCGCTCGAGGCGGCAGGCAAGGGACTGGTACGGCGCCGTCATGCGTCCCGGTTCGCCATGCCGGGGCCCGGCAGGTAGGGCCCGAGTGCCTCGGTGATGCGTTCGAGCACGGCGGCCTTGTCCGTCATGAATGCGGCGGCCCGCTCGTGCAGCTGCCGGAGCTCCGCGGGGTGGGCCAGGAAACGGCGGATGGCGGCGTCCAGCTCCGCGTCGTCGGGCGCGATCACCGCGGCGCCCGCGGCCTGCATTTGCTGCATGACGTCGCGGAAGTTCTCGACATGCGGGCCGGTGATCACGCCGCGCCCGCAAATGGCGGCCTCCAGCGGGTTGTGGCCGCCGACCGGCACCAGACTGCCGCCGATGATGACGATATCGGCGACGGTATACAGCGAGGACAGCAGGCCCATGGCATCGACCAGGCAGACATCGTGTCGGCCGGGCGCCGCCTGCGACCAGCGCGATGCGGGCAGCCCCGACTCCGCGATCATGGCCGCGACGGCCTCGAAGCGTTCCGGATGACGGGGGACGATGACGGTCAGCAGCTCCGGCAGCTGCGAGCGCCAGCCGGGGAGCATCGACAGCAGGCGTTGTTCCTCGTCGTCGTGGGTGCTCGCCACCAGCAGGATCGGGCGCCTGCCGGAGGCATCGAGGTGACGGCGCAGTGCCCCGGCATCCGCATCCGGGGGACGGATGGCGAACTTGAGGTTGCCGGCCACGCGGATGCGTTCGTCCCGGATGCCGAGGGCGGCGAGCCGCGAGGCGTCCAGCTCGCTCTGGGCCAGGAACAGGCGCACCGGTTCCAGCCAGCGTCGCCACAGGGCGCGGCTGGCCAGGTAGCGGGGGAACGAGCGGTCCGAGATGCGCGTATTGATGCCGATGACCGGGATGCCCCTGCGCCGGCATGCCGCCAGCATGCCGGGCCAGAACTCGGTCTCGGTCAACAGCAGCAGCCGCGGGTCCAGCCGCCGGATCAGCCGGCGCATGGTGCCCGGCAGGTCCCAGGGCAGGTAGGATATGGTCAGCGAATCGGCGAACAGGCGCAGGGCCTGGTGGTAGCCGGTCCGCGTGACGACGGTCAGGTGGATGGCATGCCCCCGAGCCAGCAGCCAGCGGATCAGTGGTGCGACGGAGTTGATCTCGCCCATCGAGCATGCGTGCACCCACAGGCAGCCCGTGCGCGCATCCGGCAGGTCGAGCGCCAGGTGCTGGCGCCATTTGACGGCGGGTACGGATCGGGCCGCGGGCTCCGGTTGCATGGGCGTATTGGAGCAGGAAACACCCGTTTCATCCACAGCCGGGATGCGTCAAGGGGCAAAGCGGGCTTGCATGGGCGCATGCGTTGCGCTTGTATCTACAGCAAGGCTATCATTGCCGGACAGGACAAGGAGGGTGCCGTGGACATCGATTTTCAGTGGCTGGAAGACAAGGTGCTGTTGCGCAAGCTGAGTGGCGAGGAACGGGATATCCTGGCCGGCGTCATCCAGCCGCAGGCATTCAATGCGGGCGAGGTCATGCTCAAGCAGGGGCAGCCCGGCGGGGTGCTTTACCTGCTGCGCTCCGGCAGTGCGATCATCGACCGTGAGGACGGGGAGCAGAAAACGCGTGTCGCCACCATCCACGAAGGGGCGATGTTCGGCGAGATGACCTTCCTGACCGGTGACGAGGCGAGCGCCACGGTGACCGCCAAGAGCGCCTGCACCGTCTACAAGCTGACCCGGACCTCCTATTCGGAACTGATGCAGCGCCAGCAGGACCTCGTGTATTCGCTGTTCGCCTACATCCTGATCCATGCCGCGCGCGTGATCCGGAACATGAACGAGGAGCATGTGAACCTGCTGCAATACATTGCCGGACGGCGCGTCTAGCATCGATCCCGCCCCGTTGTCCGGGCTGTTATCACCGTCCCCGGGGATGCACTGATGTTCGCCGCTATTCTGCTGTTGCTGGCCGCGCTGGTGATCGTGTTCCTCGCCGCCCAGGCGTTCACCAATGCGATCGAGCATCTGGGGGAGCGCCTCGGCGTTTCCGAGGGTGTGACCGGTTCCGTGTTTGCGGCCATCGCCACGGCGATGCCGGAAACCATCATCCCCATCGTGGCCATCGTGGCCGGCGGCAGCAATGTCGCGCTGAATCACGCGGTCGGTGTCGGCGCGATCCTGGGCGCGCCCTTCATGCTCAGCACGCTCAGCATCGGCCTGATGGCCTGGTTCGCCGGCCGCAGGCGCGGGTGGCGTGAGGCGTTCACCCCCGAAAGCGGGGGCATGCGCCGCGACATGCACGTGTTCGCCCTTGCCTTTCTGCTGGTGGTCGGGGCCGCACTGATGCCTTCCGCGTGGCAGCCGGTGCAGGCGGCCATCGCCGCGCTGCTGTTCATCATCTACTTCTTCTATCTGATGGACACGATACGCAGCAGCCAGGGGCTCGTGGCCGACGGCCATGCCACCGAGGCCGATGACGCATTGTACCTGGCCCGCCTGTTCGGCGATGCCCATTGGGTGGCCGTGATGCAGCTGGCCGCGGCGCTGGCGCTGCTGGTATGGGGCGCCAAGCTTTTCGTGGCCGGCGTGGAGCAGGTCAGCACGCTGGCCGGCGTGCCGGCACTTCTGGTATCGCTGCTGGTGGTCCCGATCGCCACCGAGCTGCCGGAGAAGGTGAATTCCATCCTGTGGATTCGCCGTGCCAGGGATACGCTGGCCTTCGGCAACATCACCGGCGCCATGGTCTTCCAGGGCACGGTGATCCCCGGCCTGGCCATGCTGCTGATCCCCTGGCATATCGATGATGTGTATGCGCTCGCGGCCATTCTGATGACGGTGCTGGGGGTCGGCTGGCTGTACTGGCTGCACGGGACGGGGCGGCTGCAGCCGAGGCATGTGATGCTGAATATGGCGCTTTACGGTGCCTTCGTGCTGTTTGCCGTCATCCACTAGTCTCCGGTGGATGGAATCCGTCCGGGGAGCCCGCTGCCAAGGATGGCTCGCCGTCCGGCATGGAGGATAGATCGATGATCGAGGCCCTGATCTGTATCGCCGGCATCCTGTACCTGTCGCTGCTGATCGAGGATCGGCTGAAGGTGCCGCTGCCACTGAGCCTGATCACCCTGTCATTCCTGCTGCACCATGTGGCGCCGGATGCCTTGCTGCTGACCGGGGATACCGGGCGTTTCGCGGCCCTGGTGCTGTTCCTGCTGCCGGTGCTGCTGATCTCCGATTCGCTGGAGCTCAGCATCGAGGATCTGAAGGCGCACGGGCTGAGCCTGTTCTACCTGGCGGTGGTGGCCGTGGCGCTGTCGGTGGTGGTGGCGATCTTCACCGCCAACCAGATCTTCGGCGAGTACCATCTTTCCGTGGCGGCCATCATCGCCCTGTTCGCGATGGTGCTGGCCACCGACCCGGTGTCGGTGGTCAGCATCTTCTCCAAGTTCGAGCTGCCGCACCGGCTGAAGATCCTGGCGGAGGGCGAAAGCCTGTTCAACGATGCCACGGCCCTGATCGTCTTCGTGTTCATCGGCCTGTACGCGCTGGAGGGGGGGCAGGTGACGGTGGCATACGTGGGCCAGGTCAGCGCCGTCGTGGTGTTCGGGTCCGTGGCCCTAGGCCTGGTGATCGGCGTGCTGGGCCTGGTGGCGATGAAGACGACCGAGAACCGGATCGCCGAGCTGCTGGTGCTGCTGCTGACCGGCTATGCGGCCTTCGTGCTGGCCGAGCATTTCTATGCCGTGCTCAACCTGATGGGGGGCCATTCCCATATGCACCTTTCCGGCATCCTGGCCTGCATCGTCGCCACCATCACCGTGCATCACGTGATGACCCGTTCGCTCGGCATGGACGAACGGGTGCTGCAGGCCGAGGCGGACGAGCTGGAGCAGGAGGCCATGCAGGTGCCGCCGTCCCGGCGGCTGATCCGGCGGGCGATCGGGCGCATCGAGTCGACGGTGGAGGAACGGGACCGGCACAGGCGGACGAAGGAGGACATCCAGCTTCTGGCCATCGTTGCCAACACCGTGCTGTTCATCGCCATGGCCGAGATCATCGATCTGAAGCTGCTGCTGCAGTACAAGGCCGAGATCCTGGCCATGTTCGTGCTGACGACGCTGATCCGGGCGCTGATGATGGCCAAGTTTGCGATGATCACCACGACCACCCGCCGGATGACGCGGATCAACTTCCGCTGGTGGGGCATCCTGACCTTCGCAGGCATCAAGGGCGGGCTTTCGGTGGTCATGGTGATGCTGATGCCGGCCGATTTCCCGCATCTGGAGATGTTCAAGGCCATCGTGGTCGGGGTCGTGGTGCTGTCCACCTTCATCTATTCGGCGATATTGCTGGCCCTGATCGCCGCGAACCGGGAGGCGTTTCGCCGGGAGGTGGAGGCCGAACACCCGTAAACCCTGTGGCGCTGCGGCGGATACACAAAAAGCCCCGGCGAACCGGGGCTTTTTATGCTTTTGTCTGATGCCTTTGGGGAGGGAGGGGAGGAGGGATCGGCATCAGACAGTACGAACCATAGAGGCCTCCTGTGATGGAGGTATGAAGATCGAATTAAAAAAAATTCATGTAAGAGTGGATGGCGGGTGCGGACCTTGCAGCGTGCCGCCATGCTAGCGTTCATGCCGGTCGTGTGCCAGTTCATGCAGCAGCTCGATCTGGAGCTGCTGGATCTCGACCAGCCGCTGCCACTGGTTCTGCAACAGGTGATCGACCTTCTCGTTCAGGTGCTGGATCTCCAGTTCGGCCTTCAGGTTGACCTTGTAGTCGTTCTCGGCGCGCAGGCGGTCGCGGATCTCCTGACGGTTCTGGCTCATCATGATGATCGGGGCCTGCACGGCGGCCAGGCATGACAGCAGCAGGTTGAGCAGGATGAAGGGATAGGGATCGGCGGGTTTCCAGATCAATACGGCCGAGTTGATGACGATCCAGATGACGACGAACAGCACGAAGATGATCAAGAAGGCCCAGCTGCCGCCGAACTCGGCCATGCGGTCGGCCATGCGCTCTCCGAAACTCAGCTCGCGCTCGTATTCGGATTCGATGTTGGCGCTCAGCAGTTCGTGCTGGACGAGGCTCTCCACCACCTCCTGCTCCAGGGCCGTCAGCTCCCCCTTTTCCGCTTCAAGCACGGACTCCACGTATTGCGTCCGGTAACGGGTCAGGTCCTTGGAACAGATGAAATCGTTCTCGGACCATGCGGGATGTTCCCTGCGGATGATGTCGCTGACGGGGGTGCGTACGGACGCGGCGGGGACGATCTGCGGCCGCGGGAACGATTTGCCGCAGATGGAACAGGTATGATGCGTCGCTGCTGTGCCTTGCTTCATGATGCCTCCGCCTGGCCAAGACCGATGGGACGAATGCATGGGCGGCTCACGGGCCTGCCCCTCCCCGGGCCCGGATCAGGCGCGTTCGACGTACTCGCCGGTTTCGGTGTTGACCTTGATCCGGGTGCCGGCCTCAAGGTACGGCGGCACCATGATGGATGCGCCCGTTTCCAGCTTGCCCGGCTTGTACGAACTGGTCGCCGTCTGCCCCTTCATCGCGGCATCGCATTCGACCACCGTCAGCACCACCGTCTGCGGCAGGCGCACGTTCAGCGGGCGGTCCTCATGGAATTCGACCTCGACCTGCATCTCCGGCAACAGGTACGGCAGGGCCTCCTCGACCATGTCGCGCCCGAGGGTGATCTGCTCGTAGCTCTCCGTGTCCATGAAATGGAACAGGTCGCCGTCCTCGTACAGGTACTGCATCGGCCGCTGGGACAGGGTCACGCGCTCGACGCGTTCGGTGGAGTTGAAACGCTTGTTGGTCTTGGTGCCGGACTCGACATTGCGCATCTCCACCTGCATGCACGCCACGCCCTTGCCCGGCGTCACATGCATGCTCTTGCTGACGCGCCACAGGGCGCCGTCGACTTCCAGGATGTTACCGGCGCGGATGGCCGTGGCATTGATTTGCATTGCTCGTCTCCTGAGGCACAATTCCGGGTTCCGATGGCGGATGCCGTCTGTGTTTCGGGCAGCGGAACATAGCCGCAATGCGCCGACTCAGCAAGCCGTCAGCCCATGCGAGGTTTCCGGATGCCATCGATGGACATATCTGAAACAGGATCGAGGCCTGCATGAACCTTTCGACCATGATGACCGTCCAGGAGGCGATCGATCAGTTCGATACCGCCAGCATCGCCGCCGACAGGGCACACGGGCAGGAGGTGGAGCGTTGCCTGGACGCGTTCGCGGCATATCTGCTGCACTTTTCCGACCTGTTCCATGATGACGAGCACCTCGACGAGGGGGCGATGGAGGAATGGGAGGAGTCGCTCGGCGCCTATATGGAGCAGCTGTTCGAGGGCGACGTCGAGCCTTCGCAGGACCTCGGTGCCCTGACGCTGAGCCAGCTCGATCCGGAGCATGTCCACGATTTCCTGGCCTGGTTCATCCTGCGGGAGACCGAGGGGGACCAGGAGACCGTCGAGGTCTGCGGCAGGGTCATGCGCGAGTGGGTCGAGTACCTCGCCGGCCGCGGCTGGATCGACACGGCCGACAAGATCGGCTTTCTGGACAGCATCCGCGATGCGGTCGAGATGGGACAGCGCGTGGCCAAGGCGGCCCGGTTGCTGCTGCGCTTCGTGCGCATGGGCAGCGGCATGCCGGAGTCCGTGCGCACGGTGCCGTTTTCCGATTTCATCGAGGGGCATGCGCAGGTGCATCGCATCGATCAGGCATCCGTCACCCTGCGTTTCGAGGAGGACGGGCCGCTGGTCGGGCCGATCGCCCTGCCGGAGGAGATCATCGCCCTGCTCAGGGAGGGCGACGTGATGGATGTCGAGGTCGGCCGGCGCGGCGAGATATGGCAGATGGTGGATATCGGCCCCGTCTATCCGGCCAGCGTCCATGTCGAGCCGGAGGTGTTCGGCATCGGCGATATCGGGGAAAGCGACACCTGAGCCGGGGCCCCGCCGGGCTGCCGCTGTCGCGGACTTGTCTGTCAGGCGAGGGCATCGCTGCCTCGCCGGGTGCTTGCGGAGGTTGGGCGATGGACGTCGGATACTTCGTACAGGCCTTGATCGGGTTGTTTGCCGTCGTGGACCCGTTCTGCGCGGCGGCGTTGTTCGCGGCGATGACCACGGCAAACAGCCACGAGGAACGCCGCGCGATGGCGCTGCGTGCGGCGGTCGTGACCTTCTCGGTGCTGGTCGCGTTCCTGTTTCTCGGCCAGGCCATCCTGCACTTCTTTTCGATCTCCCTGGCCGCCTTCCAGATCGCCGGCGGTCTCGTGCTCGGTCTGATGTCCATGGATTCCCTGAAGGCCTTCCATACCGGGGTGCGCACCACCAGCAGTGAGAAGAGCGAGGGTATCGCCAAGCCGGACGTGTCGGTCACCCCGGTGGCGGTGCCGCTGCTCGCCGGGCCTGGCGCCATCTCGCTGGTGGTGCTGTATGCGGCCCAGTATCCAGGGGCGGCCGGCCACGGCGTGCTGGTCCTCGTCATCGCCGTGGTTTCCGGGCTGGCCTGGCTGATCCTGCGCGGCGCCGACCGCATGGTCGCCCTGGTCGGGCAGACCGGCATCAACGTGCTCAGCCGCCTGATCGGGCTGCTGGTGCTGGCCATCGCCGTGCAGTTCGTGGTCGAGGGGGTGGCGCACATCTGGGTCCACAGCGTGGCCTGACGCATGCCTGGCCCGGTCGCGATGCGGGCCGGATTTCAGCCCAGGCGGTCGGTGATCCAGCGGCCGACGGCCTGGATCTCGTCGGCGCAGACATGGTGCGCCATCGGATAGGCATGCCATGCCACGTCGTAGCCCCATTCGCCCAGCGTGTGCCGCGCCTGTTCCCCGAGGGCGAAGGGCACGACCGGATCGTTGACGCCGTGGGCCATGAAGATCGGCACATCCTGGCTTTCCCTGCTGCGCGTGGCGGCGAGCTGGTCGCGCTGCAGCAGGTAGGCGGACAGGGTGATGATGCCGGCGAGCCGCTCGCGGTGGGTCAGGCCCACATGCAGCGCCATGGCCCCGCCCTGGGAGAAGCCGGCGAGGATGATGCGGTTGGCGGCAATGCCGCGCATCTGCTCCTGCTCGATCAGCAGCCTGATCCGGCGCGCCGAGCGCGCGATGCCCTGGTCGTCGTGCTCGATGCCGAGGTCCGTGTGCCGGATGTCGTACCAGGCCGGCATGATGTAGCCGCCGTTGATCGAGACCGGGATGCCCGGCGCATGCGGGAACACGAAGCGCACGGCCAGCTGATCGGGCAGCCCGAGATCGGGGACGATGGGCTCGAAGTCATGGCCGTCGGCGCCGAGGCCGTGCAGCCAGATGATGCTGGCAGTCGGTGGATGGGCGGTTTCGATCTCCACGGCGGGCAGCATGGGTTCGCTCATGGCGTCATGGTGCCGCACTTTCTTTCTTGTGTCTCGCGGGCGTTGTGGTGAAATCCCGCCGATGAGCAAACATGTGCACATCCTCGGCATCTGCGGCACCGCCATGGCGGCCATCGCCAAGCTGGCGAAGGACAACGGCTTCGTCGTCACCGGTTCGGATGCCGGGGTCTATCCGCCGATGTCCGATTTCCTGCGCGCCGAGGGCATCATCGCCCTCGAGGGCTATGACGCGGCCCACCTCGATCCGGTACCGGACCTGGTGGTCATCGGCAACGCCATGAGCCGCGGCAATGCCGAGGTGGAGGCAGTGCTCGATCAGGGGCTGAGTTACTGTTCCGGCCCGGAGTTCATCAGCCGTTACATCCTTCCCGGCCGGCATGCCGTGGTGGTGGCCGGCACGCACGGCAAGACCACGACCGCCAGCCTGATGGCGCATGTGCTGGAGGTGGCGGGCCAGATGCCCGGCTTCATGATCGGCGGCATCCCGGAGAACTTCGGCACCGGCGCGCGCCTCGGCATCGGTCCGCATTTCGTGCTGGAAGGCGACGAATACGACACCGCCTTCTTCGACAAGCGCTCCAAGTTCATGCATTACCGGGCCCGGACGCTGATCCTGAACAACCTCGAGTACGACCATGCCGATATCTTCCCGGACATCGAGGCGATCAGGCGCCAGTTCGCGCTTTTGCTGCGCACGGTGCCGGCCGCGGGCAGCATTGTGGTCAACGCCGAGGATGCCAATCTGGCCGAGGTGCTGGCTCGGGGCTGCTGGACACCGGTGGTGCGCTTTGCCCGCTACGGACAGGGTGTCGAGGCCGACTGGTTCTGGGAACCGGTGGCCGGGGACGGTTCGCGCTTCCGGCTGTGGCACGGCGAGGCGCCGTTCGGCGAGTTCGCCTGGGACATGATCGGCCGCCACCACGTCGCCAATGCCTGCGCCGTGGCCGCCGCCGCCGAATCGCTCGGCCTGGATGCGCGGGTGATCCGCCAGGGCTTCGAGAGCTTCGATGGCGTGCGCCGGCGCATGACCCTGACCGGGCAGCGCCATGGGGTGCGCGTCTACGATGACTTCGCGCACCATCCGACCGCCATCACCGGCGTGGTGGCATCGCTGAAGGCGAGGCTTGGGGCGGAGGAGCGGCTATGGGTCATCGTCGAGCCCCGCTCGAACACCATGCGCAGCCGCGTGCATCAGGATCGCCTGCCGCAGGCCTTTGCGGGCGCCGACCGGGTGATCTTCGTACCGCCGTCCGGGCGCAATCTGCCGCCGGACGGCGTGCTCGACGCGGAGGCGGTCTGCCATGCCATCGGCCCGCATGCGAAGGTGCTGCCCGATGTCGCCGCCATCGTGGCCGAGGTGGCCGCGGCCGCCCGGCCGGGCGATCATGTGCTGATCCTGTCCAACGGGGGCTTCGACGGCATCCATCAGCGCCTGCTGGATGCGTTATGAACGACGAGATCAGGACCGTTTTCGAGCATAGCGCCACCAACAGGGTCGAGGGGCCGAGCAAGAGCCAGAAGAAGCGCGATGCCAGGGCCATTCAGGACCTCGGCGCCGAGCTGCTGGAGCAAAAGGCCGATTTCATCCGCGATCTCGCCCTGCCGGCCGAGATCGAGAAGGCCCTGCTGGAGGGGCAGAAAATGGACCGGGGCGCGCGCAAGCGCCAGATCAAGTTCATCGGCCGGCTGTTGCGCGACATCGATCCGGAGCCCGTGCAGGCGGCGCTGGCCAGCCTGCACGCGGACACGGCCGAGGATGTCCGCACCTTCCACCAACTGGAGCAGTGGCGCGACCGCCTTCTTGCCGAGGGCGAGGCCGCGGTCGCGGAGCTGCTGGCCCAGGCCCCGGCGGTGGACACGGCCGAGCTGCACCGGATCCTGCGTACGGCCGCGGGTGCCGAGGGGGAGGGGCGCAAGAAGGCCGGCCGCACCCTGTTCCGTTTTCTGCGCCGGCAGCTGGCCGGCGGATGAGCATTTTCCCCTGTTCCGGGTTTCCATGCCCCGATAGGATCA
>OBLQ010001056.1_pt1 | contig 10389 bp, 6 predicted proteins | sample 1519881 | NCBI WGS metagenome assembly OBLQ01 (sample SAMN01911456, study PRJEB22533) | soil metagenome | biome: Soil | place: Malaysia | collected 2012-04-30 | depth DG_metagenome m | reverse complement strand
CGCGGCCTTCGCGGCGGCGGGCGGTCATCCGCGAGCGGCGGTGGAGATCGCGAGCGACCGGCAGTTCGATTTTGCCTGCGCTTCCCTTGATCTTTCCGTGGAGGAGCGCGACATACGTTTTCTCGACGCGGCGCTCGCGAAAATCCTCCACCAGCTTTCGGTGGGCGGCATCGTTGCGCGCAACGACGATTGCGCCGGAGGTGCCCTTGTCGAGGCGATGCACGATCCCGGGGCGCAGCGGGCCTCCGACGGTGGAGAGCCCCTCCATCCCGCCGTAGCGGTCGAGCAGCGCGGCGACCATGGTGCCGGTGCCCACTCCGGCGCCAGGATGGACGATCATCCCGGCGGGCTTGTTGACCACGGCGACGTCTTCGTCTTCATAAAGAACTTCAAGCGGAATCGACTCGGCCTGGACTCCGGCAGGCGGAGCGGGAGGAATTTCGACAGTGACTGCTTCGCCCGTCTCGACGCGATGCGAGGCTTTGCGCACGACTCCGTCAACCCACACGCGGCCCTCTTGCATCAGCGACTGAATGCGCGAGCGGCTCAAATCTGCGAGTTGTGAGGCGAGGAAACGGTCGAGGCGCTCGCCCGCATGCTCGGCTGCTACAGTCAAAACCATCGTGTGAGCAAACATTTTTCCCGTAGCCGGTTGTTCAGCCGCGGCAGAGGCTCATTCAGCGAGCCACCGCAGCGGAAGACATCAAGACGTCGGCGCGGATCCTAGCGTCACCGGCGTCGCGGGAGGAACAGGAGCCGAGCCTCGCAGGCCGCGCCACCACAGAAATCCTCCGGCGACGATCAGCCCCACGCTTACGAACTGCATCAGGGATACGGTATCGTGGAACATCAATGTGCGTCCCGGATCGCCGCGGAAAAATTCAATCGTGCCCCGCTCGATTCCGTAGAAAATGAAATACGCGCCGATCAACTGTCCCGAGAAGCGCTGCCGCGTGCCCAGCCACACCAGGAGAAGAACGTTCAAGAACTCGGCGCCGGACTCATAAAGCTGCGTGGGATGCAGAGAGCTGTGCAGCGGCGTCCCGGCGATCTCTCGGGCCACCGGGCTCGTGAACGTGACGCCCCAGGGTAGTGACGTCGGCTTGCCGTAACAGCAGCCCGCCGCGAAACACCCCAGCCGGCCGATCGCATGCCCCAGCGCGATGGGCCCAGCGGTGAGATCGAGAACGCCCAGCAGCGGCATCTTTTGAAAATGCGCGTATAGCACGACCCACAGAATTCCGGCGAGCACGCCCCCGTAGAACACACCGGCCGATTGAAACGTGGCGATGCTGAAAATCTCGCGCGGGTTTGCGATGAAATAATCCCACTGGGTCAGGATGAGCCAAACCTTCGAGCCCAGCAGCGCCACCAGGATCCCATAGATACCGAGGTTCCATACTTTCCCGGGTTCCAAACCAGCGCGAGGAGCTTGCCGGTACGCCCACCGGAGTGCCAGGAGAAAACCTACCGCGATCAAGACGCCGTAGGTATAAATGGGAAAAGAACCGATATGGAAAAGGACCGGGTACATCGCTCAGGCCTGTTCGCGGCTGGAATGGCGCACGTCGCGAAGAAGCTCGAGAATGACGAGCGCGGCGCCAATGACGATCGCGGAATCAGCCAGATTGAAAGTGTACCAGTGGTAGCTGCCCAGGTGAAAATCGAGGAAGTCGGTCACGCTGCGCCGCAGCACGCGGTCGAATAGGTTTCCCGCCGCGCCGCCCAAGATCAGCGCCATGCCGTCCCGACCGAGCCAGCCGCCGGCGCGGTCCGTGGCCAGCAGCCAAACGATGAGGGCCATGACGCCGAGCGAGAAAACGATCAGGAGCGGGGCCCGCCATGGTGTTTCGGAATCCGCGAAGATGCCGAAGGCGACTCCGGGATTGGTCGCGTGAACCAGATTCAACAGACCAGGAATCAGGACGCGGATTGAGCCGACGGAAGTGAAGTTGTCCACCGTGTACTTGCTCACTTGATCCGCGGCCAGCACGGCGACGGCGAGAAACGCAAGCAGCCAGCCCGAGCGTGACCCGGACGCCATTAGCGCTTGGCGCTCCCTGCCGATGCGCCACCATCGCGCTCGATTTCTGCAAGCGCTGCGAGGCAACGCTCACAGAGCGTGGGGTAGTCGGCGCTCTCGCCGACGTGCGTCGAATAATTCCAGCAGCGCTCACACTTCGCTCCCTGGGCGAGGTCCACGCGAATCTGCAAGCCAGCGATTCCCGCAGCCGGCGAGGCGCCCTCCAGACTTCCGTTTGCGATCGCCACCTGGGAGACGATGAATAGCGCCGGTAGATTCGCGGCATGTTCTTGCAGCAAGGCGGCCCAGTCGCTGTTGGCGCCGAGCGTCACTTGGGCTTCGAGCGCACCGGAAATCCTTTTCGCGGCTCGCGCCTCTTCGAGTTTTTTCAAGACCTCCTGGCGCACGGCGAGCAGGCGCTCCCAGTTTCTTGAACGCGCCTCATCGAATGCACGTTCGAGATCTTCGGCAGCGGGGAAAACAGCCATATGGACGCTTTCAGGATCGCCCGCGGCGCGCGGCAGATGTTTCCAGATTTCCTCGGAGGTAAACGCGAGGATCGGAGCGATCACGCGGATGAGCGCGCTCGCGATGCGAAAGACGGCGGTTTGCGCCGAGCGGCGGCCGCGATTGTTGGGCGCGAAGGTGTAGAGGCGATCCTTGAGCACGTCGAAATAAAACGCGCTCAGGTCGACGGTGCAGAAATCGTGCAGGGCGTGGTAGACGCGATGGAATTCGAAATTCGCGTACCAGTCGCGGCATTGCCGGACAAGCTCGCCGGTGCGGCGGAGCATCCACGCGTCCATTTCCCACAGGTCGGCATCGGGGACGCTGTGGCGCGCGGGATCGAAGTCGAAGAGATTCGAGAGCGCGAAGCGGAAGGTATTGCGGATCTTGCGATAGGCCTCGGCGAGCTGCGTCATCATCGCAGGCGAGTTGCGCATGTCCGCGGTGAAGTCCTGCGAGACAACCCAGATGCGCAGGAGATCGGCGCCCCATTTTTCTACGATTTCGTTCGGCGAGAGCGCGTTGCCGAGGGATTTCGACATCGGCGCACCTTTTTCGTCGAGCGTCCAGCCGTGCGTGACGACCCGTTCGTACGGCGCATGGCCGCGAGTGCCGATGCCAATGAGCAGCGAGCTCTGAAACCACCCGCGGAACTGGTCGGCGCCCTCGAGATACACCTGGGCGGGCCAGTGGAGGCCATTCTCTTCCGTGAGCACGGCGAGATGCGTGGAGCCGGATTCGAACCATACGTCGAGAATGTCGTTTTCCTTGCGCCACTTCCCTGCGCCGCAGGCGCATTTCGTCCCCACGGGCAGCAACTCTTCGGCGGAATGTGTGTACCAGGCGTCGGATCCCTCGCGCTCGAAGAACGGCAGCACGTGGCGCAGCGCCTGAAAGTCCTTAAGCTGCTGGCCGCACGCCTCGCAATAGAAGACGATCAGTGGGACGCCCCAGAAGCGCTGCCGAGAAATGCACCAGTCCGGGCGCTCCACAATCATGTTGCTCATCCGAGCCTCGCCCCAGGACGGAATCCATTTGACATTCCCGATTTCGGACAGCGACCGCGTCCTTAGAGTACGAGCCTGATCGCCCGAAACCGAAACATATCGCGGGTCAGGTTCCCCGAACGGCTCGTCCATCGAAACGAACCACTGTTCGGTGGCGCGGAAGATCACGGGATTGTGGCAGCGCCAGCAGTGGGGATAGCTGTGCGAGAGCTTGCGTTCGCCGACGAGCATGCCGCGCTTTTTCAGCAGGTCGACGACGATTGGGTTCGCTTCGAAGACGGTTTTGCCTTTGTATTCCGGCAAGCCTTCCGTAAAGCGGCCGTCATCGTCCTGCGGCGCGTACGGTTTGAGTCCATATTTCTGGCCGGTTCGAAAGTCGTCGGCGCCGTGGCCCGGAGCTGTATGCACGATTCCCGTGCCCTGATCGAGCGTAACGTAATCGGCAAGGACAGCGGGCACGTGCAAATCGAGAAATGGGTGCTGAAATTCAAGACCTTCGAGGTCCTTACCCTTCCAGGAGCCAGACACTTTGGTTGACTCTAGATTCAGTTCCGTGGCCAGCGCGCTCACGCGTTCTCTCGCGAGGAGGAGTTTGCCGGCCGAGGTCTCCGCGACGACGTATTCGAAATCCGGATGAAACGCAAGGGCGCGGTTTGCCGGGAGCGTCCACGGAGTGGTGGTCCAAATCAAGGCGCTCACGCCGCTGCCGAGCATGCCTGATTTGGCGCTGGCAACGACCGGAAATTTCACCCAGATCGAGGGGCTGGTGTGATCCTCGTATTCGACTTCGGCTTCGGCGAGCGCGGTGCGGTCATAGATGCACCAGTAGACAGGCTTCAGCCCGCGATAGACCAACCCCTTCTCCAAGAAATCGAGGAACGCCCCGGCGATGGCTGCCTCGAGATTCGGGTCCATCGTGAGGTAGGGTTTGTCCCACTGGCCGAAGATGCCCAGGCGTTTGAATTCGCGCTTGTGCGTTTCGACGTAGCGCGCGGCGAATTCGCGGCACATCCTGCGAAACTCCGAGGGCGCGACCTTGGTGGTTTTTCCACCCAGCTCCTTCTCAACTTTCGTCTCGATGGGCAGGCCGTGGCAGTCCCAGCCGGGGATGTATGGCGACCGGAAACCCGCCATCGTCTTTGACTTCACGATCATGTCTTTCAAGATCTTGTTCAGGCCGGTGCCGAGATGGATTTCTCCGGTTGGATACGGAGGGCCGTCGTGAAGCACAAACAGCGGCGCCGCTGCACGCGATTCGAGAATGCGGCGGTACAGTCCCATCTGCTCCCAGGCGGCCAGTTGCTCAGGCTCGCGTTCGGGAAGCCGCGCCTTCATGGGGAACTCGGTTTTCGGCAGATTCAGAGTGCTCTTCAAATCGATGGTCTTCTCCATCTTGCGGGATCGAAACGCCCTTTCTTGAAGGCCCAATCGCGCTGTTTGGCGCATGCGGGGTCGCTAGCGTCACCAATTGGCGCGGTGGAAACTCAAATTTCCGGTTGCAGGCTCTATGCTACAATGATTTCTGAAACGTGTCAGCCGTACCCAGGGCCGGACATCCTTTTTCGCGGAGAAGCGTCTAATAGTTAGGTACGGGTTTGCCAGGGGGCACGCGAAATTCGCATGTCAGACTTCAGCGCCAGACTCGATGAAGTAGGTCGCTCGACGGATGAGCCTACGCTCCGGCTCGGCCGGTTGGCTTCACCCGTACACGAGTCTCACCTGAAGAGCCTACTCTCGAACCTCAAGGATTTTCTAACCGAGCGCCCGGTGAAAGTGCGTGGCGGCGCGCCGACGGCCTTTGGCATGCCGCGATTTGGCTCGGGCCTAACCGACAATCTCAAGGAATTTTTCCGCGCGGAGCCCCGAGGCCCGGTGAACTCGGCGCTGCTTGTTAACTGGAGCCAACAAGCCGGACTTTGGCAGAACCTGCGCGACCTAATCTCGCCGCCCAAACTGCCGCCGCTGAAGACGACGAGCCAGCCGGTTCCCGTACCGGAAATCTGGTCGAAAAACGCACAGTTCTCGCGCGTCCAGGCGCTTTCGCTGCTCTTCCACGTAGTGGCGATTGCCTTGGTGATTCTCATTCCGCTGCTGATTCCCGAGCTGATTTCCCCGCCACCCACAAAGGCGAGCGCCGTGGATCTCGGGCAGGTCGAGGATATCTCGCCCTATTTGCCGAAGCTCGCGCCGGCTAAACAAAGGGCCGGTGGCGGTGGCGGGCAGCATGACAAGCTACCCGCAAACAAGGGCCGCCTGCCCAAGTTCTCCTGGACCCAGGTCGCCAGGCCCATGGTGAAACCGCCGGAGCATCCCGAGATTGCGATGACTCCGACCGTGCTGGGTAATCCGGATATCAAGCTGCCGAACCAGAAACTGCCCACGTGGGGCGATCCGTTCGGCAAAGCATCCAACGAATCGTTGGGCCAGGGGCGTGGCACGGGGGTGGGTAGCGGCAACGGCGCCGGCGTCGGCCCGGGCCAAGGATGGAACACCGGTGGCGGCGCGCCCAATGCCGGCTCGGGCGGGTACGGTTACCCCAAGTGCCTGTACTGCCCGCGCCCCGACTACACGGACGAAGCCATGAAGGTTAAGATTCAGGGCGCCGTGCTGCTGATTGCGACTATCACTGCGGATGGCCGTGTGACGGATATTCACGTTGTCAAAGGTCTCGGATTCGGGTTGGATGAAAAAGCGATCGAGACGGTTCGCACCTGGCGCCTCCAGCCAGCCGCCGGTCCCGATGGCCGACCCGCAGCCGTCCGGACGCCGATCGAAGCCGTCTTCCACCTCTATTAACGAGCCGCTGCGCCGCATCCCGGCCGACGCACGCGGATTCGATTCTCAGGCGACGTTAACCTTCACGACTGAGGCTTGAGCGCCGCAAGCCGGCGCGAGTACGATTCTGCTAGCATGAGCGGCATGAAAAACACAGCTCGCTTGCTGATTCTGATTGTCGCCGGGATCCCGGGATTTGCGGCCCTGGCATCCGCACAAGACGGTGCGGTCCGGTTCGCGGCCCGCGTCACTCCCACCGGAGGCTTGGAGGAGCCGGTGCGAGGCTTTCCCTTCTACCTTCTGCGCAAGAGCTTCGAGGAAATCGGAAAGGAAGTGGAGGCCGCGGAGCCGAAGCCGGATCAGGACGCTTTCATCAGCAAGCTCGATCTGTCGCCGGAACTGAAAAAGTGGATGAAGAAGAACAACTGCATTTCGCTTACGGGCGAGGATTTCGTCCACAAGCTGAATCCAGCTGACATCATGAACGTGCCGGAATTTTATGCCGCGTACCTCGATCGAAACGCCGGAGACCAATCCGTGGACTTCCCGAAACCGAAGTTCAAGGCTTCCGACCGGGTGAAAAACCCGGCGAAATACGAGAAACTTTCGGCCGAATACCGCGAAGAAATCCGCCGCTACATCAAACAGCATCCGCAGAGCATCAGCGAAATCGAACTGAGTTATACGGAGATCGACCCTCGCACCAAATGGAACGACCTAGTGGGGAAACGCGCACCCGAAATTCATCGCCAAACGCTCGCTCTCGCGCGATCGACATATCTTGTGGCGCAGACGCAAACCAACCTCGAAGGCCAGGGGCTTCTGCGCGGGATCCCGCCGGGCACCTACTGGCTGAGCACGCTCGACGTGGCCGCCACCGTGGGCGACGAGCGGCTGCGGTGGGACGTACGCGTGACCGTGCGGCCCGGCGACACGAATCACATCGTGCTTTCCAACTTCAACTCCGTCCGGCCTTCTGCCGCGTCGCCGTAACGAATTCTCCGATCGAGGTTCTCCGTGGCCGCTGCCGCTGAAATGGCATCGCTCATTCGCAGGCTTGGCGACTCCGATCTCGCAACTCGCACCGACGCAGCCACGGAAATCTTCGAGCGCGGCGCCGAGTTGGCACGAGTGGCAACGGAAAAATGGCTCACCGACCCGGAACTTGCGGATTGTTTCATTGCCGGTACGGGCGGATTTCCTGAGACGACCGTCGGCGTCGCGATCCAGCCCGAAACCTTCGAACGCCTCCGAACCGCCAGCGGGTCGCCGCGCCTCGCGGATGTGCCGCCGGATCAGGATGCCGACGAGTTCGAACTCAGCTATCCCGGCGGCGTGCAACTCGATCTGCTGACCACGCGCCAGCCGGGCGGTTCCGGCGCGATCGCGCGGTACCTGCGCAAATCCGGCGAGGGCATCCAGCAAGTGGAACTGTACGTCCGCGACGCCGAGCGCGCGACGATGATTCTGCGCACGCGGTTCGGACTCGCGCCGGTATATCCGACATCGCGCGCAGGCGCCGACGGCGCGCGTGTGAATTTTTTCCTGGTGCCGGCGGGGCCGGATCGCAAGGTCCTCATCGAACTTGTGGAAGCCAGGAACCGCAACTCCTAAACGAATCCCGCCAAACCGGCGCGGTGGTCGCTATTCCCCGCTCTGTTCGAGGAGCTTGGCTACGAGCGCCGTCCATCCGGTCTGGTGGCTCGCCCCGAGTCCACTGCCCGTCTCGCCGTGGAAATATTCGTAGAATTGGATCAAATCGCGCCAGAAGGGATCCTGCTGAAAGAGTTCGGTCTCACCGTACACAGGGCGGCGGCCATCGGTGCGAAGGAAAATGCGAGACAGCCGGCGGGAGAGTTCGCTTGCGACCTCCCAAAGAGTTTGCTGCCGGCCCGAACCCGTCGGGCATTCCACCCTGAATTCGTTGCCGTAGTAGAAATCAATCCGCTGCATGGACTCGATCAGGAGAAAGTTCATGGGAAACCAGACGGGCCCGCGCCAATTGGAATTGCCCCCGAAAAAGCCGGTGGTGGACTCACCGGGCTCGTAGTCAACGGAGTGCGATTGGCCGTCGAGGGCCAGCACGAAAGGATGATCGCGATGAAATTTCGAAAGTGCGCGAACGCCGTGGGGCGATAAGAATTCGTTCTCATCCAGAACGTAGCGATAGATGCGCTCGAGTTTCCGGCGATTGGCTATCGTCAGGAGATACCGCGTGCCCTGTTCCGACTGGCGGCTCATGTCCAGGTGATCGGCGACACCCGGATGATGCTCGAGAAACCACTGTGCCCGGTGCCGGAAGTCGCGGATGCATTTCACGTCTTCCGGTTCGAACGTTGCAACGGCAAAAAGGGGGATCAGGCCAACCATCGAGCGCACTTTGATGGGGACGTGCGTGCCGTCGCTCATGTGGATGACATCGTAATAAAATCCATCCTGCTCGTCCCACAGTCCGATTCCTTCCCCTCCCATATCGTTCATCGCCTGCGAGATGTAGACGAAATGCTCGAAGAACTTGCTGGCCACATCCTCGTAGGCCGGATCTCCGTGCGCCAGCTCGACGGCAATGGCCAGCATGTCGAGGCAGTACATCGCCATCCAGCTCGTGCTGTCGGATTGCTCAACGAGGGTGCCGGGCCCCAACGGGTGTGAGCGATCGAAAACGCCAATATTGTCGAGGCCGAGAAAGCCGCCCTGGAACACGTTCTTCCCGTCGGGGTCCTTGCGGTTCACCCACCAGGTGAAATTGAGAAGGAGCTTGTGGAAAACGCGCTCGAGAAAATCTCGGTCTGATTTTCCTCGGACGCGCTGCTCGATCCGATACACGCGCCAGGCCGCCCAGGCCTGCACGGGCGGATTCACATTCGAGAAATTCCATTCGTAGGCGGGCACTTCCCCGTTGGGGTGCATGTACCACTCGCGCAGAAACAGGATCAGCTGTTCCTTCGCGAAGTCGGCATCGATCAGCGCCATGGCCACGCAGTGAAATGCGAGGTCCCAAGCCGCGTACCAGGGATACTCCCACTTGTCCGGCATGGAGATGACGTCCGAATTGTAGAGATGGGTCCACTCGTGGTTGCGGCCCATGCGCCGGCGCGGATCGGGCACGGGCTGCGTGGGATCACCCGCGAGCCAGCGGCGAACGTCGTAGTGGTAGCTCTGCTTGCTCCAGAGAAGGCCCGCGAAGGCTTGGCGCTGAACCAGCCGCGCGTCGTCGCTCAATGCCGCGCCGGCACGCTCGGCATAGAACTCATCCGCCTCCTTCTGGCGCTCGGAAAAGACGGCGTCGAACGCCGGCCCGAAGAATCGCCCGCGAGACGCAGAAGGCTGCGCGGGATTGCTGTCGGTCAGGCGCAGGCGAAGCGTGCAACTTTTCCCGGCCGAAATCTCTGACATGTAATGAGCGGCTGCTTTCGTCCCCGTCATCGCGGGATTCACGGCGGTTCGCTCACTATTGATCAGATAGCGGTGAAAAGCGTCCTTGACGTAGGGACCGCGATTCGTCTGCCCGTAGAGCCGCTCGGTGTTCGTCTCATTTTCGGTGAAGAGCAGCTCAGGCTCGCCCTCGGCGAGCAGCCAGCGCTGGCCGTAGCGATAGTCGGTCACTTCCAGGACCGCCGTCCCAGCAGGACTCTCGATCCTTCGTGCACGCGGCTTGTCATACTTGTCGCCCCAGTCCCACCGATTGCGGAACCAGAGCGTCGGAAGGATGTGGAGCTTCGCAGGTTCCGGCCCGCGATTCCAGGCCGTGATTCGAATCAGAATATCATCTGGCGCCGCCTTGGCGTATTCCACGAAGACATCGAAATAGCGATTCTCGCGGAACACGCCGGTATCGACCAGTTCGTACTCGGGATCGTTTCGCGTGCGTTTCGCATTTTCCGCGACGAGTTCGTTGTACGGAAACGCCGCCTGTGGGTACTTGTAGAGGAACTTCAGGTAGGAGCTCGTAGGCGTGGCATCGAGGTAGTAGTAATACTCCTTGACGTCCTCGCCGTGATTGCCTTCGCGGTTGGTCAGGCCGAAAAGCCGCTCCTTCAAGATCGCGTCCTTTTCGTTCCAGAGTGCTAGGGCGAA